>Ga0247837_1001958_pt1 | contig 40498 bp, 20 predicted proteins | sample LaCtaG_2_FD_187115 | JGI IMG/M metagenome (GOLD analysis project Ga0247837, IMG submission 187115) | Freshwater microbial communities from meromictic Lake La Cruz, Castile-La Mancha, Spain - LaCruzMarch2015_14.5m | ecosystem: Environmental > Aquatic > Freshwater > Lake | place: Spain: Castile-La...
AACTATCGAACCTGGCTATCGCCTGCATACGTGCAATGGCCGTAGTGCAGGAAAAGGTAAGGACTAGACAGCAACTGGGCATACAAGGACTAGCGGACGAGGTCATTTACGTCACTGTAGCAGGCTCTGTGAGGGTTAATCTGCTGTATGCAGTGCTGGAAAGGACGCAGGTTGCTATACCGCAAGTACTGTATCAGGCGGCTAATTATGCGTTTGCGGAGGATCCAGTGCTTTTGAGGACTGTAGTGGAACGGCTGAACCCGGAAATACAGGCTGTTTTCCCCAATGTAATGGCTGAAATCCCCGATTATCGCTCCATCAGTTCCCATTTCCAGGCCAAATCCGCTCCTTCCCCTATCGAATGCCGCCACTGCGGGCAACTTCGAGTCGCTTCAATCGCCCAAATCTGCGAAAACCACAAATTCTGCAGTGAAGCCTGTCTCTCCGCCGTTAAAAGCTCTGCAGGCATGCAAGGCTCCCAGTGTCCCCTCTGCACTGTCAAGATCAACAGACCCCGCAAGGTTATAATGGTCCAAAAACAGCCTGCGGAAAGCAAAATCGATGAAAGTCCTGGGAAAAAGTGTGCGAAATGTGGGAAAGAGTATGAGTGCAATAGCAGTGAAGGGTGGAGATTGGATAAATTGGGCAGTTCGGAGTATGAACAGGTGAAGCTGTTTTGCTCGGAAAGGTGCTATTTGCAGGGGAAACAGCCGCAGAGGGAGGAAAGTAAGGCGGAAATTGCGCTTTTGTGTGTGGTTTGCGGGCAAAATGCGGCACGCGGGAAAGTGTTGCATTGCCGCCAGCACGGCATCTGCTCTCCCCACTGCCTCAGCCGCTACTACCACAGCGAAGCCCTCACCCCTCACCAATACGCCGACGGGTCCTACATCTGCTACCAATGCCTCGAACAGTCCTTAGCAGAAGTCGGCCCAGGGGAGGGTCTGCCGGAAATCCAGGCTCTACGCAGGAAACTAGCCTATTTCAAAGGAGCGCAGAGGGGCGGAATTAAGGGAGATGAGCATTTAAACCATAGTGCAGGCTGTCAGTGTACCTATGTGGACTGTGGGTGGTACCTGACTCCGGAAATAATGCGTTTGACGAACTTCCAGACTTTCTGCATTTTTTGCGATATTCCGATACGGATAACGAAGCACTTGGAAAAGGGCTTTGTGCTGAGCGAAGAAATGCCCTTCTTCATTAGCTGCGAATTCCGCATTCATGCGATTTGCTCGAGAACTTGTCTGAGAAGTCGGGTTCCGAACCCTGAAGACCCCAAGGCCTTCCGCTGTCCTCGCTGCAGCTCTTCCCTGTTCTCAGCAGAAGCAGTGATTTTGGCTCTCAACGCTGAAAACCCCACTATTGAGTGTTTCCGCCGGATCTCAATGTCTCACCATTGCGCCAGTGGAGCGCCTACGTTTGTGCTGGACGGCTGCAGACATGAGATCTGCAGTGCAGAGATTGACAGTCATGTGGGGGAGGATGGCCGGGTCTACTGCAATATGTGTGGGAATTCCGCTCCTTTGGAGGATGCGATTTCCTCGCAGTTCAAAACCACGATAAAGTTCCTTAGAGATGGCTAAGTTCGCAGTAGAAAAGTGGATTCTGGCTATAGGAGGGAAACTATCGTAGTGGATTGAAGGGGTTGGACAGGTCTGCATGTATTTGGGGAGATGTGTAGGGTTTGCAGACTGGGGAGAGCTAGCTAGCTTACTTCTTCTTGTTCTCGCCGATGATGAAGGTCTTGCATCTGCAGAGCTTCTTCAGTCTGCGAACTTTCGTCTCAGTACACTCAAGCCGCAGCACGACCTTCTTCGTAGTCTTCGCCTTCTTCTTGAAGATCGGCTTCTTCTGTCCCCCGTAGCCCTGCTGCTTCATGTCATATCTGCGCCTGCCAGCCCTGTGCTTGCTCTCCTTGCCCTTCTTGTACTGCGACACTTTGTGCACAGTGTGTTTCTTCGCTTTGGGAGAGTAGGTGCGGATGGTCTTGGGGACAGTCACCATCTTATTACCAAGCGTTTGGTTGGGACTTGGACTGGGACTGTCTGCAGACCCAGGGAACTGGCTTCTGGCAAAGCCGCCTGCACACAACTGAAAGCATGGAAAGCGAGTCTGTTGCAGTCGAAAGAGCCGACTTTACAGCTACTTACCTGCATTCCACTAACATTTCCGCCCAGAAGTCCGAGGGAATGCCATGTTAGCAGTCTAGGGTCGACGCTGGGGCTTTTTCGTGATGAGCGAAACGGACTTGCGGATGGGGTCCAGGGGCTTGGGTCTCTGAGGACTGTGGGAGTAGTGGCTTTGCACCTCCCCTGGCCGGCCTTTGGGACTCACATTTACCGCTTTTTTCGCCTTTCTCAGGGCAAGAGTGTCCTCCACCACTCGGAAATTGGGGTCGTAGCTGGCTTTGCGGCTTTTCAAAGGTGCGTTTGCTCGCTTAATTGGACTCATTGCGTAGCCTCTATGCGGCAGGCCCAAAGAAGGCTGCAGTTTACTGCGTAGTTGTGCCTGCGAAAGGGGGTAGCCCGGCTCTTGCAGCCTTTTGCTCTCAATTGCCTGCACTTTTACAGGACTTGTGGACTTAAACACCACTTTCCCCGACTTCCCAGACTGTATCTGCGGCAGTCTCAAAGTCGGCAGCCTCACAGTGTCCAAAACAGCCCTAGAGCCTCTTTCCTGCACAGGACTGGACTTGGCAGGGGGGGCTGGGTAGTAGGGAGTGGGCTTCCTCCTGTGTACTGCAGAGGGCTGGCTTTCGAGGGGCTTGCGAAGGGTTTGGGAGCCGAGGGCGGGCCGCTCGGTGGCTGAGGACAGGATCCAAAGGCCTTTGGCTGCTATATCCTCGAAGCTGTAATCATTCCCTTCGTTGCCTTCCAAGTGGTTATCCCAAAAGTCAGCCCCAGGGATCGGCACATGCTGCTGCTTCGCAGGGGCAGCCACTGCAAACAGCGGATTCAGCCTATTCAGCTGCTCCTTCGACGAATACTGCCTCAAAACCGAGTTCAAACTCACCACTTCACTCTCCTTTTCCCTCAACTTCGTCTCCAAATTCTCGATTTTCAGCCTTTGCTCCTCACAAACTCTGTGCAGTTCCTCCTCAGTCTCCCTCTTCCCTTCCATTTATAGTCCCTAGTTACTTCTTCTTCCCTGTCAGGAACTCGTCGAAGAAGTCGTTGGTGAGGGCTTTGTAGTTGTCCTTGAGGCCGGCGGCCTTGGCAGGGCGCGGAGGGTCGGGCTTGGGGGCGTCGACAGGCTTTGGAGGAGGGTCTTTGGGGGCGGGGACAGGGGTTTCTCGGAGACGTAAGGGCTCGGATAAGGGTGGGTCGAGAGCGGGACTGGGGGAGGGCTTCAGCTGCATCATTTTCTTGCCGGGACGGGAGAGTTCTGCGGCAGGAGGCTTGAGGTCGAGTGCAGGCTTGAGCGAGGGCTCCGAGGGACGCAGGGCTGGGATGGACTTCCGTTGCTCTGGGGAAGGCCTGGGCTCTGCCTCAGGACGCTGCACTGGCTGAATTGCCTCCTCAGGGTCCTCTTTATCCTCCTCCACTGCTATTCTCTGTTTCCGCACTTCCGCCTTCTTCGACCTGCCCTCCGCGAACAAATCCACCTCCGCAGGCTGCTCACTCGCCAGCAAGTCACTCAAAGCCTGCTCTGCCTGCTGCTCCGAGTACCCTCCCACCTGCTTATCATCCACTTCCCTGTCCTCATCCGCTATAATCCTCAACTCCTGCAGTCGGGCCTGGGCCACGAACTCGAGTAAATTCCGGGTTTTCTCGAGGATTGAGGAAAATTCGGTGGTTGTGAGCTCGCTTTCCACGAGGAGGGGCATGACTGCGGGGAGGATGGAGGTGGCGGTGTCTCGTGGACCCAGGACCTTGCTGATGCCTTCGTATACGTTCATTAGGTTCATTACTATTGTGGATGTCATATCAAGTTTCCTGACCTTCTCCACACACGGCAATATCGTCTCTATAAGCGTAGACCTGTCCACATACGGATACAAGGCCGCCAGCGCCTGCAGTCCAGCCTCCCTGCCAGCCACCGTCTTGGCATTCACCACTCCCTGCAGAAACCTCGGCAAAAGCTGGGTTTTGAACATGGATTTGTCTGTAATTCTCTCAGCAATATCAGGCGTTTTCCTTAGAATCAATTCCTGAATTTGGCTAATTGCGCATTCGTAGCCTTTGTAAATGAGTGGGAAAAGCAGCTGTTTCCAGACCTCCAAATTGGTGTAGTCCAGTAAAATGTCCACTTCGCTTAGTAATATGTACAAACTTTGGGCGGTTATTTCCTTGCCTCCGCAGAGTTTGCTGATGACGGGCCAGATGTCGCGTTCGAAGAGGTCCTGCGGCAGTTTGCAGCTGCGCAGAGTCATGAGGATGCAGGGGAGCACGTAGGCACTCAAGTTCTCGTGGGGGAGGAGCAGCAGCAGTCGAGGCAATACTCGTCTTAACAGCACTTTGGAGTCCAGCTTGTGAATAAGGGCTGAAAAGCCTTTGAGGAATTGGAAGGTTTGGGCTTCTTGCTTCTCTTGCAAGTGGTCAAGGAAGGAAATCGCCTTTATTTGCTGGTCCAAAAAGGGCTTCGCAACTCTAAATTCACCGAGAGATATGCGAGAATTGGGGTCCAAAGTGATCATTTTGGTGAGTAAATCGTGGAAAATGGCCGGAATCGGTCTCAATTTGGACTCAATTTGCCTCAAAGCGACCATCAAAGCGTCCCTTTGCCCCGTTTCACTGATTTCCTCCAACTGAATCAGATACGGATCAGTCAATCCTTGCGAATTCGCAACTTTATACAGCGAATAAATGGTCAACCCAAGGGAAAAAACGTCCGAAGCAGGGCAGCACACCCTCATTGCCACGATTTCAGGCGCTGTATAGTATATAGTGGGCGTCAATTTGCTGGGAATATCGTTCTCCGCGACCTTCATAGCCTTCGTGCCCGCCAGGACATCCAGCGTCTCCCCCACCCTCACCAGTCTCTCCTGCAGGATCTGCTGGGCGAAGCCGAGGCCTGCGAGTTTCCAAAAGCCGGTGGGAGTCAGGTAGATGTTGTCCGGGCAAATGGCGCAGTGCACTAGACGTGCTTCCGTGTGCAGGAAACCAAGCGCCTGCACCAGGTCCAACAGACACAGTCGACACTCTATATCCGAAAAGGCGGATTCGAACAGCCCGGGGTTACGCAGGAGAAAGCCCAGCGACCAGCTAATCGGCTCCGTGACGAAAGCGAGCGTTTTGCTGTCTTCCAGCAAAGGCTCGACTATCTGCAGGATCCCAGGGTGGCGGACTCGGGTCAGGGCCGCCACTTCGGCTTTCAGGGCGTTCACTATGTCGTCTTTTTCCGCCTGGGTACGCTTGCGGTCGAGAACTCGCTTGTCGAACATGAAGATGGACACGGGAGTGCGCTGGGGGTTCTTTTTGGTGGCGGAGTAGACGTGCCACAGTTCGGCCAGGCCGCCTGTGGTTGAAACCGAGCTTTGGACGTCGTAGTTCTTAGTCAGCTGACTGCCCATTATTACGTGTAAGTCCCCACCTCCTCAGTCACTGATCCAATGGTTATATAACGATGAAGCGCGCCTCTCGCGAGCCTGTAAGTCTCTCGATCCCAACGGACGCCTCCTACAAGCCTTCAGCGCCAAATCCTTTCCGCTCCCCGCACTCCTCTCATGTTTCCACCCCAATCCGCCAGCTCCACTCCTACGCACTTACCCCGCGCTCCCGCTCCACCCACGGCCCTGTGACTGACCGCTACTCCAACCACTCTTCCCAGGCCACTCCCAGGCCTAAGACGTCCAGAGCCCCTGAGCCTGCAATCGTAATCACCGAGGAAGTGAAAACAGTGGTCAAGGAGTGGATATCCGCCCTAGGCTTCGGCAAAATGACGCTCCAGCCCAGAGAACACTACCTAAAAGACCAATTTCGGAACGGAGTTCTAGCCTGCGAGCTCGCTCAAGTACTGGAAAAGAAAGGACTTGAGGGGGTCAATCGCTCTCCAGGGACCAGTGTATCAGTCGAAAAGAACTTCTCCAAGGCGCTAGGACTGATCGCAAAGGGCAAGCCGCAGTCCTTCCCCTCCGGCTTCTTTTCCCTGTCTCCCAAACTAGCCAGGGGGCACTTACAACTAATCTGGGGCCTGTACTGGTCACTCTACAATGCCTACCCTTCCACCCTGCCTGCCTATTTGGAAGACGTTTCCAAGGAACTGCCCTACGACTCCCTGGCCATTCGCAGACTGGAAGCCGCGCTAATGGCCTGGCTGCACAGCTTCGGCGTCACACAGGACTACGGCTTCCCTGACAGTCTCATCGACCTAATCCCCGCCTTTAGGTCGGGAGTAATGCTGTGCCAGGTCGTTTCGATGGCTTTAGGGACTGCCCTAGACGGGGTTTTCCTATATCCAATCAGTGAAGGCGGGGTGCTATCTAATATGAGAAAAGCGCTGGATGTACTCAAAAGAGTCCCGAATATGTCTCAAAAGTTCGTGTGGGGCCGGGAAAAGGAACTAATGAAGGGCAATTTGGGGGTGATAATGGGTCTTTTGGAGGATATTTGCAGGTGTGGGGATGGACTGCCGGCCAGGAAGCCAGGCCATAAGTACCACTTTGATGGGCCTTATTGTGGCCTGTACGACCCCAAACGGACCTCTACGCAGCTAAAGTCCTCCCTCAAGTCCAGAAGTTCGGAGGAAATAGCAGGGAAAACTGCCGCTTGGAAGCCTAATGGGGCCGTTTCCAGCACCACCACAGTCTCGCCCAATCATCTTTTTACGCTGGGGGCTGAGCTAAACGACCTCTTCCCAGGCCTCAAAAGCGACTTCCCCAACGACATCGTGCCCACTCCCTCCCGCAGAACCACTATTCCTGAAAGCACTCGCCAAGTCCCCGCCCCCTTTTCCGCCTTCCACTGCCAAATCCACAAGTGGCTGCTTTCCCTAGGCCTCTCCCAGTACCAGAACTACAGCTTTGACGGACCTTTACTGCCTTCCCTGACTAATGGCCTGCTACTGTGCGACCTTATAGAAGCCCTGGATAGGACGAAACTGGTAGGAGTCTCTAATAGTCCCAAAACCACTGCTAACTGCAGGGGGAATCTACGCAGAGCGCTTGACTTCCTACGGAAAAAGCCCACTTTCCCCCCAGAGCTGCACTATATTGAGGAAAAACTGCTCGTTGGAGAGGGGAAGAGCTGGCGGAAAGTGCTATTGGAGCTGCACAGGATATACAGGTACGCAGGGGTGAGCGGGAAAAGGAGATAATAGCAGATAATAGGCTATTTTAGCTATAAGAGACTCGGAACCAGGCTTCTTCGGTCAAATTTCCGTCGCAAACGCTGCAAATGAACTGAATTCGTCCCCTTTCCCTCCACCCTCTCGCGATTTCCTCGATTTTCACCCGATTCCCACAGCCTAGGCAGCCTTTTCCGCCCTCAAAACAGCTTTTCCAGACCTCCGCACCCAAATTTTCCCCACACTTCCCGCATTTGGCGAGTTTCGACTGGATAGTGAGGAGCTGAGAACAGGGGAAACAGAGGGCTTGGCCAGAAAAGCAGTAGTGAAATAGCGGTATTTCCATCAAACCGCACTCCCAGCAGGCCCCGTTTTCAGTATCAGGGGGCAGGTGGCGCTTGGAGGGCTTGATGAGGCCGGGGATGAGGACTTCCAAGGCGGAGCGGACTGAGGGGGGGTAGCGTACCTTGCAGAGGGGACATTTGAGGTAGGTTTTGGTGCATTTGTTGATGCAGTGGAAGCAGATTTTGCAGTCTTCGTGGCTTTCTAAGGGCTGGTAGACCTGGGAAGTCAGCGTTTGTCGACATATTCTGCAGGTTTCGTGTGAGTCAGTAGTCAGTTTGGGTCTTTTCACAGGGAAACTGCGGTAGTCCTCCTTCGCAATTTCGAATATAAAGGGTTCATTTCCCTCCCTGAACAGTCTGGGATACGTCCCATTGCTTTCCTTGAGCACCGGCACTTTCGACGGCTTCCCATAGTACTTCTTGGGCTCCACCAGAGTCTGCCTGCGGAAAGCCCTACGCAGGAGCTGCTCCGGCGACCAGCCCACAAAGCCCGCACTCTGCAGCGCAATTTGCCTGATGAGACTGACAGTGCTGCGGACGTCCCGCAGGTAGAGGTCCGGCAGGGACTCGCAGGGCGGGCAGGCGAGGGCCAGGGCAGCCAGGGGGCAGTAGCTGCTGTGAGCGGAGGCGGAGAGTTGGCTTTTGGCCTGGCTCAGTGCCTGTTCGAAGTCGTGATGGAGGGATTTCCCACTGGCGGCGAGTCCTTCAAAGGTCTCCAATAGTGCTTCAATGGACAGCTTTTTGAGTTTCTCCAGTCTGGCCTCCACTTCCTCACTTTCCCACCTCTCCCGGTCCTCTATCCTCCGCACCAGTTCCAGCGCCTTCCCCAGCTTCCTGCACCGTTCGAAGTCCTCCGCACCCCGCACCTGGTGGAAGTAGTCGATGCTGCACAGGCTGTGGCCCTGGCTGTGCTGGGGACAGAAGGGCAGTTTGAACAGGTCGATGAGGGCGAAGTGGGTGGCGGGCTGGGAGCCGCACACTTTGCATTTGAGACTGCTGGACATGGATATAATATGGGAGTGCGGGAAAGGATGGCTGTGAATGGGACTTTAGCGGGAAATGGACGATTTGGTAGGGGTAAGCGGGAATTGGCAGGGTATTTGGGATATTGAATAGGCGTTTGGCAGGCAATTCGGTTGATTTTAGCTGAGTCTCAATAGGCCTATACGTTCCCTGAGCAGTGCTTCTCACCAAATGGTAGTGAAGTCTGCTAAGTTGGTAGAAATCGGCACTTTGATAGGCCGTTTGGAGCTCCATATAGCAATTTCCCCTCTTTTCGTCCATATATACACCACAATTACCCTTCCTTCTGCTCCCACTGCGCACTAACAGCAGAAATCGGCCTAAAAGCGGTGCTTTGGCCTGGAAGTAGGGGGAAACAGGGCATTTCCCCCTACCTAGCCATTGAATTAGCACTATGAGAGGCTCCAAGTCCACCAAATCACCCTTTTCCCTCAGTCCCGCCCGCCTGTCAGATGGCACAGCCCTGCCTGGCCTCAAAATAAACCCCTTCCAGTACGATAACCGCCCTGAAGTCGCTGAATTGGCTGGCAAACTGCGCCTCTCTGGCCAAGCACTGATGGAAGCCAGGACCAAAACCAAGGATTTGCTGGATGTTATTGAGAGAAAGAAGCAAGAACTGACGAAGCTCGGCGAGCTGCACTCCGTAAACCAAGACGTAGTAGTGAAAAACGAGAAAGAACTGAACCTGCAGCGGGGCAAAAGCTCCAACCTAGACCTCATGCGGCACAAAGAAGCCTCCGAAGACAGTCTCAAGGCCCTCACAGACCGTCTCCTGCAGCTAACTACCAGCCACTACGCCTCTTTGAGGGAACTGCCGAGACAGGACCTGCCTGACACGCATCCCAATAAGGTCGTTCACTTGATGCTGGCGCAGATTCGCCTGTATCAGACGCAGGTGGACCAGAGACAGGAGGACTTGGAGGACTTGGCGCAGAGACAGGGGAGGAAAGTCAAGGGGACTACTGAGGAGACTGCTAGTATTCGTGGGGAGGCGAGGTCTGCGGCGACTAGTCGACTGACGGATATGAAGGCAGTGCTGAAACTGGGCAGGACGGAGGCCTATACAGCTGAGGAAATCAGAGGACATGGTGGCAGGCCCACAGACGAACTGGCGGCTGAGGCCACTGGGGAAGTGATGGTCAAGCTGAGGAAGAAGCTGGGGCAGAGTGATGGAAATGCGGAGTTTCTGCGGTCGCTGGAGGAAAAGCTGAAGAAACGTGGTTTGAACCTAGAGCTTAGTTAGGCTCTACGTAGCCAATTAGCCCACATTTCCCTACATTTGCACCCAAATCAACTGTATTTTCGCAGATTTATAATTATTTGCTTCTAACGCCTATTTCCGCCTTTATTCGCTCGATATGTCCCCGCAAAGTCGGACTAATGTCCTCTTTACTGCCTTCCAGGGCAATTTTCATGAGGGCTAAAAAGTGATTTTCGTATTTTTCAGCGATTTCTCTGACAAAAGTGCGGATTTTGGGGTGGATTTCCTCCTTTTCCAGCCCTTCAAATACCTTCAAAGTGCTGATTTCCCTTACAACTCCCTCACTTTCCTTGCTGTCAAGTACATCGCTTAGGCCGTAGTAGCAGTAATATAGCAATGGTAGAAAGTCGTCTGGTGCTTGCCGCATCAGTTCAGAAAGCTCTATCTGCTGAATGCGGGCTAAAGACGTGGTGTCCATAGTAACTCTGCAGGTGGCTGAGTACTCCCTAGTCCTGGAAAGCAGCAGAAAGCCTCTCATTCTGCTGATTTCCGGGTCCAGCCACTGCAGGGACTGGTACAGTTTGGCCACAGGCACCCAAAAGGCAGGGTACTTGAAGCGCGCTACGTCCATTACCAGTGCTTTATCAGTGGATTCATCCAGACCCGCTACCGGACTATAGTGTCCGTCCCCAGTCTGATCCAGCGCCGGCCTACTATGGTTCACCACCAATATCAACCCCGACCTGCGCACACTCGCCTTCAGCGCAGCCCTAAACGTAGTTTCCGACGCAAACTTGACCAGGGAAACATGCTCATGCTTCCCACAGCCGCTGACTTGGGTCTGCTGGCTGTTCCTTTGCTGTTCTTCCTGAGGGTGGTAGGCCTGCACCCAGGTGCCGTTGCACATGGCTGTGCGGCCGAATTCGTGCAGACTCATGCCGGGCTTGGGGTCGAGACAGCTCAGGACGGCTTCGGAGTACCAGCGCCAGGGCTTTATCCACACTTTCCCGGGGTCTAAATTCAGGGCGTTTAGCACCATTACGAGAGTGCTGCGGGCGCAGTCCTCAGGCCTGGCTTGAGTGACGTACTGCCCTGCCAGGTCGAAGTACGCCTCCAGGTTCCCTTGGTGCAAAGCTCTGCGGAAGTGCTCGCGGCCTTCCATGGATGAGAAGGAAGTGAGGGATTTGGGCAAGTGCCGCATGTAGAAGGACTTGGAATGGGCCATTATATCACTTAGTCCTACCTGGCTAAATAGGGTGTAAGGCTGAGTCTGCAGGCTTGGATTTCCTGCATCTAGGTAGTATGTAGAAGGGAAAATCGGACTATGAGTAGTGGGAAAAACAAATATCCCTTAATTTGGCTCATACACTGGCAGATCTCTGCCCTTCTCAATATATTTCCTGGCTCTGAGCTGCTCATTTCTCCGAAAAAGCCTTCAAATGCCCCGCAAGTACTCTCTACTATGTGCGGAAATATAGCATACCTCCAAACCTATAGAGTTGAGTTCTGTCTCCAAGTTGGATATCGAAATCCATCAGTATCAAGCAAAGCAGTTAAAGGCATTTGTGAACACGCTCTGCTCCCTACTCCCAGCCTATCAAGTCCTCTAGTAAAATATGGTCCGACTGCTCAGTCTGGCTCTAGTCCTGCTCCCCTGTCTGTCCCTCGGCCAACTCACCTGTCTGCCCTACCAGTGCAAGCCTGCCTCAGTGCAGTTTCCCAATAACACTTGTGTGGTCACTGATAGTGGCAGAGTCCTGCTTTCGCCCTGTGACCCCAATTCGGGCAACAGCTTCTGTAATGTCAACACGGGGAAGTGTGTGCCGCCCGTGAAGGCGCCACTGCAGTCTTATCCTGGGGAGCCGTGCAACACCCAATCCGACTGCCAAATCGGCCAATGCAGCAACGGAATCTGCCAAGGTCTCGGCCTGGGCGCCAAGTGCTCCAGCAGCGGCCAGTGCGCCCCAGGCCTCTTCTGCGCTTCCACCGGCCTCTGCAGCCAGCAGCACTCCGTAGGGTCCGCCTGCAGTTCCGACTTCGACTGTGTGTCCTATGCAGGATGTGTCAATAACAACTGCACAGAGTACTACTCCTTAGCAGTGAATAGCACAGTGCCTGATTGCAGTCCGACCGGATTAAGCAACTTTTGCCAGAAAATGACCTGCTTAAGGACGACTTGGCTGGGCTCCAGTGGGAAATGTGTGCAGCCGAAGACCAGCTATCACGCTGCGCCGCAGCAATGCACCAGCAACCTGAACTGCACTGCGACTGATGGGGTGAGTAACTACACTGGTACTTGTGCGTGTGGATATAATGAAATCGGCGCTGCGTACTGCCAGCCGAACTTGGGAGATATACAGGGGATGTGGCTGACGCAGGCGTATCGCAATGCAGTGAAGCGGAGTGCTGGGAAGTGCAATACTGCCAGACGACTAAATCAGTACTGCTGGGAAGCAACTGGCGAGTGGGAAAACGTCAACACCCAATACTGGAACTTCTACTACCTGCCCTTGATCCAGGGCAACGATAAGTGCGTGTCTCAGACCTTCACTCGGGCCTACTGGAACGCTGCAGCTGCAGTGCTGCAGGTAGGGGTCGCTTTAGGGCTCTTAGCAGTTAGTAGTTAACTCGCTAAATCCGAAATAGACTTGGGACTTAGCGACTCCAGGAACTCCGAATAGTCCACTTTGCCATCTCGATTGCCATCCAGCAGCTCAATAAGCGCCACCAGCTCCAACAAGGAGGGAAATACCTGCTTCCCTGCCAAATACTGCTTCAAATCCCCTACAGTTATAGCCTCGCTTTGATCCACGTCCATTTCCCCAAACAACCCTCTTAAATCAATCTCCTTTTCCCTTAGTTTTCCTCTCAAATGCTCCAATTCTCCCTCGAATTTCATCAATTCTTCGATAATTCCTCTCATAGTTTCCCTTGCATTTCCACTGATTTCGCCCAGACCCGCCCTCCTTCTGCCTTCCAAGCAGTACAGTTCGTTGTATTCCGGAGAGGCGGATAAAACCATCCTGCAGAAATCGCCTTGGGAGAGACAGCCGTCCTTATCAGAGTCGTAATGTCTGATTAAAAGGCTTAAACAGGGGGAATTGGGAGGGATTTGGAGGGTTGATAGAGAAAATTCGAAGTCGCTTAGGGTCAAAACGCCCTTTTTTTCCCTGTCGAAGGAGCGGAATAGGGACAAAAGGCTGATTTCGTGCTCAGTCGCCAGACGCTGCCGACTGATTTCCAAGTCTTTTTGGCAAGCAATGACCTTCACAAAGAAGTCCACAGCAGAACCCAAAGTCCCGTTTTTCTCCACAATTGGCCCATTTTCGCTGGTTCGAAATAGCCCATTTGCGGCTTCTTTCACCCTTAAAAGCTTCAAAGGACTGGAAGGCTTTGAGTCGCTTTCTGCTAATATGTGCGTAATTCTCTGCAGAAAGATCGATAAGTCCTTCTGGCTGATTCTGCCGTCTTCGTCTAAGTCCAATCGCTCAATTATCGCATGCAGCAGACTGGGTGTTAGGCTTTGGCCTAGCGTCTGCTCGAGAAACCGACCCAATACGATAACTCCAATGTCCTTTTTGCCTTTGGAAACAGCGAAAAAGGCCCTGGACAGGGAGTAGTCCGGCCGCTGTGCAAACTCCGAAGCCAGCCCTAGCACAGCCTTCACACACTCCAATTCCCTCAATACCACACTCAGAAAGTCGAAATCCGAGTCCGGAGTCCCATACTTTCCCAGCGTTTCCCCCACTTCCCTAGGGTAGTCCACTGGCCTTAGCCTCCGTACGAATTCCTCGTATGTGGCTTTTCCGTCCCCGTTGCTGTCGAACCAGCTGAACAGGAAGAGTTGCTCGGGCAAGGGGACTCTCACCTGGTGGTCTGCAAGGTAAATGGACAGGTCTTCGATAGTGATATAGCCAGTGTTGAGGTGATCGAGTTTGCGGAAGATGGCTAAAGGGTTGAAGCCTGCACTGGCGGCCCAGGAAAGCCGGGAAGTCTCGATATGCAGTTCAGTGTGGCCGAGAGTGAGCATGATTTTGGCGAGGAGCAGCTGAGAGTCTGGGGACAGCATAATGGCTAAACTAATGCACTGCTGGGAAGGCACTATAGCCTAGGTCCCCAGCGTCTTCATATCGATTTCCTCGCACAGCAGAGTCGCCCAGGGCGCCTTTATGACCGCTACAGTGAGTCCTTTCTGCACTATTGGAAACAGGACTTCGTCTGGGTACTTGGGCGCCAGAATGCCCTCTAGCAGATACCACTTCCGGTCCGCTAGTTCCTCGCTTTCCCCCGCCTGCAGCGGCCCTTCCCACAGCCTAACAGTGCTAAAGGGAGTACTGATTTCCGCCACCACCCTGGGATTTCCCTCTTTCACGCCTAGCACCAGGGTAGTCACCCCGCCGGCTTTCAGCTCCTTTAGCTGCTGGCATAGTCTGGAAGCCAGCATTGACCTGCAGCCTTGTCCTCTGCCCTGGCAGCCCTTCGTCCAGTCTCTTTCCGTGAGGTAAGCCTGGGCGTTATCGAGAAACAGCAGTATTGGCTTGGTCCGCGTGCTGAGGAAGGACCGGATACTCAGTACCTGGAGCAGCATTTCCTCGAGGGAATTGCAAGGAAATAGCAGCAATCGGCTGAGAGCACTGTTTATATCCTTTGCTGCGAGTTGGTATACATCTCTGAGTAAAGATACGAACTCTCCCTTGTCAAAGGTACGTGAGGAGTCGATATAGAGCAGCAAAGAGTAGCTGTTTTTGGCTAGGGCGGTGGCGAGTATTGCCTGGGAGACACAGCGCAGACTCGCCTTTTCCACGTACCGCAGTTCCAGACATTTCCCGAGTCCCAGGCTTGTTTCCAGCCAAAAGCGGTCGAAAACGGAGCAGGGAGTCGCGATTTCGGCTTCAGGGGCGGAGAGCAGTTCCCATAAAGTGAAGTCTGAAAGCGGGGCGAAGACTGCTGCAATGTCCATTTCCCTACTTATATGTACTGCCGGGTAAGGAAAAGGCAGTTTGCCGGTCTAAATACTACAAACTGTAACAGTGGAGGCAGAAGTCATGTGGAGTTTATAGGAACAATAATGGCAACAGCCGCAGAAGTCCGGGCTCGATTTCAACCAGATACGAATCAGTGTATTTACGCGAATATCGAATGCGGAGTGACAGTGTACAAAGGCACAGACCACTCCCTCCCCTCCCAACCCATCGCCTGGAAAGAGCGCATCTGCGACCAAAAGACCTGCGAGTCCCTAAACCGAGCCTACACCCTGCAGCGTGAAATCCGGCACCGGAACATCAGCGAAGTGATCTGCTTCTTCCACGAAGAGATCAACTCCGGGCACTACCGCCACGTGCTCATAACTCCGCTGTATGTGACTGATTTGAACAGGGAAATCAACCGCAGAAGTCGGAAGTCCAGTCCTTGGCCTGAGGACGAAGTGATGAAAATCCTGCTTTCGCTGGTTTCCTGCTTCGCGCATTGCCAGGAAGTCCGTAGGTCGCACAGAGACATCAAGCCGGCGAATATATTCATAGACGGGAAAGGGTACTTGAAGGTGGGAGACTTCGAGACTGCGAGGGCTGTAGAGGGCTTTTCCAGGCAGTATACACTGGCCGGCACTATGCCCTACCTCAGTCCTGCTCTCAGAATGGGCCTGGCAGCCGGGCAAATGAGGCCGACCCACGACCCTGTCAAGTCCGATGTGTACTCGTTAGGGGTCACTATATTGGAACTAGCCCTGCTAAATCGACCCAATTTGAACACTTTGTATGGACTGGAAGAGCGCATTTCCCAGTACATCAGTCAAATCACAGGTCCGATCCTACTCCGTTCCCTGCTATTTCAGATGCTGACAGTCGACGAAGCCGCTCGTCCCGACTTCAAATTCCTCAGATCCGCCTTATCCGACCCACTGCAAGCCTCTATTGGCAGTAGAGCGGCTGAGCAGTGCGCGGGGTGCTCGGCCGCAGCCATCAGCTTTTGTCTGTGTGCATTTCCGGTGCTGAATTTGTGTGCGAATTGTGCGGAGAGGCACAAAAGAGAGGCCTTGGAGGAGCATGTGACGCTGGGAATTGCACAGAAAGGGGAGTGGAGTAGGAAGGAAAAGGTGGTCGGTGGGAGGGAAAAGGCGGGAGTTTATGGGACAATTCAGAAGGAATTGAGGGGAATTGTGGGAAATATCGAAGGAATGGAAAGAGAAACTAAGGAAATTTACCTCAAAACTATGCGAACTTTGAATAAGCTGCAGGAAAAAGACCTGAACTTCCTAATGGACTACAAAGCGAAAGTAACCAACCTGCAAACTCAGTACCAACTGCTCCTCGAAGCGGAACTCAAGGACCAAATCACCCTCCAAACTGCCCTAAACGCCTTCCCCCGGCCCTTCTTCACCTCCTCCCTCACTCTCCGTCCCGGAGCCGCCTCTTTCTCCCCTGTGTGTATCTCCATTTCCGAGCAACTCGCAGGTCTGAGCCACCTGCAAGACCCTGAGTCCCTGCCCATTCCCTCCCTCAACAACCGACTTTACCTTTGGCGGCCCCAGGCTAAGGAGTGGCTCCGCAATGAGATCAAATCAGATGTTTCCCTCGACGAAGCGACTATTTTCACCCCTCTCACCCCTCAGGAACTGGTGGGTGTTGGCGGCATTAGGAAGCCGAAACAGGCCTTTGTGCTGAATATATTCAGTGGGAATATCAGGGAGTTGGGGGAAATGAGGCGAGGCAGGAGCTTGCCGGGGGGAGTGCTGTGTGTGTGGGGAGCTGTGTATGTGCTGGGTGGGGAGAATGCAGCGGCTTCGGAAAGGATAAGTGTGTATACTAATGACTTTGCGGCTCAGGAAATAGCGGAAATGCCGGAGGTGCTGGACAACTTCAATCCCGCCTACTGGTCTGAGAAGATATACGTCCCCGGCAGAGCCTTGTGGGCCTACGAAATAACCGCTGATAGATACGAGAAAATCAGACCTTTGCGAGGTCTATCCCAACTGATTTCCTCCATTGTAGTCAGCGACTTTCTATACATTTTCACGTTGGAACGCGCTGCCATCGTGGACCTGCGCCGCAACAAGGTGGACTACCGGGACAACTTCGCTGTGGAGTACTGGAGCAACCCTTCACCATACTGCTTTGGCAACTACGTGTACTTGATTTGCAAGGCGGATGCTGAAATTCTGCGCATAGACATCTCCACATTCGAGCGTTCCTGCTTCAACTGTCCCTTCCCCAGCGCCGTTTCGAGGTGACTAAGAGCTAATTAGCGCCTAAAGACGAATGGCGCCCACCACGTTGACAGCTTTGAGGCACAGAGGGCAGGTCTCGTGCATGTCATGGCTGCAGCTTTGGCAGACGGAGTCGCCGCAGGTCAGGAAGATGCCGCGCTCGTGGGAGTTGCAGGCGGGACAGGTCAGTTTCGAAGTTAGCGACTTGATGGCGCATTTCATGGCTTCAACTTGACATTTCAGGCTTCCAGTCTCTTTCGCTAGCTGCTGGTTCGAACTCATCAGCGCAGTGACCATTTCCAAGCTGCACTCCTGCCTCGGAGTCGCAGTCTCCTTGCCGTCATGCACATACGCACACAAAGAGCCTCTCTTGCACACTCCACTAGTAGCATAGTAGCAGCACAGCTGAGTCTTATAGAACTGCGGGTGGTAGTAAGACTCATACTTGGTATGCGCGAATCGACAGTTGTCGCCCTGTGGACACTTGTCAGGCCGGGTGTATTTCCGCTGAGAAAGGTCGAATGCGAACTTGCACGGGACGCTCAGGTATGAAAACAGCTTCGGACTGCGGCGTCTGTCGAAGGCGGTGTGGTAGTTCGGACACATGGAGGCCTTGCAGGCGGAGCGGTGGCAGGCAGAGGTCTTGTAGGTGGTGATGTTCAGGCTGGCGGGCTTGTCGCTGGGTCCTTTGCAGCATTGCTCGTGCTGGAGGGACCATTTGGACTGGGATTCGGGGGATAGGAGCTCGGGCTTGCGCTCCTGGTCGTTGGTGGAGTTGAAGGGAGCGGCCTTTCTCAGCTCTCTTTCACTATGTGCAAACGGACAATGCACTCCAAATCCCACACAGACTCCAGTCTGCCCCACCCCATACACACAAAACGTAGTTTTGTACTGCTCCGGATGATACAGCACCTCCTCCGAAGTATGCGCGAAGGGACAGTCCAGCAGATTACATCCATTTCTCTGACATTTGATATTCGTGTAGTTGAAGTAGCCTGTGGAGAGCCGATGCGGTTTACGTCTAATTTGCTCACTTCTGTGGGTAAAAATACAGGCTATTCCAGGACAGCGACCCTCGCATCTCTTGGTAAAGAACTCAGACATGTATCTTTCAGTGGAGTTCAGTGTGGATACAGAGGCGTCGATGTCTTTGCAGGGCTGTTCAGCCGTGATATCGAAGTTGGAGGCTGGGGCGGGACTGGGGAAGGCGGAGGGACAGACTTTGGGAGCGGGAGTGCTGATGGGCAGGGGTGGGAAGGCAGCTTTGGAGAAGGGGGGAGGGATGGTCAAGTCGGGAGGTGTGGGGTAGCTCTTAAGGGAGTCGGGCAGGGGCGCCCACAGGCTTTTCCTGGGCACTGCCACAGCCAGGGGCGTCGCTTCCCCCCACGGCCAGGCCTTGCCCTGTTCTTTCACTCTCACTGGTATCATATTAGATCTAGGCAAATGGAGGCAGGCGGACTGCCTGCCACTTCCCAGTAGCACAAAACCCGCCAATCTGCCATTTGTAAGGAATCGCAGGTAAAACTCATCTAGGTGTTAGGCGATTTTTGCCTATTTCAGCTATATCTGAAAGCGAATTAGCTACTTCCAGTCGTCCACCATCGTATCGAACTCGGCTTATGCTGTACCTCCGAAAGCGGCAAATGTCTCTGTCCAGAACTGGTAATCAGTGGGAAGCCATCAGACCATTGAGTCGAATTCACAGCATCAAAATGCGCATTAAAGCCCGATTTCAACTCCCCTGTGTTAATATCATACAGATACACACTTCCATCCCCATTCCCTACTCGTAGTTCTCCCTGATACAAGGAAAACAGCACTCTTTGCTGCGTCCTATGCAGTCTGTAGTAGTTAAAGGCGGCTATTGGACTGCGGAGGTTACGTAGATCCCAGGAAAAGACGGTGTTGTCCGCCCTGCCGCCTGTATAGAGGGAGAAGTCGTGGAAAAGGCACTGAATCACCCCTCCGAACTGCCCTTCCAATACAGCCACAGTCGTTTTTTCCTGCGGACTCAGGATATAGGTCAATTTCGAGTACGTCCCAGCAGCTACCAATTGGTTATTCACATCCAAAGCGGCTACAATTGTCTTTTCTGAGCATTTTACTCCCTTAGGCGCCAGGGAAAGGGCTGAACAGGCCCCGGTTTCGATATCAAACCGGTATACAGACTTGCCGAGGCCGGTGTAGAAGGCGGTGGCGGAGCAGAAGGCGGTCAGGGGACTGCGGATTTCGTCGAGGTGGGTGAAAACTGGGTAGGTTTTGAGCGTTTTGGAGGCGGATTGCAGGTAAATGGGCAGGTCTTTCTGTAGTAAAAGGTGATAGGACTGTGTCGGGTGCCAGATATAGTCGTATATGGTGCTTAAAGACCGGTATTTGAGGCTATAAGCCGTATTTCCAGGCTTTTCCGGCATAGGGAAGAGCAGAACTTCCCTTCCGATGGCGGTTAGTACCCCGCCGGGTCCTGCTTTGGCAGACATGAACTGGTCCCCTGAGCTGTCGACGGCCTCAGCGTACAGTCTTGCCTGGGTCTCTGCCATTTTCCCATATACCTAACTGATCAATGAAGTTTGAATTGGCTGTGAGCGTGGTTGCGGTTTGGGCGCAGTTCCTGCAGCCGCAGTGCAGTCCCAACTGCTCCTGGCAGTGCACCGACCCCGAGTGTCCCGCCCTCTGCGAAGCCGTCTGCGAAGAACTCGAGTGCCACACGACCTGCGCAGAGGCCGAAGCCACCCAATGCAGTGTGAAGTGCGAAAAGCCCACCTGCTCAATCAAATGTCCAACAGACGGCTGCGGAGATGCAGGCTGTCCAGAGTGCGTGACAGTCTGTGAACAGCCGAAGTGCTTTACTGAGTGTCAGACGCCGAAGCCGCTGTGTCAGTCGATATGTGAGGAGCCTGTGTGTGACTGGAAGTGCTCGAAGCCGAATTGTCCGAGGCCGAAGTGTGAGTTGACTTGTGAGAACCCGCACTGTGTGCAGGATGTGCAGTGCTGTCGGTGTCATGGAAGCGGGGCAGTGCGGACACAGTACCCGATTTTCAAGGAAAGCGAAGCGGACCCCACCTGCTGCGCCTGCTAGTCCTAGTGCCACGTATGGTTTCTAATATGTCCGCCGACAGTCCCGACCTGCCCTACGCTCTCCTGACCCGCTACTACCGCATCAGCACGCTCCTGGACAAGTCCGACTGCGACCTGCCAGGCGTGCTCACAGAGCTAGAACAGGACTTCGCCTCCCTGCCTCCCGCCCACGTCCCAGGACTGATCAACCGGTACCTGCCCGGCTTTGTAAAGTCTTTGCTAGACCGCCGCTACATCTACTTCTACCAGAGCCAAATGCGGATCTATGCGTTTTTGAAGCGGGCTGCAGACTTCGTCATTGGGAAAATGAGTGTGGAAACGCCTGGAGCGCTGGAAGTGATTCGGAGACTGCTGAATGATGAGAAGGAGTTTTACAACTACAAGTACTCGACTGTGTCGATTGAAGTGGCGAATGCGCTGCTGGAGAGTGTACAGCTGGACCAGCAGGAGACTCAGCCTGAGTTCGCACCCTTGCAAGCCTCGGTTGCAGTCAATATGTTCTACCCATGCATCCTCAACCACTTCGGCTACTCCGGCGGATTCCAAGCCCTACTGCGACTAATCGAGTCCCGCCCGTCCCTAGACCAAGTCAATCGCGTCCTTTTCATCCTCCTCCAAGTGCACATCTACCTCCACCCCTCCATCTGGCGCTCCCTCGTGCAGAACTACCTCTCCGCCGCCATGCAATTCGTGCTTTCCGCCACAGACGAGGACTTGCGAGGGTTTGCGAAGGAAGGATTGCGACTGTTGATGTCTTATTTGGACAGTTTGGAGGCGGATGTGCGGCTTTCGGAGCACGGGGGGGACATTGAGGCGTTTGAATTGGAGTCGGGACTGAAATTCCTGGAAAGTCCGTATTTGGATAAGCGGATGTTGGGACTGACGGGGATAATTCAGGTCATTGAAAGGTCGCAAAGGGAAAAAGAGGAGGGAAAACGGACTCAGACGAGAAGAGTAGCCATCAACCCAGTTGCTGGAGACATCGAAATGACCACTTTCAGCTCCAAATCCGGTAATTACCAGCGACGCTGGCTGAGCGCAGCAGCCGTCCTCGCCTGGTGCGACCAGCACGACCTCATCAGCATCATCTTCGGGTACAAGTCACACCCGGAACTAGTGCGTAGGAGCGGCGAAGTAGTGAGATTCCTCTACAAGCACGGAAGATGCACTAGAACTGACTTGGACCGGATTTGGACTTTGGCGCTAGCGAAGCATGAGGCGGAGAGGGATGTGACGGTGGCGCTGTATCGGGAAATCGTGCCAGTGCTAAATCCTGCAGATTCGGAGCACTTTTTCAGTATGGTGGTTGGAATTCCTTTGATGCAGGTGGATTCGCAGGTGTTGGGGCTGATTGTTACCTTTGTGAAGCCGCCTGTGGGCTTTGGAAAGCAGGAGAAGGCCACGAAGTTTCTTAAGATTACGCTTCCCAAGCCGGTTTCGGACCTAAATAATGCGATTGTTGAGGAGTCGCCGCAGGCTCGACTTGCAGACCCGAGCAAGCCTATAGTCCTGGGCTACTTCCCTGAGGAGACGCAGACTCGGGAGGAGGAAATGGAGCCTGAGGCGGAGCGCTTGGAGTTAGACCCGCAGGCTGCAATCGCGCTGGAACTGCTCTGGAACTGGAGCCAGCCCCAAAGCATAGCCCGCGGACTAAAGCGGGAAACCGCCGCAGAGGCTTTGAAGCACTTCCTGGAGCTACTGCGGACTTCTGCTAAGCAAGAAAGGTGGAAATACATGGAAAAGTGCCTTGCTCACCTGCGTGAAAACAGAGATGCGGTCCCAATGTGTCAAGTCGTGCAGACGATCATCAGCTCCTACTCGATTTATAGAGGGTCCAGCTATGCTGATGAGACTCGGGCGCAAGTCATTTCCAGACTGGACAGTGAGTGTCACCTCTTCACCTGGCTTTACAATAACATCGTCTGGTTAAAGCGAGAGTCTGCATACCGTCTGCTGGAAATGATCCAGGGAGAAGAAGGCCTGGAGGACGACGAAAGGACAGACACGCAGTCCAGCAGCTCCGCAGACTCGTGGGAAGTGGAGCACTACTCCCAGGCTGTGCTCAGACTGCGTCTGGGCGAGGAGGGAGAGCGGACTTACTACGAGGAAGTGGGGAAAAGGCTGGAGTTTGTCAAGTTTCTATATCAGAATTACCAGGAAAGTATGTCTGTGCGGCACTTTAACCTGCTTTGGAACTGTTTCGTCGTAAATGCCTTTTCCCAGCGCGAACAAGATGATTTCTTCATCTGGTTTTCCGGCCTACTACCCAGCTGGTCCTCTGACTACAGTGTACTTGATGACGAGACCATCCACACCGTATTCACCGACATTCTGCTTCGGCTGGACTCCAAAGGACTGACACTGGCTGCGTTTGAGTGCTTCGAGCAGTATTTCCTGCATGTCAACAAGCTGCATGGCCTGGTGGAGAAGTTGGAGTTCGGGGATGAGTTGGAAGTGAAGGATATGGCCTTGTTAGGGATTGACGCCCTTTGGGACCACATCTTATCAGTCCACAGTGACAAGGTCAGCTCCCAGGCCGCCCAGCTCCTCAAGCGACTATACCGCGGAACGATCTCTGCAGACACCAGCGTGCAAGCAGACCTGCTGATCCGCTGCATGTACCAGGTCAAAGCAGGCACCGAGCGTCTGCGGGAAGGCTTCGAAGCCGAGTCCGTCACTCGCATCAGTCGGGCTTTGAGTCTCCTTTCCGACTTCATTGAGGAATTTGAGGGCGGAAACGATGCAGGTCCAAGTGTGCATCTGACCCTGCAAAACACCACTCATAGTGCCAAAGAGCCCAAAATCCTCTCTATCAAGTTGCCGATTCGGATGAAATTGCAAGAAGCCAGGGAAATTATTGCCAGTAAACTAATCCCTTCGAAACTGCCTCATGAAATACTCATTTTGCATAGTGGGAATAACCTGGACTTCCGCAAGGCCAATCGCTCACTCAAGGAACTGAAGGTGTTGGACTCGCATAAGCTTATCATTTGTGACTCGGCGGACCAATATGACTATGCTACTTTGCCGCCTCAGGCGGAAGAAGTCCCTATGGACGCCACGAAGGCTGAGCAAGTCAGTCAACTTAAGGCAATATGCGAGAAAAGGGAAGAAGTAGTCCTAGCAGCGCTGAAAAGGACCATGTGGAACATGGAAGAAGCCGTGGAAATGCTAATGAACGACGAAATTCTCGCTGAAATCGAAAAAGAACTACGAAATTCGGAACAACCTGAAAAATCAGAAGCGAACAACAGACTAAGTCAGGTCCTTAGCGACAACAGAGACCATTTCGACCTCTTATTTCAGCTCCTAAGTCTGGGAAACAACACTGTCAGTGCCAAAGTCTGGAAACTTCTCACTCAAATCCCTATCAACAAGGACATTCACGAAAGTTTGCGGTCGTTTTCGGAGGGCTGGGAGGATCTTTTGGACCAAAACTGCCTATACAAGTTGCTATACTCCCTCCAAATAATCACTTCCTTCCTATCGTCTGCGACTATTGACTCTTCCCAGCAGCACTGGAAAAGCGCATTTATATCCCAGGGCGGTTTTTTCCGCCTTTACACCATTCTTATGAGTAGCAGCCATATCTCCCTGTTTAGTGGCGAACAGCAGCTGAACAACGCGAAATGCATGGGAGTGCTGTTAAGCGTCATTAGCGCCTTTTTGAAGTCTGCACTGGATGCAGACGCAGATATCCCCACAACCCTTCAAAATGCAATAATCAGCGTGGTAGAGTGGGGGAAACTCACTACCAAGTTGGCGGATTTGATAGAAGACCTGAGTCAGACTGGGGCAGAGGGGGAGTTGATATGTGTCATAGAGAATGCTTTGGGACTGCTATTGCCTGTGACTGTGCATCAGCCGGAAGTCCTTATAGAGCTGTATGCCAGAGCTGGCTTTTGCAAGACTATGCTGGCGGCCCTGCTTTCTTCCTCAGAGAAGCTCAGAAAGGCGTATATCGACACGCTAATTGCTATTTGTGCAGGGCTGAACGAGGACTTGAGGGTTGATTTCGAGCCGCCGGCAGCCTTTTTTCTGAGGCTTTTACTGGAAACACTGCCTAAAGAGGCAGATTCCGGTACCGATTTCTTCGACTTCGCAGCCCAACTGATCCGAATCCAGCACTACACCAGCCTTCCCCTCCTCTCCAGTCTCATCCAATTCCTCTCCGACCGGCCGATAATCGAGGACCGCAGGGCTCAGAACCAAGACACAGCCCTGAGCGGAGTACTAACAATGGTGGAAGCCCTGCTAGAGGAGCAAAGTCCATTGGCAATAGAGGAATTCGCAGGGCTGGCAGCCTGCCTATCATCAAGTCTGTTCGATACTCCGAAAATCAGTGAAATTAGTCTATCAGCAATTCCGCCTAAATTCAAACATGTGGATACTCGCCGTAGAGCTTTTGCACTGCTGCTGTGCGTTTCCCGGCGGTCTCCCGCCCTTAGCACCCAACTCCTGCAGCAACTCCACTCCCTGCACTGCACCACCGACTACCAGTCCGTCTACGACAGTGCGATTCCCATCAAGTCCTCCTCCGGCTTCGTAGGGCTGAAGAACCTGGGGTCGACTTGCTACATGAACAGTCTCTTGCAGCAGCTTTTCCTCATGCCAGAGTTCAGAGAGGGCATTTTGGCCGCGGAGTTGCAAAGTGAGGACAGACTGGACGAAAGCGTGTTGTACCAGCTACAGCTGATATTCGCCAATTTGAAGTTGAGCGAAAAGCAGTACTTCGCCCCTCGAGGACTGGTGAAGGCACTGAGAGATATGGAGGGACAGGCGTTAAACCCCTCAGTTCAGCAAGATGTGGACGAATTCTTTAGTCTGTTATGTGATAGGCTGGAAACTTCTATGAAGGGCACTGCGCAGGAGCGGCTATTGAGGAACTTGATGGGCGGCACTGTGGTCAATATCATTGAGTCCACGGAGACGGAGCACCCGTACACCTCTGAGCGGGAGGAGCAGTTCCTGCGGCTGTCGCTGGAGATCAAAAACAAGAAGACTTTGTCGGAAGCGCTCGATTTGTTCATACGGGAGGACACTTTGGAGGGGGATAATAAGTACTTTTGCGAGCAATACGACAGAAAAGTGAATGCAAGTCGGAGAGTGCTGCTGGACTCTTTGGGCAATACAGTACTGATTCACCTGAAAAGGTTCGAATTCGACTATACGACTTCACAGCGAGTGAAGGTAAATGACTACTGTGAATTCCCTGTGGAGCTGAACCTGCAGCCCTGGGCGAGAGACCGCAGTCGTCCAGCGACTTATTACAACTATCATTTGGTGGGAGTGTTGGTGCACACTGGGATAGCGGAGGCTGGGCATTATTTCTCCTTTGCGATGGACCGAGAGACTGGCCAGTGGTTCGAATTCAACGACCAGGCAGTGAAGACCTTCCGAGCAGAGGACATCAAGGAAGAGTGCTTCGGAGGCACAGGCACGACGAAGACGTACTGGGGCAGCCAGTCCTACGTCCGCTCGGGAAACGCCTACTTGCTAGTCTACGAAAGAGTCCACAAAGAGCCAATTAGTGAGGAAACCGACCAGAAAACCGGTTTCAGCCTTTCGAAGGACATTATGGATGCGGTGACCAGTGACAATATCGACTTTTTGCGCGATGGCCAGTTTTTCGACCAGACTTATCACCGCTTTTTGCTGTCTTTCGTGCGGCAGTTCCAGGAGGGGTTCGACTACTTGCCTTGCTTGTCTGCGGACAAGGCGGTGGCGAACTTGGAGGAAGAGCCTGAGAAAGAGGTGGATTTAGTAGTGGATTCAGTAGTGGATTCAGGGCTGAAAGTGATCCAAACCGCAGTTCATTACGCCTTGGAATTGCTACTTCGAGCGAAATTGACTGATTTCTTCAAAGAATGGGTAAAGTTGCTCGAAACTTTGGTGAAACAACACAATTACGCTGCCTTTTGGCTGCTGAAGAAGCTGACTCCCAGCAACTTCAGGAACTCAGAGGTGGCGAGGATCCTGCTGGAGGAGCGGCAAGCGGAGTGCAGGGCAGTGTTTGCGGACTTGCTGGTGCAGCTGGTCCTGCACACTCTTGAATGTGAAGTGCCGGTGTTTGCGGACATTGTCAAAGTCCTCGTTTCTGCCGCTCCCACCAGTTCTAAAGACGAGGTGATACAAAAGTCTGCAACTGCACGCTTTCTGTTCTTTTTCCTCTCCGAGTTGCTAACTGAGGCAAAGCGCAACTGGCGTCGCTTCCGAGACTACTTCAGAGCCGTGGACCAGTTGATAGCCTCCAGCCACCACATCCTTCGCTTCAGCCAAGGTATTAACCTGCCCTCGAAACTCCTGGAGTTCTACATGAACGGCAATCCGCCCTTCGTACTGGATGAACGCCTAGTGATGGGTGACCATGTCGACAGTCTGGACATGGAAATGCCCATAGAGATATTCGTCACACTAGTGACTCAGAGCGTCACTACTGATATGCGGGCGAAAGAAGACTACCCGAAGACTATAGGAAAGGATTTGGTTTCGCTGGCAGAACAAACAGAGCGCCATTTGAGGGACTACAGGATTTTGCACGCGTTATTGACTCATTACCGGCCGGAGCCGATTCAGAAACTGGTGAGTCACATTTGCTATGCAAGTCAGGTGTTTTCGGCATGCGTGATTGAGGAACTGTTCGGACTGCTGAACTCCAACAGAATGAAGTGGGGCTACCTAGCGCACCTGCTCCGCTACCTCACCTGCCTCCTATACCTCCCCGACTCCTACGAGGAAGACCGCATTCGCCTGGTGATGACCACTCCCTTCACTCGCACGCCCTCCCAACACCTCTCCAGCAACCTCTTTGACATCCTGTACCGGTCCAAAGACACTTGCGAAATGTTCACTTCCATTGTCATCATTTGGTTCGGAGACATGCTGGGCAGGAACACTTTCCACACTGTGGCGCTAGGCTTCCGTCAGCAGTACTTGTGGATTTCTGACTATATTCAGCGCTTTGATGCACGCAATTTGTCGCAATCTACAGTGGAGGACTACAGAGGCGCGACTGTGCACATTCCGACAGCGCTACGCAGAGTGAAGGATGTGATAGCGGGCTTGCAGGAGGAGAGTTCGGAAGAGACGCAGAAGGTAGAGGGCTGGTAGCTAGACTGGAGAAAGGCTAATTAGGTGGCTTTGGGTATGGACTTTCTTCTTCTTGGGCGCAGGCTCTAAATCTGCTTCCTTGACCGGAGATTGCAGTAGACTGAGACACTGGCTCCTATGATTCTTGCACTGGGGGATCTAGAGGCTTCTTTTGAGCGCGGGTAGTGTGGATTTTGGCTTTGAAAGAGGTACTTCCAGTCGGACTTTGGCTATGAAAGCTAGGTCGATTTGACGGGACAAAAGCGAGAAAGGCAGTTTTCCTCTCATACTCCACTCCCTTCTACAGGGCTACAAAGAGTGAAGGAGGTGATAGCGGGCTTGCAGGAGAGTTCGGAAGAGACGCAGAAGGTAGAGGGCTGGTGAGACAAGGCTAATTAGATAGCTTGGGTATGGACTCTCTTGGCTTGGCCGGAGAGTTGAGTGGATTTTCCCTGACAAAGGCGAAAGGGAGTTGACTTGGTATTTGCCATTACTATAATATCTATAACTAGTCAATCGTATGAAGTAACTACTGCTCGATACTGCCTCCGTCGCTTTGGTACATACAGTCTTGTTATACTGTAACTTCGGCATACAGTCTATATATCACTGCTGTCTTGTCATTGTGAAGACGAGCACTTCCCACAACGGGTCGCTATTCGATTTGGTCGAAGATTTCCGGATTTTCGCTGAAGGGATCAGACTGTCTAGAGCCTGTAGAAAAGGCCGGTCGAACCAAAACCTCGCTTTATAGCGTTCGCCACATACTTTGACTTAACCTCAGGCAAACCTTTCAACACTCAAATGTCAATAAACATATTAGAGTATCTTGCGAACAGGCCAAATTTTTATACTTCCCAATAACCACGAGATGAAATTCTATAGAATAGTCTGTGACATTTACCACAATAGGATTCACACCCTTGGCAGCTTTCCACCTTCTCAAAGCAGCACTAAGGAACAGAAGTGTAACTCAGCAGTGGAGTCCAGTTCCTCCTTTAGCTCCAGCGCTTGCTGACAGCTTTCACTTCCTTTGCACCACGTCCTCTCGAGGAGTTCCCATTGCTGCACACTTTGAGTTCTCTATACTTCGCTGTTAGTTTGCCAGGCGTATGCTTTCTATTAGGTGGCTTAAGTGGCTTAAGTTCTAAGTGTCCTAAGTGTCGTAACCTGGTGGTACTAGCAGCTTTGCCTAATCATCGTCGCACTACCGTCGTAACACTGTCGAAATACCGTGGATGTCTATCTTACAAAAAAGCCCTTACATCTGCATACGCTATTCATAACCCACTACGAGAGTGTCTGATAGCTATGTCTCTAAAGAGTATAAAAATCGCTCGATTTGTTCTTATGTGAATACACTTTGGAGGAGGGCAATAAGCCTTTTCCATAGTCTGTATGCTGCTAAAATCTTTCGCAATGAAAAGTGGTATGTGTGCAGAGGACATAAAGGAGACTTACTCTACGAAATAGCAGGAGGAGAGTTCGGTAAAGGCTGTTAGCTATAATGGAGTACAGACCCATAGGCAAGCCGGCGCCTGGCTTCCGGCCTACCGAGTTAGACAGACACTGCACAGACTGTCTGTTTTGCCTGCTATTCGGCCTCTTTGTAGCAACTTTCGCAGGTGTTGCTGTCTACGGCTTCACGCAAGGCAACCCCAGTCTCATCCTCTACCCATTCGACATCTCCGGCAACCAATGCGGCCGCCCCGACAGCGCTACCAGCGACCACCCCTACCTCTACTACCTAGACCCACTCAACAACCCTGTTTTCTCTGTCTGTGTGCGAGACTGCGCCTGGCCCTGCTCCACCTATCACCCCAATCCCTGGGTAGTTGGGTGTGTTTCAGGCCTGGGCTTCGGATACCGTGAGAAAGACAGTGGCTCTGTTACGTATGCACTGGAATACAGCGGAGCAGACTTCCTCGGACGGTTCTGTCTGCCAGAGAAATCAACAGCCCAGGCGCTTTACTCCGCAGTTTCAGGGGAAATCCAGGCGGGCGGAGCCTTGGAATGGGCGCAGGACGTACTATTCACCTGGTCCGCCTCCCTTGCAGTGCTTGGAATCAGTCTCTTTCTCTCCCTTTTCTACATGGGACTCCTGCGGTCCTGCACTGCCCTCGTGGTCTACCTCTCCATCCTCGCTGTATTGGTCGCCATAGTAGGGGTAGGCCTCGGAATCCAGTACCAAGCCGACCTGAACTACAACACCTCCGCCCAAGAAACGGACTACACAGTGCTCACCTACCTCTCTTACGCCTGCTACGGAGCCTGCGGCCTCTTCCTAGTCCTTATCCTCTTCATGTGGCGAAGAATCAAGTTGGCAATTGCAATAATGAAGTGTGCAGTTGAATTCATGGGCGCAACTTGCAGCATTCTCCTGGTGCCAATAGTGAGTTTCGCAGTGTCTGTAGGCCTGGTAATGTGTTGGCTGCTGGCTTTAGGTTATTTGTACTCATGTGGCTCGGTGGAGCATAAGGACCAATACACGACCTTTGGGAATGTGGAGTGGCAGGAAAGCGCAAGGAGAGTGTTTTACTTCGAAGCTGTGGCAATTGTGTGGCTGGTGGAGTTCTTGCACCTGTACACCCAATTGGTGCTTGCGCTGGTGGTGTGCTTCTGGTACTTTGGCCGGGGAAAACAGCAAAACTGCACTATTTGCACTGCCATATATACAGCCCTCAGGTACCACATTGGCTCAGTCGCCCTGGCTTCCTTACTAGTATCTATCGTAAAACTCGTCAAATGGCTCCTATACTACATCCAAAAGCACCTCTACGTTGCTCACTTCCAAGGCAACGAACTAATCAAGTTCTTCTGCCTCTGTCTCAGCTGTTATATGGACTGTTTCGAGCGCTTTCTCCAATACATCGACAAAAACGCCCTGATAACAATGACCTACACAGGCCAAAGCTTTTGCAGCTGCGCACAGGAAGTGTTCGAACTGCTGGGCAGCAATGGAGCCCGCTTCCTGGCCCTCGGCAGTCTCGGAGAACTCCTGAGTTTGCTGGGAAAGGCGCTAATTACGGCTTTAGCAGCAGGAACCGGCTTCTTTTTAGTGACCGAAACAGACCATTATAGAGAAAAACTGACTTCGCCGATAGCTCCAGTGGTGGTTTTCGCCCTCATTGCCTACTGCGTTTCCAGTCTTTTCATGAGTGTGTTCGAAATTACCTGCGACTGTATACTGGTGCTCTACCTGGAAGATGAAAAGAGGAGCGGGACGAAGGCGCTGATGAGTGCGCCGGAGCCGCTACACCGCTTTATGGAGGAAGAGCGGGGGCGGGAGGACGGGAGTTGCTGCTAGTTATTACTTAAAGGGCGGCACTGAGTTGCTTGAAGACGGCGATGGAGGTGGAAAGCACTCCTAAGGCAGCCACTAGGATGGGACTGAGTAGGCGGTGGCCAGGCAGTTCCAAAGCCTTCATAAGCATCAGTAGACGCAGGCTGTTTTGCGACAAATCCAGCACCAAAAAGCGCAGTTTCCGCCTGTCCTCAAACAGCTTCCTCAGTGATTCCGCTGGGGAAAGCGCTCCTTTCGAGCCGGAATGGAGCTGATTTCGAGCGGATTTAATGCTTTTCCGCGTGTCTCTGAGACTGAGACAGGCGATGGTAACAGCCAGGAGGGCTCGGATCAGGGAAGACATGTCCTTGGTACTCTTCCAGCGCACATTGATAGCTGCAATCACATGCGATATGACGCCAATTGAGGAGGCAAGCACCAAGTTGTCAAGGACGTAGTAGAGGAAGCTGCAGGCGTGGCTGAGGAGTTGCAGCACAGGCAGGACCTGCCACTTCCCTGTGCGGTCCAGCAGCCTCTCAATCTCCCCGACTTCATCCAGAAAGCGGAACAGACGGATCATCTTCCTGCCACTGCTCATAGAGTGTTCCACGCTCCTAGCATTCTGCACACTGTTGCTCCAGTGCTCCGCTGCGTTGTAGAAGGTGTAGTCTTTCATGCACTCCTTGTATAGCTCTGCGCAGTACTGCAGGAGTGCTAGGAAGGCCTCCCGGCCTTTGGAAGTGTACAGCACTTGGCTGATGGAGTTGGCGGTCAGAGACACGGACACCAGGGGACTGGCGAAGTCCTTCAAAGCCTGCAGTGACCTGATCATTGTCCCTGCGGCCTGATAATACCGCTCGAGATAGCCATTTAACCCGACTTACTGCTCGCCTGTTTCAGGGCGTAGTAGTGGACCGCCTTTTCTTCGTCTACGTTGGAACAAGTCAGCATCAATTCGTCATAGACTTCGGCTAGTTGCGGGTCTCCGGGCTGCAGCAGCTTTTCAGCGTCTTCCAGCTTCTGAATGGCCCTGGAATTGTCGTTGTTTTTGGCCAGCAAGGCGCCGGCTTTGAAGAGGTTGGAAGCCTCCCCTGCGGGGTCGTCTCTGAGGTGCTGTTTGCGGAAGCCCAGCTCCTTCTCAAGGTGGTCCAGTTGCAGTCCCCAGTCTAACTGGTGACAGTGGCTCAGATTTTCATGAATTTGGGCATGCAGAGGGTCAGTAGGGACGGGTCGCAGCGTCTCCAGCGAAGCTTCGTAGATCTGGATTGCTTCTTCTCGCTGTTCGGTTTGCAGGTAAACGTCAGCAAGGTGAGTTTGCAGCTTGGCTAAATAGCTGAAGGAGATTTTGTGTGTTTGACCGAGGGCAATTGCTCTTTTGAAGTAGGCAATTGCATCATTTGTCCGGTCGCTACTTTGACCAAGTAGAATCCCTGCAAGGTCGTACACGTGGATTTGAGCTTTGGGAGAAAGTTGCGCTTCTTCAAGTTTCGATAGCGCCATTAGGATAAACTCTCGTCCTGCAGGTCCTTTGTCTCGCTCCTGCATGATCCTAGCCAGTCTGTACATACTCAGTACATACTGTTTCACATGGTGCTCTTCCGCCAGAGCAGCCGCGGCTCTGTACTCCCGCTCTGCATCCTCAAACCTGTCCTCCGCCAGGAACAGCTTTCCATTAGACATGCGCTCTTTCACTTCCTTCACTGTGGGAATGACCTCGACAGCCTGCACTGAACTAGCCGCTGTAGGCACTGGCTTTCGTCTGACAGCGGAGTCTGAGGCCTGTGAAAAGTCCTCCTTAGGCGGAAGAGCTGCCCAGGCCTGCGAAACGCGCCTGGCCTCAGGAGCCAGTTTTTCCCGCAGACAGAACTTCACTAGCGCTGCGTCGATTTTCTTACTCCTGTCCAGTGTCTTTTGCTTCCTCTTCAATAGCCTTTCATCAGCTCCCTCATAAGTTTCTGTCAGCATTTCCCTCCTTCTATCATGAAAAAAGCGCGCATTGAGCATCAGTGACGGGTCCTTAATGAGTCCCTCGTCTATCATTTCCAGGATGCACTTGGCCACCACTCTTTCCAATTCCTCACTTTTCTGGATATGGCTGTGCACACTGTCTTGCACTACTCTGTGCATTTCCAGAGCTCCAGGTCTGCCCATCTCCAGCAGCGAAAGTGACTTCAGCTCTGAGACAGCTGAGGTCTGCTGCTGCGCCTTCAGTCGAAGCAGAATACGGAGAGTTAGTCTGGAGTCGATATTGGCAGGGTTGAGGAAGGAGCAGGATTCCAGCGCTTTCCGGCCTAAATCAGAGCAGTCCTGGTAGTACAGTTCGAGCAGCTTGTCCAGTGCACTGCCCTTCGTCATCTTCCCCAGTCTGCGCTCCAAGTCCACTCTGCTCTTCGACTGCCGAAGGTAGTGCCCGAACCCTCGGATGGACAGTGGGTTTCCCTCGAACATGTCCATCAGTGCGGGTCCGAACTCCTCCTCAGGTAGTCCACTAAGACCCGCAATTAGTTGAATGCCTTGTGGCTGAGTTAAGGCCTGAAGTTTGACGTGTGGATGAATGTGTTGCAGCCAGAGTTCGTTTCGACTGGTCACAAGCACACTTGCAGCGCCAAATAGGAAGTGATCCTTCAGGAAAGCCGCTATTTCCTCCTCGGTGCGTTGGTCTTCGAAGTCGGCATTATCGTAGATCAACAGAGTGCTGGGGTTTGTTTTAAGCGTACTTTTGGCGTATTTGACTTTGTCGCAGTCGTTTCCGTGGCTCACTTGCAAGTCACTGGCGACTTCGAGGTAGTCATTGAAGATAGTGGTGGACTTCTCCGCATTGATCCACACAAAGTGAGTGAAGAGTCCTGCCTTTTCCGCCTCGTAGGCAAACTTCAGCGCTAAGGTAGACTTGCCTACGCCCGGCTTCCCGAGAATCACGGCTCTCGCGCTCTTGCTAGAGTACATACTGATAAGTTGGGAAAGCTCCTCACTGCGACCTACGAAACCACAGCCTTCCAGGTTCTTCTGCGGCAATATTCGTAGGACAGGCGAAAGTGTCTTGGGAGAGTGGGGCTGCTCCAACAACTCTTTGATGTGACTAATGTCAGTGGCGATTTCCAGAGTCCGGTGATGCAGTAGATTCACATTGACACTGATTTCTTGCGTTTTGAGCGACTCAGAAGCCAGCATAGAGTGACAGTGCTGGTAGTTGCGGGACATTTCCGCCACTTCAGCAGCCACAACTGTAGCTCTGTGCTCACTTCGATAGGTCAGACCCTTGTTCATTTGGCGTACTTGTTCCCCTAGTGCCTCCAGTTCCCTCTCCACCTTGTCCTTATATGCAGGCTGCTGCAGTTTCTTCTTAGCCGCTGCAAGGTCCAGTTCTCTGCCTAGTACTGCTCTAACCGCGGGTTCGGTTTCCAGCAGACTCCGCATCTCAATGGTGTCATGAATGGAGTCGTATATCACCTTTTCCATGGTTTCCTGAGACAACTGTTGGAGGTGGAGCAGTACAGTTCGCCTCACTTTCCAGTTGTTCCGGAAGTAGAAGTGTTTGAAGCCGCTCATTTCCACAAGCAAATTTGTTAGGGCTTGCCTCACCCCCAGAGGCACGATGCGTTCTTCCAGCACTGTGGCGGCCAGACGAACTATGAGGACAGCTGTATTCCAGCGGTTGCATTTGTTGTGCATTTCCCACAGCAGACTTGCATCCTCCAGCGAGAAGTTGAGACGTTGTAGGTACAGCAGCGATAAGGCTCCTGTTTGCCTTGCAAGACTTCTGGACTTGGCATCTTGATATTCGTCATAGGAGTATAGAGCCAGTTCGATAATGCCATGCACCAGAGGTCCTGCGTACCTAATCGGGTCCACAAAGCCTGCGAGGAAAGCGAACTTTGGGATGATGGTGCGCAGGCGGTCCCAGATGTTGCGGTGGTCCTGTACGGACACAATTACCGCCCAGCTGGCTCGCAGCTCTGCTTGCAGGTCCACTTCCTGCTTGTCCTTGTCCGCTTTCACTATCTTCTTCACACAGATTTCCAGCAGCTTTCGGTAGCTGTCTCGCTCGGAATAGACGAAGCCTGGCAGTGTGTGCGCGCGAAGAGCATGCCGAACTGACGAGACTTTCAGCAAACTAGCGAGGTCGGTGCGAGCCAACTCTCCTGCATAAGCGCCAATGTTCCACAAAGCCCCGGCCGCCAGTGCATGCACTATGAGTTCTATCAGCTGTCCATCCATCTCTGCTGAGTTCCGCAGTAGCAGTCTGCAGGTCTTGCTGATTCCTGGCAAGTCGGAAGTCCCCAGGGCCACTTCTAGGTGCTTTAAAGCGTCTCGAGCCTGCTCGTCAGTGACTATCTCAGGGTGGTTGTTTTGGAAGTCTTCGCAGGCGACTGGCTTGGCGGATGCAGGGAGAGGCGGACGACTCTCAGTGCCCACAGCACTATCTTGTATATCAGAGTCTGGAAATGGGGGAGTAGGACAAGGTCCTGTACAGAGAGATCCCTTGGAAGGTGCGACAATCTTCTCCTTTGACCCGCAAACTCCGCCTCCTTTCAACCCGTAATCTGTGCAAATGAGTAAGTCTGGAGTGCTCAAGTAGTAGGTCTGTCGACCTGTCTGATGCACGCCTCTGTGACTATGAATTAGTCGACAGTGTTGAATTGGCAAGAAAGGCTGGCTGACCACTGCTTGGCTGCGTGAAAGGACCGACACTGACTTTGCCGCAATCCAGGCTCCCTGCATTATAGCAACAGTTACTAGAGATTTAACGTCTCTGAGACTTGCACTTGTGATATTGGGTACCTGAAAATCACCTTTTGAGCTTGAAATCGCGACCTCCACTCTTTGTGTCTCTGCGAAGGGATGTTCTCATCTGAATTTCCACTTTCGGTCTTTGTGGCAGAAGTTCTTTGCAGCACATCTAGCAGGAGCAGTGGAAATGAAGTGCCTATAAAACAGTCCAGTCTGAAAACTACTCAGAAGTTCGTAAGGCTACCACATCACTTCCTGCAAGGAAACACATTGAAATAGGCAAGTCTTTTACAGACAGGACTTTGCACAGAAAGCTTGGATTGCGTCAACAAATGGAGCTAATAAATGGACTCGGACAGGTCTCCGCAAGTGCCGACCTATTTCAACGCCGGAACTGCTCCACCATATGCGCCTCCCTACTCCTCCTACCCTTATCCTCCCAACTATGGCCAGCCACAAGCAGGCGGCATGCCTGTTTATCAGCAACCTCAAGTCATAGTCGTCCATGACCAATACCAACCGATGATAAATCAATCAGTGGTTCGGGACATGAGACGGAGATGCGTGATTAGGAGTGTTATCTCGTTCGGCCTAATGATCGCCTTTATGACTGTCTTTATCACTGTAATGGTGGTCGTAGTCATGCCCTAGTAACTCTTCTTGGCAAGACTAACTCAGTAGGCATCACTGCGTAGTTTGCATATTAGAAGGCAAAGGCTGTAAGGACTTGTCATGTTCACTATCCACAAAGCTAAGTGAGTTGGCAGATTTATAGCGATATTACATCGGGACCTACAGCCTCCAGCAATCCTGCTGCCTCGGCCAGTCCTCTTTGCAAGCTTCTCACGTCTTCTGGCCTCGCCGCCGCCTTCACCAGTCGATAGCTTTTACATACAGTTTCGAAGACTTGCGCCAAGTACTGTCGCACTCCCCCTCGCTCTCTGGTCTTGGACAAGAAGTCTGGAGAGCGCACTGCCTTCACTGCTGTTTCGAGGTGGTTGGGCTCTATGTCCACTTCGTAAGCGTCGGAGTTGACGAGAGCGGATATGAACAAACTGCGTTGGTCTGCTGGCAGAAGGTCAATCACGGCTTTCACAAGGTCTCGGAGTAGAGGGAGAGCTTCCTCGGGCTTGTAGTCCCTCCAGCCTGCTTCGAGGCCACTCCACAGCTTTGCTCCGAAGAGTGCAACTAGTCCTGAATCGCGCAAGCGTAAGGCCAGGTCCAGACCCACTTGTAGCGCCTCCATCACTTTCTCACGATGTTGCGTTACTAGCGAGGAGTCTGGCCCTGCTGCTAGAAGTCGCTCACGAATGTCAATGACTCGTGTCGCGAGCTGCACCCCTTCCTGTAGTCTGCCCTGGGCACCGTATAGCTTGGAAAGCTGCACAGCCAGCCCCAAAGTAACAGGTGCTGCTTCTCCCAATAGCGTTTCATATATTCTGAAGGACTTCTCGCAGGCAACCAGTGCGTCAGCCCAGAGTGTCATATGTGTGTACAGAGAGGCCAGTTCGCTGTATATTTCTGCAGTCTGTTGGTGGCTGGGCCCCAGCACCTTGAGACAGCACATGAGTGCGCTCTTGTAGAGGGCCAAAGCGTCCTCCCAGTCCCTGCGCTGCACATACAGCGCTGCCAGCAGACTGCACACAGTGGCGTGCAAGGGGTGGTACGTGCCCCAGTGGAACTCCAGAGCTGAGAGTGCACTGTCGAAGCACTGCAGCGCCTCCGCTTGCAGTCCCTTCCTCATGAGTGCCCTCATCAGCACGCACCAAGCTTTCACACTCTCCACATGAAGCGGGTGCACCTGCACAAGGCTTTCCTTCGCCTTCTTTATTGCGCCCTCCAAGTCTCCAGCATCTAATAGCAACTCGCCTATGTCCGCCAAAAGCGCAGGGTCTCCGTAATAGTCCTCCTCAGGACTGATCGCTTTGTTGATACGAAACAGCAAGTTACTGGCTTGCAAAGCCAGCTGGTAGTTCCTTTCCCTCCTATACTGGGCACATTTCTCCCCCAAAAGTCGGTATTCGGTCTGCTGCAAGCCATACACCTTCCACCGCTCCACCACTCTTTCCAGACTTTGCAGTGCGAAGGGCTCACTGGCCGTCCCCAGTTGCACTTCTTTGAAGAAGACAAGGCGAAGCCCGCAGTGGTAACTTACAGCGTGCAGCAAGGCTCTGAGGTTCACAGCAGCCCGCTGTCCCATTTCAGGCCTGAGAGCAAAGCGCTGGACTGCCTGCGGACTGAGAATCCGACTCCAAAAGGTCTCAGTCTCCTCCCCCGCCCCAAACACCAAATTGAGAAAGTCCACAATTGCACTGCGCAGGTCCACATCCAGTTGAGACTGCGAAGTCACAGACACTGGGTCGAGACTGGACCACCGCTCCGCCTCTTGTAGCTCCGGCATTGGCACATATGAAGTCGAACGGCGGCTTTGAGTGCGCTTGCGCAGTACAGGAGTCTGCGGGTCCAGGTAGTTGCCTTCGAGTTGCTTAGGGTGGTCCTTGTGGCCGAAGACTCGGGGGTCTTCCGTGATGCCGCGCTCTGTGCTGACGGCTCCTTCCTCTGAGTAGGTCAAAACGAGTTGGGTGATTTCCTCGAATAGCAGTCTTTTGATAGTTCTTGCGAGGGCTTCGGTGACTGCTAGTTCGCGCACATGCGGCATTTCAGTGAGTTGCGCCACCAGGCCTAGCAGTCGCATGTTGACTCCAAAGCTGTGCAAAGCCTCAGTGAAGGACCGAGAATCCACAGGAAACAGCTCCAGCGAGTCCAGCTGCGTCACAAGTCTTTCCACCTGCGACCCCCTCAGCACTTTGGCAGCTTGCAGCAAGTCAGTGTCGTCACTCGTGCTTTCATTCACAAAGCCATCCGCACTGAGAGACAAGTCATACTCGCAAAGGAACTCCGGTCTGATACGCTTGCTAAAGTCCAAGTCCTGCACTGCATCCACAGGCAGTAAGTCTGCTAGACGCAGGAGGTAGTGCAGGTCAGAGGTGTTCGCAGTCTTTTCCCCCGCTGTGTCGAGAAGGAAGCTGTCAAGGTCTCGGTAGCCCCGGGTGGCGTGGAGCTGCAGGAAGGCGCTGAGATGCACGTAGGCGGGCTCCATGCGAGGGTTCCACTCGAACTTGTGTTCTTTGAGGTTGAGGACTTGCGCTAGCAGTGTCAACTGCTTGTACACGCCTACACAGGTCTGGTACACTCCTTCCTGTGTCGGCCCGTGCACCAGTGTCCTGTCTCCGTCCACAGGGGCGCAGGCCACCGCCATCACTCTGAATCCCTTGTAGTCCACTATGCAAGTCAGCGGCACTCGTAAAGTCACTTGTTCTCTTCTCGCCAACAGAAACAAGGCATCGACCACTGTATCCGCCGCTCTAAACTCGTGGCCTAGGAGCTTCCCTCCGTCCTGTCCCTCCTGCGTCCAGGCCAGGTGGTAAAAGACGTGCTGATACAGATAGAGTGGGTTTGGGTCAGTAGTGAGCGGCTGCATTTGGCGCTGGTCCAGAGGCAGGTGCAATTCATCCACAATTAGGCGAGCTGCAGCCTGGGTCTTGACTCTAAAGGCTCCAAGGAGCTGGAATAGCTTAACGCCTGTTTTGAGCGTGTCTTCGAAGTCAGCAGGCCGACTGCTCTGAGTCCAGAGCCGCTGGAACTTGTAGTCCCAGGAGTGCTCGAGGATGCGTTGGAATTTCACTCTGCGGGCGGCCTCTGCCTGCTCCTGGCGCTTTTTCTCGGCTTCTTCTTGCAGGCGCTTCAGCTCGAGGTCGATTTGCTGCTTGCGCCGGGCTTCTTCTTGTTCCTTTTCGCGCTGACGAGTTTTGCGCTTTTCGAGTTCTTGCAGTCGCTTCTGTTCCTCCCGCTCTCTTCGCTCTCGCTCCAACAGTTCCGCCCTCATGACTCTGACTTGCGCCTCTTCATCCTGCAACTGCGCCTCCACTTGTCTCCTCTCCACCACTTCTTCCGCCTCAGGCTGAGGCCGCTGAGCTCGATGCAGCGCTTGCAGCCAGTCATGCAACACTGCCTGCGAGTCCACAGCAAAGATCCAAGTCACAGGACGCGCCTGCTCCAGGAAGGTGATTTGAAACATAAAGGGACGCTTCTTCTTGCGACTCAGATCTGAGCTCGCCATTGCCACTTGGCAGTCTGCTGCAGCAACTTTAGCCTTTGGCACAGTTCTGCCTGCTTCTGGTCTGCTGGCGTAGTAGGAAATGACTCCCCCCTGCACCACTAGGTACCGCTCGTGGAAGAACCACTGGCGCTTGGAAAGCTTGGCGACTGGGCCTTGGTGCACTGCCTCGCGGCCACTGGCTGAAGGCGCTGAGGAACTGGCCTGGCTGCCCTGCATAATGAATGCCAGCTGTGAAGCCATGCTGGAGACCCGCACTCTTGAGAGTCACGATCAGCCCGGCTACACCCTAAGGAACTCTCATTCGCTCAGTGGGAATTGGCTGCCGAGCGTCCCTGACATCCGCAGAATTCGCCACTCCTGCGAAGTCCTGCCGAAACAGCGAAGTCCCAACAACAAGTATACAATTAAGTATGTGGGCGTCACCAATGGGCAAATCGGCATCCTGTCAACCAGGCGGCCTATTCCCAGACTGCCTTTCAGTGAGGTGTGCATGCAGCAGCCTCTACCACTCATCTATGCTTGTGAGTCGCGGAGACGTCTGCAGATACAGGCAGACAGTCCTATCAAGCTGGTCAAGCGAGAGCTCGGCTATATCCAGACCCAGGCCAAAAGCCACCTCCAGAAGAGAAGTCCTTTGAGAAGTAAAGTAACGCCAGGGGAGGATTTTGTTGTGAACAGATACGCTTTTCCCAGAGGACTAGTGGCTGTACGAAGGAAAAGAAGGGGTGTTGCTCATAAAGGGGAACTCAGTCTGCAGCTGCCAACATCACGGAGAGGCGTTACAGGGTGGATGCTGACTTCGAGACTGCAGGAGTCCCTTCCTCACCACAGAGCACGGCGGAACTCCCCACTGCAGGTCTCCAGCACCAACTACCTGGGCTCCCTCGTCAAGTAGTAAATGGCCTCGCTAGCTCCTCGCACTCACACGCCCACTCCACGAGTCCGTGTAGGGCGTCTCAACTCTGACCTCAACTACACGAAAGACACCAAAGCCTTTGACGCCTCCGATATCCCTGCTCATGTGAGAGTCGCAGTGGAGACGGTTAAGGCCACTATTGACCTGGACCGTCTGCGAACTCGACCCAGACCCTGGAACGAAAGTGTGCACTGTGACCAGCATAAGCCGTACCCAGCACAGGTGGGCTTCGATGATTTGAAGTTTGAAATCCGCAATGGACTACGAGACGAGAGGGCGACTGAATTGAAA
>Ga0247837_1001959_pt1 | contig 40485 bp, 28 predicted proteins | sample LaCtaG_2_FD_187115 | JGI IMG/M metagenome (GOLD analysis project Ga0247837, IMG submission 187115) | Freshwater microbial communities from meromictic Lake La Cruz, Castile-La Mancha, Spain - LaCruzMarch2015_14.5m | ecosystem: Environmental > Aquatic > Freshwater > Lake | place: Spain: Castile-La...
CCAGGTCTAGAGTGGAGCAGTTTCTGGCAAATCGCCTCTTCTCGCTGCCAATACTCCACTTTTGCTTCACATTCCTCCATCCTCGCATCCTCCGCAAGCGCCAGCATTTCCAGGTATTTCCCAAAAACCCCACAAGCCAGCGACATTTTACTCAACTCTTGGCTGCTATGCGCCGCTAGAAAGGCTCTCATTAGTGCTTTATCAGGTACCTTGGTCAGATTCTGCAAAGACTGGACGTAGTCACTACAATTGCGGAACGCTCGCACAGGGTCTTGAGGCTTGTGACCAGTTAGGAAAGTAACCCAAATTTCTATAGTGTCACGCATGCTTGAGGGAGGACAGTTGAGAGTTCTTATTTCCACAATATTGCTTCTGTTGGTGTTGAGGCGAAGGTAGTCATAGGCCAAAGAGGAAAGGCGCTGGACCTCGGCTTTGGCCTGGATGAAGAGAGGGAGACTGAGAGTGGAGTCTTTGCTTTGAGTTGCGGAGGACAAGTAGTTGCCTAGGAAGCGGGGAAAGGCCTGGGAACTGTACCTGTTCAGTAATTTCAGCGACAATGCGTCGTGAATGCCCAAGTAAGGCAAAATCACATTGCTCCAAATACTCACTGGGAGACCTAGATAGCCGCAGTCCATTATACGAGGCTTCATCTACCCAACAGGCTCGACTGTCACTTCTGTCCACACTCCACCAGAGCCGTTAAAGGCCTCTGCCAGCCTTCAAGCTTGTCTCAGTCACATGTAATACTAGCGAAAGCGATTAAGCGAGCGACTTATGAGTGGGCGGAACATACGGCATTCCTGAAGTCTCCAGCGTACTCGTCAGGGCCATGACCTGGTCCTCATACTGGCTAACTCGCTGCTCCATCAGCACCACAGTCCTGTCTAGCACTCACTTCGTCACTAGGTCCAGCTGACTCACGATCTTCTCCACACACTCACTTAGCTCTGCTGGGAGTTGACTTGAAGTCAGAGCTTCAGGTGCGACTGACTCCACTACTAAAGGCTCAGTGGAGGGTTGGGGCCGAGTGGCAGTACCCCCTGGCACTTTCCTGCGTGTCGGAGACTTGGTAGGACGGCGACTATTGATGAGGTCGTCTGCAGTCTCAGCCCCGAAGTCCGCAGCAATGTCGATATTAGAGCGCCAGACCATCACTAGACTGTCCACACCTCCTGTAGCGAAGTAGTCTCCCTTCGCTGACCAGTTCACAGCTGTGACTCCTCGCTCGTGTCCGTAGAGAGTGTAGAGCAGCTGGCCCTGTCGCAGGTCCCAGATCTTCACGGCGGAGTCTGCAGAGGAGGAGAGCAGGTAGAGGCCGGAAGGGTGGAAGGAGATCATGGAAACTGCGTCCGAGTGAGCGTCGTAGTGCTGTAAGAGCCGCTGAGACCTCACATCCCATATCTTCACCTTCATGTCAGCGCTACCAGCAGCTACGCAAGTGCCGTCAGGGTGGAAACGGACACAGTACACTGTGTCTGTATGGTCGAGGAAGGTGTGCAGGCAGTCCTTCTGGGTGACATCCCACAGTTTCACACTACGGTCGTCACTCCCTGAGGCTACCAGCCTTGCATCGGGACTAAAGCGGGCGGAGCGAATCCAGTTCGAATGCCCACTCAGCGAAAACTGGAACTTGCGGTCAGCCACCGAGAAGACCTTCAAGCACTTATCATCCGACCCAGTCAGCAACCTCAGTCCATCCTGCGAGAAACTGACTGTCCGAATCGCTGCCGAGTGCGCTCTAATGACCACAGATTTCCCCTCCACAGAGTTCTGCCAGAGACGTATCGTTTCGTCCTTGGAGGCAGAGGCAAGCATGTCTCCAGAGGGGGAGTAGCACACGTCAGTGACGCCGGCTTTGTGGCCAGTGAAGCGGTAGGGACGCATTTCCGGCTTGAAGTGCCACATGTGGATGGTGGAGTCTTCAGAGGCGGAAATGAGCTGCTTGAGGTTGGGACTGATGTCGACGGCGGTGATGGCCTTCTGATGGCCACGAAAAGACCGCTTGAGTTGGGGGTCGGAGATGTTGGCTTTGTTGCGCGCGGACTCAGCCTATGTGGGACTTACCATTTTGAACACGGAACTATTGTCCAGCCGGCACTCCTATAATGGCTCGACGAGACTTCGATTTGCTCAGGTAGTGTCCAAACAGCGAATGGAAAATCACTATTCCGGCGCAGCCTTCTCGCAGTCGCTCAGTGCCTCCTTCCAGACGCGATTCGACCAGGAGTGAAGTACCCCCGCCTCCAGTTGAGAAAACCCCAACGGCCGCAGGAATGAACTCTGCCCGGCCTCGCTCTGTCGCCAAGCCCCGCGACAGCCTGCTTTGCCTCAACTGCACCAACCGAACCCTGGCAGACGAACGTGCCGAGCGCGAGAAGCAAATGAAGCAGAGCGCTTTAGCGACTGAGCAGAAAGTGTTGGTGGAAAGCATCGAGCAGCTGCGGAGAGAGCGGGAACTGCTGAGCCTGCGGAAGAGGGAAAGAGCGGAGGACTTGCAGAGTTACATGCAGTCCGCAGCTCAGTCTCGCACTAACTTCCACAGAGACACTGCCACTGCTACTTCCATTCCCTTGCCCGAGCCGTCCAAGGACTTCTTGCAGGAACAGCGCAGGTACCGGGAGGCGTTGCTCCAGCAAATCTCCCAAGAAAGAGTCCGAAAGGCGGAAGTGGCAGCAGATGAAAGGAAGTGGGAGAGGGAAAGTGTGCAGCGGGTGCAGCAGCAACACAGTCTGACTGTTTCCACCTCTACTTCTCTCATTCAGTCCCAGCAATCAGACCTGCGCAAAAGTCTCCTCGCTCAAATGCGTGAGAAAGAGCGGCAGCGAGAGCAGGAGAGATCTCGGAAAACCGCTGAACTGCAGTATCTCAAGCGGGAAGAAGCCCGCTACCAAGAGATTCAACGGCAGCGGCTCGAGAGCCGCAAGCAGCAGACCCAAGCAATGGCCGCAGTCCTCGCCTCGCAGACTAAAGTCGCCAAGCCGCAGGCTGAAACCACTGCTACGAGTTTGAAGATGCCTGAGAAAGGCCCGGAGCTGTACCCCTGCTCCAAGTGCAACCGTCTGCTCGCACGCAGCGTGCTCTCTCGGCCAGCTTGGACGTAGCCATAATAGTTTTGGCGATCATGCAGAGTCAACTCCACTCGGCTTCCTTTTTCGCAGCTGTGCAGCGAGCAGACACCAATGAGTTGATGAACTTGCTGCACAGTGTGCGGCTAGCTCCTGAACAGTGCAAGGACCAGAGAGGGTACACTGCTCTGCATGTAGCTGCTCTCAACAACAGTGTGGAGGTGGTGGAGTGCTTGTTTACGTATGTGCGCAATAACTACGAGGACCCTGCGCAGACACTGAGACTGTGGGTGGGAGTCACTACTGAGGAGGGCTTCACTTGCTTGCACTTCGCAGCATTCAGAGGCAGCTTGGTAAGCACTACTTAGCGAATGCTCAAGTTGTTCCTAGCCGAAGGAGCAGACCTCACCTCCAAGAATCGACAAGGACTGAATGTCATGCACATAGCAGCTCAGGGCGACCAGCCAGTAATCCTGGCCTACCTCAAAGCAGAGGGCTTGGACGTGAACGAGAAAGATCTGAAGGGAGGAGCAGCACTGCACTGGGCGGCCTATATGGGCAATGAAATGGCTGCCGCAGTACTGCTTTCCTGGGACGTGGAGAAGGACTTTCCCGACTCAGATGGATTTACACCTCTACATTCGGCGGCGTTGGCAGGGAACTCCAGAATTACCCGGAATTTGCTGGTGAAGGGAGCAAGTCGGCAGGTGCTGGATATGAAGGGCCGGAGGCCTATTGATATAGCTCGAGAGTCGAAGATTGAACAGCTAGTGGAGATGCTGAAAGAGCCAAGCTTCTTCGCAGAGTGCGGAATTAAGCCTCCTGTGAGGCCCTACCGTCGGTCTTTCACTACTGCTTGTCTCTATCCACTGGGCTTTCCAGCAATAGTCCTCCTCACCCTTTTATTCACAATCCAGCGTAAGTTCCATGCAGATCTCCTATACCCAGGACTCGTCTTCTACCTCTTCATTTCCCTGCTGTCCTTTCTCTTCTTCATACTAGCTTCCTGCAAAGACCCTGGCTACCTGCGTCCACAGGCAGACGACACTTTATTATCCCTTTTCCAGCGTAACGAGCCCTATATGGTCTGTCCTGACTGTGTAGTGTGGCGGCCTGCCCGGTCCAGACACTGCCAATGCTGTGACCGCTGTGTGGAGAAGTTCGATCACCACTGTCCCTGGCTCTCCACCTGCATCGGAGCTCGGAACTTGGGAGTGTTCTATGTCTTTCTGGTGTGCACGGAGCTGTCACTGGCTGTGACGGCGGCTGCAGGGTTCTTAGCGCTACTGGAAGGGGGAGAAACTCTGCTGGAAATGAAGGGACTGGCAGTGAAGGCAGTCGGTGGAGTCCTAGGAGTGACCGCTGGCCTCTTCCTCATGCCTCTCTCCGTACTTTGCTGTGTGCAGACTCAAAACTTCCTCGCCAACACCACCACCAACGAACGCTTTGGCAACAAGAAGAAGCCTGATGACGACCTGAACGCCTCCACTGCCTCTATGTACGTAGACCGTCGCAGCTTTTTCCGCAACTGTCTCAGTATGTGCTGCAACGCGCCCACTGGCGAACTGCCTCGCAAGCCTGCTTACCATCCTATGAAGGAGGAGGAAATGGAGAGCAGTCGAGATTTGGACACTTCCAATGTCCAAATCACACAGTAAAATACCTGTGGATGCTAAGGTAGTAATTTCTCTGCTTGCACAGCTAAATAGGAATTCGAGGCTCCAGAATAGGGGAAACTACCATTTAGATGCAGTTCTGGGTGGAGCTATTGATATCACTTGGAATCAATCCAGCGGACTCGCTTGCCTTCGTTCCACTCTCCTGTGCGCTCTTGCTGGTTGGCGGCCACGAACACACCCTTGCCGTGCTGCTTGCCCGCTTTCCACTGGCCTGTATACTTCCGTCCATCAGGCCACAGGAATGTCCCGAAGCCTTCTTTCTTGTCCCTCGCGAACTCCCCTTGGTACGACTTCCCATCATTCCAGGTCAGTTTGCCCTTGCCATGCATCTTGTTCTTGCTCCACTCTCCCGAGTACACCCGTCCATCCGCCCACCAGTACTCCCCCACTCCATCGATTTCATTCATTTCGAAAGTTCCATCATACAAAGACCCGTCTGCGAACTTGAGTTTCCCTCTGCCGTGCTTCTTGCCATCCTCGTACTCTCCGTCATATTGCGCCTCGTCAGGCCAGGTTTCTATACCGTGGCCGTCCTGCTTATCAGCTTTCCAATGGCCGAGGTACCGAGCTCCGTTCGAATGCAGATATTGACCGAACCCGTGAGCCTTATCATTCTCCCAGTCTCCTTCATACACATCTCCATCTGCATGCGCGAGACTGCCTAAACCGTTGGCCTTGCCATCCTCCCAGTACCCTTCGTACAGACTCCCATCTACCCACTTCTGAAACCCCAGACCACACCTCTTCCCTTCCCACATTTGCCCTGTGTACAGTGCTCCTTCGCCTGCATCTTGGTTCTCCTTCCACTCATATCTCCTGTCGCTTCGAAGCAGCAAGGGTCGCCCCATCACCCAGGTCAGCGGTTTCCCCGTGTGCTTAATGAGATTCAGCGAGTTGAGCGCCTTCTGAACCCGTTTGTGGGTAAGTGCGGAAATAAAGGCAGTGGAAAGGGAACAAGCAGGTTTGATTTTTTCCTTCGCCTCAGCCAGGGGCAAGGGTGGGACTACAGGCTCTGCTTCTTCTTGGGGTCTGGAAGGAGGTGAGGAAGCGTCACGCTTGAAAGAGTCACAGCTGAGCAGAAAAGCCGTGCAGTTGCCCATATCAATTTAGATTTAAGTAAGAAAAGAAGCTGGGTGGCTAAGACCCATAGTAGTCGCAATGTTAAAAGGTGTGGCGCTGTTTTGCCGGTCCCTGACTCGCGCCCGCATCAGCCTGGCAGAAGGCAAGGAGCCAGCCTTCAGAGAACTGGTGAACCACTACATCAAGACCGCAGCTGTTGCAGGCAAGTTCACTCCCCACTTCACTGAATCCATGCTGGAGGGTGACTGTGCCTTGCACTTCTCCTTCCCTGTGCGCAAGGACGACGGCTCACTGGCCCACTACGACGCCTATCGTGTGCACCACAGCACTTACATGCTGCCTGTGAAAGGCGGAGTGCGCTTCGCCCCTAACACCACGCTCGAGGACATGCAAGCGCTGGCGTCCCTAATGACACTCAAAATGGCAGTGGTGGATGTGCCCTATGGAGGTGCGAAGGGAGGCGTAAACGTAGACCCGACTGAACTCAGCCAAGGGGAGTTGGAGCGCCTTTCCAAGCGCTATGCAGAAACTCTCTTCAACTACAACTTCATGAGTCCTGCAATAGACGTCTTGGGACCTGATGTAGGCACCAACGAGCTCGTCATGTCGTGGATGATGAAGACTTACCGAGATCACCACCCAGATGATGTCAATTCCCTAGCCTGTGTCACCGGAAAGCCACTCGAAATCGACGGTATCATGGGGCGAAAGGAAGCCGCGGGCTTGGGCGTGTTCTTTAGTCTTCGAGAGTTCTGCAGCGACCCAGTGGAAATGAACGCGTTGGGGCTGACTATGGGGTTGAAGGGCAAAACCGTGATTTTGCAAGGCTTCGGAAATGTCGGCTACCACTCCATTAAGTTCCTGAAAGACCGCGGGGAGGTGAAGTTGGTGGGAGTGCAGGAAGTCGACGGAGGCACTTACAACGAAGAAGGCTTGGACTTGGACGCTTTGAAGGCGCACTGGGACCGACACGGCACTGTCAAAGGCTTCAAGGGCGGGCGAACTACCAGCAAAGAGAGAGACATCCTCGACAAGCCTTGCGATATATTCATCCCCGCAGCAATGGAGCAGCTCATCAACAGTTCCAATGTTCACCACATTAAGGCGAAGATCATTGCTGAGGGAGCGAACGGGCCGCTTTCCCTCTACGCAGAGGACTACTTGACCCAGAAAGGAGCACTGATTCTACCTGACATCCTGCTCAACGCCGGAGGCGTGACTGTGAGCTACTTCGAGTACGTGAAGAACTTGGGACACATTCGCCTGGGCAGACTCACCAAGCGCTGGAACGAGCGGAGCAATTCCCGCATCTACGAACTGCTGAAGAAAATGACTGGGTCGGAGTTGAAGCTGGACATTAACAAGGGGCCTGGAGAGGACGACTTGGTCTACGCTTGCCTGGAAGACGTGATTGTCAAGGCTGTGCAAGACACGAAGGAGACTGGGAGAAGGCTGAAAATCCCGTACCGCATTGCAGCGTATGTCAACGGTCTGGCGCGCGTGGCTGAAGGCTCTAAGTACAGAGTGTAGGCAGCTAGGCCTCCATTATGGTGCTTGCGGTGTGTGCTTCTGGCTTCAGCGACCCTGAAAAGATCACGATTGAAGCGAAGGTCAAGCAGATGGGAGGCTTGTTCACCAAGGACTTGACTAGTGATGTAAGGGTGCTGATTTGCAACAAGGCCAACTCCAGCAAGTACAGCATGTCCCGGGATGTGCTGGACATCCCGGTGGTAACTGTGGACTGGCTGGAAGCCTCTGTGGCTGCAGGACACTTCATCACTGACTATGCGAAGTTCGGCCTAAGGACGCTAACTAACTGCAGACTGTACTTGCACAAGCCAACTGCAGAGGTGCGTGCCCGGGCCAAGCGTCTAGGCGCTTCCCTCTGTGTCAGCATGTCAGAGGCGGAAATCATTGTCACCAGCGCCAAGTCTCTGCGCAGTCTGCCTCACTTCTACGTAGAGGACATAGTGGTGAGTGAGGAGTGGCTGGCTGTCTGTGAAAAGCAGCAACTCCAAGTGGCTACAGAGGGCTTTTTGCTGCCCAGACCGCAACTGCCCGCAGACCAAAGTCTGTTCCTCGCGAAGTGCATAATTTTCGTGAATGCAGGGAGGGAAGAGTTGGAGGAACTAAAGGCGCTGATATCACTTGGGGGAGGCACCTGGGCTAAGCAGCCTTTGAGGACTGTCACCCACGTCATCTCTCAGACCCACTGCACCTTGGGACTTGCGGGTTCTGCTCGCTTCGTCAGCTCTGAGTGGCTCCGGCAAAGCATCCGCCTCAAGCGCAAAGCTCCAGAATGCGATTTCCCCGTCTCTTAGGAGACCTAATCATAAAAATCATGGCTGGCCGCTATCGCTCGAGCCTAATATCCAGCACGTTGCCAGAAAGCTCTTACAGCTCTACAAGCCATTTCCTGCCTCCAAGTCACGAGAAAGCAGCCCACCAACCCAGTGACCTCGGCTCCGACAGTCCCGATGAAGCTCCAGCATACAACACCGATGTCACGTCTCTGCGAGAAGACGAGTCGAAACGGATGCGCCTGCTGCGGGCCACAGGCCAGTTCCGCAAGAATTGGGACAGAGCAATGCTGACTCTGGCAGTGGGCTTGTGCATCGGGACGCCGTACTACCTGGCCTTTCAGCCTGAAAACGTCCCTGACTACTCCATAGCTGTGATGGCAGCTGACACTCTATGGGCTATTGATGTCGTCTTTAACTTCTTTACTACTTATTTTGACTCGAATGAAGAGGAAGTGTTCAATCACTGGAAAATCGTAAGGAACTACCTCACAGGGGAGTTCATCATTGACGTTCTTGCCACTTTCCCTTTCTACAACCTGGCAACCTTCCTCAACCCAGGACTACTCCACAACGAGTTGTTCCTAGTCCTGCTGATGCTGCGCCTGCTCCGAGTGCTGAGGCTCGGCAGAGTGCTCAGGTACGCTAGACTGCACGAAGACATCAAGGGCATTCTCAAGCTGGTGATTTTCTCCCTGTATATTGTGCTGGTTGTGCATATCTTCGCCTCGACTTGGTGGTACATCATCCAACTAAACGGTAACTGGATCCCGGTGCCTGACTTTCTGACTGGAGTGACTCAGGTGTTTGAGTCGGGACTGTGGAAGCAGTACACAGAGCTGTACTACCACGGAGTCTGGCTCTTCGTCGGCGGGGAAGTGGGCGCCAGGACCATTCTTCAAGCCTATGCCGCTTCAGTGATGATGATAATCGGCGCAGTCATTTCCAACCTGCTGAAGGGGGAAATGTCAGTGCTGATGGAACGCTTGAACCGGCGTCTGTCGGAGTTCGAGTCGCTGTTGCACGAAACCATCAGCACCTGCGAACATCTCAAGCTGCCCAAGGAACTGTCGAACCGCATAGTGAAGTACCTCTTCTCAACCCAAAGACAACTCAGTGCCCAGGAAGAGTACGAAACCTTCCGCAAGTACATTTCCCCTTCCTTGCTTAACGAAGTCCGCGCCTCCATTTACCTCCCTATCATTAGCAAAAACCCAGTCTTTCACAAGGAAGTCCAACTCACGCAGTTCTTCATTCAGAAGTTGGAGAACCTCTTTTTCAAGCCGGAAGAAGACTTGATTGTGGAAGGGGCGCAGGCGGACGCTATGTACTTCGTAGTGAATGGGAGCTGTGTGGTGACTGTGCGGGACGAACACAAGGTCAAGCATGAGGTGAGTGGACTGTACCCCGGCTCGCATTTTGGGGAAGTGGGGCTGATTTACAACATTCCTAGGACTGCGACAGTCACGTCTGCAGGCTACTGCACTCTGGCGTCCTTGTCCAAGCACGACTTCCAACACATCATCAACCTGTACCCCGCCCTCATCAAGCGATTTAAGAAGTTCGCAGAGGCCTACGCAGACCCATGGAAGACCTTTCTGCTCAGTGTGCTGGATCAACTGAGTTGCTTTCGCTCCTTGCACGACGAGACTTTCAACGAGTTGCCTTTTTTGATGGAAGTCGTTCAGATAGAGAAAAATGCGTACCTGTTCAAGCCGGGAGAGAAGGCTACAGGAATGTACCTAATCGCAGATGGCGAAATGGAGCTTTCAGTGACTATCAACGAAAAGCATCTTCACCACATGAAGCGCAAAAACGGAGAAAAAGACATTGAGGCCAGTCCTCGCATTCTGCGCAACAAGGAAATCCGGAGTTCTACCAGGACTTCACCTTCAACTTCACCTTTCCCAAAGCCTTGAAGAAGCGCGCTGCTCTGGTGCCCTACAGTAGCAAACTAGGCGTGGTTGGCTGCGCCGGCCTCGGCGAAGAAGTGCCTGAGTACACCCAAAGCATCGGAGACTACCCACAGGAAATCGCAGTGGCTGTATTGGGGAAAGGCACACTGCTGCTGCCCTTCACAGCCCTGCTGCGGGACACTATTCAAGTCCAGTGCAAAGCCTTGCGGGCTTCCAAAGTCTACCTCCTCAGGACTGACATTATCGACGACTTGGCCAGGGAGTTCAAGCCCTTCGGTCAGGAAATCCTCAAGGTCAAGGACTACCTGCACATCCTGCCCACCAATAGCCAAGACCCTGTGAAGCTCTCGCCCGTGGCAGACTATTTGGTCCTGGGCGAGCAGTTCTCGGTGAGGAAGGCGTGGCAGCAGGGCATTCTCAAGGTGCTGTTCCACAATAGAGAGAACAGGAAGAAGGGGGAAAACCTCATTTTGTACTTGTTGCCTAAGCTTAAAGCCTTTGTGGCTTGTGAAAGTGCGGGGAACTTCGACCTGGCGGCCAAGGTCGCGAACGACATCATCCCTCCGCACTACATCAGTAAAGACGGCACTTTGGACCCGAACGCCTTGAAAACCTCCACTAATGCATCCGCCCTGTTGCCTCAGTCTCACCCCATTATCACCGCCTTCCAGCGGTACTGCGACGCAGTGAGCACGCCTGAAGGAGTCGTGGTCAAGGAACACCAACGCTTGCAGAGTGCTGTGAATGAAGAAGCCCGCTTGCTGGAGGGAATACGCACAAAAATGAAGGGTATGCGAGGCTTTATGCTCGGCCTGCTTAGGAAGATGGACGACAGAAGCCTCCCGGCAGAGCCGGGAAGCGACTTGGAGCGGGTGAGAGTGGAATTGGACGAGATCTATCTGAGTGAGGACGAGTGGGAAAGGAAGCAGAAGAACTCCAAAGTCAGCTTCAAAGTTGTATAGACCAGTAGAGGATGCTATAGGGAAATTTAAAGCGCGGGCAGTTCTCTTTGAGTATCACTTTAAGCCTAGCCTCTTTTCATGTCCAAGTAGAAAGAGACACACAGTAGTGAGCCTATTGAAGGATACTGGCTCTAGCAGACTTCTTAATGTGAGCTCAGCCAGTCCAACCTCCGTGGCTCTAATCTAGCATCCCTCTCAGCACTATTATCTCTCATGGAGACAGTCAGAGTTTTCATTCGCTTCCGCAGCAGGGAAGGAGGCGAGTTGGCGCCTTGGCGCTTCTCCGACACCCAAGTCGCTCTGGGCGATGCACAAGAAAGCTACTCCTTCGACCGCATCTTCGGCCCGGAAGCCAGCCAGTCCGATGTTTTCGCCGCTTCTGCGAAGCCTTTGCTGGACTCCTTGTGAGAGTTACACAGTCTGGACGGCTACAACGCCACTATCTTCGCATATGGGCAAAGTGTAAGTTCCAGCCAGGGCTCTGGAAAGACCTTTACCATGCTCGGACCTGAGGAAGTGACATCCGCTCTGCTAGATGCTGGACAAGCAGTGGACAACCTAAGGGACAAATCAGGTATTATCCCCCTGTCCATCTTTGAGCTATTCGAGCAAGTAACCCTGGGCATGCGAAACAATACCGATTACACCATCAAATGCAGCTATCTGGAGATATACAACGAAAGTGTCAATGACCTGCTTTCAGTGCCGCCCGCCCACAACCTGCGCATTCGAGAGTTCCCGAGACTGGGCATGTGTGTGATTGGAAGTGTGGAGAAGACTGTTACTTGTCCGGATGATGTTTTTCAATGCTTAGCATTGGGAACACGCAACCGGGTGGTGAGTGCGACGGAGCTGAACCAGAGGAGCAGCAGGTCACATACTCTCTTTATAGTGGGGGTGGAGCAGAAACTGCTTTCCGGCACGTCCAAGTTCGCCAAGATAAATCTGGTGGACTTGGCGGGCAGTGAGAAAGTGTCGAAAACCGGCGCGACTGGACAGGCCTTGAAGGAAGCCCAGAACATCAACCTGAGTTTGACCACTTTGGGCAGGTGCATAAAGGCGCTTTCCTCCAGGAAGGACGAACACATCCCTTTTCGCGAGTCCAAACTCACGATGATCCTCAAAGAAGCTTTGGGTGGCAACGCCAGGACTTCCCTCATTTGCACGGTCTCGCAGAAAAGCTACCATTTGGAGGAGTCCAAAGGCACGCTCAAGTTCGCAGAGCGAGCCAAGAAGGTGCAAAACAAGGCCACTAGCAATGTGAAGCGGTCCCCAGAAGAGCTGCTGGCGATCATTGACCAACTCAAAGTGGAAATATCCAGTCTGCGCAAGCATCAACAGCGGAAAACGTCCCTCGACCTGACTCCTCGGTCCCAAACTGCCACTCCCGACGAAGAAATCTATGTAAAATACGCAGAGTTGAAGGCGCAGTTCGATGGACTGATGGAGACTTCCCAATTCGAAGTGGAGAAGTTGCGGGCAGAGCAGGAGCACTGCGCAGAAGTGAACTTAGCCCTAGCGCACGACTTAGAGGAGCAGCGGGAAAGACTGGAACTGCTGCAGGAGCGACTCACCACTGCAGAGACAGAAAGAGACGCTTTGAGGTCTGAACATGAGAGGGACGTCATGGATGTCCGCACACTGGTGGAAACCACTGTGCGGGACCTGGGAATAGTCAGAGAGGAGCTGAGGGGAGCGAATGAGAGACTGGCAGGGTGCAAGCAGGAACTGAATACCCGGGAAATTGAGCTGGAACAGACCAGTGAACTGCTCAGTAAGGAGAAAAAGCGGCTGAGTGGGGAGACTCAGAGAGGGGAGCAGCTGGTAAAGGACTTGGCAGCCAGTCAGCAGTACTCCGCAGGTCTGAAGAAAGAGGTTTCTGACCTAAGACAGCGACTGCAGCTGTCCACAGAGAGTGAAGTCGCCCTGCAGACCACCGCCAAGCAGGTCACTTACGAGAAAGAAGCCTTGGAAAGACGTCTTTCACTCACAATTGCGCAAAATGAAGAACTGCAAACTTGCATTTCAGCCCTGACAGAACAGCTCCAGACCTCAGAAAACCGCTACAACGGCCTGCTCGAATCCAGCCAAAGGGCCAATTCTGACTTCCACATGCAACTTTTCGCCCTCACTCATGAACTCGAAGAAAGCAAAAAGTCCACTTCTGCCAGAGTGGAAGGCAGTTCGAAGGCCGTCACTTACACCAAACAGCAGATTTTCAAAATAATGAAGGAAATGACGGATTTGCAGAATCTGTACCAAGACATGCAGATGAAGCACAAGCTGGACTTGGCCAGTATCAAGGAAGCAGGAGAGCGAAAAGCCACAATGTTGGAGGTGAAAGTGAGTGAGTTGACGAGTCGGCTCGAGGCAGAAACCCGGAAAGGCGTGGAACTGAGCAAACAGCTGAAATTCAGCTTGATCGAAGTGGACTCGCTCAAGTTCTTCGTGGGGAAGACCAAGGGTGAAGCCGTCACTCTGAACATGCAGTTACGGCAGGAAAAGGAGCTTTGCGAGACTTTCCAGCGAGAACTGCGAGAACTGAAGCTGCAGCCAGTGCAGAGCGGAAGGTCAGAAGAGAGCGAAATGCAGAGTGCACGGAAGCAGTGGAAGGCACTGGAGCGTTGCTACAAGTCCAGTGTGGACGACATGACCACTCAACTGCTGCACCTAGCTGCGGAAAACGCAGGCTTGAAGGACTCTTTGACCAGTAAGGAAGCCTCGCTGAGGGAACATGTGAAAAGGATTGAGGGACTGAAGGCGGATATAGGACTGCAGGGTATTCAGATAAAGAAGCTGCAGCAGGCACTGAAGGGCCTAAAGCAGGTAACGCTCACCTAGAAAAACCACTCTTACGCGGTTGTATTCAGCTCAGGAAACGGCTCCAAGACCAGCACCAGTGTCTGCAACGCCTCTTTCTCTGAGCAATCCGCCTCAGTCGATGAAGCAACGAAGTCCTCCCCGCCCCGGCAGTGCTGGTCTCTGCAGGCGCAGGAACTGTATGGCTTCCAAGGCATTCACTCTAGACACTCCAGTGACTCGGACTGCAGTGTGCGCTGCACACATGCGAGCATTGCTTCGGAAGAAGAGGCTGAAGACCTGCTCGAGTAACTGTATTCCGCGACTAGAGTTAAATCTAGACAATGGTGTATGATAGCAGCTGGGTCTAGGAGTGTCTGCGTGGCCTGCGGGTAGTCTTGGGGTCTGGAGACTGGCTTTCAGAGCGGAGAGTGTCGATTTCACTAGGACGGGAGGAGTTTCTGCCTGTGCCTCTGGACTCTAGGCTCCTCCGGACAGTCCTGTGGCTGCCTTCCACCACCAGCTTCGTGCACTTGAAGGGACTGAAAGGCTTCACTAGTAAGTCCAGTTCGTAGTTTATATGCGCAGCGGCGTACTTCGTCGGGTACAGCGCCCCTGCTTTCTGAGAGCGAGGCAAGTAGGACGCTTGGGAAAAGGCGCGACTCACTTCAGTGGTGAATATAGGCGGCAGAGACAAGTGAGTGGTGGGCTTTCTGCTCTCAGTAGGACTGATGACTTTGGGTGTTCGCTGGATGGAGGACTGAAAGGAGGCCAGGGCGGAATTGCGTCCACTCATATGTCTCAAGATAGGGTTCACCAGGAGTCTATTGGGGCGATGTCGCTTGCGAACTGGGCTTAAGGAAGCTATTGGACGGAGGGCTCCGGATTGAGTGCCGAGCCAGGTGTCAGTGAGTTGGGTGATATCGGGAACAGGGGAAGACTCCTGCTCTCCATATAAGTGCAAATTCGAGGCCTCTAGCTGAGTGTCTGAGGTGGTTTTCTCTCTGGGAAGGTCCTGCTTGTGGGGCAACTGGTGTCTGGTCATTGCCTCAGAGGCTGTGTCTTGCAGGAGAGACTCCCCTTCGTAACCTTCAGACCCGACAAGGGTAAAGTCGGGGGATTGGCTAGGGAACTTGGCAGTTTCTTCCAATAATCCATTGCCTTCAGCCTGTGCATTAGCCACCAGTGCCTGGTCTAGGGTCTGGATTACTGCAGGCTTCGGGTTTTCCGGATTAGCCAGTCTGTCCTGCGATTTGGCAGTCTCTAGAAGCTGCGCCGCCTCCAGTGCCTTAGCATGCTCGAGTGCAAGAGCCTCCTCTCTGGCTTTGGAGAGCCGCAAGGCTTCCAGAGCAGTGGCTTCCTTTGCTGCTATCGCAGCCTTTTCAGTTTCCAAAGCCTGAATTGCTCTGATTTCCACTTGCACGAGTTCGTTTTTCGTAAACACTTCCAACTCTTTCTGTTCATTGGCAGGCGGAGTATGAGCCACTTCAGCTACACCCCTCACCTCGACATTAATTTGTCTCTCTATAGACAGTTTGGCAGGATCCAATTCCTCAGATTCTGAATCCGAGTCTGCCAAAGGCACAGTAGGACTGGGATAAGGGACTGGGCCAGCTCCACTAAGTTGAATAGGGAACAGAGGGATTTGACTGGGGCTGGAAGTAGCTGCTGCCTTGCTAGGGACTGGCGGCTGTATAGGCCTTGCTTCTAACTGAGTGTCTCGGTGCGAAGTTGGCTGTTGGCTGCTTTCCAGCTTTTCCTTGCCAGTGGCCTGCAAGGGACTTGGGGTCTGTGCAGGTTTCCTTTCCTCCTTTTCCTGCTTTAACTCACTTTTCGGCCTCTCTACTGGCAATTTCGGCTCTTCCTCCGCTCCTTCCGCCTCTCTCACCGGCCGCAACGGCCCCGCAAACCTCAAATTCAGGTCTTCCAAGGCCGGATTGCGGTCATCCAGGCCCCACACTCTGACTTCCCTCAACTCTCCTATAGCTCTCTGCAGTTCCTGGACGCCTACCAGTCTCTTGCTTCGGGAAGTGCTTTTCTTGTCTAGGTTGAATTGCAGGTCTGCGAGTGTGATTTGGTGCACTGCAGAAACTTGGTCCTCTGTAACAGCGGGATTAGGGAGATGCGGGTCCATTTTGGGATTTTGGTGCAGAGTTGGCTTTAGACTTACCAAAACCCTTGCCTTCTTTTACTGTGCAGCAAATCAAGCAAAGGCCAATAACTCTCCTCTCTGCTTCCTCTAACTGTCCAACTCTCCGCTCCAGTCTCTAGCCAACTACTTAATTGGCTTTCAGGGCTCTCTCCTCCATAATGGATAAGAAGTCTCCTGACGAACTTCTGGAAGAGGTGAAAATCCACCAGGTGGAGCGCGACGCTTTGGACCGGGTCTTTAGCAAGTTCGTAAGTATGAGCGACGACCCTTCAGAGCGCAGCCAAGGCCTTTTGTTCAGCTGGCAAGAAGTAGCGAAGGTCCTGCGCCAGCTGGGCTGCCCTCTGAGCAAATCCGAAGTGCAGTTGATGATCTGGGAAGTGGACGAAGACTTGGACCAGTGCGTATCGAAGCAAGAGTTCGACACAATGTACAAACGCTGTGTCAATGATAAGACTGGTCTGGAGCCGCGCAAACTGTTCGACCTGGTGCAGTTCATGATGTATGACAAGACGTTCAAAGGCTCCATTACAGTGGAAGACACACTTCAGCTGCTATTTGTGAGGAATGGAAAGACACATTTGGAGACAGAGATCCAAGTGCTGTTCGGGGAAGAGGAGACCACTTCGGACGGGCAGGAAAAGTCCATCACTTTCCAAGAGTATCTGCAGCGGGTCAACGCCCGCGACATAGAGCGACGCAAGAAGAGCAGAAAAGCCCGGAAGTCCTAAGCAGAGGCAGCATAGTACATACTAGCCTATAGCCCTAGCTGGTCTCTAATAAGCCAGAAGCACTCGGATTGGCTAAATAGTGATATGCTAAAATATCGCGCAGGTGGCAAAGTGGTGTTTCAGCATACTTCGATCGAAGGGTGTTTTGTCCTCCTCAGGACAGGCTTTCGGCCGCTTTCCATATACTTTGACCATCGTTTTGAAGCAGCGCAAGCAGAATCGGTGCTGGCAACGACAAATGCCCAGAGGCAGGATAATTGCCCTGCAGTAAGAGCAGCGCTCGTAGCCTTCTGGGATGGGCGGGTAGTCAGCCCCAAATGCGCCTGTAATGAACTCTTCCCCTAGCAGGACTCGACAAATCGGGCATTTGAGGGTGACTATGGACTTGATGTAGCCCTGAGTTTCTCGCTCTATATACTTCTTGAAGCAGTGCATGGAGCAGAAACCGTGATCTGGGTTGCATAGCAAAGGGAAAGGACTGACTGGGACTTTTAGACAGAATAGACACTGGCCAGCCTGCAGCTGCCTGCTTTCCACCGCCGGACTCGGGTCTCCTTGAAGCAGAGAAGACCGCTTGAGTGCTTGGAAGTCCGGCCTGGAGTCCTCATCCACTATCAACATCAGCAGGACAAAGTCCTTAAACCTTTGAGAAAAGCCTGCAAAGCTGCCCACGGTCCTTTCCAAGTTCTGCTGGAGACGGTCGAAAGTCCGCAAGTTATCTGGAATGTCCCATACAGCCATCGCAATGCAGGTCATGCCCAGGGAGTACACATCAGACTTGTAGGGGTTGTGCTTGACCTTGTTGGAAACGCCAGTCCTGCTGTTCTCCAGTAACTGTCTGCGCACTAAGGGACTCAGGAAGTCCGGAGTGCCCTCGACCGTTTGCAGCGTGTCGATTTTTAATTGGTGCTTCGCAGCTCCCAAGTCAGCCACTTTTATCACGTCCCCCTCTCCAACCAGGATATTGCCCGGCTTTATGTCTCTATGACACACACACTTCTCCTGGGCATAGGCCAATGCACTAATGACCTGCTGCAAAAACACCCACATCCTTTCCTCACTAATCCTTTCCCCATGTATTCTTAAGTCGTCTATGAGTTGCTGCAAGTCTCTGGGCATTTTCTCCATGACGATCCCACAAGTGAAAAGGTCGTTGTCCACATAGAAGTACTGAGCGTAAAGCTTGCAGATATTGGGGTGGTCCAGACTGGCCTGGATCCAACTTTCCTTGAGGAATTTGTTGGCTGTTTCGGTGGCGCTAGTGGTCAATTCCTTGATTATGATGGGCTGTTGTGTGCGGAGGTCCAGACCTTCGTAGACCTTCACTCCTGCGAACTTGTTGTTGTAGAAAGCTGGCTCGGTCTTCTGGTAGCGTTCGTCCATATGCTATTGCTTTATATGGCTGGAGGCAGCAGCGAGGCGGATGCTGCTTGGGGAGAATTACAGAGAAGGAAGGAGGCTGGAAACTCATGCTAATAGGTTAGGGGAAAGACTCTTTCCTTCTGCGGGGTCTATTGAAGTTACTGGATACCCTTGAAGACTAGCAGAGCGAGGAAAAATCAGCACATGAGCTGTTCAACGCTGCATTTCAACCTCAACATGGGGATTTCAAACTAACAGCTGCGAGAAAGACGAAGTTTATACTGGAAAGCCACATTACGGCAACCATCGGTAGCCTGCACTACATTTTGTGCGGCAATTCCATACATTCGGAAGGACTGCAGAGGTGGAGGACGACACCATGAAAGGATCCACCTATGAAGAAAGGCGCTTGAAACTCATACGAAGTCCAACAAAGGCCTTCAAACCTCAAACCACTAAGCTTGCCTGCAAAGAACAAGCGACATACAAATGCTTAAAGCAGACAGTATTGGGTAGATCGAGCACTGAAGGAAATACATACCTATTTGCAATTCAGAAATAGTGCTAAAGGCTGAAGCTGCGGACTGAGTTCACGCCTAGATCGGCGAAGCAGGGGCAGGCACTGACCGAAATGTTAACTTTGTAGTTTGGCCAATACTTCTACAGGGCAAACTATTGAATGCGAAGTAGGTAATAAAGGATGAGTAAGATAGGCTGGAAGTGCGGACGAGTAGGACAATATATATGGAGCCAACCAGCAGCTGGCACTTCCAGCCTGCAGAGGCTCGGGTGAGGGCCATGCAGCAGAAGATAGCGCGTGCTTGGCGGCTCTTCCATTCCCGCAAGCAGAGGAGCAGAGGCCGGATATTAGTCCGGGTGGAGTGGCTGCCGGCTCAGGCTGGGGTGCCTCCTGCAGTGCTGGGTTCCTTCTCTGCTGTGCCGTGGAGACAGCCGATTCCTATGGCCTACTCACTACGGTATCGAGAGTTCTTTGTGGAAGTTTGGATGGCGGTCACGGACCTATTTCAGGTCATACGTGGCGATGAATACCTGGGCCCGGGGAAATTCCAGCAGTCCTTGTACCACTCCGTAGCCGGCCACGCCTGCTTTCTTCCGATTTATAACGACCACCACTACCGCTGTATGCTTCGATACCACGCCCGCAAGACTCGCAAAGCCCCCTTGCTCACCTTCGCTGCTGCCGCTTCCTTGATTCCCAGACAAGGGAAGTTGCTGGAGGATGCGCACTTCCTGGAAGGCAATATGCTGGGAGTGGCAGATGGAGTGGGAGGCTGGAGAGGACTGGGAGTGGACAGTGGCAAGTTCGCAGCTGAGCTCATTCATGCCTGTCAAGTGCAGGCTTTGGACACTTGGAGTTTAGTGCATACGCCTCTCAACAGTGAGGAAGACTTGGCTGCGCCCTATTCCTATCTTCTGCCCGTGGCGGAAAGAGCCTTGAAATCGGTGGAAGCTTGTGGGAGCTGCACTGTACTCCTCTGCGCCATCCACAGCGGCCTTCTCGAAATCCTCAACCTCGGCGACAGCAAGGCTCTTTTAGTCCGTTTCACTGAAGGCAAGCCGAGCGTGGTAATGCACACCTCTACCATGCAGCACACCTTCAACACTCCTTTCCAAGTCTGCAAGTCGCTTCCCGTGTCTCAGCAGGAAAGCTTGCTGCGGTCTTGTCCCCCAGAAAAAGCCAAAGGCCTAGCCAAGACTCTCAGTCACCTGATCAACGACAGCTTCAATCAGGCACATATATATACAGTGCGAGCACGGGCCGGAGACCTGCTGTTAGTAGGGTCAGACGGCCTGTGGGACAACCTATATGAGCGGGAAGTGCTGGAAACACTGAGTGTCGGGGCAAGTTGCGAGCACCTCGCCCGCATACTCACCCGCAAGGCCTACCAGCGCTCCGTCAGTCCTGCCAAAACTCCCTTCGAAGACGAGGCAGTGGCGACCTACGGCCAGTGCGCCTGGAAGGGCGGCAAGCAGGACGACATCACCGTGATTGCAGCCTGGATAAGAGAACTAGCACTCTAATTGTTATAAATGCTGCCCAGGACTACGAAAAGTGGAGGACTGCCTTCCCTCAAAAAGGCGGTGATGATGCCCTTGGAGAGCCAAAGCACTGATGACCTGCTCACTGTCAGCACTCCGAGAAGCAGACTTAGAAGGGTGCGCGACAGATACAAACAGGAGACTAGGACGGTCACGCCGGACCTGGCTTCCAGGGTGGTCACACAGTACCTTATTCCTATGTTTGAGGCAGAGGCGAGGACGAAAAGTGCAGCAGAGCGCAGGTCTTTATGCAACCCAGGGAAAGTCTCGCCCCGCAGCCTCGTCCCAGGCACAGTCTTTTACGAGCTCAAATTGAGCCAACAACTGGCCAGTGAGTTGGAACTGGTGAGAGGCCAGTTGACCACACAGACCAAACAACTGAAGGAAGTGGAACAAGCCAAGGAAAGCGCAAAATCCGACCTCGCCCGGCTTCATTTAGAGCATGCGCAGCTGCAAGCCAGCTTCAAGCTGATTTCCCACCGACTCACCCTACAACGAAGCGAAATTCAAGCCAATAACCTCCTCCACGGCCTGGAAACCGACCAATTCGCAATGTACAAACACCTCTACGATACCTGCGAAGCAGAGAAAAAGTCACTTATCAGCATGTTGCACGAAGAAAGAAGCAAATGCGACAAGTTGAAAAACAGAGCTACGGAGTTGGAACAAAGCAGCTCACTGCTGCATATGGAAAATGACATTATGGGGGAAAGACTGAAGGGACTGTATAGGGCAATTGCGCATATGGCGGAGAGGGAAGCGCTGGAGAGCAAGTTGGGCGCGGAAGTGCAAATTCTTGCGGAGATGATGAGTAACTTGGCTGAGGAAAAGGACAAAATCTCCACAGACTTGACTGACACTTTGCAGGAAAGAGACCAACTGCGCCTGGAGTACGAGGAAATGACCAGGTTCAGGCAGGACTTAAAGAGCGACAAAGACCGCATTTTGACAGTTACAAGGGACAAAATCGTGGTTTTGACCAATGAACTTGCAGGAGTGAAGGACGAATTGGAAAAGTCAAAAACGAGCGAGGCCAAACTGGAGAAGCGGTACAAAGACCTGGAGGACGAGCACACCAGGTTGAGGCAAAAGCTCAAGCAGAACCGTCTCAAACGCAAGCAGTTCGGAGAGGCGGACTTCCAGATCTGTCGCTGGTGCCAAAAGGAGTACTCCGAAAGCGAGAATTTCAACTGGTCGTGCAGGACTCACAGAGGAGAGTTCGGGGACCACATGTACTGGTGCTGCGGCAAAACAGCCAAAGACGCTCCCGGCTGCCAGGTGCGTAAGCACGAAAGCAAGGAGGAAGAGGAAGACATGGCTGCAGGAGAGCGCGAGGAACTCGAGCAACTGCGTCTGGCCTCCACCGAGTGCTCCGTACGCCTTACCTAGAGCTGCAAGGAAATCGGCCATCGGCCTGAAGAGTGTCCCCGCGACCCCAACATGAGATCCCAGTATGAAGCCGGAGTCGAGCTCAAGCGAATCGACGAAATGCGCCAGCGCAAGAAAATCGCTTCCATGAATTCAGACATCCACCAGCAAATGATGGCTGTGTTCGAGGACAAAGTGGACGCCTTCGCCCAAGGCTTTGAGTCCTCCAAGTCCAGTGATCTTAGTGAAGTTGCTGCTGGTGTGCAGAGAGACCAAAGTTCGTTTCCTGAAATTGAGAGGATGAAGGCTAGTGTGGACTTCAACCAAGAGGCCAATTTGATAAGGACTCAAGGGACGGAGACCAATGAAGAGACCAGCAGTCGGAAGCTGCGCAGCCTCACTATGTCCTTTTTGAAGGATGATAAGATGAAGGAGGCGATGAAGGACAGGTTCATCAGCAAGACTCTGGGGGAGGAGACGTAGGTAGTGAGTTCGAACCTAGTAGCTGGGTAGACTGAGTCACTGAGAGGAATAAGACGCACTGCTATGGATATCTTGCTTCAATAGAACCGACTTACGAATTTATAGACTTATGGCCGCTAACCAAAACAAGGTTCAATGTCCCAGCTGCAAAAACCTATACGACTCCAACTATTTGCCAATCCATGCCCAGGCCTGCAGTCCCATTACCGCCCCCTTCACTCCTCCGACCAACTCTCACAAGCCTCGAGGAGGACATAACTCTCGAGGGAACCACCACACTCCACAAGCCCCAGCCTACCCTCAGTACTCTGCAGCCTACGCAGTTCCCCAGCCTGTGTACCAACCCATGCCTAACTATTCCTACCCCCAGCAAGGCTACCCACCCCCTCAAGCCTACCCAGTCCAATCTTTCCCTCCTCAGCCCTATCAGCCTGCTTGGGGTACTCCTAGCGAGGGCAGAGTCTGCCACTACTGCAGTCAGCCTTTCGCCTCCAGAGCGAACGATCACTTGGCGCAATGTCCAAACGCTGAGCAATGCAGAAATTGTAGAGATTTCTGTGCCCGAGGCACTATTCAGCAGCATCTCGCTACCAAGTGCAGAAGAGGGAGAGCTGCCCCTTAGTCTAGGAGTCCGAGTTAAACTCTTTGCTGAGAGAAGTGTAGTTTCGCCTTCTGTATTTACATTCCACAGATACAAGTCTCAATACACTACTCATAACTAGACTCAGTTCCCTCACAGTCCCACAGCCTTCCTGCACAATATACCCATAAAACTGACTATAGGGATTTAGACGTGGGCTCTAAGGAGTCGGAGAACTCAGGTGTGCTTTCCTCGAGTTTCGCACTACTTCCAGGACGATTTGTCCACTTCTCGAAGTCCTACATGTGTCTCTATTCTTATGGCTAATAACTCCATTTTCCAAGTAGTCAGCTGACTTCGCCAGTTCCGCTCCGGCCTTTAAAGCCTCGCTGAGTCCTGGAAACTAGCGAAAAGTTCGAATTCCGCCTAAAAGTCCTTCCATTACTCCCCGCCAGCCCACAGTCCATGGTAAAAACAATGGAGGAGGTGATCGACTCTGTTTACATGGTCAGCTCTATCCTCTTCATCCTGTCGTTGGGCGGCCTCAGCCACCAAGCGACCTCCAAGCGCGGGAATTATTACGGAATGATCGCCATGGTCTTGTCTATCGGCGCGACCCTCTTTCTCGAAGAGTTCCATGGCAACTTCATCAAGTTCTTCCCAGCGTTCGGCCTGGGTGGGGCCATCGGTCTAGTGCTAGCGCTGACCGTGACAATGAACTCCATGCCAGAAATGGTGGCGGCTCTGCACAGCTTCGTAGGTCTGGCTGCCGTCATGGTGGGGTACGGCAAGTACTTCCTCGACGGGAAGGGAAGTGTGCTGGAAATGGTCGAAATGGACCTGGGAGTCTTCATTGGGGCGATTACCTTCACTGGATCGGTGGTGGCTTGGGGCAAATTGAAGGAAGTCATTAGCAGCCAGCCGCTGATGCTGTGTGGATGGGGCAGACATGTGATTAACATCGTGATGATGTTGGGAGCGGGGTACTGCGGGTTCATGTACGGCTGGAGCACTGGGGAGCAGGAGCTGTACTACCTCGGAGGCTTGACACTCATAGCTCTCTTTGTGGGCTGGCATTTGGTGATGGCGATTGGAGGAGCGGACATGCCCGTGGTCATTTCAATGCTCAACTCGTATTCCGGCTGGGCGACCTCTGCGAGTGGCTTCCTGCTGAACAACAACCTGTTGGTGATCACCGGCGCACTGGTGGGCTCTTCAGGCGCCATTCTAAGCTACATCATGTGCAAGGCCATGAACCGAGCCTTCTTCAGCGTCATTATGGGCGGCTTTGGCCAGGGCGCGAACACGCAAGTAGCCACGGGCCCAGCAGGGGAAACCAAAGAAATCAAACTGGACGACTTGACGAAGGAGCTACTCGCGGCCAAGCGGATTGTGATTGTGCCTGGATACGGCATGGCTGTGGCTCGCTGCCAGCGAGAGGTCGGCACGATGGTCAAAACTCTAAGACAAATGGGCAAGAACGTGGAGTTCTGCATTCACCCTGTAGCCGGCCGCATGCCCGGACACATGAACGTGCTACTGGCAGAGGCAGACATTCCCTACGAAATCGTCAAGGAAATGGAGAAAATCAACGAAGACTTCGTCAAGACAGACGTAGTGATGGTCATTGGAGCCAACGATATCGTGAACCCGGACGCCTTAGAGAACCCGCAAAGCATTATCGCTGGCATGCCTGTGTGTGAGGTGTGGCACAGCAAACTGGTGGTCACGTTCAAGCGCGGCAAGGGAGTGGGCTACGCTGGCATTGAAAACCCGCTTTTCTTCAAGGCGAACACTCGCATGTACTATGGAAGTGCGGACAAGTCCGTCAGAGACATACTGAGCCAACTGGGAGACCCGTCTGCTGCTAAGGCTGTGGTGGAGACGCGTGTTGAGCAGAAGGTTGAAGAGGAAGACGACATTCCTGACCACGATATCCCCACTCCCACCATGACTCTGGGCGTGCCCAAGGAGCACAAGGAAGGCGAGCAACGCGTGGCCCTGACTCCCAGCACCATCAAGAAGTTCCGCAAGTTGGGCTTCACCGTGAAGGTCGAGAAGGGCGCCGGCAAGCGTGCAGGCTTCAAGAACGCCCAATACAGGGAAAAGGGAGCCCAAGTGGTGGACGAGCACGAAGTGTGGAACGCTGATGTCGTCCTGAAGGTCAACAAGGTGAGCGAACACGAAATGCAGAAACTCTCAGCTGTGAAGTTCCTCGTCAGCTACTTCTTCCCCGCCTTTAACCGGGAAGACATGGAGTTCATAGCGAACACCTACCCCGAACTCACAGTCCTGGCTATGGACTGTGTGCCTCGTATCTCCAAGGCGCAGAAGCTGGACAGTCTGAGTTCCATGGGCGGCATTGCAGGCTACCGTGCTGTCATTGAAGCCCTCACCACCTACCGCAAGTGTCCCAAGTCTATGATCACTGCCGCCGGCAAAGTGCCTCCCGCTAAGGTATTCGTAATCGGAGCTGGAGTCGTGGGTCTGGCCGCAATTGGCTACTTGAAGAATCTGGGCTGCGTGGTGAAGGCCTTCGACGCACGGTTGACTGTCAAGGAGCAGGTGGAAAGTCTGGGTGGGGAGTTCGTGCAAATGCCGGTAAAGGAAGACGGAGCGGGGCAGGGCGGCTACGCCAAGGAAATGTCAGACGAGTACAAGCAGGCTCAACTCGACTTCAACCGAGAAATCGCCAGTCAGGTGGATATCATCATCTCCACTGCCCTCATTCCAGGCAAACAAGCGCCTATTCTACTGGACGAACCCTGTGTCAAAGCTATGAAACGAGGAAGCGTGATTGTGGACATGGCCGCTGAAATGGGCGGAAACTGTTCTTTGACCCACAAGGGTGAGTCCTTCACTGACAGTGAAAGCGGAGTGACTATACTGGGCTATACAGACTGGGTGTCTCGCATGGCGCCCCTCAGTTCTGACATGTACGGCATCAACCTCTGGCACCTTCTCACTGAAATGAAGCTCACCAGTGAGTTCAAGCTGGACTTCAAGAACGAAATCGTCAACGACATGGCTATAGTGCACGCTGGCAAGGTGCAGTGGCGGCCCGCAGAACAGCGCCAGCTGCCTCCTGCTAGCGAGAAGCCCGCCCCTGTAGCCGTAGTGGCAGTTACGAAGCCCGCAGGCCATGCCGCGGTTGTGGCCAGTGACGAGGAAGGCTGTTGGGAAAAGACAGGCTGGCTGTTCAACATTTGCCTTCTTCTGTTGCTGTTTGTGGCTATCGGCACGACTACGTACCCAGCCTTCATGAAGCTGTTCCTCTCCTTCGTGCTATCCATCATTATCGGCTACATGGTGATTTGGAACGTGACTCCCGCACTGCACACTCCCCTGATGAGCGTGACCAATGCTATATCGGGAGTGATAGTGATCGGAGCAATGCTCGAGCTGGAGAGCAAGCACGAAGGAGTGCTGATAGACGAGGGGTCGGGCACAGGCTTGGTGGCAGCCTTCTTCGCCAGTATTAACGTGGTGGGCGGCTTCGTGGTCACCCAGCGGATGCTTGCTATGTTCAAGAGTGAGACAAGGAAGCATTAACAGTTAGGATTCATCAATACATGGCTGAAGTCTGCGTACATATACATACACCGCATTGATAATGCTATGATCCTTAGGCCGATTTTACTTATATAGCAGCTAAAGTCTAATACCACTTATATTGCTTCAAATCACTGACTATGAGAGTTGTCGATTTTGAAATCTTGGGTAAACACTCATTGGGCTCTAGCAGTTAACAGTGGCACAGTAATAATGGAAGCATACTCCAAGGCGTCTCCCTTCACAGCGAAGCACCCCTACGTCCACGACTACAACCCTCTCACTCACATGCGCAAGAACTCTTCCGCCGCTCCTCCGACCTCTAGCGCGCCTTTAGAGACCTCTGCTAATGCTGCTTATAAAGCCATCAAAGCACCTCTTAGTCCTCAAAAGAGATTGGCGAAATCCCTGCCCAGGAGTGTGTATTCCGACCCACTTACAGGCCGGGTACTCGACTTCAGCCATCCCAATACAAGGAACGTGCTAATCAGTTCCGCGGCTATGAGTTTGGCACAGCGGCCAGTAAACTTCGACAAACTGCCCAAAATCCTAGAGACCCAGCGCTACCACAAGACCCGTCTCCGTACAGAGATGTACGACCCTATCACAGGCTCGAAGACTGATGTTCAAGTGTCTAGAGAGCCGGTGGAAAGCCTGGATACAAGGGCTCGCCAGGTGCGGCCGCTTACCTTGGCTTCGAGTCTCCAGCCTGCACCTGACACCAGCGGAATTGCAGGGCTAGGCGAGTCCATAGCAGCCAGCAGACGACGCAAGGCGGAGAGTCTCGCTTATGTGAACCCCTACAATCTCTCGCCCTAAGTTTACGCTATCTCCCTAGGAGCAGACGCTTGCCACTGACCATGCTTTTGTAGTACAGGTAGGCGAAATCTGCGAGTACGAGGGTGTGCAGTAGGTCTGCGAGGATGAGGTGGAGGAAGGACTCTCCCTTCATGTACATTAAAGCCCAGAATAGTGTCCTGAAGAACCTGGCGATCCCCAGCATCATGATATAGTGCTTGGTCATGCCCTCCACCTCTCCCCGTCGCACCATGAGGTAGAACTGAGGCAGCAGGCCTACGCACTCTATGAAGATAGTGAAACTCACTAGCATCTGCATGGTAAAGAAGTAGTCGCCCTTGTCCCCAGGGTGGAAAAAGAAGCACAGCACTGCACAAATCCCCACAATTGGCCCTGCCTTCAGGTAGTTCGGAGTTGTCATGATATTGGTCAGTGCGTACTTGTGACAGAGGTAGCAGGCGTAGGCTGAAAGCAGCACGTTTGCAATCAACTCCGCCTGTGCAAATGCGTACTTGTATAAGCGAGTGTCATAGATCCAGACCAAGCGAGCCAATTGTCCCACCAAAAAGAGCAGCTGAGTGTCGTGTGAAAGGCCGAAAATTGAGCGGGTCTTGAGGACCGTGAGGACCAGCATGGCTGTAGCCACTAGTTGGAAGAGGTAGCCTAGGCTGAACAGCCACAGCACGAAGTCCATTTTTGACCTAGGGATGGTCTTAGCTGAACTGAAACAGTGGTGGGCGCTGCTCTGCACCCACGTCCTCGAACTCAGGCACGACTCCGAAGTAGCGGTCCACCAAGTCCCCAGCACACTTCCCCAAGTCCTGCCTGTCCTTCTGTTGCAGTCTCTCCAGCGCCTCCAGACACTTGGTCTCCTCCACTGCCCGAATCACCTGGTTCGGCAGGCCTGTGGCTTCCGCTTCCCTTTCCCCGGCACTGAGGAGTGTACTGAGGACTAGTAGACAGTTGAGCTGTGTGTCTGGTTCCTTTCTTTCGAACACCTCTTGGAAGTAGCTCACTATCTTCATATCCACAAGTCTCGAAACTGACTCAGGACTCAGTCTGCTGGCGAGGTTTCGGAACACATAGGACGTTTCCAGGGCGACTTTGTACCCAGGGTCTCTAAGTCCGCCCAGAGCGTCTTGACATATAGGGTGTTTAAACAAGGCTTGGGCTTGGTCCTGCGTCCCTGCGGCTATGTTTGCCAGCGTCCACGCCACTTCCTTGCGAATTCTCGCATTCGGACTGCGCAGAAAAGGCTGCAACTTGGATAAAACGCTTAGCGCCAGCAGTTCGCCAATATACTCGTTATCAGAGAAGGTTAAGTTGCCGATAATGCGGAGAGCTGCGAAATTGAGGGAAACGATATCGAAAGAGAGGGAATCGACTACTATGGGCAACAGACTTTGCAGGGAAATGTGAGTAAAGTGGTCCTTTGGCTGCATAGTGAGACTGCAAAGCGCCTGCAAAGCGTCCTTTTTGATGTCGAAGTCTCGGTAGGAAAGCAGTTCCTTGACAGTCTGGATAGCAGTTTGGCAGTCCACAGGCCGGAGATTGATAGGGAACTGGACTAGCATGGCCAGTGACCAAGCCACTGCCTTCAGAAAGGTCACATCCGTATGTTTCCCTGCAATCAGCTCATACACCAGTCCCACCATCCCCTTCCCTACCACCAACTGCCTGTACTCCTCACAGTCCGCACACACATTCCCCAGTCCCCACAGCGCACACTCCTGCATGTCCTGCTTGTCCACCTCTAGAACCCTCACCAGCGCTTCAATTCCGCCGTAGTCCACGATGGCTGTTGCGACCTCGTGCGACCCCGCTGCCAAGTCGCACAGCAGAAAAGCAGCCTGGTACACTACATCCGAGGGACTGACCCTGGGGTCGATGTGGCGCAGGACGAAAGGCAGAGTGTCCAAAGCTGTGCAGTCGCCAATAGGACTGTCCTTGCGAATCAATAAGCGAGTGCATTGCAGTGCCAAGTACACTTTCTCTGAGTCCGTTTCCCTTGCCAGGGTGCTTCGCAGAGTTGCCAGTCTGTGCGAGTCCTCCATATCTCGGAGTTGCGGGAAGACGCTCAGAATTCGCTCGCTGAGGACAGGACCAGGTTCCCGCGTCTTTGACAGTCTCGTCCGCTTCGTGTTTGCCTGCTCGCTTCTTTTCTGCTTGCGCAGTTCCACGCTAAAGAGGTGGTTTCTTTCGAGGAGTTCCGCAGAGTTTGGCCCCTGCATGAAGTGCTGCCGCCGCTGGTCAAGTCGAGCTGCTATGGATTCCATTTTAGCAAGGCGGACAGACTTGGCGAGGGAAGTGGAGTTTAAAGGGAGCGGAATTGCAGGCGAGAAATTGAAGTGGACAATCTAAGCGAAGCTCAACAGTTTAAGGGGATAAGAAGGCTATTATGACACTGATATCATCCACTACGTCGTCCTCCTACATAGCGCTTACCCTTCGCCAGCAAATCTGAGCTTCCTTCACCACCCGGTCACAGGCGCCCTCCACATTGCCTGTCTGGTAATAGGCCGCCACTAGCTCCACACACTGAGTAAGGCTTACAGCCTGACTTGTGATGAACTCCCATACTCCGTCCGAAGCCAGGATTATGAACTTGTCCTCCCTGCCCAAGTTCAGACGAGTGACTTCCGGCTCAGCAGTGACTCCCAGTTCAGAAGCTATGAAGTCACCGAGAGACCGGGACATGGCCAGGCCGGGGATCGGCTCGTGCAGGTTCCAAACGCGTGCAGGCCCGATGTACACTCCGCTGGGATCTGTGGTAAGGGGTACCTTGGAAAGGCTCCACCCTGCCTCCTGCGTGCTCAATGCGAGCTCTCTCCACAGGGTCGTCCGGCTTGTGGTCTTTGGAAAGGGGAATAGCGACCCAATTGTCGTTGCTACGGAGTCGGCCTACAATGGCTCTGGAGTCCCCTGCATTTGCACACAGTATCAAGTCTCCTCTCATCAGTACTGCCACTGCTGTGCTGCCAGATAGAGTGCTGTCGATGTGAGTGGAACGCATTAGTTCGTGGTTGACGTGGAGGAAACTAGCACTGAAGCCCATACTCAGTCCGCGCACTTCTTCTTCGGCCAAGGATTTGGGGTTTCTGTTGATGAACTGCAGCAAGTGCTGGGGGAGGGATTTCTTTATGTGGCCGGAAACGTCGTGGCCGTTGAGTCCATGGCCGTCGAAGACTCCAAATAGCCACTGCTGCTTCAGTCCGCCGTAGTCTTGGCAGACCAGGAAGCTATCCTGGTTGTTTCTCTTCGGCTTGCCATTGATGCTGCCTGTTTGCGAGCGGAACGCGACTCTCTGCACCACTTTACCGCCTTCCAGCTGAATATTGCTCATAGACTGCGCCATTCGAAGTCTAGCCCTGCTGACAGCCCGAGACCCTGTAGGTCTCATAGCGCCCACAGGAAGTGACTCCAAGCTGGCGTCCATCAGGTCTGTGGACATGCTTTGGTCCGGCCGCCCAGCTCGTACGAACTTCAGCAGTTCCCTAGCGTTGCTGGCTAGAGAGGCGCCTCTGCTCTTCAATTTGGGCACTGGGCGAGTTTTGTTGGGAGTGCGGTCTATTTGCTCATGCAGTAAGGCCTGAAGTCCAATAGTGCCGTCGACACTGAGACGGTGTCGATGGACCACTCCAAAGGGCTGGGCTTTGGGGACCCGAGATTCGTCCACTGTGCGGTTGAGCAGGGCTGGCGGGAGCTCTCGATTCTGTTGCTCACGGGCTTCGCGGACTAAGCGGCCTGGGTTCGAGCCTTTGCGCTGTAAGGCCAGAGTGGACTGGGAGCGAGGCATTGTGGACTTGAGGGTGGAACTGAACTTGGCTCCGGCAGGAATTAGCACCTTTCTGCCCACTTTTTTCATTTCTAAGACTCGGCCATCATCTATCCTAACTCAGTAGTAGTGATGGACTGCGTCTGCATCCATCAGCTTTCCTATATAGTCCAATTAGTCCCGCAACCTCTCTATCCTTTGCTTTTCCTTCCGATTCTAAAAAATGTCCTCCGACTCCGACGACGACGAAGTAGGCCAAACGTGGATTTCCGTCCGCAGTCTGAAGCACGCCGCTGATATAAAAACAGTGTACCGCTCCCATAACGAAGACATCACCAGTCCTCACTCCTCCCTCAACTCCAGTGTCACTGCGGAGTCCGCTCCAAACCCAGTCATCAACGTCTCTCCCAGTTTCAGTCACTTGCATGAGTCGTATATGAACCTGCGAGATGAGCATACCGAAAGCCGGAGAGTGGTGTCGCATAGTCGAGATTCAAGTGCGAGCACTAACCGAATGGTGACTCGCAGAGCTCAAGAAGAGGTCCTCGAGCTGCAGCACGAACTCCTCACAGCTCACAGAGAAAACGACCACCTTCGCACTGAACTAGCTGCCAGGGACCAGCAGCACGCCCTGCAACTTCAAATGATCCAGGCCCACCATGAGCGCAAAATGCAACGCTCGAGACATGACTTCGAGGAGTTGATGCGACAGCAGCCGAAACAGCAGTTCGAAAGCACTATGAAACAGCTGAAGTCGGAGCAAGTCGCTGAAATCAACCAACTGTGCAATCAGTTTGAGGAGCAAATTGACCAGTTGAAGGTCGAACACGAGTTGGAACTGCAGGGCAAAGAGGAAGATTACATCAAGTCGCTTGAGGAACTGAGGGAAAAGCTGCAGCAAGAGGCGGAGGACCGGGAAAGCGAACTAATTCAACTACACGAAATCCAGCTAGAAAAGGTGGAAAAGAGGCACAAACTGGAAATCGCGCAATTAACGAAGTCGGGGAGAAGCTCGGAAGTCACTCGTTTCCGCAGAGTGCCGAAATTGGAAATTGTGACTGACTTTTCGCCCTCAGAAGGACGCGAAGTCCAGACATTAGAAGCCGAAATTGCAGCTTTACGAAGGAAAAACGAGGAACAAGAGATGGTAATTAAGGGACAAGAAGCTGCTTTGGAGGACTTAAAGGCCACTTTGTCCTCGGCCTTTCGCAAGAAGTCTCCAGAGCCGAAGTCTATTCACGTATCCCGCATTGGTCTCTTGGATGTCAGTGACGACTTGGGGAACTCTCAAGGTCTGGAGTCGGAACTGAAGCAGATAATTTCCCAAATTGAGTATTTGCCAGACAGTGTGCATTTGGACGAAGAGCATTTGAACAGTACGCAGTCCTTCTCTGATACGCTGAAGAACCTGAAGGGGAGAATTGAGGGAATTTCAGGGTCGCAAGTGTAGGCTAGTTGAAGGTATATAATGGAGAGGGAAGTGAGAGTGTGGCGGCAACTCGGAAGCCTAGCCACAGAAGTGCTCCTCAGGCCTGGCAAGAAAGCCCAGGCAAGAGTGCAGGCTCCGGGCTTTGGAGAAAGGCTGTTCTGGTCCTCCACAGTCCTGCCAAGTGCCCTATCCCCCGAGACAGTGGCGTTGGTGAGAGAAGGGAAAGTGTTGCTGGACTGGGAAAGAAGTGAGTTCTCAGTGAAGGCATTAGGCTTGGGAGGGGGCTGCTGCAAGTCTGTACCTGTGCCTCCCCCTCAGTCGCTCCCTGCACTGCTCAACCCTCCGCCCGTCGATCCCCAGCCAGTCCTCGCCCCTGAGTTTCTCCTGATCTACGAAACTGAAGCTCCTTCCAAGCCTTATAGAAACCTTTTCCGTGATCTGCTCACTGAAGAAAACTATACGCCAGGCTTCCTACAGCGGAATATCAGCTTTCTATGCAGTCGCTCGAAGTCCGCCCCTGTCAGAGACCATGAAGCGATTTCCCTGCTTCGGAAGGTCCTATATCGCACCTACTTTGCCTCTATAAAGTCCCCTAAGTCGATGTCCCTACTGGACTCCAAGGCTCTTTCGAGTCTTATTCAAGACTTCTCCAGCCAAGTCCAGGACTCGGTCGACCGCACAGGACTGAAAGTGCTGCAGCAAGGACTGGAAGCCATGGCCAAGATGCAGTACCAAGAGGAAAAGACGAAGGAAGAAATCGCCAAGGCTTTCGAAATTTGGAGCTCTGGGTCGAGTCCAACTTTCACGAAACTGGCCATATTCGACGAAAACTACTACTCCCAAAACTACTTCCACGGCAGTCTGGCTACTGAGGTGAACATCGACATGGTACTAAAGGGGCAATACGCAGATTTGAACCTTGTCTATGTCCTCCTCTCCAAGGCTGTTAGATCCGCTAATGAATTCGCTCTTTACCTACTTGACCTTTTGGGAGATTTGCTGTTGGATGCTACGACCTGGTCTCCTGCCTTCACTGTCCTCTTCGAAGGCAATGAAGAGTTCAGAGGTCTGCGTGCCTATCTAATGAACGAGTCTAACCAAGCCCTCTCCACAGCCTGTGAATCGCTCTATATTCACCTGAACTCAGCCAGTCTTCCTGAGCTTCAAACGCTGGTTTCTGCCGCTTTAAAAGCCAAGCAAAAGTCACCTCCGCAGTACCTGTTTTGTCCCTGCCAGGGAGAAAAAGCAGCGATTTTAGCTGATGTGTCCCTAAATCCGCCTTCACTCAGAAAGGTGGCAAACGAGTACTTTCATAGTCGCTCGAGAGTGACCTTCGCAGGGCCGCAAACAGCCGTTATCACTGGCGTTCCTACCGAAGAAAACAGCAAAAGTGCGAATTGCTTTGAAGTCGATTTGGAAACTTTGGTACTGTCGCAACTGCCAACCCTGATCCAGGCGAGGTATTGGCATACAGCGGATTACTACAACGGGATGGTAATCGTTACAGGGGGAAAGATCACTAAAAACGCGCCTTCAACGAAGAGTGTGGAAGGCCTAAGTTCGAAAAGTGCCTGGACTGCCCTGGATCCACTGAATTATGAGAGAGACAGCCACTCTTCCTGTGTATCCGGCCAAGCTTTATATGTATTTGCGGGAGTCCCGAATACAGAACTAGCCACTTCCATTGAAAAGTTTCAAGCAGGCTCTTGGACTGTGCTTACGATAAGGCTGCCCTTCGTCGTGAGTCTATTAGCTGTAGGGGAAATTGCCCCTCATACCGTCCTAATTGCTGGAGGAAACAACCTTACCAGGGAGAGATTATGTGGTTCTCTAGACCTGGAGACAGGGAGCTACGCAGACCTGCCAGATTTGCCTGAAAAGTCGATGTTTATCTCAGGCATGCACCGCAGTTTTGACCAAGTCTTCGTGGTGCTCACCCAGACCTACAACCTGTTCAAGTTCGAGCAGAGCCACTGGACTTCCATAGGCCAGTATAGTTAGGGATAGACATTTCCGCTAATGAAAAACTCAAGTCTCAGTCCCAGCCGCGACGTTTACCACTCTCCCAAGACAGTTACTCGCTTTCCCCCCTCTGACCGTGTATGGGAAGAGACACTGCGAGGGGACGTCCCTCCCCACTCCAAAAAGTCTCCAGCCCTCAAGGCTCCCCCCCACGAAACAGACCTGAACGAGCTGATAACCGAGTCTTTGGCCCACCTGAGAGGCAGTCGACAGAGTCTGCCTGAGCAAGTGGCGCACTCGCAGTCGCCCTCTAAGGCAGCGTTGAGAGACCCTGGCACTGTGGACATGCTGTTGAAGGCAGCGGAGGAGGTCAAGCAGAAGTGGAGTCAGCGGCAGTCTCTGAACGGCCAGCAAGGACCCTTGACTCCCAATTCGCGGAAACTACTGGTTCAGCGAATGATTGAGAGAAACCGGAAAAAGCTGCAGAGTGAGGGACAGCCGGGACAGAGAGTGGACACAGACCCTGCGAAGTCACAGGAATGGGAAGACGAGGAACAGCCCTACTCCTCTCCCAGTCCCGCGAGAGTAGTCCATACAGAGGAGTCTCCGAGGGTGGAGACCGATTCCTCTGTGGCTGCTGTCAGTCCGGTCAAGAAACTTAAAGCAGAACTCAAGTCCTATCGTGAGAAGTATCGGAAAATCGAAGCCATGTATGCGACTCTGCTCACTCACCGGGAACACGAAAACCCTCAAAACAAGTACAAACGACTCTACGAGTCTCTGCGGCAAAAGTACTCTCACGACCAGGTGCTCTTTATATAGAAACAGTGGGAGACACAGACTCAGGCACTTCGTCTCCAGCTCGAGCAAAAGACACAGGAAAGTCAACACTTCGCTGCTAAAGCTAGCCAGCAGTCTGCTGACTTGGGAGTGTTTACGAGGCTGCAGAGGGATATTGAGGAAATGAAGGTCAGAGTCACTAGGACGGAAAGGGACAATGAGACGCTCAGAGAGGAGTTAGCGAAGCAAAGACTTAGTTTGCAGGCTAAGTAGGCAGTTTCTATGTGTTTTTGCAGGTTGTTTCAACTTTCACAGGCACTTTTTCGATATTTGTAGTTTGGAAATTCATTTCAGAACATGAATTCTAAATAATTGTTGAAAGCATTTGTACTAATAAGTCGCTTTCGTTAGTGTTATATATGACCGAAACGAGTCTGGAAGTGAATACCTACAATTGCTTTCCAAGTAGCTCTGTCAGACTTTTTCTAATATCCAGATGAGCGTACCACTTATTGTGGCCGAAACTCCTCATAGATGTTACCATCGAGCCTTTGGGTCCATAAGGTCCCATATAATGGACGGCTATCTAGGCCTCCCAGTGAGCATTTGGGGCAACTTGATTTTGCCTTTCCTTGGCATTCACGACGCATTGTCGCTGAAATTGCTGAACAGGTACAGTTCCCAGGCCTTTCCCCGCTTCCTAGGCAACTACTTGTCCTTCGCCACTCAGTGCAAAAACACCACACTAAATCTCCCTCTCTACATCCAGGCCAAAGCCGAGGTCCAGCGTCTTTCCTCTTTGGCATATGACTACCTCTGCCAAAACACAGACAAAAGAAATATTTTGGAGATGAAAAGTGTCAAAATTCCTCACCCAAGCATGCGTGATACTATGGAAATTTGGGTCACGTTTCTAACGGGTCACAGACCTCAAGACCCTGTGCGAGAGTTCCGCGGATGTAGTGACTACATCCAGCCTTTGCAGACTTTGGCCAAGGTACCTGATAAAGCACTAATGAGAGCCTTTCTAGCGGCGCATAGCAGCCAGGACCTGAATAGAATATCGCTGGCTTGTGCGGTTTTTGGGAAATACCTAGAAATGCTGGTGTTTGCGGAGGGTGCGAGGATGGAGGAATGTGAAGCCAAAGTGGAGTATTGGCAGCGGGAAGAGGCGATTTGCCAGAAGCTACACCACTCTAAACCCTGAGAAAGTCTAAGCTCAGTTCCCCCTCTCGTAGTAGCTATAGAAACACTGTTCCTAGTATGGAAGTGAGTCCAGCCTCAGTGATTTGTCCCACATGGACATAAGTGCATCCACTCTAGTGGTAGTCTCACAGCCACGTGAATCTGTCTGAGCCAGTAGTTCCTCTCAAATAAGAGAGATTGGCAATACATCAATAGCATACAGAGTGACTTTCCGTTCTAACAGCTGCATCAATACTAGAAATATCTAGAGTTTGGCAGTAAGCGAATCCGTCACTTGATAGTCCCAATAGATATGATATGGGAGGGCAGTTCAAAGCATTGTGAAATCCACTGGGCTTAATATAGTCATCTTTAACTGCAGTACTCCAGGTGCATACTGAGCTCTCAGACAACATCTGAATAAAGATTCCCTACACGTGTAAGAGACACGTCAACTCTATTTAGGAAGTTTCTATGTGTTTTCGCATGTTGCTTCAGCTTTCACAGGCTCTTTTTCGCTAAGTGGTAGTTTGGAAATTAGCAAAAACATGAATTCTGCATAACGTTAAAAAAAAACACGTTTATATTGCCTCCAGGAAACCTAAGATAGAGAAAAGCTTTTTTTCATGTTTTTGTTCAGTCCAAAAAGCTAGATTTCAAAATCTTTCATAATTTAATATTGCCTATTGGTATAAATGATATAATGGGATTACTAGAACTTACCTATAAACACTATTCGAACCATATCTTATATTGGCTTACTAGGATACATAATGCTGCTAAGAAAGATGGTATATATTAGGGAATTACAGGTAAATATGAAGCTATATAGTGCATAAGGCCTGGTTTAGCTGGTCTTTACTAGGGATAATTCTGCAATTCCCTATAATTGGCTACTTTGAGACTCAGTTAGTGACTTGATTTAGTTTAGAAACAGTCAGTTTAGCCTACTACAGCCTCAATGCGACAACTAGGACCCACTTCCCTCCTCTTTCCCTTTAATTCTCCTCACCACTCCCATCGCCAGCCTTTGTCCAGCCCTCCACACTCCATCTATCACCTCCTCCTCCCCTCCTTTCCTCTCGATTTCCACTCCTCTGCCTTGCCTTTTCCCCTCACTCCACTGCCCTATATAGCGCAGTCCTGCAGGGTTGTGAAAGGCTCCTTGGCCGTGTGGCTTCCCATCTTTCCAATGGCCAATGTAGTAAGATCCGTCTATGTATACCTGCTTGCCTGGGCCATTCGGCAGGCCTTTGCTCAACTCCCCTACGTAGTAATGGTCGTTTCCATAGGATATAAAGCCCTGGCCGTGCAGGCAATTGGCCAGCCACCAGCCTTCCATAACCATTCCGTCCTTCGCCATGAGTCCGTAGCCCTGTCGCATTCCCTGCTGAAACTCCCCTTGATAGCGGTATTTGCGACTGCGGAGTTCTCCGTATCCATGGGGCTTTCCTTGGCTGAACTGACCTTCGTAGCAGCCCTGGTCCTGAGGGTAGTGGTAAGTTCCCCAGCCTTCTAAGACCCCTTTGGCTACTTCTCCTGTATACATAGCTCCACTGGTCCACCTGATTTCCCCTGAGCCATGCGGCAGTCCTTCCTCGAACTCTCCTTCGAAGGTCTGATTTCTCGCTACCAACTTCCCCTTCCCACTAGGCAACCCCGCCTGGAACTGTCCTTCATACAGACTTCCATCTGCTCCTAGGAGTGTCCCCACACCCCACTTCACTCCTCGCAAGTACCTGCCTCGATACACGTTCCCCCGTTCATCTCTCTCGAGTCCGTACCCAGTCTGCTGGTCCAGTGCCCAGGAGCCAGAGTAACTACAGCCGTTGGGGGAGAGGAGAGCGCCGTTGCCGTGACGCAGGCCTAGGAGCAGTTCTCCCTTGTAGAGACAGCCGTTGGAGTAGCGCAGAATGCAGTAGCCGGTGAGTTGCTGCGGGGGAGCCTGCTCGGGGAACAGGACTTCCTGGATATTCATATGAGTCGGCTCAGCGTGGTTATTAGGGACATTAGGTCTTATCCGGAGATACCTATATTTAGGGCTTGGGAGAGATGAAGACCTAAAGTTAGCTGATCAGTCTGTCAGCTGTGCTACTAGAGTAACTGCCCTGACAGATTCTGTGCCTGCTATAGGTAGAAAACAATGTAGTTTTCGCCTGAGACCAGACACGCTTTATTGCAAGGCAGACAGTCACTGTGCATATTGAAGAACTCCTGAGTCTAGAGTACCGAAATTCAAACATTTCGCATTGAAAAGTGGGAAACACTCACTGAAGGATGAAATTTCAAGCAATGCGACTTCGAAATTCACATCAAATCGGGGAAGTTTGAAAGGCGCTGGTAACTGTGCTTTATATTTCTTTTACATACGAGTAAAGCACGGACTACATTAGACTTGTCGCAGTTCTCAGAAGTATTTCTTTGATGCAACAGCCTTCTTCTCGTTGGTATTTCCTGCCAGAGTACTGAGCTCTTGGAAACCAAGCGGGCATAATTGTTGACGGTCTCCATATTTGTGGTGCTGAGCGACGGCGATAAATATATGGCCTGTGACGAGCTCTCATGTGGCTTTTCAGACCCCAGCCGGCGACTGCGAGTGCTGCAGGCGGGGCAGCTAGTGGTGGAGGAGTTCACTTGCAGTACATACGAGGAAGGCGACTTATTGTTGCGGGCAGGACTCACTGAGAGTGCAGACCTGGTGGCAGTCACGCTCGCCCCTGCCAGTGCAGACTTCACAGTCAGTTTCGCCTTCCAGCGGACGGACGCAAGTCGGGCGATAGTCAGACAAGTGCCAGCGAGTTCCTATGTAAAGAAGGGAAGAGTGATGAAGGACGGGGAGGTGTCGGTGTATCAGGGGTGGATGGTAGACTCGCAGTGTGACGTGCTCCTCACCTCCTACGGTCCTATGACCAGCATGGAGAAGGCCAACTCTATCCTCAAGCAGGTGCTTTTGCAGACGAAAGTCGCAGGCTCGCGCAATCTCAGACTACTGGACGTTGCCTTGAGGAAGGCGAAGACGGGCTTTAAACTGCGACTTGCCACTGAGAACTTCGCAAGTGACCTAGCGACCGTTGTGCAGCGGAGAAAGGCTACCGCACAGTCCTTCAGCGAGGCAGAACTCCTCACCATTCTGGCAGACGTCGCTACCGGACTCTCGCAGGCGAAGTCCAAAGTAAGGGCCAGGTAGAAAATCGCACACGGGCAACTTGCCTCCACTGCCATCTTCATTATGCCAAATGGCGATTACAAGGTCGGGAAATATGAAAACTCGAGCGATTTCTCAAGGGATGTATTCGAGCTAGGCGTCGTGGCACTGCACCTTGCTAAGCTTGAGGTCCCGAGCTCGCGGGACGCAGACGGTTTCCGACGCGAAGTGTGGACATTACCATATTCATTCCTCCTAAAGCGGCTGCTGCTTCGGCTACTCGACCCTTGCTACCAGCCTGAGGTTGAAGACGTGCGCGAACGGGTACGTTGGCTGCTCTTCACACCTCCGCTCGAAGACAAGGACGACTGTCTCTACGGCACCACACGAGAGCTAGAGGAGGCGGAGCGCATGCTGCTAAGCCAACTGCAAAGTTTGCATACTGCAGAAGTACTGCAGGAGCGTGACATCGCCTCAGTGCAACTGCGTCTCGCCTTCTTGTACAAGGCACTGAACAAAGACGAACTCGCTGTACAGTTCGCGGAACAGAGCCTTGCACTGCGCATGCGAGTGCTGGGCGAGACCCACCTCGACACGGCCGAAGTGCAGAGTGCGATATTGGAAATACGCAAGGACAGTGCAGAGAACGCCTTGAAGTGTCTACGCACCCAACAGGTGCAATTGGGCAATTGCCACATGGACGTCGCCACCACATACATGCGTCTGGCTTCCATCTACGACCGTGACGGACAGCATGCGGAGTTGCAGGAGGCATTTCAGCACTTTCGGCGTATCCGTCTGCAGGTCTTCGGCGAGCGCAACTATGCGACTGCGGAGTTGCTTAACAACGAAATGTGCTACTTCGAGGGCGAAGTGCGCAAGCAGGCCATGACGCAGCTCGCCACTTTCACTGAAGAGGAACTAGGGGGCAGATCGATGGGCACAGCGATAGTAGTCTTTGTCCTGGGACAGTACTTCGTTATGATGAACTCGCTGGCCGAAGCTGAGACTTGTCTCGAGCAGGCCGCCACTCTCGCTCTTGACCTGCGTGGAGAGGACGAAGATATAGTGCGCCAGGCACTGTTCCTCCTAACTAAAGTGCGTCTTGGACTCGGGAAGCACAGTGCAGCAGTTGAAGCGGGACTGAAGGCACTGCGCTGCTTCAAGAAAGACGACTCGCAGGTTGCAAGGTTGACTAAACTGCTGCTCCTTGCAAGTCAGGACGACGCAGAGCTGACTGGGCAGGTGGAGGAAGCGCTGAAATCGGTCGATCCAAACATCGTGCAGCAAGTTCGCGACTCACTGCAGCAACAGATAGAGGCGG
>Ga0247837_1001961_pt1 | contig 40470 bp, 10 predicted proteins | sample LaCtaG_2_FD_187115 | JGI IMG/M metagenome (GOLD analysis project Ga0247837, IMG submission 187115) | Freshwater microbial communities from meromictic Lake La Cruz, Castile-La Mancha, Spain - LaCruzMarch2015_14.5m | ecosystem: Environmental > Aquatic > Freshwater > Lake | place: Spain: Castile-La...
CAATTCCTACGCTTAATTTACACAGAGGGACTATATTATATTGTAATTGACCTCCCCACCTCTGTCTATATCAGCACGTCATATACTCATTTGGAGGCAATAGTGAGAACTGTGACAAATTGGCATTAATGCGGTATAGAACTCAGCAAACCTACTGCAACTAATATGTATTGGCTATACACTCATTGAGCCTTTGGTACTGAAGTAAAAGGGCATACAGTTCCAGGTGCACGTCGGACTTTTCTGAGAAATCCAGATATAGAAAGTAGGACTCACTGGGTAAATCTACCCCTAACACCTACCATATCAGCCATACTCTTTTCAATACGATCTCCTTTACACTCCCCTAGAAGCGGTCTGCTGACCCTGTCCTATTGAAGAGTACGCGCGTCATAGGCTTTGGAATGCTAATGGCAGAGGGATGATTGTGATTATCAAAGGGTGCTTATTCTCATTGAGAAACTTTGTAAGATGGAGGGGAGATTCGTTGCGTCTAATCGCGGGAATTAGGCGAAAGAATTATGACTAACGCAGGAGTTGTTATGCACCGTGGCATATTTCGCTATAGTCACCGTCTTCGCTCTTTTCCTCAGTCTCCACCACAGTAGTAGAATTCCTCCACTTCCACATATCACTAATCCGCCTACACTGCAGCCAATAATAATCGCTAATTGCTTCATTGATGTTCCGCTGCTATTTCCCTCGGAACCAGTACTTTTCATTATGTCCGGACCCAGGGGCGGAGCCGATGTGAAGTTCAAAGCAGGCAAAGCATTTCCAAATTCGTCTTTAAGGATACTGCTAGAACTGAAGGAAATGCCGAATACTGCTTTCGAGTCCCATTGTCCTGATATGATATTGACATACACAAGACTGGTCAAAGTGTCTGTTAGCCTGCGGTCAGAGGGGTTATTCACGACGCTCCAGGATAGATTTGAAGCGGGCGGCTTTACCTCAATCGCGAAATCTTCACTTGAAAATGTGTGATTTACTGGGCGATTGAAAGCGACTGAGTATACATTCGGCTTTGGGTTGCCTAAAGTCGCACTAAGCCGCTGCGTACAGTTTTCACATTGTTTGCATAGTCCGGTTACAGTCAAATTCCAGCCTGATTGGCAGGAAAGACAGAGTCCGTTGTTAGCGCAACTTTGGCACCATGTGCACTGGAGACAAAGATTCGAGCCTGGCTGGGGGTATAGAGAGTGAGCGCATTCCAGGCAGTTGGAAGGAGCCGGGCCCGTGCAGGTCAGACAGGAAGGGTCGCAGGAGCGGCATTCTGTGGAGTTGTATAGAAAGAAACCGCTGGAACAGCCTAAAGTGCATATCTCATTGATTAGTGTGAAGCCGGAGTTGCAGGATTGGCAGCTACTTGCGGATGTGCATGTCGAACAGTTGTTTTTACACTGTATACAACGTCCAGAGGAGGGGTAATATCCATTGGAACACGCAGAAAGGCAGTTGAAAGAGTCCGTTTGCAGGTAATAGTTCTCTTGGCAGGTTAGGCAGCGTCCGGATTTACACTCCACGCAGTTGATTAAGCACGGAGGCCGGCCTGAGCTTGGGGTACAGGTAGAGTCGCAGGCTACACAGTTAGAAACGTCACTCTGCGCTACAAACCCACTTCCGCAAGCACAACTACTAGGCGATGCAGACACTAGTTGCGCACCAGACTTGCAACTCAGACAACCACTTCCACTTCCATTTGAGCAGGTACTGCAGAGTGTAGAGCAGGGCTGGCAGCCACTTCCCAGCGAGTCAAAGGTCGACGCTATACACCCACACGCAGCAGGCGAAGGACCAGTCAGACCTGCTAACGCGCCACAGCTGAGACACTTAGTAGGCTCAGCTCCTGAACAGGTGCGGCAGGAGGAGTGGCAAGCCTGGCAGTCAGAGACTGATAGGAAGAAGCCAGGACTGCACTTGCAAGTACTGGGGGCGGAGGCTGAAAGCGCTGCATTGGCTTTGCAGGACAGGCAGTTCGAAGGGGCTGAGTTCAGGCAGGACAGACAGGGCACAGTGCAGGCAGAGCAGTTGCCAGGGGAAGGGTCTGGAAACGTTCCAGTCGGACATTGGCATTTGTTTCCCGTCAAAACAGCGGGGGAAACGCACGATAAGCAGCTGGAATCCGTCCCCGCTGAGCACGCTAAACAGCTTGAATTGCAAGCACTGCAATGCGCAGTATCCGGCTTTTCGAAGAATCCAGTCTTACACGTACACCGCTTAGGAACTCCCGTATCGAGTTCCGCCCCGCTATAGCACTCCCCGCAGTCCACATCCTGACACAAAACACAGGTCGAAGGACAGCCGCGGCATACAAAATCGACTAGGTACTGTCCCTGCATACATGCGGTGCATAGCGTCGGATTGGTGTAGGTGCATAGTGCACATGTCGAAGCACAGAGTACACAGTGGGCAGGGTCGGGACTACCAGATATACATTGACAGGTATTCGGACTAGGGGATGAGAGAAGTGCACCTTGGTGACAAGTAGAGCAGTTTGAAGGTCCTGAGAGAACACAGGAGAGACAGGAAGAGTCGCAGGGGAGACAATTGCTAGCGTCTGGAGACCCGAAATAGGCACTTTTGCAGGTACACACTGAGCCATTAAGGCTTGCGTTGGCTTTGCAAGATGAACAACTTTGAGACGTTTCGCCGGTGCAAGTCGCACAAAGCGAGGAGCAGCTTTTGCACGCACTCACATCAGGACTCGGGAAGTATCCAGGACTGCACACACAAGCACTTGGAGTCTGGGCGGCTAGCACAGCGTAGGAAGGACAAGAAGTGCACTGAGAGCCTCCGGCGGCTGAGCAGGACTGGCACAGTGCGCTGCAGCTTTGGCAGGTAGAGCTGGAGGAGTTGAAAAATTGAGCAGATGGACAGAGGCACTGGCCGCTTGCTTGGAGAGAAAGGCCTACTTTGCAGGTTAAACAGCCGGTTGAGTTTGCTGTTTGGCAGCTGACGCAAGCAGAATAGCAACTCGTGCATCTCCTTCCATCCGGCTCTCCGAAACTCCCCACCGGACACACACACTTGCCTTGGTTCAGCGTTGCCGGAGCCTTGCAAGACAAGCACTCTGCCTCTCCCGCGCAAGTAGCACAGGCGGGACTGCAAGCAGCACACAGATTAGCGCTGGAGTTGGGGAAGTAGCCCTGGGAACAGGTGCAGTTTCCCAGGCTTAGCTGGGCATTAGGGTGGCAGGAGGCGCAGACTGTACCGGTGCATGTAAGGCAGACGCTAGGACAGGCTCTGCACTGTCCACTCACTAGGTATAGAGACAGGCTGCATGTTGTGCACACTTGAGGGGCTGAGTAATTGCAGGTGAGGCAGGAACTAGCGCAAATTACGCAATTTGCCGCATCCATACTTCCAGAAACACACAAGCACACCCCCGCCTGCAAGTCCGCCCCCTCTTTACACGTCCTACACCCCTTTACTTCTGCACTTCCACAAGAAGCGCAGGTAGGGTCGCAAGCCTGGCAGCTGCCTGCATCGGGATTGGGGAAAAAGCCAACTTTGCAGGTACAACTCGTCCCTATTAGGTCTGCAGTAGACCGACACATTAGACATGCATTTGAGCCGGAGTTGGTACACGTGAGGCAACTCGGGTCACAGGATTTGCAGCTAGCAGCACTGGGTTGAGGGAAGAAGCCCATATTACAGGCGCAGGAGGTCGGACTACCGCCCTGCAGCGACGCATTCGCCCTACACTGTGTACACGAATTCCCCGCCCCTCCCACACATTTGGCACAGGTAGCATCACAAGACGAGCAAATCGCATACAGTAAATACGCCCCGTCATAGCACTCCGTGCACATTCCAAACATCCCAGCCACCTTGCAGTTCATACATTGCAAGGGGTCTGGACTCCCAGAAGCACAGGCACAGTACCCTGGGTAGCCGATTAGGAGTAGTGCTGAGGAGCAAGATAGACAGCCGAGGTTGTCACCAGTGGCACAAGTAGTGCAGGATGAGTGACATCGATTACAGTTGCTGCCGTCGGAGTAGTAGCCGTCAGGACAGCTGCACCTGTCACTACTCAGGACTGCACCTGACTTGCAAGCTGTGCATTGAGTTTCCCCAGGCCCCCTACAGCCACTGCAAAGCCCACTACACGAATCACAATGCGACGCATCCGGATTCGGGAACTTTCCACTCTCACAAACACACGCAGCCGGCTTCAGTCCTGTCAGCATCGCTCCACTCCCACAGGCTATACACTGCGCCTCCCCTGCCCCCGAGCAAGCCAGACACTGCACACTGCAAGCCGTGCACTGCTGTACTGCCACATCCATGTAAAGTCCTTCGGCACAGTAGCAGGAAGGGTCTTCAATCGAACACATGTATATAGTTTTGTAGCGCCGAAGTTGTTGCACTTCGTGAAACACGTCGATGCAGGGGAGATCCGAAGACTCCACAATTGTGATGTTTATAGCAAGGTTCCAGTAGTTATAGGCCGCTTGGCTAGTTATCACGTTCGCAGTTCCGCATTCATCCCAGTACTGCTGGAATACAGCCATATTGCTGGGGTCCGGCATGCAAACTCCCTTTGCGTCGCTTCTAGGCAGGCAAGTGCAGGCCCCTGCATCATAGGTGTCATCAGCCTTCATGCAGTCTGTATCTTGAGAGCAGTACTGCACTGCCAGTCCTGACTTCCACCCTTTATTCGGCTTTTTGGTGTAACAGGGCTTCGGAGTCCAATCTGTCTCAGCAGGTGCTATAGTCAAAGAATCGCAGTTCCAAGGGTAGTTGGAGATCGCGGGGATTGAGGCGAGCATACCCATGTAGGGCATAATTGAAAAGACTTGGCACCCCGTGCCTTCTGCGCAGTGGTTGTTGTTCATTTGGAAGTGCGATTTGTCGATCAAAAGCGCACACTGGGTAGCGGGCTGAGTGCCGCAGGAGCACAGCAAGCAGGTAGTTGAATTCGCGAAGGGAATGAGAAGGAGCAGTAGAACTAGCACGGACATCAAAGGGCTATTATGGGATTTCTCTAGCAGAGAGCAGGCTTGAGTGAGTGGAGAAACGAGTGTTTCTATCACAAACTATGAAGTTTATGCGAGTTCGGGAAAACATCAATTCCAGATATACACTTTGCCCTCTCTCTTGAAGACTTTTAGACGATCCAATCATATATTGAGAGAAAGGAAAATCAGTGCGAATCAATAGACTTTATTATTGGTCTTTTTAGCCTTATTTAGAGTGCTTTTGCTATATATTCCCTCGGCGATACTAGTAATTCTGTGAGATATATGTCAGTTGAGGCGATATTTGTCGCAATGCAAACTAGCCTCCGCTTAAAGTTGCCACATAATACAAGTAGAGCGAAGCTGCAGCATTCAGATTGTTTCGACCTCAATTTTCTGCCTTATTGCCTGTAATTTCGCAGAAAATATATCGAAATCCAGCCAATTTCAGCCCCACGGGATATTCGAAAAGCCGCTCACTATACTCCAAACTCATATATAAGTGTTCTGCTTTTCTCATATCCGCCGGTCCCCTAGTCAAAGCTAAAGATCCCCAGTCCGCCTTTCTTCCATAGACTTACTAATCTCTATGGCGTCTTTCCATGTGACAAACAGCAGTCCCGCAGGTCGCCGCGACCCTAAGCCGACCGGCCGCCTCGCAGCCCTGTTCATCAGTCACTCCAACTCTCGCTCCCAGTCCGAACCCGGCATCCTCGGGCCTGCAGGCCGCAGGTACTTCCCAGCCAGAGCCCAGCCCGCCAAACCGCCAGATCTCATGCCCCAAGGCAAGGCTTTGAACCTGGGCAAAGGCAAGCCACCCCAAAGCCTTCAGAAGCCCCCGGATATCGCTCGTAGGAGACACACAGGACTAATGGCGAGTGAAGAGGATGAAAGGTATCGATATCTGCTGAAACATGGAAATGTGAAGAAGGTCGAGGACGAGGATAAGATCCTGTATGCGGAGTTGCCGCAGATACCTGGGGTGCTGGTAGTCTACCGCAAGCCTTCGGAGAGACTAGCGAACCCGGAAAGACTCAATTTGGACCGCAGGGAGTTGACTCACTTGCCGCTATTGGAGGGAGAGGAGAAACTGCGGCTCTTGAATTTCCAGCATAATGTCATTGCGAAGATTGAGAATTTGGTGTCGCTGCCCAGCCTGATTTTCTTGGATTTGTACAGTAATCAGATAAGGGAAATCGGCGGATTGCATACTGTGCCTACACTGAGAGTGCTGATGCTGGGGAAAAACCTCATAGACAAGATTAAGAACTTGCAATACCTGACCAAACTAGACGTCTTGGACCTCCACAGCAACCAAATCACTGCAATCGAAGGCGTCTCCCACCTCACCGAACTCCGCGTCCTCAACCTCGCCAACAACCAAATCACCTTCACAGACAACCTCGCCGGCCTAGTGTCCCTCACAGAACTCAACCTGAGAAGGAACAAAATTGAGGCGGTGGCTGGAGTCGAAGCACTGCCGAAGCTGCAAAGACTCTTTGTGTCCAATAACAGAATAGGCGCTTTGGAGGGGGTTTCCAGCCTAGGAAAGTGCCTGGCTCTGGGGGAGTTGTCACTGGATGGCAACCCAGTGGCTACCCTGCCTGGATATAGTCAGTGGATAGAGGCGACTTGCCAGGCACTTAAAATCCTGGATGCAGGGAAAATCGCTAGGGAAGGCAGGGAAAGTCCCCAAAAGGCCTCCAGAGCTCCGCTTTCAGCAGTCCAGGAACAGCCTCCGCCCCAGTCTGCAGGCAACCCCGCCATACTGGCCACTATTGAGCAGGAGTGGAAGCAGGAAATCGAGCGACTAAGGGCCAAAGGACTCAACTGCTTCCGCAGACGTAAAGACCTCCTCAGTGAATGCCAGCTCCAAACCGGGAACGCAGAAATAGAGGGCGAAACGCATCTTTTCCTCTATGGAAACGCCCTCGAAGTCCTGCAAAAGCCCGATTTCCGCCCCTCCATCCAGCACCTCACCTTCAAATACGTCCGTTTCGACCTACTCACCCAGCAAAACATACTAAATGAACTGCGACACTTCCCTAATCTACGCTGTCTGTCCCTCCTCGACAATAATCTCCACTCCTTTACCCACCTTTCCAAGCTGGAGTCGCTGTCTAGTCTGACTTCACTGGGCATTGAGAGTAATGACGTGTGCTATACTGTGCTGTGTCGCAGCTTTGTCATTTATCGCTTTCCGCTCATTGGGGAGGTGGCGGGCAGTGGGGTGAGTGAGGTGGATAGGTCTAGGGCGAAGCAGCAGTTTCAGCAGTTTGACAAAGTGCTGTCTGCGCCCAACTTATTCACCCCAAAGCTATTCACCGGCGAAGACAAGGAACTGCAGAAAATCCACCGCATGAAACAGAAGAAAAACAGCGACTTCGCCTCCGACTACGTGTCCAAACTGCTCACAAACGCCACACAGGCAGAAGCCAAAGTCTGCCTTCTCGCCAACTCCTGGAGCAAAGCAGTCCTGTCCGTCGTGCAAAAGACCACTCGAGAACTTTCCCACCCAAATAACATCAGCGAAGTCACCCTTCTCGACAAGTCCTAATTGTCCAATTACTTCGCGAATTTAGCTAAATCTCTCTAGACTGGCCTTCAACTGGCTCAGAGACAGCGGGATTTTCCGCTTTTCCGGGCGGATTTCGTCGTCTTCAGGCTTTTTGGCGGGGCGGAGTTCCTTGGCGGTGGCGCTAAGGGAGCGCTCTACGCTGCCCCGAAGGTCTGCGAGTTCCCGCTTCACCTGGGAGTCGCGGATTTCCTTCAATTGGCTGCGGAGGACCTCTTTGTCGTGGCTGGTTTTCTCGAGAGACTCGTCTTTTTCTTGCAGTTCGCGAGTGATTAGCTTCAGCTTGCGGCTGAACTCCTCTATTTCCGCTGTCTTATCCTGCCGATACTGCGCAATTTTCTCCTGCTCATTGTGCAGCACAGCCATCAACTCCTCTAGTTCCTCCTCCATCGCCTCTGTGCCGCGCAAAGCCTCGGCCCGCAGTTCCCCCACCTCAGCCATGGTCTCCTCTATCACTTCCTCCAATTCGTACCGTTGCCGCTGTGCGATTTCCAGCTCTTTCTGCGTTTCTGCAAGCACTTCCCTATATTTCCTCTCTGTTGTCCCCATTTCTTCCCTATGTTTCTCCTGCAAAGTCTGCACTTCCGCTGCGAACCTGCCCATCATTTCCTCATTCGACTTGCGCAGTTCCTCCACCATTTCCTCCAACTGCTCCAACTGTCTGCGGTACTTTTCCTCGATTTCTCCCTCTCTTTCAGATATCGCTTCCTGGAAGTCAGTCTTCAGCTGAACTTCCGTCTGTTCCTTCTCCAGTCGAGAATAGTTGAGGTCCTGCATAGCAGTAGTGAGTTCTCCCTGCAGGGAGTCGTTTTCCTCCCTCAGGCGGCTCTCTTGTAGCTGCAAATTAGTCACTTTTTCTACCAGAGCAGCGGTTTCTGTCCTTTGGTTGGAGACTTCGGAGGTGAGGTGAGAGACGGAAAGCTCGAGGTCTGCGATTTGAGACTCGTAGAGAATGGCTTTGCTGGTGTATTCCTCAGTCAGGCCTTTTTCTCGCTTGGCTCTCTCCTTCTCCAGTGCCTTGACCTGGTCCTCCTTAGACAGCACTGCCAGAGAGAAGCTCCTCCTAGCCTTCATATCCCTCTCTTCCAGGCCTGTCAGCAGGTCCGTGCCCTGCTTGCTCAGCAGCTTTTGGTACTCCATCAGGTCAGCAAGTACTGACTTGCGTATGGCGGACACCTCATCTTGGCTTTCCTGGCATAGGGACTTGATAGTGGTTCCCACGTGTTCCTTATAGGCCTCGAATTTCCCTCGCAAATCGCTGATTTGTGCGAGTAAAATTGCCTTTTCAGAGCCTGCGTTTTCCGTTTCCCGCCTCAAAGCCTTTAACTGGTCAGCCAAATTGCCCTCTGTCTGTGTCAACTCCTCGACTCTGTCCTTCTCCTGGCCCAGTTCCCGCTCCAGTCGATCTGCCCGGTCTGTGGCTTCCTTTAAGTCCTGCTCTATGCACTCTAGCGTGGCCATGGTTTCCTTGTGAGCGGCTACCTCGGCTTCGTATAGGGAAATCCCTTCTTGCTTCATTCTCATAGAGTGCTGTTTTAGCTCTTCCGCAGTCTTCCTGTGCGTTTCATGCAGTTCCTTCTTCTCATTATGCAGCGACTCCTGCAGTTCCCTCAACTTCTGCAGCTCAGCTGCCTGCTTCTTCCCAACGCTTTGCTGCTTCTCCAGCGCTTCTTGCAGCCTCGTAGTGTCCTCCAGGGTCTTCAGCTTGACAGTGTGCAGTTCCTCCCTATGCTCCGTCTCCTTCTTTGCAATAACCGCCTCCAAAGTCCTCACTTTCTCCCTCACACTTGCAATTGTCTCATCCCCGGCCTTGCGTCTAGCAGCCTCATCTTCATACATTGCCTTCAACTTCGCCAAATTCACCCCAGCTTCGTCTACGTACCTCAGCATTGTGCGCTTGTTTCCCTCCAACTCAGTCAGTTCCGAGGTCTGCGCCGCTACTTTGCTGGCCAGCTGCTCGACTCGCTCATTCGAATAGTCCAGCTCTCGCTCCGTTTTCCGCTTTCCAGCCTCTGCACTTTCCCATTTTTCCTCACTTTGCTTCAACCTTAACCCGATTTTCTGCATTTCCTCCTCATGTTCCGCAGTCAAAATAGCGACTTTCTTACTGAATTCAGCTGCAATTTCCTCATCAACTGCCTTTCTTTCCATGCCTACTTGGGTGCGGAGGCGTGCTAACTCGTCTGCGAGGGTCTTTTCGTGCTGCTTGGTGAGGATGTAGTCTTTGTCCAGGGTTTGGGAGTGCTCGGAGAGCTGGCGGCGCAGGTCTGCCTCGGTGAGGCGGTGCTGGGCGAGCTGGTGGGAGTAGTCTTCCTGCATCTCTTTGACCTTCTCATCGACCAGACTCTGACACTGGGTCTTGATCTGCGCCACCAAGACCTGCTGTTTCCCCTGCAAATCCGCATATCTGGCCTTGGCAGTCATTTCCACAGTGTGGCACTTCGCCTCCCACTCGTCCCTGATCCGCCTCATGTCCTCCTGGACCAGGGCAATGGAGTGCTCGCAGGCGGCCCTCACCCCCTCTAGTTCAGTCCTGAGTTCGCTGTTTTCACCTTCGTAGGCTCGGAGTTTCGCCTTTTGGTCGAGTATTTTCTTCTTGAAAAGACTGCATTTGGCTTTGTGCGCCTGGCGTAGGTTTTCGATTGCTTCGGATGTGCTTTTTTGCTCGGTTTCCAGGGCTTCCCGGATTTCACGGCTGTACGCCAGGTACTTCTCTCTGAGTTCTTCCTTTTCCTTTTCATAGGTCTTCCCAGTCCGCTCCAGCATCGTGATTTCCTCCATGGCTCGGTTCAGCCGCTGCACCAGGTCTGCACTACTGCCTGAAGAGCTTTGCAGAGTGGCCTGCAGCTTTTCATAGTCGTCCTCCAACTCTGCATAGGCTCGCTGCAGCGCTTCCATCTGCAGAGCAGCTTTAGCACAGCGACCTTTCTCCGTGTCCAAATCCTGCCTCAGCAAGTCTGCTTCCGAAGTCTTCACCCACAGGTCTCTGTTGGACTTCTCCACCACTTCCCTCAGCTTCTCTGCTTCTCCCTGTGCGAACTTCAGCTTGGCGGCTGAGTCGTCCTCAACTTGTCTCAAAGAGTCCTCATATTGGCGACTGGTAAGTGCAGTTTTAGACCGCAAGTCCCGGTTATCCCTTTCCGTGGTTTCCACTTTACTCCTTTCCGTCCTTATCTGTTCTTCCAGGCTTCTAGTGCTGGTCCTGAGCTGCGCATTTTCCCTGCCCAACCGTTGGTTGTCAGCCTGCATACTGGCCAGTTCTCGGATCAGCTTCTCAATGGTTTCCTCCCGTTCGTCGCTAAAGTGCTCCTCCACCAGTTCCCTCATTCTCGCTTTGACGAACGGAGCAGAGGCTGGGTCTTCCTTCATTGTAGCGATGACATCGTCTTGTTTGAGGTCTTCTACTATGGATCGAAGACGCTCAGTCATGCTCATGAGTCTCTCTTCGTACTTCGAGCGAATGGCCTTAGACCGCTGGTCCATGTCGATGTCGCGGACTGGCGGGTCGTCGGGTGGGGAATGCATTCAATATGTATTAGAGAGAAGCGACTTACATCTTCATGATTCGGCTTTTCAACTTCGGCCGAGGAGTCTGCGACTTCCCAGTGGTCTTGAGCGTGCTGCTAATAGTCTGTTTGAGGTACTCGCGCTTAGGAGTAGTGTCGCGCTGGGCGAGCAAAGGCCGACTCAGCCGCTCCGTCCCATACTCGCAGATATCAGTGTGCACTCGCTGGGTCGAGGACTGGTCGAAGGACACTTCCCCTTGCTTGGCAAGGTCGATGAAGTTTGACATTGTGCGGTAGTGCTGCCACTCCCTGTCCATGTCCACACTCCGCGGCCTGCTGGTAGACCTGTGGCGACTATGACTTCTTTCCCTCCCCTCCGCAGTCCTCAAGAACTCCTCAATCGCCAGGCTTTCCCTCTTCGTCCGCACCACAATTTCCCCCTGCTTGACCGAAATCTGCACCTGCTGCTGGCCATAGGAGTACACACCTTCCGCTAGCTTCACAAAGGGAACGAGGCCTTTCCTGCCTCTCAAATAGTCCCGGAGCGCCTCGTCTACAGGGTCTGCGGCTTCGAGAGACACTGTGGCAGAGGCCTTTAGCACCTTGATGGTGGTGTCGTAGGCTTGGAGCTTCGCCTTCAGACTGTCCACGAGAGTGGTGGAGTTGCGGAGGTCGCGCTCTTTCTTCTCGTTTTCAGCCACTGCTTCTGCCAGGTCGTTTTTCAATTTCCCCACAGTCCTCTGCATTTCTTGCATTTGCTGCACCATTGTCGCCTTTTCCGCTTCCAAAAACGACACTGCGAACGACTTCTTCCCTTCACTTTGACTGACTTGGGAGCCATCTAAGGCCTGCTTGAGTGCATATTTGGTAGAGTTTAGCTCATTTGAGAGGAGTTGGGAGGCGGAAAGGAGGGTTTCGTGCTCAGTTCGAAGAGTGGAGAGCTGTGCAGAGGCAGTTGCAAGGCGGCTTTCACTGGTTTTGAGCTGGATTTCTAATGTGGAATTGCGGTGTTCCAAAATAGGCAGTTTTCCTGCGATTTGCGCAGCTTCAAGGGACTTTTTGCCTAGACTTTCTTCCAATTGGTCAATCGTAGCCTTCAAAACGACAGTTTCAGGGTCCGTTTTGGCCCTTAATTCCGCAAGTTTATCCTCAGCTTCAGTCAATTTCCCCGCCAAAGCCTCATTGAGCGCCGCTTCCTTCTTCTGCAGTCCCTTGGCCTTATCCAGCGCCAACATCAATTGGCTGGCTTCCCCCTTATGCTTGACTTCCAACTGCTCCACACTGACCCTGTTTTCCCACCTTTCCTTGACTAGAGCCTGCTGCAGCTCCATTACCTTGAGTTGTAAGTCCTTCAGAGTCGCACTGCTCACTTCGCGTTCTCTCTGCAGAGATTCGATGACTTCGCGGAGTTGGTCGCCTTCAGGGGAGGTGGGAGTGCAGTCTGTGACGGAACACTCGTTTGCCTCAGTGAGCTCGAGGATAGGGGACAAAGGACGCATGGGCTCCAGTGTAAGCTGCACTCTAGGTCCCGAGCATTCCGATCCTCCGAACTCCCCCCAACTCACCTCGATTTCCCCCATTTCCAGCGGGATCCAGCGTCTCTCCAGGCAGTCCACCGCATTCGTAGCCACACGTATGACCCCAATGAGTTCCCCAGAAGAGTAGAATTTGAGCGTGAAAGGGGTGTCGCAAGGGACTTCGCAAGGCTTGTGGAAGGCCAAGACTCGCATTCGGTTGGAGCCGGAAAGGTGCAGACGGGCTGCTAAGGGAGTAGGCAGGTCCTCAGCCTGCGCCCACAGCAGACGTAACGACTTCATCATATTTCAAAGATGCTCCGGGTAGAAGACTGGGTAAAGTGGAGATATGGAGGAAGGCAGGCTGGGCGAAAAACTGGGGTATGTGCTAATCGTCAATACTGCAATTGGCTCAGGCTATTTCGCAATTCCCTGGGCCTATAATCGAGGCGGGTGGCTCCTAAGTCTCATACTGGAGGTGCTTTTCCTGGCTGTGGGGTACATCCTGGCTCTCCAAGTCTTGGAAATTCTACACAAAGCTCGGTTTCTCCACGCAAACCCAAGACCCAGGGTTCCTTTCCTACACCTTATTCTGCCAGTACCCAGGCCAGCCTACGCTCCTCTGCCCGAAGTCCCTGCCGCCATCCTGGAAACTGACCTGGACATGGTGCGGGCAGTGCAGGCTCTGCTTGGAGGGTGGTGGAGCGCGGTCTACTTGATCACTCTGACAGTCTACCTGGAAGGTTGTCTCATCACCTATGTCAATGATCTGGGGACGGCGGCTTCTGGGCACTGGAACTTGTCTTCAGGGAACCAGCAAACGGCTTACAGAGTCTCAATAGTGCTGTATCTGCTCGTGGCTGTGTACTACTGTAGCAAGACACTGGAGAAGCAAATGGTGATGCAGCTTTTTATGTGGGCGGCTCGACTTGCTTTAGTGGTTTTTACGCTGATTTTAGCCTTTGTAGCGCTTTATGCAAAGGATACTTTCGACTTTCACTTTATACCAAAGACCCCTGCAGACTTGAGCCAGTGCATATCAGTCCTCACCTTAGCGGGGATGTTTCAAGTGGAACTGCCTACGCTACTGCGACATATTAGACAAGGAACTGTCAGACAGAGATTAGTGTTCCGAACTTCTATGAGTATGGTGGTAGTTTACACCCTTACAGGCGTAATTGCTGGAGGAACTTTTACATTTCAGGGGCAAAATCCAACTGAAACCATTTCGAATTTGAGTGAAAAAGGCTTAAATCACGGTTTAGTCCCTGTTTTTGAGTTTTTTGTCGGCATACTTCCTGCTTTTATCGTGTTTTCCGCGTTTCCCATTCACTTGTTTGTGGTAAGTGACAACCTGCTGGCCTTTTTGTATGGCTCAGATCACTTTAAACGTGCGGCACGGAATCGAAAGCTGCTTATTCGCCTACTTTGTCTGCTGTGTCCCTTTGCGTACTGTCTCGCCACACCTCATCTCGTAACAGCCAGCTCAGGGCAAGCTGGCAGTGAGTGTGGGCACAGTGGGCTGTCTGCTCTCCTACTTCTTTATCCCAGTGCTGCACCTAGCAGCCCGCGCAATGGTGCCCGAGCGCTGTCGCTACGACGGCTGGGCCTGTCCGTCTGTAAGGTGTAAGCAGTGGCTGTCTAGGGGCATAGCTGCGCTGAGTCTGCCACTGTTCTGCCTGCTCATTTTAAGTTCCCAAGTGTTAGTACGCTAAGAGATTTGTCAACTGGCTAGATTCCAAGTACTGCACAGGCTTCATTGGCAGCAGTACAGATGTGTGAGGATATGCAAAACAACCTGTCCCTTAGCCTGCTACCGCTTAGCTAGTGCTACCTTCGAGTTGCAGCTCCCTATAGTCAGCGGGCGTCTTACACACAGGACAGACCTTATTCGTAGGCAGCCACTTGTCAATGCACTCTGTGTGAAACAGGTGAACTGCTTAGCACTTACAGCACGGCAGAGTCCGTACCACTTCTTCCGTCGCAAAGTCGCACAGACATATGAGACATTTCCCTTGCTCACCGAGCTGAACAGGGGTTATTTTGTGGGTAGGGAGGAGGTTAATTTGCTGCTGGGAAGCGCCTTCCGGGCCTCCAGATGCACTGATCACATGCAGCATTTCGATGACTTGCAGGAGCATGTCTCGAGTTTCAGGGTTGCGAGAGAGTCGGTGGATTCTGGAAATGCTGGGCTCGAGGTTGTCTTGCAGTGACCGGGCCAGCGCCTCATCCTGCTGAATTTGCTTCTCCCGCTCTATCCGTCTGCTCGCAGCCTTGCCGTGATAGAGTATAGTCGTCAAGTCATTCACCACTCCACGTGTCGGTCTGATCGAATCCACCCTAAAGGCAATTCCCTGAATAACCACACTTTCCCCCTGAGTCATAACTCGTCTCCAGCCCTTAAAATGTGGCACCAAGTACTGCTCAAAGACACAGTGCATATTCGCAACTCTGTCCATGTGCTGTATTTCCGCCGGCAAGTCCTCCGCATACGGTGTTAATTTGAGTGTTTTTATAGTATGCAAAGGCTGAGTATCGAAAGTGACAGTAGTCGCGCGAGTGACTAAGCCGTTGTTAGGACTCATCCGACTGACCACACACTCCAGCCCGTTGATACACAAGTACTGTCCAGTGTGAACATGTCGCTGGTAAGTTGCGAAGTACGGGAGCACGATTATTTGATGTAGGTCAGTAGTCAGGACATGTGGGGCCAAAGGACACAGGTGCACAGTGTCCACGGTCTGAACGGAAAGCAGCTCGGTGCAGAAGAGAGCTGTGGACTGAGTAATGAAGCCTTGCGCAGGGGAGGCACTCAGCACTTTGAAGCGACTGTTGAGGAGTTGGAAGCACTCCCCTTCACTGATTAGTCGCTTTTTGGCCTGGAAGAAGGACTTCAGGTTCGCTAGTTCGCAGAAAAGACGGGACTTGGGGTCTTCTTCTGGGGGGATGTCGGTGAACAGGCCGAAAGTGATGACTTCCAGGTCGCGCAGCACTCCTGAAAACTGAGAACTACACATCAGGAATGAATCCTCAAAAGTAGTCTCGAGAGTCCTCCTAGTCTCAGTCCTAACGACAGCCCCCTGGTCAGTCCTCAACAGCTTCCACCCACACACACACATCACCACTTTGGGCATTCCCCCGTCAAAGCACTGTCTGCCGCAGCCTGGACAGGCGAAGAGGATGTTGCTGGCCCTCGGCTCACAGTCCAGTGTGGCCCTCAGAGATGGAAACGGCAGTGGAACTGCAGGCGAAGGGACCTTAAGACGGCCTAAAGGCTGCCGTAGGTCAGTCATTTGGGGGTAGGAGCCTGAGCGAACGTGGCGAGACGGCTGCAAAGGCTCCTCTGGTGTCTGGGTGTTGCCCATGCTATTGGTATTATGGGCTTTTCATGCAGTTTACTCTCACCCACCTCCTAACTCCCCTCATTTGTAGTCACTCCCCATCTGTGCTAGTCTAGGAAAGCCTATAGAACCTAGCTAGGCGGTTTGTTTCTCCTCGGGCTTCTTTTCTTCGACTGGCTTGGCGGTTGCTTTCTTGCTATGGAAGTAGCCGCCGAGCACTAGGCCAGTGGCTAGCAATGCTGCGCCTCCTACTAGCAGCCATTTCTTCATCTTGTCTTCCATTGCACTATAACCCTGGAGACCACGCAACTCAGTGGAGTGAGGAAGGGAAATCTATACGAATAGGAGAAAATTGCACTATTTCCGACCTACTGTACTTCCTACCTATCCTCGTCCCCCAGCTTTGCTCTATCAAGCGGGCAACTCGCATTGTGGCAGAGCCAAGTATCAATGCACTTCTTATGAAAGACATGTCCACACCTCAGACTGCGCACGTGAGTGGCTTCCTTGAAGTCGTCCAGACAGATAGCGCAGGAGGCGGGCAGGGGCAGTTCACTGCTGAAGACTAACTGGCTGGGAGTCTGCACGGACTTCCGCACTCGCCAGCACCCTAATTTGTTGAGTTTCTCCCTCGAAAGTCCCTTTTTATGCAAAGGCCGCGCGGCTTCCACCTCCGCAAGGTGCACCAATATATCCACATGGTCGCCCAACTCCAGTAGCGGGGGTATGAGTGAGTCCGTAGTGAGGTCTATGAGGACAGGAGGGCGGGACACAGGCTGCACACTGGTCAAGTCCACTGCCTCCGCGGAATTCCGACTCAGGACGTGTTGTAGATAAGCCTCTAGGTCCATTTTTGTTAGTAGGGTATAGGCGTGAGGCAGAAAAGGCCTGAGGGCGGCGGGAGCTGGAGTGTTTGCTTTAAGGGTAGCAATGGCTTTATTAGAGGAACAGGGCCGAGTCTGAGCCTGAACTGGCGCTTTCCAACTCTGCGTATCTAGCCACGCCTAACTGTCTATAGCTAGCGAGTCATGTTTTGTCTTTATCAAGCCTGAAATAGCTCTAAAAGTGGCCTTTTCATGCGAATTTGTGCTGATTGGCGAAGTCTAAGCAGTCCGAAATAACTTGGAAAAGGCAATAATGGTTTTATCAGGTTCTGCAGACTTGATGCTATCTGATGCATGGGAATCAGGTAAGGAAGTAGCTAGATAGAGTGACTTTGCACAAAAACGCCAGTCAATGTGAGAAAGCAAATCATTGAAGTAATGCCAGGGAAAGGCTGAGAGAAACTGAGGTAAATTCCATGCTTAATTCCCTGCTCTGTACTTGCTTTGCGGGAAACCTGTGTGAATAGCCCAGTTCCCACTGCAATTTGCAGGTGCTAGCACAGGCCCTAGACTTTCAGGCCTGCTGCATGTCTTTTCGGAGCTGGGGAAGTTTCTCCCTCTGTAAAAATGGACCTAAACAGCTTAGTGTTCCCTGCACCTACCTCCAGCTACGACGGACTGACTTTCCCTGGAGAGCTGATTTGGGTGCCAGGGCCCTCAAGCCGCTCCATTCCCTGCATTTACCTGCAGCACTTGCTCGGCTCCTCCAAGGTCGCCATCTACTACCACGGCAACGCTGAGGACATAGGCCTAGCCTACGAACTCTGCTCGCACTTGAGACACCACCTGAAGACACACGTGCTTATCGTGGAGTACCCCGGCTATGGAATGTACCCAGGCCGGCCATCTGCAGAGACAATATGTGAAGACGCAGATGCCATAATGACCTACCTTTGCCACAACATGCAGTGGCGGAGTAGCAATGTGCTAGTTCTCGGCAGATCCATCGGCTCAGGTCCCGCCTGCTACCTGGCTTCCAAGTACTCAATAGGCGCCCTAGTGCTTATATCCGCATACACCTCTCTCCGGTCTGTGGTGAAGCACTTAGTAGGCTCTGTGGCGCAGTACTTTGTCTCACAACGCTTCAACAACCTCCAACTCATGGAAAGCATCCACTGTCCTACCTTCTTCCTGCACGGTCTGAAGGACACTCTCATCCCTGTGTCCGAGTCACAGCGACTGCATGCTAGGTGCAACGGGGTGTCGATCATACACTTGCAGGCGGAAATGGACCACAATGAGTTTGAGTATGTGGAGGATTTGATCTTTCCGCTGTCGGAGTTTCTGAGGAAGTGCGAAGTGGCGGTGGAGCCGGTGTTGGGGGAGCGGTCTTTCTTCATTTTTCAGGAAGAAATGTTCGACTTGCCGGAGGGAATTCAGTGCTTCCCTGGGCAGGCGCAGAGGCGGGGAGGCAGGCAGAAGCGAAAGGCTCGAACTAGCCAATAATGTTAACGTTCGCGTTAGCTTGTACATCAACGTCTCTCGAAGCAGGCAGTAGGTCTGCGTTGCTCTATTAATTAAAGAGGCAGCGCTTTGTCGTAAACTGGTGCGAATTCGCCTTTTCCCTTGCTAGCGACTTTTTAAGCGTCTCATTTCACACGCGAATGTCCTGCGCATATAGTCCTAAAGCCTTTCTATACCCCGCAACCTATACTGGAATTCGCCGCTGCCATGCTGGCGACCATAGTACTACATTAATGCAGCTCTCCCGTCAGCCATCTGCCGAAATTACGACCAGCAAAGGCGCGGAAGACCCTGAAGCAACTTCCAACCTGCCAGCCAAGGCCCGAACCATCCTGCGGGGCCGACTGCTGGAAGCCTCCTCAACTGTCCGCAGTCGGAGTGCCAGTTCCAAGAAAGTCTGCTTCGTGGACTTGGAGGAGGGCAAGCGACTCTGCCAGGTGTATGAGTATGAAAAGGCAGAGGAGTTGGAGCCTGAGCCGGTAGTGAAGAAATCTCATTGCTGTGAAGTTTTCTGAGGCATAGAAACTAAAGTGACACAGAGCTGTGCTGTGCATTAATCAGCAGTGTGCCGCCTTAGAGACCCCGCAGAGTGCAGAATTGTTAGAATCGGGGCTATTTATACACACGAATGTTTCACTCACCGATAACTCTCTAGTGATAACTCCATAAAGCAGGCAATTAGCGGTCTTCTTCAGCTGACTCTATACCCATATCGACAGTTAGCTCCCTTCCCACAGTATCTATGTGGAAAATGGCCTTTCAGCCTTGTGGCTGTGCGCCCACTAGCCCCAATTCCCAGCATTTCCCCCCTATATTCCTTCTTCCTCCCAGGCCTTTCCTGTCCATCCCAGCAGGGAAGCCTGCCTCATGCCAGCGGTCATAATTAAATGTTTGGCCTGATCTCGACCTTACTGCTTGCCAGAGTCTGGGCTGGACAGCTCATTCCTTCGCTTGGGGACTATATCCAGCAGACCAGCTCCAATGCGCAGCAGACCACTGCCTATGTCTTCAAGTTCAAGGTCGCAACCAACATCCCCGCAGACGCAAGCGTCTCTGTGGAGTTCCCTGCGCAGTACGCAGCGCCGAGTCTGGGAATCACGACCTGTGTGGGCTACTTCTATGCGAAGGCAGTGAAGACGTATGTGCCGTGCGCAGTGAATGGCAGAACGGTGACGTGGACTATGGGCAATGTGGCGGCAGGACTGATGACAATTGGGGTGGACGGAGTCACTAACCCGCTGAGTGCAGGCGGAACTGGCAACTTCAAGATCAGGACTTATCAGGCGGGATTCGTTATTGATGAAAACGAAATGTTCCCTGCCATTGCTATATCCCAGGCAGTGCCCAGCTTCACAGCCGCCTCCCTGACTGTAGAGGGCGCAGTGGCTGCAAGTTACTCTCCACTGTTTAAATTTAAGGCGACTACGAGCGGACTACTGCCCAGCGGCTCCGTGCTTCGAGTTTCCCTGCCCTCAGGCTACACCTTCAGTCCTGGCGGCCTCAGCTGCTACTTGGAGGAACTGGCCGTTTACTTGGACTGCAAGGCTAACAGCGAAACTCGGACTGTGACAACCAACGGCCTGACTCAAACCCTGCAAGCCAACACTGTCTTCACACTGCGAGTCATCGGTCCCATCAACCCTCCGATTTCAGGTCCGACTGGAGTCTTCCTGCTGGACGCTGTGCAGCAAGACAGCTCGAATGTCCTAATGGTCTCTGGAGCCTTGCCTGGCATTTCCCTCAGTCCCGGGGCCATCACTTCCTTCAGTGTCACTGGCGGTCCGCTCAACCACAATGTGGAAGTCATGTATACACTGACGTTTACTATGATGAATCCGGTGCCGGCTGGGGGGTCGATAGTGGTCACCTTCCCGACTGAGTTCAATGGGTGTACAGGCTGTGGAGTCACTAATGGCTTATCAGAGACTGTGACTTGCGGGAAAGTGGGGAATGTTGTCACTTTTGGAGGGTTTACTAGCTTCGCAGGAGGACAAGTCTCCTTGTGGGTCACTGCGAAAAACCCCTCTACAGTCCCTGTGAGTTCCTCCTTTTCCCTAGCCACTTACAGCGCTTCCGGAGTGCAAATTGACGGCAATACAAGGGCCGGGACACTGGCCTTTAGCTCCATTAACGCGCCCAGTACTGTATTCCTAGATATGTTCACTGTCAAGGCTGACAACCCTATCGGCTCCTACGGACCTTTGCAGTTCTTCATCCAGACTAGGAGTCCTGTACCAGCCTCTAACGGCGCTTCGACTGGGACTATTGAAATCGACCTGCCCGCAACTGTAGTCCTACCTGCAGGAATCACTATCCCGACTGATGCCAGATTGTCCTGTCTGTTTGGGAGAGACCAAGTGCCTGCGAGTTCGTGTGTTTGGACTGCAGGGACGAAGACTATTACGATGAATACGCCTGTGAGTGGCAATTTCGAGACTTGTCCTTTGGCCATTACTATCACGACCATTGGAAACTCGGCTGCTACTAGGTTTGGGTTTATGCTGAATCCGCTGCTTACGACTGGACAGCAGATATTCAATATGCGTATTAAAGTGAATGGTGTGCTGACCGAGGAAGGACAGTACAAGTTCATCCCCGCCCCAAAGGACATCCAAAGTGCAGAAGGAGTAGCCGCTGCAGGCAGTCTGAGCCTAACAGTGACTCACTATACCATCAACCAGCCCAACGTCCTGTGGCTATCCTTCAAACCCAGCATTCAAATCCCTGTGGGCGGCTCAATTACCATCGAATTCCAAACCTCGAACTTCGGCTTTCCCAGAGACCTCGGCTGGGGACTGACTTCCTTCAGTTCGCAGGCTTTCCCCTGTGTGTATGACAATGACGCGAATGCATTTGCCTTCACTAGCTGCACATTGACAGCGGGAACCACTCAAACGCCTGCCTATGTGACTCTGTCTGGCCTGCTTACGAGTGCTTATACGACTGCGGTGGCTCGCACTATTTACCTGCCTCATGTGTACAACGGCCCGTATTCAGGCGTTGTTCCGCAAATCACGCTTAGGACGAAGCTTGCGACTGGCGAAGAACTGGAAAACCGCGCAGTGTCTTTCCCATCCCCTCTCCAAGACGAACTGAACCACTATACCGTCCCTATCACCGGGTCCATCACTCCAGGAGGTTCGAACAAAGTGGACGACTCCACTACGACTCTAACATTCAGTCTCAACACTGTAATGGATCTCAACGACGCTCTGTATATAGTGTTCCCGCCGGAATACAAGTGGTACCCAGCGCCCAACTCCGTAGCAGCCACTGGCACGTTCACGAGTCTGAACGCCTATAAGTTCGCGCAGCAGAACTTGAAGTCGCTGCTTGTGGTCGCTACTGCGAGTCGAACTTCTCCTGTCACGCTCACATTCACTTTGCCCAGAAATAAGATGTACGCAGCTTCGGCGACTATTACAGTCTACGCGATTATTGGAACCGGGGCCTCTGTACCAGGAGTCAACACTGTGAATACTCAAAAAAACGTGTCGTATCAGGCTGGATTTCTGACCGTTTCCGCACCTACGACTAATACTTTGACCACTTCTACGGCTACTGAAGTGCTGGATGACAACACCATGAAGCTGAACTACCAGCGAGCTTTGTACGACTTCAACCTTGTAGTGCGGGACAGGATTACTGCAGGAGGCAGTGTGTCGATCCTGTTTCCAGCCAGTGCAACGGCTTATACAGGGATCGACGCGTCTTGCTATCATCTGGTTACAGTGCCTGTCGGGACTCAGTGCAAGGTGGATACTTCTTGCACGTATAATGCTGTTTTGTACTATCGGTACTATTTGACCAATTTCGGGACAGCAGAACTGCCTCCGGCTACAACCCTCCAAATTCGGCTATTCGCAACCACAGGGTCAGGCGCAAACACCAGCCTTGTGGTCCTTAGCAATGACGAGGACTCCAGCGTATCCAAGGTCATCAACGTGTCCACAATAAGCGTCGTTCTAGCCACTAACGCCCCGCAAACAGCGTCAATGGCCTCGAATGCACTGCCTTCGGTCTTGTCCTCGACTAGTGACTTTGTGAAGCCACTGATAGACCTGCGGGCCGGGGAGTACGGCGCACTGCAGTTCCAAATGATCCTGGCGAGTACCACCTTGGAACAATCCACAGTGCAGATCTTTAGCCAGTTCCAAATCGACTTCCCCACTGCGGGCTTCACCAACCTGGGCAGCACCTCTAGTGTAGTGGGAACCTTTACACAGGCTGCGGGAAGCTACTTGGAGTGCAGAGTGAACCAGGTGTTGGCATCGAAGTGTATCCTTTCAGGGCCGACTACTGCGCAGATAGTGACGCTGTGGCCAGCTAATCAACTTTCTCCCGGTGTTGCTTACCCGGTGGTGATAACTTCCAGAGATGCCACTAATCCCACTCAAATTGGCTTCCAAGCGCCGACTTCTGGCTATTACCAGTTCGTCTTCAAAGCCCGCAACTTCGCCAATTTGCTAAATGCGACTCCCTCGCCCAATGAAGTGGGTGAGACCTGGATCTACATCCCTCCGAGTCGCTTTACAGGGGTGAGCGTGGTGTCTGCAAACAAGGTCGCTTTGGCTTACAATGCGCTAATGTTCCAGTTTAAGGCCGCCACAGCTCTGAAAAGCTCCTCACACGCCAGTACTCCCGGCCTCGTTTTCCTCGAATTCCCCTACTCCGCCTCAGCTTGGACTATTGACCTAGGCACCTCACTATCCAACGGCAGCCAAATTGACTGTATAGACAACCCACTAGTAATAGGAGATCCGACTCCAGTGGTCAAAACTTGCTACCTCGATACAGGCTATAGTGAGTATTTCCCGTACAACAATCAAGGCCTGACGGCTCTTGCTGGCAATGAAGTGAAGTATACCCGGATCAGACTTATGCTGGGGGTTGATGTGGAGATTGGGGATATGTTCAAGTTTATTGTGACTGGGATTAAGAATCCTGCTGCAGGGTTGGATTTGGTCATAAATATAAAGTCCTATACGCATCATATTGGGACGATTGCGACGCCTTACTGGGTATTGCAGGACTCGTCTACTGCAGTGTACATCGACACTACGTATACACTTGCTATTCCTGCGGCTTCGACTGTAGAAAGCACTTCTCCTACTTTCGTCCCTTCTCTGGTCTACACCCCCGCCTCAGCCATGACTCTCAAGCTCAACCTGGGCACTCTCAAGGGCGTTGGCAAGGACTACATCATGATAGCAGTGAGCAGTGAGTTTGTAGTCCCAGAGAAGCTTGCGACTTGCACCTTGAATGGAGTGACGATGCTGCCTTTCTGCAGAGGCTTTCCGGTGCTTAATTGGATTTTCCTGCAGGTAAATACAGCTTTGGCAGCGGGACCATATAACCTAGTGGTCAGTAGCATACCGATTCCAGGCTACCAGCACTCCACCACCTTCACAGGCTACTATATAATTGACCGGAAAATAGCGACTATAGAGCCACATACGTCCACTCCCGCTACCCTAGGAGTCTGCTCCTGGAATAAACTACTTACAACTGGAGCGAAGTACACCACTATGGACGAAACTTACCGCATTTCCTTCTCTTGCGCCCACGATGTCCCTGCAGCCGGCAAGTTCGTCCTCGCCTTCCCTGCTGCGTATGCAGGACTGCTGACAGTGAAATCGTGTCGAATGGGGCCGCTTACTACAATTGAAGACCTGAATGTGGCTTGTGACAATACAGTGACAATGACAACGCTTACCTATGAACTGCATTTGTACAGCTTTGCAGGAGTGGTGACGGCTGGGAAGATACTAGAGGTGTATGTGGATGTCAAAAACCCGGCTGCAGCTGGGGCGCAAACCACCTTTTCCATTAAGACCTATTTCCAGTCCGCAAATCTCGACTATCCTATTGATACTCTGGTAGGCAACGCAGCCCTCACCCTAGTAGCTAATCCCAAAGCAGCCTACATGCAGTCTTTCGACATGGGCGTAAACGCCAACATGATGATGTACAACGATGTACTGCCAGTACGTGGAGGCCCTGCAGATCCCAAACTAGGTGCACTGGTCCTCACCTTCACAGCCTCACTGACTTTATCCAATAATGGCGGTGGCTGCGCTTGCCCCTGCGCCGCAGCGACACCAGGTGTATGCCGTTATTCTGTTGGCAATTTCGGGTATTTGGAAGTCACATCGAAACTGGCTATAAGTGTCCCGCCGAATGCAGAGTTGCGGTGCATTTGGAAAACTGGAGCGACGGAATACTTGGCTGAGTTTTGCTACTTGGAGCCGTTGGATACAAGTCTGAGGACTATACATGTGAGCAGACCGTATGACACAACAATATCCTCTGGAACTGTTTATACTGTCACAATCACGACGATTAACGCTAACAAGGAACAGGGTCTTTCCTGGGATGCCACCCAGGGCATTTATCCCTTCGACGTAAACCTAATCAACTGCTGCACAAGTCACCAATGGCGAGCCTATGTTGAACTTCTTCCAGAAGTACTCCCATATGTCCAAGTCCTGCACGACCACCAGACTGTCGCCCAGCGCAATCGCTTCCGCATCACTTTCACGAACAGCATTTACTCCATGGTGCCTGACTACACCCTGGGAGGCCGCATAGTGGTGGAGTTCCCGGTCTCGCTGTTTGCTGTGGACTTGGGAATGAGCTATAGCGATAACAGCCAAGTGTCGTGCATGAACTTCGGAACCACTCTAATCCCGAAATGGCCAAATACGAAGATTTACTGTTACTTCATAAAAGGGTATTTAGGCGCTCCAAGCAATGAAAACCCGAAAATCGTGATTACCGGCTTTGACACTATTAACGCCGGAGCCACAGACCTCGAATTCCACTTCGATAAAATCCTAAACCCTGCCCCTGCAATTCCAGGTGACGACAAAATCGTGTATTTGACAGTGTACACCTTGGATATGAGCAACGGCTGGCCTGGCAAGAAACTCGCAGAACGCACAGTCTACAATCTATTCACTATGAAGACTGCTAACCCTGCTATTAATGCACTGGCCTCGCAAACTCCGCCTACGCCCACTGTTGCAGGCACAGATGACCTTGTCAATATCAAAATGAAGAACTATAACTTCGTCATTCCAAGTCCGACCACGGACTACGCGAAGGGAGATTTCTGCTACATTTACCTGGACTCGCAAATAAAAATCGACTATACAGGGTACTTCTTGCTCAATAGTCCGCCTATAGCGCCAAGTACGTCCTGCACGGGTGCTAATTTGCAAATATGCTGGTACTACCCGGACTCAAATACACTCATATTCCAGATGAAGCAAGCAACTCCAGGGTTTACAACTACTATCGGAGGCTGGTCCAACCCTAACTACGAGTTGGAAATAGCTCTTGTGACCAGTGGTCTAGTTGTCAAAGGCTTCCAAGTCACTCACACTGTGCCTTATACCAACTCCGCAATTCCTTACTTCACGCACCGCGCCATGGCCGTCAAAGCCGCTCCTGGTATTAAGCGAGCTGACCTGGGCACGACTATATACAAATCGGACCAAGAGGACTGGATCTTTAACTTTGAAACGACGCTGCCGATACCCGCTACTGGCGGAATCAGGTTCCATATAATCACTGGAGATGCAACTTTTGCAGAGGACGTGTGTTTGAATTACGACCTGGCGGGCAGTACTATGACTGGGGAATTGATATGTCTTAGGACGGATACTGCTAAGGTGATGAGGATATCGTTTAGTAGTGCACAGGCGGCTGTTACGGCTTATTACATAGTAGCCAAGCTGAATACAGGGACGACTACCCCAAGCATAGTGGTGCGAACTTACTACGACATCAGTTTGTCGCAATACAAAACCATCCAAGAAGAAGTGACCATCGCCTTTGTCTATAGCGGCACAACCTTTGCCAACCCTGTCACATACCACGAGTCTCCCTTGCAACTCCAGTTCCCCAATACCATTCGCAAAGGAGACGTAGGCATGCTCACTCTCGCTGTCAACCTTTCTACACCCTGGGGAGCCAACACTCCAGTCACTGTCACTCTCCCTAGCGGAATCACTGAAAAAACTGCTAATACTTTGGTGTGCACTATTGGAGGTTTGGCCTGCTCTAGTTGCACTCGAAGCAGCAGCACAGTCATTACCATCAGAACTCCTCCGACCACTGGAGTCACAACTGGGTCGCGCAAGTTAATTCAGATCACTACAATGAATGCGGATAGTCCGGATATACAAGGACTTGAGTTTTTTACCTCTGCAAGCACAACAACCATTGGAGACTACTATGTCACTATTTCCCACGCGGCAACCAACTTCTCCGCTCAAGATATCCTCACGATCCTTCCCGCTACCAAATTCAAAGCGTTGAGAGTGTTTCCGGGACATACGACCGCTGCCCAGGTCAATTTCTTCCGTATAGACATGACAATAACCACCGCTATCACCCCTTCTATGTTCGAAGTCTGCTTCCCGACTATGGATGAAAACGGACAAACGCTATTTGCTGATGACTTGGGGTTGGGCTTAGCAGATAGGCAGCCGGCCTACTGCATGTATGATACTCCCACTACAGGAGTGGCTTGTACACTGCAGTACGGGGATAATAACCCTGCAAAGCCTGCCTGCATTCAAGCTACAGGGCCTGGGGGTGCTGCTCTGCCTGCGGTGGCCGCGAATGGCAGCGTGACTCTCTGGATTGACAAAATAAAGAACCCCACTGCTCCAGGGTCAGACGACCGCCATATCAACATAGAAGTGTACGCCTATAGCGGAGGCACCTCTTCCAGTCACATGACTATCGCTCAGATTGTATATGATGTGTTCACACTCCAACTTGCCACAACGCCTACAGCTGTTTCACCTGCGGCCCCGACCTTTGGAACGCCAACGACCTATGCCAGTTCTGTAATCAGCGGAATTGCGCTTGATAGCGCCGGTAACTGCGCACCATTAACTTCCATAAATATAGTGGAAATGCCGCCTGACTTCACTCTCACAGGCGCTGAGACCTCCACCTGCGTAGGAATTTCTATTCACCCCCAATCGAGGTGGCTTGTATGGATGAGCAACGCTTGTACCTGCGGCCTCAGCCTGTCAATTACACTGGATGCTGCGGGTTCCCTACGGTTGGTCCCTATTGCTGCCAATCGAGTAATGTACAGCTACCTTATCAATGCGGATACTTATGGAACTCGAACACTGCAGTCGAAGTCCACATATGCTGCTTTTGCGGCCACATTTACTCCTGTACTGGGAAACACAATGACACTAGCCCCGCAGTATCCGGCTTCTGCAGATGTTCCGCAGCAAAAGCAGGATTACTGGCTGGCTTCTTACAACCTAGCCAAGGTACTGCCAAAGGGTGGCGCACTCAAAATCACCTTCACTGGGTCCGCACCGTCTGCTTCGTACTGCTTTCCCAGCTATTTGGGGAACTTTACTCCGGTGACGATGGATTACACGTGTTCTGTTACAGGCAGTTCACTCATCTTTAGTGGCTTTACTGTTGATCAACCGTCTGCTACAAAGGTGCGTATCATAGTGCTAATGAAAGTAAGCACTACGAACGTCTCAGCGAGCATAACTACTTGGGCAGATGTGGCCTGCGTAAATAACGCAATAGAAACCAGCACTGCCTCGACTGCTTATACAGTCAATGCTAATTTAGGGCCTACTGAGTTCGCAGTGGGCCCACCTGAAAGTCCTCGGCAAGCCGTTCCTATCAGCTCCAAAGGAGAAATAGCCTTTCGATTCAACCCGATGACCACTATTCCTGAGGGCTCTACCAATAACTATATTTCTGTGACTATGGCCTTAGCAGCCAGTGTAAGTGGACTGTTTTGTGAGTTTAGCACCACTGGTACCTATCCACCTCAAACCCGAGCCTCCAGATGCACTTATTCCGGCTCTGTGTTTCAGATATTCCCCAGCGCCTCCTTAGATGCAGGCACAGAGGTGATTGTGCGGATCTATAGCAATGGAGCAAACCTAGGAGCGAACGGACTGACAATGCACAGCAGCACAAACCAGAATTATCTCACTGTAGACACTTACGTCGCCGGTGTTCTTAAGGACCGCGGGGTCGTTTACTTCCGCCACCCGTCCGCACTCTTCCCTTCCCTCACCATTGCTCCACTGCAAGTCAGTCACAACAGTCCCAACATGTTTCTCTTGACCTTCTCTATCGGAGCCACTGATATCGTGGCTGATGATACACTGTATGTGGAGTTCCCCACTAAGTCGGAGGACGGGACAAAGAACTTCTTTGCGGATGATCTGGGAACATCTACACCGGGCAACAACTACGTCATCCCGTGCTTATTAGGAGGTGGCTATACAGGCGGATCCTGCTACCTAGTCAAAGGGAAAAACACTAACAACATAAATCCGAAGGTAAGGGTAACAGGAGCAGCGCTGGCAGGTAACGGCAACGGCACTCTACGCTTAGCAGGGATATGGAACCCCTCGGCCGGAGGCACATCCGGGGGAGACGACTATATCATGCACATGCGAGTATATGTCGAGTCCAGTGCAGGATTAGTCAAGTATGAACGGTACGTCTTTAATCTGTATGCACTGGATAATCAGGCCCAGGGAGCCACTGCAACTTGGGGAGCTCTCACCAGTGTATACACTTCCGATACCAGCAAGACGTACACGATAAATGTAGCCAGTCTGGGGAGCTACACAATGGCTTATCTGCTGATTTTGTGTCCAGACACGACGATGAATCTGAATTCTTGTGCAGTGGGAGGCGATTTCTCATTCACTAATACAAATTCTCTAATGAGAGCCACGACGGCACTTTCCACGACAATGACTTGCACTGCACCTTCTCATAACCAAGCAATTGCGAACATAAAAATATATATATACGCAACACCGACTACTAATGCAAACGGCAAAACTTACTGCATGGGGTCCTCTACCCCGAATATCCCCGCGGCCACACAGCGAGGCAGTGCGAACTTTGCTCTCACTGTGGATGGCTGGTCAACACCCTACTACAACGGATGGGACTCCCCTAATATCTATGTCACAAGTTCAGCAGTCGCAACTCCTGCAGGCTATCTGTTTATCACTATTCCTGTTTCTTTCGATGCTGGAATGATTTTCCCCTACGGATTTGGAAGCGAAGTCAAGAATGTGCGTTGGTCAGTGAGTAGCACTGTGATAACGATGTGGGGCTTTGGCACTTTGCCCATTAACACCAAAATGGGCGTCAGAGTGTATCTGCAGTCCTTTTCCTCTGCCACAATATCAGGCAAACTGTGCCTAGAAAACCCCTGTGTGCGCACCTTTGGCCTGCATAGTATTGCTGTCACCCCAGTGCTCAGCGCTCCACCAACTATGTACACAGGCACAGTAACAGTTTCAATTGACAACAATATTGCAAACCAAGCGCCAACTTACTGGCGTTTTACAATCAATAATCCGTACGCCTGGGACTATCATGATGGAACTTATTACCATTATATGTACGTGCGTCCGCACGGATGGCAAGCAGGCTCAGTCAGCAGTAGCTGGACGCATTGTACCATGGGCGCCCAGGGCTGCGACTATTATTACTATGATGGCACTGACTATTATGCTCGCCCCCTATCAAGTTATACGATTCCAAGCGGATATCAAAATTTCATATATTGTACAAATTCAGGTGGACCCATAAATCCGAGCACACCAGGGTACTACTATGTGTCTATTTTCCATTATAGAAGTAACGGTAGCTGGATGGAATGGAACATTGCCCGAGTGTATATCCGTCCGAGCAGCAACTTTGGCGGAAACACCGGGTCTTTACTGCCCTGGACGACTGCGTACAGCTCTTACACTGTGTTCGAGCCTGTTCTGACTCTCAGTCAAGCCCTGAGTGCAGGGGACTTCCTAAAGTTTTCCTATCAGACCTATAGCTCAGGATATGCGGATGACTTGGGCTTGGGGACTTCCAAGTACGGCAATAGTGTTCCTTTCGACTCCACAATAGAGTTAACTGATTGCTTCCTCGCACAAGGCGGCAGCACTGTCGTGTCCTATATGCCACTGCGAGGCGCTGTTTCGATTATATGTGAGCTGAAAAGCGCAGCTGCAGTAGGCACAGTCTTCGATATAACCTTCCCCACTATCACGAATCCAGGCAACGGTGTCAGTGGAAAGCTATACGAGGCCTTTTCATATACATTCACTAGTGGAGCTCCCAACTTCAAAGAGTACCTGTCAAACACGGGTAGTACTTTCAATGGATCTCCTTGCTCGTCCGTTTCCAACTTTGTTGCAGTAGGCACACAGACTGCATACGCAGCCCCGAGTCTACAGTATATTTGGACCAACTACATGCCTGTCTATATTGACAGTTCCAATGGGTACTTCTTGTTCCAGTTCGGTAGTAGTTTCGACATTACAGGCATATCAGCCAACGGAAGCTATATGACTATATACAAGACAATTACCAATACAAGTCCCTGTCCATGCATCATTGCAAGGCTTGCAGTAAGTGTTAGCTACAACACAAGCCAGTTCGCTGATCTGCAGTTCTCTGCACACCCAATGCCCACCTCCGCCACCTCAGCTACAGTGTATGTGTACCCAATTATCAAAGGCACAACCAATGGGTATTGTCACTACAAAGGCTCCAGGGCCTTGACTACCACTGCTATGAGTTTCACTCCTACAGTTACCAACCCTTCCGGCACAGACTATAAGAGTCAGGACGATTTCTTGACGGTCGATTTTGCAGCTCCCAAGCTACTCCCTGGAAATGGCTGCATGACCTTGGTGCTGTCCGGTTCTGGGACACTAAGTGCGAATTCAGGCTTTACGTCGGGTTTAACGAATTTCTCAAGCACCAATATCGTGACTATCACTGAGTCGGGATCCACATTTACGATTAAGGGCTATGCAAATGTTAGCTCTGGCACTACTGTTTCGATAAAGAACCTGTTCTGCACTTTCCCGGCTGCTGCATTCACAGTCACAGCGAATGTGTACTCCGAGAGTTCCTGTACAACTTTGGCCTTCAGCGGCGCTTCAGCCTCCATAAATATCGACGCCTTAGCAGTAAACTACCTGAGTCGCACTCGACTTCGCCTGGTCCAGCCCAGTCTCCTCACAGGCTTCATCACTCCCAATGCTAGTGGCGCTCGAGGACATCTGATCTTCTATGTGCAATTCAGTACTCAACTAACGAAGGCTTTCACTGCAGGGAGCGAGGGGTTGATAACTTTGGCCTTTTCAGGTGCGGCTTTCGCTGCAGGGTCAGGTGGGTACTATGCGCTTTACACAAGTAGTGCAAATCTCACGCTGCTGGGCTTAAAAGGCAGTATAACCGGCAATACTATCTCCATTTACACTCCGTCGCGGACAGACCTGGCCACTGGCGTCACTTGGAAAGTGGAAATTGGCAGTTACAATGGGAATAATGACGGCCTAGCGATGACCACCGGGGTCTCCGCCGATATCATCTGCTACCCCACAAGTGGAACAACCGCCGCCCTTTCCCAAAACATCAACAAAGTAAAGTTCCCTGTGGGTACTCCCTTCACTCAACTAGCAGTGCGCAATGTCGGACACAACCAAACAGTGGCCAAGATGAACGCCTTCCTGTTTCGACTAGTTCTGGCCACCACTATCACGGAAACTGCCTCATTGTTTCCGGAAATCGTGATCGAGTTCCCTAGAGTAGACAATGGCAATACAGGGGCAGTGGTATTTGCAGCGGATTTAGGCTCTGGACTAGCAAACGGCGCAAAGTTTCCTTGTGGAGTGTATGTGGCTTCTGCAGCGGGAGGCACAGGAACGATTAGCACAGCCGTGATCTGCAGGATTTTCTACTATTCCGCTACTGCGACTATGGCGACTTCTTGGAGTCAGCCTACTCGCGTAGTGATAAGCAAACTCGGGACCTTAACTATAAATCAGGAAATTTCCATTGCTTTGGGAGGCATTTCCAATCCAGCCACTGACAAAGTAGCAGACTTCGCCATTTACACCCAGTCAAAAACCACAGATTCAAACACTACTCCAGCTACCTCTGATGTAGCAAATATAGTGAATTACCAGTACTACGAGGCTGCAATCCTCACTAATCCTCGGCTTACCACGGCTCGAACCTTCGGGGCTCAGATCTACACCAGCCCACAAGCAGGTATTATCAATAACTGGACCTTCAAATTGGATGCAACCACCAATTACCCTGCAAACCCTTCCACCATCAACACCATGGTCTTTATATTGAACCCACTTTACTATGATACTTCCTTCATGTACACGTCTTATACCATCAATAAGCCTACTAGCTTGATCTATACGGATTGGCACTATTCTAGCTCCTGGCATAATACACTGTACGCTGCTGAAGTGGCTATTATTCCAGACATTGGGTGGATAATTGAGTTCTACACGCAGGTTTTCACCGGAGGCGACTATCTTCAATTCCATCTAGACAACGTGAAAAACGCCAAATTCATTGGAACAGTCAGCAATGAATGGCTGATAACCGGCTTCTCCTGCTATCCCGTAGACAACTCCATCCTCAACGTCGTAGACACCTGGAGCTTCCCTACCAACCCTACAGCACTCACAGCCCGCACCCACTCTACTGTTTCTTTCCAAATCACAGCTCCAGATCTGACATTTCTAGTCCCTGTGACTTCGACTAACCCCTTCGGCAGTCCTAGCGGCACCACTTATATCAGTGAACACACTTTCTTTACACTCACTTTCCTGCTCATTAACCCAGTGCCTTCCACTGGCATGGTCACTGTGGACTTTTCCAGCTACACGTCTGTTGACACGCCCTGCTACGTGGCCTCGACTGCCTTTGCAACGCTGCCGACCTGCACAGGTGCCAGCACTCGCTGGACTGTCAATACAGGCCTAGCAGCAGGCTCCAGCATCACTATCTGGGGCTGGGTCACTAATCCGAACACCTCTGGGGCCCGCCGTATCTATGCAAGGACCTGGACGACCACTACTTACGATTCCAAGCAAATAGATGAAAGTTATCGCGACGTCACTATCGCAGCAAGCAACGGACTCTCTGTGCCTGAGAGATTCAGTATACCAAGACAGCGGCACTACCAGAACAAGCTGATCAGGTCGCAGGGATTTGGCCCGCTCACGTTCATTTGGACCCCGGGTTTGGCACTCTCTGGGACTGGATATGTGAACTTCGCAGCTGGCGTAGGTTTCACCTTTACAGCAGGAACTAACCAAGCCCTAGTATGCAAGTTCATTCCCTTCGCTACGCCCACAATCAGCTACAAATCCAAAAGTTGCACATGTCCAGCGGCCAGCAATTACCAACTGTTGCTGCCTTATACAGCCACTATCGCTTTAGGAACGAAGTACATAGTGCAGATTTACACTACAGGATATGATACAACAACAACGGTTGATGGAGTGCAGTTTCCAGACTACACGACACCAACAAGGGTTGTGCGGTGGACTGGAACGGCAAAATACACGGGTGCAGGAGCTGTGGGGGCGCAGTGGGAAGACGTGATACAAATATACCCAGCCGCCAGTCCCAGTGCGCTGAAAATCACATCGACCTGTGCGAGCACCAGTTTCAGTCTCAACATTCTGCGCATAGACGCAACTATTTCCTATGGGGCCTACGCAACTGACCGCTTCGCTGTGATTTTCCCTACAGCTGACACAGCTGCCTCATCACTATTTACCCTGGGCTTAGGGTCCTGGAACCATGGTAGTGACATGGGTTGCAGTGGACCAATAGCAACTACTGACTCAGTGCCATGTGCCTTGAAACACAGTTTCCCTGTGGGTTGGGGCAGTCGGGCCGCAGCAGTGGAACTGACTGGACAGACTGCCGGCTCTAGTGCTTTTACGTTCTATATCCCCAAGGTGACGAACCCCACGACCTCGGAGCTAAACGTGTGGATGGGAGTGATATCGTACAAGTACAACGCAGGAGTGATCGAAGTTGTGGATGGGACGTACTTCTGGAATGTGTTTGGGACTAGTAACGCTCCAGCCACACCCAGCGCCAATACCAAGTACTCTTATCTCCGATGGATGTCCGCAGCTAACACAAACACCGGCTGTGATACAACTCCTTCGACTACGATATATACAAGCAATACTGATAGTGGGGCGAATGTCAGTGTGGGTAATAGTGAAAGCCTCATACTGGTGTTCCCTGTGCCAATCAACTCTAGCTTCGCCGAAACCAATCTCGTAGTTCGCTTCATCAAGCACAAAATGGCCCTCATAATAAGCTCCGGCGCCCGAAGCTCCTTCAATCTTTCTGGCATGCTTCGTCCCGACTACTACACCACTATCCCTACACTGCATGTCCATCACATTGGCTCTTCGAACAGCGGACCTGTCACCTGGTACATCAACTACTTCCAATACGACTCAAATCCGCCCAATAGCCAACGACAATACACGTATAAACCTAACTCTGTGACTGTCGATTTCTCTATTGCAGGGTCGGCTCTGCGGGCAGTTAAGTCAGTTCGTGAGGACTTTCTCTTCACTTTTCCTATTCTCTGCAGTATGCCGGCTGGGGGCAGCGTCACTATCGCCTTCCCAGCAGGCTACGTACTTGACAACCGCTGCTATTACACAACCACAGGAAGCGGAGGCAGCAACAGCGTGAAAACGGCAGCTACAGGCGGTCTAAGTCCTTGCGTAACAGGGGGTTCTACTACAGCGACGCTGACAAATATGGGGCCAATGGTGACTAGCACCGAACAAGTGAAGGTGCAAGTGTGGGGGTACACTCCTAATTTTGGGTCACAGACTATTACGCTCACTACCTTTTGGAATTCTCCAGGCACGCAGAATGCGGAACAGTCCACGATAGCATATAGTGTCAGCGACGTCAGCTCGCCCTCTTCTTCCTCAGTGGTGAGTCCTGCCCAACGCTCCGCAGCCAATGTTATTCGGCGGAACACTATCGCGCCACTAATCTGCAGCTTTAAACTAAGCGCAGGCAATACGCTCACAGCCAACACTGGCACTTTCACACTGGACTTCTCCTCCGCAATTACCAGCTTCACAGCCTCAGCAGTTAGCACTACCACAGTAATCCCCAACAACCTTCCGCCCCCGCCCTACCTCGTGTGTCTTTGGACTGTAGTAGGGGGAGCTACTTATTTGGGCGGTGCATGCACACTAGCAGGCTCGACACTTACCGCTACAGCGCCTTTCGGAACAGCAATAAACCCTGGGACTAGTTATGTGCTCAAAGTCACGACTACGATGAGAGACTTGGGCACTGGCAATACTCCGGTGGAAGGAGTCACGTATACAATGCAAAATCCGGCCTATTTCTATGTAGTGGCCCAAACTGCTGCAGACTTCAGAAGCAATTTCCTGTTCCTCGCCCCCGAAATGCCCAACATCCAAATCGCAACTCCCCTGGGCAAAACCACCGGCAAGCCCACGGCAATCCGCATAACCTACCAAGCCAGCCAATCGACCAACGCAGCACTGCCCACTGTCTACTCTTCCAGTGGTGGCGCTGAGACAATTATCCAATTCGATGGGGCTGTCGCGCCTGCTAACTTGGGAGATTCGTTGATTAGCAAATTTGACTATTCGGATCATTTCGGACAGACGGATTGCTATAGTGAAACGACGGCTATGACGGGTATGAAGTGCTTTATAAGGAGGGGAGACACTTCAAATCTGCCTTACCCGGAAGTGTATATTAGGTACTTCCCTAGTGTGGCGGCTGGAACTTGGGTGAAATTCCTATTAGCGCATTTTGAAAATGCCACAAGTAATGGTAAAATCTACCACTTGAAGATGTTCGTCCGGCAGTACAACACAGGCACGGACTTGTACGAGTTTACCCAGTACAACGAAGTGAACTACCTCTACATGACCCAGTCTGCCACACATTCCACCTACACTCCCACTGTAACTCGCGCTATGAACCCTTTGCCCGTCCAAAGCACCGCCACGTATACTTTCCCCTTCTCCAACCCAGCCTTTGCCATCCCCAGTGGAATTACTGACAACGACGCGATTTTGATGCTGAGATTCACGCAGGCCACTCCTAGTGATATCTCCGGTGTAGGGAGTGCTGCGACCTATGTAGCTGGCATACATCGAGGATGGCTCTTTGTCTATAACACTGCTTCTCCCCTGCCTGGAAGTCCGAGCATAGTCCTGAGTACCTTCCCAACTGGACAGTATCCGTTGGCTCTGCAGCAGTGGAGGGGGTATATTCTCAGTAAGCGGGCATACACGGGGGAAAACAACTTTATTGATATCGTCTACAACCCTACAGTCACATACCATGTGGAGACCATTTCCTGCACTATCAAGAGCCAATACGACCCCACTCTTTTCCCCGTCCATTTGATAGACAGAGTCGCCAACTACGTGCTGACATTCACAACGAACAAGAAGACTTTCCAGGACATCAGGATCGGAGTGCCGGGCGCAGGGTCTATGTTTACACTCTATGGAGGCTGCAAAATACGAGATGGAGTGACTTGGGGCTCCTGTGAGACGTATGGTACCACTGGGTACCAGATCAAAAACTTCGCTACTTACACCCCATCAGTCTCCACTCCTTATATAGTGGTCGAATTCGCACTATTGGCCAATACTGCAGGCTCAATCGGATCCTTTTCGATCAATACGTATGGACTTATAGGCGTGGACAACACGCAAATGGAGACAGGGAGTTGTTCCCCAATTCCAGCGGCCTCCACAGCTGTTTCCACTGTTGCACCCACTATTAAACTGTCTGCTACTAAGTGGTATCAAACCCAACTCCCTGCCTGTCTCAGCCAGGTTGCCCCTTTGATCTTCTCCATCAAGCCTCGAGCCAACTACGCATATGGATATAGCATAACGGTCAAACTGCCTGCCACTATGACTGTGCCAGCAGCCGCCACCGCAGTGCTCGAATGCACTCTTTCCAACGGTGTCAACACAGTCCCAAGCGAATTCTGCACACTAGCAGCCCCCGTAGTAACAGTAGTACTTCCCGAGCAAACACCCATGCAAGCAAGTACCACCTACACCCTAACTCTCACATATCGAGACTCAGGCAGTACCGCGGCTTCCCTAGTGAACGACGGCTTTAAACTGCCTGCAGCCACTGATGTAATGAACACTTATAACGGAAGTGTGCACTTCTACCTGAAAGTGTTCAATGGAGTGACTTTGATGGAGGCTGCGAAGATCAGAGGGATAGCTTGTGGGGCGGCTTTTACCTCTATGAGTCTGTTTGCTGGACATACACTTGCAGGCGGATTCAACTTCTTCGACTTTTCCTTCCAACCACCGGAGGCCATCCCCGCTACAGCCACAATAACTATCTCTTTCCCGACATATAACGAACTAGCGGCTGTATTCGCTGTGGATTTAGGCCAGGGACTCCTCGCCAACCAGTTATCTCAAAAGCTAGACTGCGCCCCTACAGCCGGGTACTCCAATGCTTCTGTAGGAAGCACACTCTGCACTATGTATAAAGCCACTGCGCAGACCTATCTGACTCCCGTGCAGGTCAAAGTCACGGGACATGGAGGCTTTGCGGCGGCTACTTCGAATGTGATAAGGATCGCGAAGGTGCAGAATCCGCCCAATCATACGGAACCGGTCTTTCTGAAGCAGTTGATGGCGCATTTCTACGTCTCTGTGACCTACGACCCCTTCCCAGTGACCATGCTCGAAGGCTGGGACTACCGTATCTTCTCAGGCACTGACCTCATGGATGCAGTGACTCCCATTCCCATTCGAACTGGAGCTGCAGCGGTATCAGGCCTGGCGCCTGCCACTACCTACACCAACCTAGTGACTGGCACCAGTGAACTGCAGTTTACTTTTTCTGATGCATTGGGGAGCACTACTTTGGGAACAACTGGAGGATTCGTGATATTCCAGCTCGACCCAGCCTTCACACTCACCCCAAGTGGCACCACTCCCGATATTACCTGCGTGACAACCGGGTCTACTTGCTCCTTCACTCACTTCAGTGTGGTGAACTGGGTAGTTCTGCAAGTCTCAGGCGCTTCCATTACAGCAGGAAGCGGCAGAGTTGTAAAGTTCTCTAATGTGAAGACTCCGGATTATACGAAGACTGCTGGGTACTCGATATCCGCCTATGTGATAAGTGATGTGGGGGCAGGGAAGATTTGGACAGATACCTTCACAGCCACTTTGCCAACCATGACAAGTAGCACTTTGACTTCCCTCACCGTAACTCGCAGCAGTCCAGCTCTGCCCCTCAACCGCCACACCTACGACCGCTACACCCTCACTCTCCTGCCCTCTACAGGGTCCACCAAGGTACAGCGAGTGGATATCGTCTTCCCTTCCCAGTACCAATGGGTCACAGCCACTTGCGAGTCCTACACCAACGTACAGGCCCTAAGCAACACCTCCCCTATATCTTGTGTCAGTGATTGTGCTTCGCAGGTATGCACCAATCGCATAATGCTCACGAATTTCCTCATATCCAACCCTGCAGCCAGCTATACAATTACTATTGGAGCGCTGAGTCCTGCAGTAGCAGGGGCCACTGATGTGTTCCAGGCCTATTTGTATGCTTCCCAGACTGATACGTCTCTGCTGATTGAGCAGATTTCCTCGGGGTCTGTGACTGTTTTAGCCCCTGCGTATCCGTGGAACATGTGGGTGGAGTGGGTGGGCGTGGCGCAGCCCCTGAGACAGGTCAGAGCTGGGACTTACGGCGATATTGTGCTAAGGATGGAAAGCAGAGTCTCAATTCCACCAGGAACTGGACTGATTCAGGTCAATTTACCAGTCGGATTCGACATATCTCCCGGCCAATCTCCAGTCTGCGCACTCAACTACGGGTCTAACCCCTTCGGCCAGTTCCCTCTGATATGGGGAACTCAAAGCACTACCTCCATAGCCGCCAAAGCCTGTACCTTTATTAACAGAGTCGTGAACATATACTTCCCTTCCTCGGTACTGAGACAGTGGTATGGCACTGGACAGACTTGTGCCTATATCACTATTTCCTCCACTACTACTGCGGGCAGTCCGCAGGGATTTCTGGCGCCTGCGAGTCCGGGGTGGTACTCGGTCCCGGTGTATGCTGTGGATACTAGCTTTAAAACGCTGGAAACATCCTTCCCAGTGCTTTATATACCGCCAGTGGACGCAAGCGGACTAACTGTAACATCCAATATTAAAGACAGTGGACTAGAAGCAGTGATCACAGTCCGATTTACTCCCCAAACTACCATTCCCAACGGGTACAGCTACATCGCTAACAACCAGCCTGGACCAGTCGGCACAATTGTAGTCAGATTCGAAGTATACGAGTCCTTCGATACAGACCTCGGACAATCCTATACAACCGGAGGCGCTGTGCACTGTCTGCCTATAACAGGACTCACAGGACCGGGAAGCAGCGCTGTAAGCTGCACATTCACACTAGGAAACGGACTACTGACCACTCCCAGTCCCGCCCAAATCGCTATATCCAACTTCAACTCCATCGCTCCAAACACGCAAGTGCAAATCAACTTCCCGAAAGTGAAGTACCCAGGGACTGTGGGGTATATACCGAAGGTGACGGTCGGGGCGTATGCCACTGCTTATGACGGGTCTGTTACTTGGCTCGTCTATCCTACTACTGTGGCTTTGCCCACGGCTGTGGCTTCAGCGGCCAGTGCGGTTGCAGGACAGAATGCCGCTGTTTCCCCCAACGCTGTGGCTTCCCCCTCCACCCTCAAACTCCCTATTCAGATTTCCTCCGGCCTCAGTGCAGGCGATATGTTCGTAATCAACTTCCCCCCTCAATTCACCTCCTTCCCCATCCTTTCCACCATCGTTTCCTCTCTCGTCAATAGTGCCGGAGATGTAATGGTCCAAACTGCACTCCCGACCCTTGTGTACACCTCAGCCCGGGTCATAACAGTGACGCTGACTTCTGCTTTTTCAGTGTTTACAGCGCATTATTTGAGCATATTTAGTGTGAATAACCCGGAATTCGCTTCTTCGTGCTCACTGACGTGGGCTGTAAATCATAGTGGACAGCTCGCGTTTACCTTCTCAGGAGCGGCGTTTTCCATAGTGGCTGCGGGGGTAAGTGGCTCCCAGGTCACTCAGACGTCCTATGTAGCCAGTGCTGTGAATGCCAGCTTGACAGTGACCTTCACTCAACAAGCCAGACTAGCAGCCGGCTCCACCATTACCTTGTCTCTGCCCGCGGCCTACCCCCAGCTTTCGCTTTCCCGTCCCCTACCTGTGTGCACGTGCTCCTATGCTACTTATCAGTGTGCGGTTGCGCTTGGGACGGTGGTCGT
>Ga0247837_1001962_pt1 | contig 40459 bp, 29 predicted proteins | sample LaCtaG_2_FD_187115 | JGI IMG/M metagenome (GOLD analysis project Ga0247837, IMG submission 187115) | Freshwater microbial communities from meromictic Lake La Cruz, Castile-La Mancha, Spain - LaCruzMarch2015_14.5m | ecosystem: Environmental > Aquatic > Freshwater > Lake | place: Spain: Castile-La...
TGCCTCGATACTTCCAGCTAGAATGTTACTCAGCCCCAGGGCAAATAGGGTGTATTAACTATACTCCCACTCAGTCGCTTTCGTGGCCAACGGAGAACTTGTTCTACTGACTTCTAAAAAGGAAATAACTCGCTGGAAAGTAGGGGAGCCCCACTTCCGTAGCTATTTAATTGATAGGGAATGCTGCAGCTTCCAACCCCTTTCATTGTGGGGACTGAGGTCTATATTGCCAATCTGGTGGGATTGAAGGTGGAGAAATGGAGTCTAGAGGTTAATAGGTTCGTTTAAGTCGCTCACTAAACTCCGAGAAAAGCTATAATATATCAGATCAGAAGTAAACATTCCCTGCATACTATGTTAAACCTCGTATTATAAGATGAGGAAATTGCATTCCCAGGACTTATTTTGTATAAAATGGACTTTCGTAGTTTCTAGATTTATCAACACCCTGATTCACAGGAAATGTAGATATATGCAAACACACATAGAATGAATTAAATTTATCTTCCCTCGAGTTCAGTTCCATACACTAAAGGGCTATCGATTGAAAGTCGGGTCCAGATTGAAGCACTGTGTGTTGCTGCAGAACAGTGGCATTATCTGCCAACTCAGCCCACTGGCACTCTGCTTTTAGTACTGTGGGCGCATACATCTGCATCCTATTGTTACTCCTTCTGTACTTCCCTTCAGTTCTGAAACCAAGGACGCCTTCATTTAAGAACTCTACTTCCAGGCAAAGTTGGTATTTGACTAAGTGGAGCGCAGGGCTGTACTCGTCCACTTGCCATGCTCGAAGGCATAGAGACAGCCGCTGTCCTCTAGTGCGAAGATGTCCTTCCCTCGCACCTGCTGCACCCCACTGAAGTAGCCACCCTGCGTCAGCCCAGGCACCTGCGTGATTCTCCTCGTGCTCAACCCCATTATGAAGCAGTCAGTGCAAAGCTTGCCTGCAGTACTGGAGCCTCCGAACACTGCCAGGCCTCCTTCGTAGGCTACACACACATGGCGCCATACACTCACAGGCAGCCGAAGGTCTAGCACGGTCCACGAGTTCAGCAGCACGTCGAAGACTTCGATCACACGCACACACTCCAGTGAAGCTCCTGAGTTCCCGCCTGTCACATAGAGACGGTGTTTGTTGCAACACACACCTGGGTGCAGTCTCGGGATTGAAAGCGACGGCATCAGCTCCCAGCAATCCGCCTCCGCGTCGTATTGCTCACAGACTTTGCTTGCTTTATGTCCTTCGGGACTGCCGCTAATCGCGTAGGCAAATCGCTCATGAGTTGTCAGCCCATGCGCCTGTCGAGCTAGCACCAGAGGTGCCCTTAATTGCAGGCCTCCAGTGAACAGGAAGCAAAGCCCTGAGGACTCGTTTACGACTGTAGCCCGACGAGACAGGCGGCTGCGGCCCCCGACGATGAAGAGCTGTTCACTTAGAAGGCAGAACTTCGCTTGCTGCGGGAGAGCCAAATCAGTGAAGCGATGCGCATACAGACGTCTTGAATTGAGGTCGAACTCCAACAACTCTGAGCTATCTGCTTTGAGAGAATAGAGGCGGCCAGGGCGCAGGAAAGTCTCGGAAGAGCTGCAACAATGCTGTCCCATTACCACTCCCTTATATCGCAGTAACTTGGTTCTGGAGATATGGTAAAGGTGAAGGATGGAGAGACGCCTCGAAGAAGTGCTAGCCAAGCTGAAATACCCAACTACCGAGCAAAGCCTAGAAAGTGCGTTTTCCTCACTACTCACAACAGTTCAGTCCGAGCAAGCCTTGGCGCAAGTGTTCGCTGCCTTTCAGGTCGCACACCACACCAACTTCACCTACCTCTGCTCTGCACTGCACGAACAGGCACCCCACCTGTTTCTTTCAATCGCTGATGATATGGACTCTCCAGTTCAATTCGACACCCTTCTCTCCTTGCGATCTAAATTACTAAACCGATTGATTGGGGAGGCCAGTCGCTTCCTGACGTACTCGGCAGCAATTGCCCAGCGACTGAAACTCGAGGCTTTAGCCACAGAACAAGTACGTGAAGCGTTGCCTCACTTCTTGACGCCTGAAGATACTCTCAGTGGTCTGATCACTTCCGATGCAGCAATGCAGGTCTACCAACAGTCCGTTGGGCTTTTCGAACAAACAACTCAGACAAAGCTCATGCAGCTCGGCAACTCAGTGCGGCCTGCTATCGAGGCGTACTTTCAGGGACTGGTAGATGTCGGCCGAATGCCTAGCTTTTTCCAGCCCAAGTTTATGCGCAAATTAGCCAAATTGCGCATTCAAGATCAGAAGTGGGAACTGGCTGCCAGCTTTCAAGAGGAACTCAGAGCTTGCGTGGCGGGCCGCGCTATGGACTGGGACCTTAGTGCTGAGTCAGCCAAGGGCCAGCTACTTGGCAGCCTTGCTACCTTGGCTCTTTCACTGCAGCCGGACTCCGCCCTCGTCCAGACCTGCCTCGCCCGAGTAACAAGTCGCACCTACCCTGCTTCTACAGCAAGAGCCCCTCTTAAACTGCGCCTCGAAGTCCTTTGTCGACTCTATATGGGGCTGATTAATCTCGCTGAACCGCTCAAAGTGTGCACAGACCCAGAACTCTATCACTGGCTACGCCGTATTTTGAAGGCCTTTTACGAGTACCCACGTGAAAGCTCGCTCTACGAAAGCAGTTTTCTCAATGCACTAAACCGAAGCGCAGCTAAACATCTCAAGGAATGCAGCGTTTTTAATGAAAACCTGCGGTTCTCTCTGAGCAAAGAAGAACTCAGGTCCAGGGCCTGGCAGAGCGCAGACCTGGACTGGGCGTGTGAGCAGCTGAAGTTCCGCTACCTAAGCAGCGAACCTTCACTGAGCTGGATGCTGCACGTGCCCAGCGCAGGCGAACTGAACTTAGACCTGTGGGCGGGCACCGAGCAGTGGGACTTAGCTCGCGTAGTGCTGCAATGGAAAGTGCCGGTCAAACAGAAGCCCTTTACTTTTACGACACAAGCACTGGTTTCGGTACCCCTTGCCCTTATCACCAGTTGGGTAATGGTGCTGCCCGTGGCTATCAGAAGTCTGCTAGAGTTTGCACAAAGCAACCGTGAGAATCACGAGTTGAGTTTGAAGCGGGCTCGGGATATGGGTGCACTGCTCGGCCTACTGCTGGTTCACCGCAAACTCAACAGCCGCTTCATTTCGCTGCTGGGACACGGAGTGGGCGCCCAAGCGGTCGTTTGCTGTCTCGCAGAGGTGGCTGAATTCAACAGACAGGTGGCAGTTGAGCAGCGCATGTATGTGCTGGACGTCGTCTTACTGCTGGGAGCGGCAGATGCAGAGGAGGTGGACTGGACTTTGGTACTCGAAGCGGTCAAGGGGCGCTTTATTAACCTCTTTTCCTCGCGCGATGAGACAGTGGCCAAAGCCTTCGGTCCTCTGATGATCAGACCCATCGGCTGCTCAGGCATAGGCAGAGCAGGAGTGCAGGACGTGGATGTAGGGGACGTACTGGAGGCTCAGAAGAACAGCGAAGACCCTCGCAAGAAGTTGAAGCAGCTCCTCAAGCTGATGGACTTCTGTCCCTAGTCTATATGGAACTGCCCTGCTGTAGTTGGTGTGGCGAGACTTTGGGTGGGCTCTACTTGTTTTCCTGTGGAGAGCTGGCTTGTGCACTGCATGTTCTTGCGCCCTGGTGCTCCACCCACCCAGAGAGTATTCTCCTCACTTCCATTGCCGACGATTCCGAGGTGGCCCACCTGCAGCGGATGGAGCAGATCAAGCCTGAATCGGGACTGGCAGACCAGCTCTGCAGTAGGATCAAGGCCCTGGAAGCCTCCAGTCTGTTTTGGAAGTGCGCCTGCGGCTATGTCTATAATCTTCAGATCAAGAACACGTGCGGATGCTGTAAAGCGCCTAAGTAGAACTAAACGACGATAACCGCTTGCACTACTTGGACGTTGCTACAACTACAAGCCTGTGTCCCTAGCGCAGGAGTATGCTGAATAGAAGCAGGGAATCTAACAGAGGACAGACTCTTCAGTCTGGAGTACTGCTGCCTGAGTTGTGGAGACTCTTGGTACCAGCTTTGAAGTAGATTCAAATATTCAAAGTATGGCAGAGCGTTCTCTCTGTGCCACTTGTAGCCAGCCCGCAGGGTTCTTCTGCCTCTGCACAGCCCCTCAAACACTCCTGTGCGCTGCTTGCATCCCTCTCCACGTTACTGCCAAAGCCGCCCATCTGGTTTCGCCTATTTCAGCTCAAAGTTTTGTAAAGAAGGCGGAGGACCTAGGCAGGTACAACGTGAGACTGCAGGTAGTGGACAGCCTCACATCTGTCCTCAGCAGCGTGGAAGAGCATTTGCTTGCAGAGGAACGAACAATGCTCACTCAGGTGGCTGCTGCTCAGGAGGAGCAGGTGAAAGTGGTCCACTCTGCCTTTGCAGCGGTACAAAAGGACCTGCAAAGTCTGTATGCGGAGCTGAGGAACACAGTGAAGGAAGTGCGGGAGGAGCTGGAACGAGCGAGTGTGGTTTCGTTGGTGCAGCTCTCTGAGGCCGCCCTGCTGTTCCTCAGTGCTGCCAGTCATTTGAAAGACAAAACTGAGCCTTTCCTCGACGTGGCTCAGGAACTGTCCAGACGAGTCTCGCTGACTCTTGCACCCGCTACCCTCTCTCCAAGTCAAGCTTTCGCTACCATTCTCCAGCCCCATATGTGTGCACTGCCCTCCTGTGTGACTTGCCAAGACCTGCGCAAAGGACTGGAACTGCAGGCGGGGATTCCTGCCGAAGAGACTGGACTTCTACGCAAACTCTTCGGCTCCAAGAGTACTCGCAGTATTCCCACCGACACACCCACGAAACGGCGCAAGTTGGAAGCTCCGCCCAGCGAAGAGAAGCCGAAGGAACCGAACTACTCCTTGCAGTAAGCACTTCCTTTCAGCTTGTAGAAATGGACATCTCTTCTAGTCTTGAGGGGCTGCTCGCCAAAGTGCAGACCGAGCGCCAGCAACTTCCATTTATCCTTCACCAAACCCAGCAAGCCCACTTCCAGCTCATCTCAGAGGCCTACGCTGAAGCTGCCTACGACATTGAAGTCAACTACCAGCACCTCGAACACCAACTACAGGAAATCCTCAATCAGATCAATACGGGGCAGGAACTGGGAGACCTTGGCAGGGCGATGATAGAAACAATTGGGCATATTCAGCCTCAAACTTGCGAACTGATGAGTGTGAAGACTGAACTATACCGCAGAGTGCCTCGTCTTGTCCGCAGAATTAACACTGAAGGACCAGAACTGCTCGGCTCAGTTCTTGCGAAAATGAGGTGTCGTTTGCCTCTCTGCGACGTCTGCAGTCAGCTGCTCGGCTCACTTGGTCTCCAGCGCACAGCTCCCATGTTTCCGCCACCTTTGCCTGCAAACTCCAGCGTTTTCTGGACCTGCAGTAATTGCAGTTACGAGTTCAACCAGATGAAGACAGCAGCCTGCTCTCGCTGTCTAGTGGATGGCTTGTCAGACACAGTGTCTGTGGCCGCACCAGAGAAGGACGCAGATCAGGATGACAGAACGTGTGAGGCGTGCACTCTGTACTATAGCAAGACTATGCAGAGCTGCCCGCTGTGCCTGACTAGAAATCCGGAGGCTCCAGTGGATGAAGATGAGGATTAGGTATGAGTGTGTCTCAACTAGGCGGGTGTTACAAGCGACGGTGCAGGGACACGGCGTCCATGCCAAAGGCGAAGCGGCGATTGAGTAGGTAGCGGAACTCTCGAGCACTGGAGTCGTAGCGGTAGCAGCTTTGCACCAGTGCTGCAGTGACTTGCTCAGGGTAGACAGGAGGTCCGTACAACTTCTGCAAGTACCCGGCTGCAAGGTCGTGCTCATACAGTGCTCCCAGTTCATGTCTGCCTAGTGTCCCCTTGAAGGCAATCACGAAGTTGAGTAGGGACCTGTGTGCAGAGACGATGCGCAGTACTTCTTCCCGCGCCTTCTTGTTGGCATCGCCTGCCAGACATATGGCGATGATGGCGTTCTTGATGAGTTTGTGGTTGTTGGGTTTGAAACGCTGTAGTGCGTTGGGCTTGAAGACCTGACTGTTGCTCATGTCACTGTCCACCAGTACCTCCGCGTCCGCAATAACGGTGTTGTCTGCTTCACTACCCTTGGAAAAGCTGCCTTCGAACTCCTTGTGCTCCTCAGGTCTGAAGTCCAGCAGCGAGGATTCCGCCTCCAGCACTGTAGCGGCAGAGGCAACGGAGGACTTCATGGTCACGACTGTTTCGGGTGTGTCTGTGCGACTCTCTGCCTCGTGGATCAGTTGGAGCACAGCCTGCTTCATGCGAGAGCGAGCGGAGTCAGTCCTGCGGGCCTCTTCCTGACGTTGCGAAAGCAGTGAGGTCATGCTGGCCTGCAAGCCTGTAATGCTGGTTTGAGGTAGGGAGGCCCTAATGGTCCCACGCTCGCGCAGTATCTTGCGAATAGCCTCTTCACTATCGGAGCAGTCTTCTTCCTCCACGGCTTCTAGCGGGGGACTGCTGCGGCGCTTCCATTGCGGTAAGGGTTGGCTCTGAGAGTCGAAGTTTTGGCTGTAACTGCGCTTGTGCCTAGGAGCGGGGTGACTTCGGGGCTCTGCTTCTCGCATCTTTTGGGCGTCACTGTGGGTGCGTTTGTGGTTTGGCCCAGAGAATTGCGACTGCTGCATATTTGTCAAGGAATCAGAAGAGCTGGACTTCTCCGCCCTCTTCAGCAGGAACGGCCTGTCTGAAGCACGGAGAACTAGCATCTGTCCTCAGAACCATTGTATGTTTCTATCCGTCTACTTCTAGTTCTCGCGAGTCTATCTCCAGGCCACCTGAGTGGTGCTGATCAAGAGACTTCAACTGCTCCGAGGGATGTTAGTTAATAATAGCTGTATTAAGGCTTTACATATGTAGAAGCCCTCTGAGATCAGTGCACAGAGGTCTTACTGCCTGTTCCTTGGGATTGGTCTCTTCAGATGGCTCAGTCGGGGACATGAGTGGCAGTTCCTCCTCACTTCGAGGCACTGGGCTGTCTTGAGAGCTCAGTACTCGCTCTATTAGTTGGACTGGTACGTTGATCAGGAACGACAAAAGGTCCATCAGCAGCAACAACTCCATTACTATTGCTTCCCTATGACCCGATCCCTATTGTCCAGGCATGCTACAGCGCTTGTGATCGTTCTCATATATGATTTTGCACTATAATATTTTCACAGCAGTGAGAACTAATACCGTAATCGCAAGATGCGGCTATAGGCTTAGAAGTAAATGGCTATTCTCCCCCGGAACGAGTTGCTGTCACGCTTTCCCAGCGATGAAAAGGCTGCAGAATTGCTGTCGTCAGACCTGCTGACTCAGTTGAATGACCTGGTGCAGACCAATGCAGTGGTGCTGGAGCTGCTCAGAGCACAGGAGACCAAGACCGAAAAGGCGTTTGAAGAGATGAAGTCACAGCTGCACCTGCTGGGAATTCATCAACTGCAAGTCACTCTCTCACCTCCGCTACAGGCTTGTTGGGCGTTTCAACTAGTCAGCTTCCCAACTATTCCCCTTTACATCAAGCGCAAATTTGACATCCAGTTTCGACTAATTGAGGCTTCGTCGCAGCCTGTGGACTTCCAGCAGCCCCTTTACTGCATGCTGGCTATTCTCACCATGAGCTCCAATGCAGAGGAAGTCACCCAGACTCGCTCGGGGAAACCCATTCTTAGAGGACAGTTAACCAGGGGCTTCAAGCCAAAAGAGAACTTGCGGTACCAAGGACTTGTTTTCTGGGACATTTCGGGTCCCTTTCCACAGGGGAGGGTCAATTTGTGGATCCGGTGTGTCAACTGTGAGGCTATCAGGCCGCTGATGATCGAGGGGGTGCGTGTGAAGGCCCGCAAGAAGACCCTAAAGAGACGTTTTAACATGCTAGGTCTGCATTCTTGCCATAGAAAAGTGTCTGCGCAGCTGATAGAAGCGATATTATTTTCCCTTGTGTCTCTACGAAGACGAAAGCACAAACTACCAAGATTGAGAGATCAGTGACTAAGTCGATGAAAGGTGGCCGGTGCTACGACTTTAACGCTAGCGAAACAGCCCTCTGATAACATTCCATTTGCCATGATTATTCGTCTGCACTTAAAAATAGCTGAGCCATGGAGCCCGACTTGCCTCACGAGCGCTTCCTCCCCATTCCTTGGAAATCCCGACGATCAATGCTGCCAGTTCCAGAAGACAGTCTGAATGAACTGATGGCAGCAGAGATACAGCGAATGGGCTTGGCTCTCAAGCACCTGGACGCTCAGACTCGGGCAGCTGAAGAAGTTGAAGGCGAGATGGCGAGTGTGATTGCTGAGCTAGTGGCGGCCTCTAAGCCTACCAAGCCACTGCGAGCGACCTCAACAGAACACTACGACCTGGCCCTACACCTAGTTGAGTTCCCCCGCACACCACTGTATGTCAAGCGCCGCTTCGACGTTTCTTTCAAGCTGGTGGGGGAGGAAAGTGCGCAGTGTGGTATTTACCCGCTGCAGTGCACTCTATGCGTGCGCAGAATGGACTCAGAGGGAGCGGAAATAGTGAAGTCCAGAGCAGGTAAAGCCCACATAGGAACTGAGTACCTGCGAGGACCACTGACTCAGTCCTTCCCCCAGGTCCCTGTGATGACCTTCCGTCGCCTCGTCTTCTCTGACATCTCCAGCGTCTTCCCACTTGGCAGAGTCAACCTCTTCATTCAGTGTCCAGACAACCCGAGGGTCAAGCAGCTGCTTATTGAAGGAGTGCGGGTCAAAGCCAGGAAGAAGCGGCCTGATGAAGTGCTCTGATAGCCGCTCTTCATTAGACCTATGCGCGAGTCTAAGGTTTCTAAGGGGGAATTGGGCATTGGTGTTGACTTCTCTCTTGCCTTGGTTTTTTCTTGCTCCGCCACTTGAGTCTTGAAGTCGCTGCTCCCCCTCTCCTCTCTCCAGTCTTGTTTTCTAAACCAGTGCTTAAACTAGTCTGGTCTTTCTTTGCCAGAGAGTGGACTGCTATTCTAACTCGTTGTCTAAGTCTTAACTCCGCCTGCTTTCTCCGTGAGAGGGAGAAATAGTTCAGAAGTTTGAAACTTCTAAGATTTGTTCAGAACTGTTCAATATGTCGGCCGTAACGTCTGACCTCCTCCGGCAATATCTTCAAAGCGCAGAGAGATGGCCAGCTACGTAGCTGCGAAGCTTTCCAGTCCTACTGTAAAGTTGAGAGCTAGTCACTGGCTTCAGAGGCTGCTGAGATCGAAGACATGCTATTCCACCATTTGAACGCATTTCTGAAGTAATAATTGATATTGGAGTTTGAATCATGAAGCCGCATGCAGCTCAATCCAGCCCTCTGAACTCACTTGCGACGAACGCTTGGAGCATGGGTCAGTCATATGGACTGCCTGCTCCAGTTACCACTCAGCGTCCAGACGTAAGCTACCTGTTTGATCAGCAACTCAGTCGCATAAGCCAAGCGCTACAGGAACTCGAAGCACAAACCCGCATAGGAGAAGAAACGGAGAGAGAACTGTCTGGCTTAGTGGCTCAGCTCCTCAATGATGTCCCCCGAGAAGTGCCTGTCCCTGCAGTCCCGGAGGACTACGAGTTCGCTTTACACCTCGTAGGCTTTCCTAATACGCCGCTTTACATCAAGCGTCAGTTCGAAGTAACTTTCAAGATTGTTAGCAAAAATGGAGCGGATGCAAGTGCGGTTTTTCCCCTGTGTTGTGTCTTGTCTGTGAGGAAAATGGACGCTGAGAACACTGAAATCACGGAAGCTCGCTCTGGAAAGCCCTTCCTCAGAGGCCAGCTGGTTCAGGTGTTCGCCCAGGGCCCCGTCATGACCTTCCACAATCTTGTGTTCACCGACATTTCCAGTCTCTTTCCACACGGAAGAGTCAACTTGAGCGTGCAGTGCGTCAACCAACAGCACTTCAAGCAGCTGCTAGTCGAGGGAGTGCGTGTAAAGGCACGCAAGAAGCACCCTAACGAAGTAATGTAACCCCCTTACTACTTAGAGGTCTGCGCCCAATACGAGGTAGCCGGTCTGCACCTCCAAGTTGTCAGTGCGTAGGTACGTGTCTAGTCCGTAGGGCAGAGAAATGGGCTGTGTGGGACTTACGAGGTGCTGCAGACTGGGGTTGAGGCTGAGGACGATGGTCTTCATCATCGCATTGAGCATCAGTTGCAGCAGGGAAGTGGACACTTCGCCCACTGCCGAGGTGACTTGGGAGATCTGCACCAGTTGGATGTAGTCCAGGGAAATGCTGGCGATGTTAGAGGACAGTGCCAGTCCTGCACGCAGTGAAAGTGAGGCGTCCAGAGTCACAGCCAGCTGCCACTGGGACTTTGAGTAGACCCAGAATGCTATTTTCGTGCTGCAGTTGAGGTTCAGCTCGCCGTCTGTCCAGAAGTCCATGTGGTCTCCCTGACTCGTGTAGATATTGAGGTAGATGGGGTGGTTGGGCCCATATGTCTTGCGGAGTTGAGGGATGAGAATGGCCATGGAACTGGTGTCAAGGGTGAGACCCAGGCCTGCTGGCAGCGAGGTCAGGTTGTAGTCGAACACCTCCCAAAGGCCTTTGAGGGCTGAATTCACTACGAAGTCTGTGACTGCTGCTTGAATGCCGTCCTTTAGGTCAGTGCCCGGAGTCACTGCGACTGCTGGCTCCGCAGGAATAGCCATTCCTTCCAACATCACAGTTCCATTCAGTCCCAACACCAAGAACTCGTCTTCCACCAATGGCCCCTCCGTCATAGCAATGCTCAGACTGAACGGATACAGTGGGCAGTACAGAGTCTCATTAAGTCCCATCAGCAAAGTATTGAGAGTGGGCAGTTCTTTGGCAATCAGTCCTTCGAAGAGAGTTGTGAAGGTGGCAGTCTGCGCAGCCAGTTCGTGGTTTACCAGGTCGTTGAGTTCCCCAGGCAGTTCAGTTTTCACATAGATAGAGCCTATATCCAGCTGGAAGTCCGCCAGTTCCAACTGCGGATGTTGGTTCACATTGAGGAGAGAGGCGTTGAGAAGGACGTTGGTGTTGGTGAGGGACAGTGTGAGGTTGCCTGGAGTGAGGTGGATGAGGCCCAGGTAGATGTCGTAGGCGGCAGAGCCCAGCACTGTGAGTTGTTGCAGCTTGTAGATGAGGAAGTGGGGCTCCTGGAAGCTCACAACGCTGGTGGGGAAGTCGAATTCTATCTTGGAAATGGAGAAGTTGGTCAGCTTCATCTCAATGTCGCCCATGTCCGTGTGCAGCTTCTGGTCGAAAGGAGGCAGATCGAAATGAGCGGAAGGCACTTTCTCCGCATACAGAGTCATCAGCACTTCGTTCAGCGGGTCAGCACTGATAGCCACCTGCAGGCCAGGGCTCGCCAGGGTCACAGGCAGCAGGAGACTTAGGAGGAGCCACATTATAATGGTTCTCCCCAGCAATGATATGGCTGCAGCGCTAAGGCGACTTCTGGGGTGTGGTATTTCGACGCAGCAGGTAGTTCTAGTAATGGGTTCGTGTGGCTGCACAGGGAAAGCAGACCTCATTACTCGAGAAACTCTCCAAAAAGGCCTCGTCAGCTGTATCGAAAACAGTGACTTGAGCAGTCTGGTAGAACTGTACGAGTTCTTCATGAAGCAAGGCCCTACACCCTACACTCTGCCCATACTGACAGTAGATGACCCAATCATCACTATCCAGGGAGTGGAGCTGAACGTCCTGGCCTACGCCTTCCGCTGCGGCCGATCTGAAATCGCTGAGTTCCTGATTGAGAAGGCGGGCGCCAGTGTGAGTCGTTTGAACGCTTGCTACCAGGGCATTGGCAAGACGCCCCTGCATATCCTGTGTGAATACGGACATGTGGACCTGCTGCTCTACTTCCTGCCTCTGTATCACCACTGTCAGCTGGGCCTGGTGTCTTTCCCCAGCTTCCACGAAAGCTATGAAGAACTGTCCATCTTCACTGATAATCCCAGGCGCTTCGCTAGTCCTTCCCTATACACAATTTCCCCTGCACAGAAAGCCTGTGAAAAGGGACGCATTGAAGTGGTCCGGGCACTCAAGACCTACGCTGAGCAGAACGCTGTTTTCCCCGAAATAGACCTGCACGCCAGAGACGAAAAGACTGGGGAGAACTGTGCTCTAGTGGCGTGCAGAGCAGGCAATTTAGTAGTGATCCGGTTCCTGCATGAGAAGTGCCGTGCAGACTTCTCTCTGCTGAACAAGAGGAAAGAAAGTGCACTGCAACTGGTGCTACTGAGTGCCAAGCAACACCGCAGTCCTCGGTACCTGGAGTGCGTGCAGTACTTGGTCGACAAGGTGAAAGTGGACCTACTGTATGAGTACGAGGAAACGCTGCTACTGGTGGAAGACGCAGACATAGACGAGTATCTGGAGAGCAAGCTGCAGGCCTTGGGGGTGCAACTCACCAAGGAAAAGGTGGAGGAGACCTACGCCATAGTCTCTTGCAAGGTGCAGCCTTCGCAGGAGCTCGATCTACTGGAAAGCCGCCTCAAGGACGTGGGCACGGACTTCGAACTCAGTAACATCTTTCGAACCGAACTGCAGGAAAGCGGAAGCGCAATGTCGTGCATCACACCCATTAGTGACCTGTCTAGAGACCTGTCCGTCTCTCCGATGTTCAGAGATACTAAGCTTGTATAGTAATGGAAGAGCCGCTGTTACCGAAGCAAGACCAACTCGCTGCGATTGGGCGGAAAACCCCCCCTTTCCTCACTCAAGTGTTGGTGCTCATGACGCTGCCTACTGCTCTGGCATTTGTGGCGTTGTCGGTGCTAGCGACTATGACTTTTTTGCAGGCGGTGCTGGGACTTGGCTGCATGGTGCTTTCTGGTCTGGCGGCCGTGGTGATTGCTTTAGGCGTGTTTCTGGTGGAGAGCAGACGGGAAGCGCTGTTGGAGTCGAGGTATGTAGTGAGTGTGTGCGTTCTCTCAGAAGTGAGTGAGTCGGTGCTATGGGTGCTGGTGGGCATGCTGGCGTCCGCCGAGATCATCGCTCCGATGATGTCCGTGGCCTTAGGGATCCAGCTGATCCTTACACTGCTGAGTTGGCAAGAAGCACTGCCCGCTGGCTCAGGCATGAGACTGGCCGGGTGCATTGGCGTGGCACAAGCAGCCTTAGTGCTGCTCAGCGAACCTGCAGGGGCAGGCTGGATTATCGCAGGAAGTGTGTGCATGATTATTTCCAACGTATTCAAGGCAGAGAAAGCCCAGCGACTTGCAGTCAAGCGGCAGGGCGAAGCCAAGGAAGCCGCCCTTTGCGCGTTGCTGCTTCAGCACCGCAATGGCAAGAAGCTACTCCGCTGGTTCCAAACCCTACTGAAACGTCTGCAGGAAAGCAGACAGGAATAAGCCAGTGTTACTAGGCGTTCCCTGGCTCACTAGCAGGCAGTTGGCTAGTTCTCTGCAGGTTCTGGTAGTTCTTCCTCAGTCGCACCAGGTCGTAGCGATAGCGCTTGCTGAGGGAGAGGATCCACTGGATGAGCAGCACGACCACGAGGCACACCAGTGCAGAAAGGAGGAAAGTCACTAACATCTTCTTGATGTCCTGGAAGCCTTCATTGTCGTCCCCAGAGTGATCATTGCTCAGCTGCATCATGCCTGTCTAAAGCTCACTCGGATACGTCCTCCTCGACTGCAGCAGCGCTTGCACATTTCCCGCCTTCGAGACTGTATACTGAGACGCTGAAATTGCACCTATTAGCACACTCAGCAGGGCCAGCACTCCCATTATTACCCAGGTAACGGATATGAGGCAGGCAGTCCCTGTTTAGCCTGCCAGCCGGGGCCATAATGGCTGGTGAGAAGCACCGCATGCGGTCGAAGCCAGCCGAAGACCTGTACATCAGTGCGTACACGAAGAGCTGGGGAGAAAGGCTGACCTTCACAGTGGGCACCAGCTACATCATGGGGGGCTTCCTGGGCCTGCTGCAGGGCAGTTACCGCGGGCTGGCGAAGGCCAAACAGTCCAAATACAAGCGAGTTTCACATGTCTTTTCGGCTCAGGGGAAGATGGCTCTACGCGGGGGAAACGCCTTTGGCAGCGCTTCGCTGTTGTACGTCCTCACAGGGAAGATGATTGAACTGGTGTTCGAAGAGGAAGTGGAAGACTTCGGGGACAACTTCCGCTGCGGACTGGCAGGCGGAGTGGCAGGCGGACTGTTCAAGTCTACACTCGGCCGCAGACCAATGGTTGTGGGCAGTCTGCTGGGCGCAGTGCTAGCCATCGGCATCAACAATGGAATCAACTACCTCAACTCGGCTGGCCTCATCGGCTTCAAGGGCATGTAGGCCTAGGACTAGGAATTTCACTGATTTGATGCCGTTCTCTTCATGAAGATCTCCAACTGCGACCCCATATCATCATCTCTGGGCTTCGAGTCTGCGGACTGCCGACTGGACCTTCGCACTGGAAGGGCTTTGGGAGGGACAGGGGCGAGGGGTTTGAGCGGTTCTTCAGGAGGAGGAATTTGGTGATCCTTTTCTCTGTTCACGATATCAGTAATGGGAGGAGGGAGCGGCTTAGCGGCAGGGCGGTGGTTTTCTTGAGGAGGATCCGTATATTCAGTTGGGCACAGACTACCCATTTATTAGTCAATGCTGTAGATCTATACTCACAAGGAGCTAAGAACAGGCATTGCAAGTGTGCACTACAGCGCTGCCTTAAGACCCACACGGGAGTGTGGGTCAGTTATTTGCCCGATAGGATTGTTTATCTAAACTTTAGCGTGCTGGTCCTCGATGTTCATCACCCAGAACTCGCTATCTTGGAACAGCTCTTTAGGCGGACTGCAAGACTCGGACTTGATCAATATCCCAGTAAAGAGTCCCCCTATAAGGCCCAGTCCTACAGCGCACACTAGCCCTATCAGTTGCATTAGCGCCTGATACTCCGAGGACCTGCCTGGGAATATTTGCTCCACAATGTACCCAGTGTTAGCGTCTGTCATTGTGCCTACGGCTATAATCGAAACAATTCCCCCTGCCACTCCGGGCATACCGTGCAAGTTGTGGATGCCGCAGGTATCGTAGAGCAGGGCTTTCTCGGCGAGCCAGGGCTGAATGATGTTGAAGCCCACGACGGAGAGGATGCCTGCTAGTGACCCCACTATCAGTGCGCCGTAGGGATGCAGGATCAGGTCAGCACTCGCACCCATCATCACTCCTCCTGCCAACGTCGCATTCAAAGCGTCTTCTGACTGAAACTGTCCCTTGTGAAACATCGCTGACCCCAAAAACACCATCAATGTGCTGGCTGTGAGTGACAAAACGGTGTTAATCACTGCCCTGTGCTGCTGCACTCCAATAGCCGTCACTCCATTGAAAGAAGGCCAGAAAACCCACAGAAACAGAGTGCCGATCCAAGCGAATGTATTGGATGCCGAGGTAGTAGTATTCCCTGGGTGATTTTTAGTCTCCAGCGGAGAAGTCACCCATGACACCATCAAGCCGAAATACGCGCCAAAGGCATGAATCACCATTGAGCCTCCCAGGTCCACTGCACTCAGTCCGTAGAGAAATAGAGCCTCGTTCAGTGTGTAGAACCAGGTTTCCACGGTCGTCATGACCACTACTTGCACAGGACTGAGCTTGCCTAGCACTCCGCCGAAGCTGATCAGCGCGGCTCCTACGCAGAACTCCGCGGTCACCATCTTCTCCATGTCGATTTCTATAACTTCCCATACACCCTGGAACGCACATTTCCAAAATCCACTCGCCACTATGTACGTCTGAATGACGACGACAGAGACTAAGAAATTGACCCCCACAGAAGTCCAAGAGTGCAGTCTCAAGAAGGTCATGAGGAAGCCGAAGCCTATAAACATCATGATCTGGACGTGTTGGAAGTAGGGGTACATGAAGGACATGTAGGCACTAGAAGTGGGGTCTAGCGAAGGGTCGTAGTACTTGCCCGAGTCGCCATAGGTGGTGACTTGAGAGTAGACTACGATTAGGCAGATTTCGTAGACGGTGAAGAGAACTGCGAAGAGGTACTTGGGCCGCTGGTCTCTTTCCATCCTTATTAATGGAGGGGGAGGCAGGATATCCGCACTACTGCAGCCTCTAGTTACCCAGTTCTTCTAGCACTCCCATAGTAAAATGCCCCAGGCGAAGTTTGTCTTCTTCCTCTTCGCCCTCTTTTCCGTCTCTCTCAGCGCTCCGCCTGCCTCCGACCCGCTTGCAAGTTGGCATCCACTGACTCTCTCTCCCTCTTCCGAAGCTCTAGAAGCCTCTGCGATCCCTATCACCTGTCCCAAGTACGCCTGCACTACAACCACTCTACCTGCCAACACCTGCATCAGCTTGACGAACAGTACCTACAGTCTGTCCCTCTGCACTAGTGCTCTCACTCCATACTGTAGTCAGACACTCACAGGCAGTGTGTCTGTCTGCCAAGCCGCTCCCACTCCCTCTCCTCTACAGGCCTATGTGGGGCAGTACTGCAACGTTACTGTAGCCTGCACATATGGTACCTGTTCAAATTCGAAATGTGTGGGTAAGGAGCAAGGAGGGACCTGCACCAGCCATAACGACTGTGACGTAGGCTTACGCTGTGCTGGGACTACTTGCATACCTGTGCTTCGAGTGGGGACTACAGGCTGTGTGAAGGACGAAGAGTGCGAGCTGAAGGCAGGCTGCAACCACCTGATGGGCTCTCAAAAGGGAGTCTGCGAAGCGTACTTTTCTCTGGAAGAAGGAGCCATTGCAACTGACTGTGCGAGCAACAGGTCGAGACTGTGCAAGAGTGGAATGTGCAGGACTGTGGAAGGCCTCCTGTCCAAGCAGTCCTACTGTATATCCGCTCCAGTGCTGAACGGCACCTTACCCCTTGCATGCACTGCACATGTGAACTGCACAGGAGTGAGTCGGCCCTGGGAGTACTCAGGCACCTGCTCTTGTGGCTACAACCCCTCCGGCACTGCCTATTGTTCGCTGTTCCCCGGAGACCAGCCCTACGTGCTGGCCCTCACCACCCTTGCTTCGCTCCTAGACAAGCAGACCTTCTTTGCCTGCAACACTGCTCGTCGCTTCCAGCCGGACTGTCTCAGCACAGTGGACGCAGCGCTCTACCAGACCTATCGGACGCAGAGTCTTTTCGCGGAATTCTACCCGCAGCTGCAAGGCAACGATAACTGTGTGCAGAAGATATATACGAGTTACTACTGGACGAAGAGCGGCTGGGTCGTGAGTCTAGCGGCTTTGCTTTGGGTCTAACTCGCAGACTTGGGTAGGACTAGTTTGTGGGTGGTAAAGCAGTAGTCAATTCTCGTGATTCGAGGCCATGCTAGGTTAGATCGTGGCTCAGACTGCAGACCAGTGTTGGGACTGCAGTCTTCACTTGCCTGCTAGTGTCTAGAGCGCCCTTCTAATCACCTCCGCTATCTCCGCAGGAGTACCAGGGCCGTAGAACCCCGCTCCCTTGCGGTCAATGAGAGTAGTAGACTTCCCTCCCCGAGTGAGACTGACCTGCAGCAGGGCTCCGGGCGCCGGCTCAATGGAGATATTAGCAGGAGATAGGGACAGGCCTGCTCGACTGAGAGCCTGTCTCACACTGTAGTCCTTAGACCCGTAACCTCAGCCGCCACAGATGCGAATACTCACGTGCACGTTTTCCATCTTATTTTACTAGATCTGACTCAGCTAGTGCTAGTGACGTTGGAGAGTGAAAACTGCGTGTGCAGCCTTTTCGTTGAGAATGATTATCAGAAACAAGTGCAGTTCACTAACTTTACAGACAGGGAATTTCCGAGGTAAATACGATGAGATCAGTTCAGTGGATATTTTGCTATCTCCGTTTGCCTGGAAAAGACGAAATTGAGAGTATACGGTTCGTAGATCTTTTTTTAATTCTTAGGCTTTCAGCCCTATTTTCACGGAAGCAGTGTGAAAGCAGCGCTTCCAGGCTGAGAAACTAAGGGTTAACTAGTGGCTCGGGCACCAGACCAGTGTTGGGTGACATTGGCAGGAGACAGGGCCTCCCTCACTTCGGCTTTCTTCCACCCGAAGCCTCAGCTGCCACATATGCGGATAGACACACGTAGCTCTTTCATCTTCTCGTATGATATTCCTGCCATCGCTAGTTCTCGGGGTTGTTTTTTCGGGCTTTCGCAGATGCAACTCTCCTGACGAGTCCGCTGGGGCGCAGCATAACTCCTTTTTATTTGTATGTTTCTGAGTACGGACACGAAGTTTTTAAGCAAGGCAATGACATTTCTAATCAACAGCTGTCTGAGTATCGACAGAGGAATTGGTTTCCTGGGAGTTGTCTTTGGAAAGCAGCTAAACCATCATCTTGTCGCAACTCCCACTTCAGCCTTGATTCTTGCCTAGCCACTGCGCCTTCCCGCAGATAGAAGTGCTGATAGAGTGGCTACAGAGACAGAGAGTAGGACTAAGCGTTAGGAATGGCTCAGGCCGCAGACAGTGTTTTGACTGCGGCCGTCACTTGCCGGAGAGCGCTTAGAGAGCCTTGCGAATGGACTCCACGATCTCAGCCGCAGTGCCAGGGCCGTAGAAGCCCGAGCCTTGGCGGGAGATGAGAGTGGTGGCCTTCCCAGCCTTCGTCATCGTGACTTGCAGAGTCTGCCGGCCGCCCCGCTGGATGGTCACGTTGCTTGAGGAAAGAGCGAGCCCTGCCCTTGCCAAGGCCTCCTGCACCTCGCGTTCCTTCCCACCGTAGCCTCAGCTACCTCAAATGCTTATGCTCACACGCGTCGCTTCCATACCTTTATAATGAAGCGGAGCCATTCGTAGTCTGGCACTAACAGGGACATTGCCCACTGCTTTCTCTTTCTTCAGAGCAGACTACGGAGAGTCATTGTGCTAGTGTAGTATTCTGCTTCGCTGGCTGATTAAATCAGCCTGCAACTAGTGTTTACCTTACTGTATATAGACTTTCACCATTCAGCAACACATCACGAACTTGTGAAGATAACGCATGTATAAGAAGCATTGTCACTTTATACCCCTGCTTCATCCCATTCACAACACTAATTCTCACATTTCGGCTTTTTGTCAAGTCAGCTACCTCAGACGATTCTCAGAGGGGAGATTAGCATATGTGAAAATTATTTTCAGCGGTTTGTGGCTTTTCTTAGCCCTCCACATGAATTTTCCTGCAGCTTTCACTATCAAAAAAGTCCATTATGAGTGAATTCGTCTCCAATCGGTGCAAAATTCATTGAATATAAAGCCTCAATGCAAATATCGCAAAGAATTTCCAACCTCTGGACGCTGCTATTGCCAGATAAGGAAAGCTCGGCTCTATAGGCCTTCTGTATCTGCTTGAGAGTGAGGGACTGAGTGCTGCTATAGCCTGGGGCGTTACTTATGGGATTGGACGGGTCTTTCCTACTAGTTAAACTATACTTATTATATTAATGGGCTCTTGCTGTTCCCCAGGCTCAGAACTGTCTTTGCTTTACCCCCTGTTCCTCGTCCACCACCACAAGGCGGCCTACCACCTGCCAGACCTGCAGTACTACGAGTTGGATACGCCCAGTTTCCAGCCCTTCGAAGCTGCGAACATCCAGCCAGACTCCACCCCCAACACCCCTACTTTCCCCCTCTCAGTACTTGACTCAACTGCAGCTTCCAACCCAGAGGAAGACTGCAATTAATTGTATAAAGCTATGGGTTAGTTTCTCAGGTCCTTGCACAGAGCCAGGAAGTCTTCCTCCTCTTCTAGGTCTTGGTGTCGGAATACACTCTCCAATAGGTCTTCCTGCGCCTTTAAAGGCACTAACAGGCGCTGCTTGAAGGCGGACACTAGCTTGGTGGACTGCTCGAAGTCGGAAGACTTGGGGGTGGACTGCGTTGTTTTGGTCAAGGTGTTTGCGCAGGAGGAACGGTAGCGACGATGGCGCAGTAAAGGCGGCCTGACGGCAGGACTGGGTAAGGCCGGCGGAGAGACTCTGGCAGGCGTAGTTGCAGCCGAGGACGGTTTGAAGCGCTCCGAGCGGAGACGATAAAGCGAAGTATGCATTAATTATAGCGATTCCTGCACTATCTTACTACGCAGCTAAAACAGGCTACAGGGACACTTCTTCTGAGGCTTAGGAAGCGGCTTTTTCGCTACCGATTCGTTGGGTTCAGTGATTACCGGCTCAAAAATGACCTCGCTGAAGCCAATTGCCTTGCGCTTGTCTGTGTTGCGCTTCCATATGAGTCGCACCAGTGCAACGAAGGCTTCGTCTACGCGCACATCTAGCTTGGCTGAGGTCTCTAAGTACTGGCTGTAGCGGAACCCTACGTTCACTGGGGCGAAACCTTGCGGCTGCTTCGCGCTTTTCAAGTCTACCTTGTTCCCTACGTACAGAATAGGCACGTCTGAGCCCTTTTCCTCGTATATCTTACTCGCCAGCTGCACTATGAATTCATAAGAGCGCAAATTGGTCACGTCAAACACCAACATGAAAGCCTCTCGAGTCTCCAAGTACTCCTGCAGGAAGTGCGCATATTCAGCCTGTCCCGCAGTGTCCAGGATGTCCAGACGCACCGCCACTCCATCCACCTCAAAGTTCTTCTTGTAGAAGTCCTCAATCGTAGGGTCGTAGTCCTCTTCGAACCGACCCTGCGTGAATCTGAGTGTGAGGTCAGTCTTGCCCACTCCTTCTGAGCCGAGCAGAGCCATGGTGTAGTGCTGGGACATTATTAGCGACTTATTTGCCGTTGGAACGACTGCTGCTATTGGACAATTTCCTTATGCTTGTGTCGCAGCGGGGCTGTTTGCAGGCGGCGCAGCAGTCCACACTGTTGGGATTCACACAGAGACAGGAGGCACAGCGCCACTCCTCGCCCACAGCCGACTTAGCAGTTTGCCCAGTCTCCTGCACTTCTCCCAGGTCTCCCAGCATCGTCCCTTCCCGGTACGCATACACTGAACACTCCGTTGCCCGCTCAAACCCTCCCTCCAGTCCCTTCAGTCGTCCCTTCAGACTGCCCATTCCCCGCACGAAGTCTTCGTAGCTGCGGTCTTCCACACCTTCGCTGGCCTCTTTGGACTCCTCGTAAAGGCTTTGCAAGGCTTCAAGTCGCTTCAGTGTCTTTTCTCGCTTGAGTCCGAGCACCAGCAGTTGGTCCTTTTGAAAGCGGCGTAGAGTATCAATCAGCTCTGCCTTGCGCTGCGTGAGCTTCTGAGCCGCTGAGTCGAAGACAGTGGCGACTCTTTGAACTTGGGTTTGAGTGTGTGTTGCTGCCCGCCTTTCCAGCGCGATATGGTCCTCCATGGCTTCTCTCACTTCCCCTACAGTCTCTTGCGCTGCGAGATACACGGCTTCCGTCTCTTTGCGCTGAGCATCTCGAGTGGCGGAGTAGGAAACGACCTCATGTCCTTCGCCCGTATGCGCAATAATGCAGACAGAACACAGAAAAGCCTGGTGCGCTTTGCAGTGGAAGCGAATGCGCTTAGAAGGGTGCTGAGGACAGGACACAGGCCTTTGCTTGACCCGCTGCAACTCACTGAGTAGCGGCAAACACACAGGCAGTTTCTCCACGCCGCCCTGCCACACTGCCTTATCCACAGGACAGCGGCCCTTGTCTCCTGCTGTCCCCGCCCGCACACACTCCCTGCACACTACATGTCCGCAGGGTAGAGACAGCGGCACTCGCTCTCTCTGGTCGTAGGCGTGCAGACACTGTTCGCACCTAAGAATCGCATGAGTCGCCATAGATTTAACTAGAACAGGGACACATAGAGGTGATCTGAGTGACTGGTCTGGGCCGAAGTTGTGAGAGATTAGAATGCAGCACTGGTCTGACTGCCTGCTAAGCCTATAGCCATCATGGAACAGCCCGCCGTGTCCCTCGCTTCCAAGCGTCCGCGCCGCAGCGACTATGAAGAAATGCGAGACCTCACTGAGGCTTATCTGCGCAAGGTCAGACGCACACTTGAGGCTGAGCGCTGTGATCACGCAGGCGCCTTGCAGAATTCTCTTCAGCGGTACTTCACCTCAGATCAGTTCACTAGGGACTACTCGGAGGCTATCCCTCGAACTTCAGTTCTGGCCTTCATCATGCATGCCGCCGAGGTCGCTGTCACTCAACGGCTGGAGGACAAGGAGGAGCCGAAGAAAGCCGAAATGGCCTCTCAGACCATTCCCAATTCAGAGCCATCTCAGCCTACTCTGCCTGACCCGGTCCCCGAACCTAGTAGAGAGCCTGTGAAAGAGACTCCTGTGAGAGAAGTGGTGGTGCAGGTCTCTGCAGTACTGTCACCAGTGCAGACTGCACAGCCTGAGCCAGATATGCCGAGGGAAGTCGAGTCAGTGCCGAAGACAAAGACGATTTTTAAGACAGAGCCAGGCAGGAAAAGCAGTGAAGGAAATCGGTTCGGGAAGCCACCTCGCAAGACTAACAAAGTCATTTCCCCCGGCCTTGGAAAAGCCCCTCCCAAGCCTGTGGCTCCTGCGCCTGTCACAGTCCCGCCCCCGCCCTACTACCCTCCTATGCCTGAATACCTGTGTGACCTCTGTGGTGAGAAGTTCTGGGGACAGGAACAGCTGGCGGATCATAAGTATGAACTGCACCCGCCCAATGACACGCAGAACTATGACAGCGCGAACGCCATTTCCTGCCCCATATTCGGCTGTGACGAGCACTTTGAGGACAACAGTGACCTGCTTCTGCATATGCGTACGGTGCACTCGACTTAGTCTTAAGTGCTTTGATCCTAGCTGAACAGGCTAATTGGCAGTGACTTCTTCCATTCCCCAGTAATGAGTTTTTGCCCCTGCGAAGTGCCCTACCTGGCCAGTCTGCAGTACCCTAGACAGCTGTACCGCTACGAACTGAGTCTGTCAGACGTGTCTCTATACAGTGTGTCCTACAGCAGTTCCTGTCTCGTCCTGCCGCACTGCGCCCACTGTCTGCTGGTCCTCAACCGAAGGTCTGTGGAAAGGTTCGATTTGCGGTCTGGAAAGCTGATAGAGGCGATGCCGGATGCTCCCTTTGCTTTGTCTAATGCAGCAGTGGTGGCCACTAGTGAAGGGCTGCTGGCTCTTTGGACCAATTCCAGAGCCTTTCGCCTCGTCTTTGCCTCTCGGGAGTGGATCAGCACAAAGAGTGATGTGGAGAAGCTGCCTAGTCTGTATTGCCTCCTGTCTAACTCGAAGGTACTGCTGCTGTATGCGCACACTATCTGGCTTACTAACAGGACATCCTACTTCAGTGAAGGCACCCTGGAAGGCAAAGTCTTCGACATAGAGAAGGGCGAATCTGTATCCTTCGCACTGCAGCTGGACTTAGTGGGGCACTTCGGCTGTGTGGAGGCAGGTCAGGACCAGGTGTTGCTGTTTGGTGGGTACGAGGAAATGAGGTGCAATGGCAGTTGCTTGTTGGACGGGAACAGCGACTTGTACTTGCTGGATCTCACTACTTTTCAGGTGAAGAAAGCAGGCACTCTCGCCAAGCGCCTAGAAGAGCCGAACATCCTGACCCGTCCAGTGCTGTACGAGGGCTACGTGCACTGCCTTTCAGGCCGCGAACTCATACGCATCCACGTGTCCTCGCTCTCCTCCCAAGTGCTGCGCCTGTCCTGCCTACAGGCCCTCAACATCCTGCGGCTGCTGTGGCTGTACGAGCGACTGAGAAGCCGCAGACTGGCAGTGGGCCTGCTGCCGCCCTGTCTCGTGCGAGAAACTGCACTCTACCTCACAGCTGTGGCGAGAAGTGTATAGACTCATACAGAATTGCCCTCAAGTCGGCTTTTCGCTAGTAATATGGACTCGAAGCCGCGGATTCAGCTGCCCAAAGACTCCAGCGAGGGACCTTTCATGATAGACCCGCTGGTGCTTTTTGCACTGCAAGACGCTGAGGGAGGGCGCAAGGGCAACCACAGGCGGTCTCTGATGGAGCGAAGGTGGGAAGTCAAGGGCAGACAGGACTTCCTGCAGTTGGCGGGGCAGGAAATATCTGCGGAGATCCAGTCCCAAGGGCACAGTGCTCTCCTAGAAAAGCCCCGCAAGACCCTCTACGAGCGTGGCTTGGAATCCCGAGAAAAGACGAAATCCCAGCTGCGAGCCCACATCCAGGCCGAACAGGCCTCCAAGTGCTCCTTTCGCCCTGCTCTCGACCAGAAATCCCAGCGCTTGCAGCCCCGCTACGAGCAAAACCCTATAGAGGACTCCCTGCTGCACTGGGGCTCGCAGAAGGAACTGCGGATTAAGGAGTTGCAGACTAGCTTCAGCCAGGTGGAGCTGCACGACTGCTCGTTCAGCCCAGAAATCGACCCGAATAGTGCTCAAATGGCTGCCAATTCCGCGGAGCCGCGCTATTTGTCCCTCTATAAACTCAATGAACAGCTCAAAAGCCGCCGTCACGAGGCTGAATCTCAGCCTCAATTCCCCTTCCACCCTCACATCTTTGCATCTAAACCGCATCCAGAGACTCCCTCGCAGTTCCTCTCCCGTCTGCATCAGTCCAAACTGAGAGCCGGAGGCAGTGCTGCTCCCCAGCAGCCCCCCGAGTCCGAACCCATTCCTAACGGGAAGCAGGTGCGACGAGAAGGCCCTCCAGTGCATGAGTACCTGTATGCACTGGCAGGGAAGAAGGAAGAGCCACTGGTAGAGACCCAACATAGAGAAGTGGTGGCGAATCCCAAGAGTCAGCAGCTGTTCAGCAAGAGGCTGGAAGACCGGATTAGGGCACTGTTCGGGACTATTGATGAGGACCGGGATGGACAAGTATCGGGGTGGGTAGGGAAAGTGGAGGGCTTGGGGAAGGAACAGAGACGTCTGCTCGACCCTGTATTCAGGGAAATCGAGGCAGCAGAAGAGCCCTGGGCTGTGGAGCAGTTCAGTACGCGAGTGAAGCAGCTCTGCACCAGTCTGACCATTGCAGAGCGCAACTCCCTGCTGCTCCGCACCCAGTCCCCACCCCAGCCCGCCACCAAACTGCCCCACAAGTCCGACTCTGCCTCCGTCCTCAGACTGCACAGCTGCAAGTACAGCGAAGTATGCGCCAAGTAGAAAACCAAACAAGCACTGGAGGAACAGCGCAGGACTGAAGAGGCCCGCAGAGCCCAGGAGTGCTCCTTCAAGCCCTTCCTGTCCAGTGCTGTGAGTCGCAAGTACGCAGAAGCGAAGGCAGAGGACAGGGAGTAACCGCCCTGCAGCCTAACTCATAATCTATGGGAGACACAGACTGCAGATAGCAGACCATAGCTGCAAGCAATTCATAAGGCGGCATTTTCCACTGCAGTTGTGCCCGTTTAACGGTAACTATAGTCAAAGCTTGTACTTGATTATATTCCTAAGCGAGGCTCTGAGAGACTCCACTCCACCTTCCAGTTTGCGCAGTCTTCCCCTCATTTCCTGCAGAATTCGCCTCTTTTCCTTTGCCGTACACAGTTCCAAATCGCCATTCCCCAAGCAGCTTTCCACCCCTTCCACACACTCATCCGGCCTCTCCCCCGACTTAAAGAGCCACAAGGAACTGCCCGCACTCAGTGACTTCGCAGTGGAAGCCACCGAGTCCACTTCGGAAAAGGGTGACTGAGGACAGGCGAGCACTTCCTCCACAGGGTCGTAGAGACGACTGCAGGGCAGGGCTGGTGTGCGCAGGTGGGTTTCCTTGGAGTTGAGGCGGAGGTGCTGTTTGTGCCGACGGGAGGACTTGGGAGGGACTGGGTCTGAGAGGGGGAGGAGGCAGGGGGAGTGAGGGGGGAAGAAGGGGGATAGGTCGGTGACGGTGGCAGGCTCTAGTTCCGGCTCGAATTGCAGGAAATCCGCTTCGTTCCACCAGTCAGCAGGACTGTGGGAACCTTCGAATGGATCCATTGCCTATTTATCCCCCTAAACCCACTTTAGTTGATGCCTGACTTTCACAGGTCCTTCAAGCAGCCTAGCTGGAGAAAACATAGCAGTCGAGAGTTCCCTCCCTCACTGCCATTACATGAAGTTGGGACTGGTTGGTGAACTGCGGAAGTCTCCAGCCATCGCACTGCTCAGCCACTACGTGACCCAGCAAGTCACTTTCGACCAGCCTGTGCTAGCGCCCTTAGAAGCACTCAAAAGAGTGCTCAGCAAGCCTGCGAAGGAAAGGACCACCAAAGCACTGCAATTCCTACTCAATTTCACCAAGGGAATCAAGTTCTTTACGGAACTAGGGGAGGAGGCGCACTACCAGTGCTGTCTGCACATGACGTATAACTTCACATCTGCGGGGGAAGTGCTGTTTCACCAGGGAGACCAGGGGGCGGAGTTCTTTGTGGTGCTGAGTGGCAGGTGCGGGGTGTTGATTAGTGATGAAGGGGGCAATTTCTCGGAAGTGCTGACTTATCAGACTGGAGACTCGTTTGGGGAATTGGCACTGATGAAAAACCAACCCCGAGCAGCCACCATCCTGTGCAGATCAGACTGCCACTTCGGAGTGCTGAACAGAGAGGAGTTCCTTCGAATTATCGGCAAACTCAAAGAAGCGAAGCTGCAGCGCAAAACAGACTTCCTGCAAAAGTTCTCATTCTTCCAGCACTGGACCAAAAGCTCACTTCTCCGCCTTTCCTACCACTTCCTAGAGCGCAGCTACAAGCGCAAGCAACTGGTCTTCACCAGCGGCGACGACCCTACCGAGGTCTACTTCATCACAAAGGGTGAGTTCCAGCTGATGCAAACGCTGCATCTCCAGGGCGCTGCAAACGCCCTCAACCAGCGGCGCAAGAACCTAACAGTGCACGCGGAAGTTACAGTTCTGACCGTGGACCAGTGCTTCGGGGAGGAGGATATATTGGATGGAAACAGCAGGAAGTTCAGTTGTATGTGCAGGTCGGAGGTCGGGGAAGTGCTGGTGCTCAGTAAGGAGGACTTCGTGAAGAGAGTGAACGGGGAGGAGACGATTAACCTTATCAAGAAAATGAAGGATCGGAAAACGCATTTGAGACAGGAACGGCTGCAGGCCATTGCTTCATTGGAGTCTCTCAAGAAATCCACTCCTCTCACTACTCCCTCGACCTCCCCAGTTGGCTACCCTGCGCCTGCCTCGCTCTTTTCTCACCTGGTTCACTACCACAAGCAGACCAAAATGGACGCGTTGACTCTCGCTGTGAGCCGCTTTGACAGGGAAGTGAGACAGACACAGCGGTCCGAGTCGCCAGAAGTCCGACACCAGTCCCCGCCCTTGCTGTACCCCAGCAAGTCTCCACCCATTCAATCACCCAAAATCCCGCTTCTATCGATGGAAAAGCCTATCCCGATACGCACAAAGCGAACCTTATCAACCACCAAATCCGAGCATGTCGTAAACATCCACACTGCGAGACTGCGCAGGTCGAAGACCAGAGATTTCGCAATGCCTCATCTACAGCCTGAATCAGAGGCAAAACGACCCTTCATGTTCCAGCCAATGCCTATGAATGTTGTGAGTCTGGAGAGTAGGAGAGGCAGGAGTCATGGGAAGACTATGTCTGGAGGCTGGCTGACGTCCAGATAGCTTGTAGATAACACTAAAAGACCAACATCGGCCAATATCTTTACTGGACTTATTACGGGAAAAGCTAGGTAAAGGACTAACACCCTATAGACACATCTAAGCTGGACCTATATTATTGGGTGAGCAGTAAGCCTAACAACTCTAACTACGCCTTTCTACCTCCACCCACAGTTTCAATATCTCCGCATCGTCTTCCGTCCTCTTCAGAAAGCCTGCGAGCAGCACGCTGCAGTCGCAGTTTAAATGCGGCAGAACTGTTTTGTTCGCCATGATTTCGCTTACGTGCGGAGCTCTACCTTTGAACTTGATAGCTGCCTCATCATTCCTGATAGTGAGTGCCAGAGCGATTTTGGTGCGTGTGACACTGTAGAGAGAAATGTGGAAGGCTCCGGCTGAGGACCGAGCATGCACAATCACAGGCTCTTCCCCTAGACGCCACACTCCCCGAGGCCACTCTGTATCTGACACCCAAGAGTCTTGCGGGCCTGAAAAGCTGCGTAGTCCTCCCTGCGCCTCCATCACTATTTCCTTATATTCATGCTTTTCGATTAAGTGAGCTACGATGTTCTCCACATACATCTCACACCCAGCGAAGCACTGCACCATGGGACTATAGGGACAGGTCCTAGCGTGGTTCTGCCGCTCAGCTAGGGAAATCTCTTTGTTGCAGTCTGGGTATTTACACGTCACAGTGATATTCTCCAGCATTCTCTCCAGCGTGAAGTTCCTTGAAGTGGGGCCATAGGGATTTTGACAGACAGGACACAAATTGCTGTTGCCTTTGCAGGGTCCGCACACAGTGTGGCCGAAGGGACAGACGCTCACAGGCGGTGTGAAGAAGTCCTTGCATTTTGGACACTCGAGAGTGGCGCAGAACTTGGGCTTGAGACTCACTTCCTCCATATCGAGCTTTATAGAGGAGGCAAACTGACGGATTTGAGAGGGGAATGGGACTTGCGTAGGGAAATATTTGGGAAGTGAGACAGAGAACAGAGGAATTCAAATGACTAATTGAGTATATCGCTAGGCCCAGTCCAATTCCGCTTCCAGTCCCGGTAAATGAGGCAGGTGTCGGGGTGTAGCGCAGAGTTTTAGTGTAATAAGGGTATATGGAGGTGGAAGGCCGCGAAGACTACTACCAAAGTTCCGAGTCCGAGAACGAAGAAGCAGCTGCAGTAGCCAAGCAGACCCAAGCAGCCCAGCGTCTTTCCCTGCGCGACTACCAGGCCGACTTCGACCCCCTGCCCTCCCCCTCCACAGCCCCCCAGCCCACCTCAGCCCCTAATTTGGAGCTCATTGAGCAGCTCATGGACTCTATCGACGAGCAAAAGGCACTCAAAAGGCTTGATAAAGGCCTACTAACAGACGCTGGAAAGGCCTATATCCGCGCAAAAAGAGAGGCTTTGGACCTGTACATGGCTCAGTTAGTGCTGCGATTAGGCCTGCAAAGGGCTGGGAAGGACCTGCCTTGCCACCCTTTGGCTGTCTCCATAGGCAAAATGAACGCCTTTATGCAAGGATTCGCGCAATTCGATGAGAAACTGAACCATCAAGCGAGTCTGCGCCTGGCTAAAGCGGCGCCCAAGGCGCATGTGAGCTTCCAAGAAGCCCTGGACAGGAGTGAATCGGAGTCCGAAGCCTCTTCTGAGCAGGAAAAGCAGATTTACCCCAATATCCCCAGGAAAGTAAAGCCCACCGGCGCACCTGATATTGCGAGCAAGGAAGACCCTGCCTCTGTGCGCATGGCCAACTCCACTATCCTGAAGTCCAAGGGACTGGTGCGCAAGCGCAAGCGGTCTGACCGCAACCCCCGCGTGAAGAACCGTCTAAAGTTCGAGAAAGCCGTACAGAAGCGCAGAAGCACCTACGGGTACAAAGACAAAGAGTTCACAGCCTACTACGAAGGCGAGAAGACCGGCATTCGCAAGGACATTGTGCGGAGTACCAGACTAACCTAGCAATGGCGAGTGTGTGGCAGGGCTTGGTGACCAGCTGGGCGGCCTACGCTATGCCTCCAGACCCCGAAATCCCTGCAAATCCCTCCCTTCCAGCCACCAATCGGCCTGATTTAGCCCCACTCTACGCTCATTTGAAGGCGGAAAAGCAAGCATTGAGGCGCGAAGTGGCCGGCTTGAAGCGGAAGCTAGATACAGCCTCCGCCAGTCTGGAAGCACTCACTATGCGGGTCAAAACTCTGTGCAACACCCAGACCGCCCAGCGGATATTGGCGGGAACTGAGGCGGACTGGACCACTGAAGGGGCGTTGGCAGGCTTCCTGGAGACTGTGGTAACAGGCTTAATGCAGGAAAAGGGCGGAAACGAGGACTTGGAAGTCACTTCCAGAGACAACTTGCAGCGAAAACTAGCTGCTTTGGAGAGCAAGTTGGACACATTGCTGCGGAAATCCGAACACTCGCTGAAATCTCTACTGGGGAAACTCTCCTCCGACGAGGACATATTCACAGCCGCACTGAGCCAAGTCCGCAGCCACTGCGCCTGCCCTTCCCTACCCCACACCGACTTCGACTACCTCCAATCCCTCCTCCGCAAGGTCGACAGTCTGTCCGCATACGAAACTCTCAAGCAGTCTGCTCTCAGGTACGACCTGTTCACGGTGGAAAAGGTGTTTGCCAGTGCTGGGGAGGCTGCTATGGAGGCGGAGGCCAGTGTGTTGGAACTGGTGCATGAGTTGGTGGTGCCGCAGACTGTGCTGGAGCTGGTAGAGGCTAGGGTCAGTCGCAGGATTGACTTGATATCGGAGCCGCCCAGTGCGGACAGTATTGAACATCTGTTAGCCCTGTTGCCTCAGTACCAGTCTCTCTTCCGCCTACTAACCAAGGAAGACTTCGAGTCAAGTCCCTCCGTCTGCGACGTGATTTCCATCGCTCATAAAGTGGGGCAACTGGCCTCCGACTCCCAGCGCACTTTGACGCAGTTAGCACAAAGTGATATACTGGAAAGCAGAGTCCACGCCCTGCAAAGTGCGCTTTTGATGGCTAAAGCCAGTCTCGTGGCCACTGAAACTGGCACCATTGAGTATGTGAACAGACTTTTCCAGCTGCTGAGAGACCAGGAAGGCGTAAAGTTGGACTTACTACGGAAAAGCCGAGAAGAACTGGCTGAAGAGGAGGAAAAGCACGCCAAAACAGCCACAGAACTGCAGTCCTTAGCAATGGAGTATCTGTCCCTTGTGAGCCAACTGGCGAGGTTTTCGCCCAAGCCTGACGCCAGTTTGGTGGAAATGGTGCCCTATTTGCCTGAAAACGAACAAGAAATAGTCCGCTTTTCCTCAGAAGTCCGCAAGAAATGCGCGGAAATGCTGGAAAGTTGCAGCGGCTTGGCGGAGCCAGAGGGCGATTTCCTGCTTGAGCTGCTAAATGCAGCGGAAGAGGCACTGAGGAGAATAGGGGAGAGCGAAGCAGAGCCAAGTCACCTGTGTCGTAGGGTGAAAAGGCATATTGAGGAGGGGAGAAGTATAGGCAGGACGCAGACGAAGCGACTGGTGCCGTGGGGACAGACGAAGGAGGCCTTGGTCGGGACCTTGCGCTTGCTCAGTCCCGCAGCCAGCTAGAATCAACCTTAGGGGCTAATCCTCGGCTTTCCCATAGCTAAATCTACCAAAGCCGCAACTTCACTCCACTATGAGGGAACTACTAGGCACTACGGGAGTCCGTTGATGGCCGACTTGCCCTGCGTCTATGCTGCTGTCCCCGTACTATCTAGTCTTTACCTTGCTCATACTCACTGAAAGGTCGCGACTTATGTTCAAGAGCTGGTTTGGGGCGATTGCGGCTCCTTGGCTGGCTGAGGGGAAGCCTGGGAACCGGGTGGGAGCGATGGGACTGGAACTGAGGAAGAAGAGGAGGTTGCGGACTTTGGGCAGCCAGGAAAGGAAAAGCTCGCAGCCTGCTTTGCAGGTTTTCACCAGCCAATAGACCAAAAAGTACACATTCGCCAATAGAATTATGCAAAAAAGAGCCATTTTGGTCGAAGCGTCAATTCCGCTAGTGAGGAAAAACAGTCCGCAGTATATGGTTAAAGTGCCTACTAACACCGCCCTCAGCTCCAAGTCGTTCAGAGTAGGAGTCAAGTAGGGGTTTTTCTGCATTTGTAGGATGAAGGCGACCAGCAGAACCAGCATCACGCATAGAGCCTGCACAGGGATGGAGATGTTTGTGAAGAACACTGCAAACACGATAATTAGCACTTTGCGGTACAAAATCACAAACTCCCAATAGTACTTTTGCGCCAAGTAGCCTGTGTATAGGAAGCCAAATCGGACTTTTACGTTCAAATCGTCCAAATGTTTTCTATATCTGATCAAAAGCATTAAGGCAGTCGAGGGTGTTAGTATGCCCCAAAGGATGATACTAGGCAAAGCGACTGCCATTGCATAGCGGTAATGCAGGGTGTCCCAACATCTGATATTGAGGAAAGACGTGAGCCAGTACTCCCCTGTGTCTATTTGCTTGCAGTTGAAGAAATCAAACATCAATTTAATAATGCTCGGATGGACCATGAAGAACATCACCACCAGCGAATTCACCAGTTCATACTTCAAATAGTACCAACTCGACCGACAGCAACACACAAGCGTCCAAAAGCAGAAGGAAACCGCCACTATCAGCAACGGCACCAAACTTACTATAACAACCTTCAGAAATACCACTTGCCGCTGGTTGTCTGTCTCTCCACTGTCTCTGAAGCAGTCGAAGGAAAAGATCTGCTCACTGATGTTTCCTGCTTGTTCTTGGATATTGAAAAGCTGCAAGGCGTAAGAAGGCCAAGACAGCTCGAAAGTGGCAGTTACTGTGACCAGTTGAATGTAGTTTACGAAGATTTTGAGGTAGACGGAGTAGTGGGAGCGGGCTTTGTGAGCGGATATGAGGGACATTTTGATGACGAAGGCTATCACTAGGACCATTGCCAGTCCGATACCCACTGAGCGAACGATGTTAACTGCCTGATCGGGACATTTCCCACATTTTGTCCTGGAGGAGCGGGAAAAGCCACTCAAACAGCCATTGCACATATTGCCGTAATAGCCCTCTGCACACTCCCCAGTAAGGGAAACCAGTCCCGTCATCTTCGACCCTAAGCAGGCGTCACTATTCGGACACTCCCAAAACACATCACTAGTAGGCTTCGACCGCCAATAGCCCGACTTCGGGACCATTTCCGCCCTGCCCACACACACCGCTCCAGTGGGACAGTCCTGGCACGAGTCAGAAGGGTCCAGGGAGTACTTCCCCTCAGGACAGGGGTAGCACAGATTGGAAAGCTGAGACTCTCCTATGAGGCAAGGCCGCATACTCACGTCCAGCACCAATTCCTGAGATACCAACACTCCAGTCTCTGTTTTGGCTGGGTCGATACCTGTAGTTACTACTTTTATCTGTGTGTCGGCTCCGGGAGCGTAGGTAATTTCATAGGAAGAAAACATAAATAGCCCTTGATTGGACAGAACTCTCGTGACTCCTGCAACTGTGGTGTTTTGGTTAAACACAGGGAACAGGTCTGCAGGACTGTAGTTGTCAGTGGTCACGATTTGGCCATAGTGGTCGAACAGAGCCACGGATATGTTAATGGCTGCGGGCTGTCCACTTGGAATTCCCGTTAAATTGGATAAAAGGTGAGAAGTGAAGGCTAATTTAATAGGAAAAGAAGCGATGTCGTCCCCATACTTCGCACTATTCCCGGAAAAGGTCACATTCACTATGGCAGGTTTGTACCGAGTCCATAAAATCGCGCCTCCGTTCTGACCTGCGGAATTATATTCGAAAATAGAGTCGATTACTGAGACATTGCAGTAGATTTGGTCACAAAGGAGGCTAATTGCCCCTCCGCTGCCTGCATTTTCAAAGGCAGAGTTATTGGAAAACACTGTATTCGCCACCTTAAGATCCACTGAATCCGCCAAAACCGCTCCTGTGTGATTTCCCCGATTCCCCCGAATATCACAGGAGCGGATTTCATAGGGGGCAACAGCAGCAGTTGCAGACAGGGACAAACAGGCCGCCGAAATGGCAGTGAGGGAAGTACAAGCAGACCGAGTGATGGAGAAAGAGGGACACTCGGAGCAGTAAACCCCTGCGCCTTCGCTACTGCTGCCCTCTGCGAAGCGGCAATCGCTGACTTCCAAAGCGCTGCCGAGAGACACAACCGCTCCGTTCGAAAACTCCCGAAATTGCGAAAACGCGATAAAGCTGCTGCTTTCTGATATGAGCACAGCGCCTCCCTTAGCTCCCTTAGTACTGACCCTCTCCACCCTGCAGTCCTCCATCCTCAGTGTCGAAGTGGAGACAACACTCACTACACTGCCCACGTTGCCCTTGATATCCTGGAAAACGGACCCTTTTATCAGTAATGTAGAGGTGCCTGTGTAGACCACGCCTCGGTCCTGTGCCTGCCCTTGCTCAAATAGGCACTTTTCAATGACAATAACCGAGGCCGCGGGTCCGGCAATAAAAGTCCCTTTGCTGGCGGTTTGATGGTGCATTTTGGTCTGAATTACAGCGATATGTGACAAAAACGCTACTATTCCAGGGTACTCAGAGGCTGTGTTTTCGTATATTTCGCAGCCTGTGATAGTCACGTTGGACGCTATTGCGCTAATTGTCCCGGAATTCGCGTGGTTGTGAAGAAATATGCAGTTTAGCACGAAACTGGGGACGTAGATGGAAGAGGCGGAGAATTTTATGGCAGACCCGTCCGCGTAGGCCACATTTCCTTCGAATTTGGAATTATTTACCACTAAAACAGCCTGTTGATCCAAGAAAACTGCCCCTCCGTCATTGCAAGTATTATTCACAAAGGTCGCATTTTGCACTAAAACGCTCGAAAGCGCTGCAAAATACATCGCCCCGCCCACAATTCGCGCAGTATTCCCAACAAACCTCGAATTACGGGTCTGAAATTGACTGAGATACAGCAAACTGAAGGCAGCGCCCACATCCGGCGAGGTGTTATTGAAAAAGAGGGAGTCAGAGTCGTTCCACCTGGTCCACTGCAGGTAAAAGCCCCTGCAGGAGTTGTGTTGAAAGGTGAGATTGTGGCTGCCGCCCTCAGTGAAGGAGTCGATGTTGTAGTAGGCAATGCACATAGTGCCTGTGTTGGACTCGATGCGGGTGTTGTGCAGGGAGAGGCGGGAAGAAACGGAGCTGGCGGGGCTTTCGGAGTAGAGGACAGCGTAGCCTGCGCCACGGTTGGCTTGGAAGAGGCACTGGTCGAAGACTAGGACGCCACTGAGGAAAGAGTTGTAGACACAGCCCTGCGGCGCAGTATTGTTCCTGAAAAGACTATCAGACACAGTACTTGCGGCTGAGAGAGTCACGGAGGAGGTCAAGTGGATGCAGCTGCCCAGTCTCAGGGCTGTGTTGGACTCGAATTGGCTGTTTGTGATGGTCAAATGGGTCTGAATAGGCTGTCCGTTAGTGTCTGTTATGGTCAAAGCCGCCCCCAATACTGATAAGTTGTACCGAAAAGTCACTTTTAGCAGGGTAAATTCACTATAATTGGGTAAAGGACTGTAAACTACCCCCGCTGCACTAGCGCCTTTAGCAGCATTCCCCTCAAACACACTATTTTCGATGTAGCAAGTCCCTACACACTGCAAAGCCCCGCCTATAGGCATAGTGTTACTGCGGAACTGCGAATTTAGGACCTGTGTGCTCGTGCCAGTCACCCGAACTACGCCTGTTCCGTTGCTTGCAGTGTTCATGTTCTCAAATATCGTCAAAAATTGGAATAGCGCCGGCCCTAGGAAGGACAAATCCATCGAAGAAGCGAATTTCATGGAATTACTGCTGCTTTTTCCCATTGAAATATGCTGAAAATCCACTTTATTGCTAATATTTACTCCAATTAGCCCGGATTGCCCATTCGTGCAAGTATTGCTCTCGAACTTGGAATAGTGGAAAAGAAGTCCGTATATACTTTGCAGGTAAACTAGGCTGAAACAGGAGGGAAATGGCAGGCCTGAGACAGGGCGACTCATATAAGCAGTGGGAAACGATGCAATTTTCTTCAAAGTCAGGTCATTTAGAGTCTGAAAAGGACTGAAATCGCCACTGGAAAGGATGGAAAGTTGCGCTATTTTTACATTTGCGAAGTTGGATATGAAAATTAGACCGTTGCCGAATAGGGAGCAGAAAATAAGGGAATTATCGGTGATATTGACCCATTTCGGCGGGAAATATACCCGAACTCTGGAAAAATCCGTCAAAACCGCTAAAAATCCCCCTGAAATTTCCTTTTGAGAGACAAAATGTGTATAACTCAGATTGATAAGGCCACTTGTTAGGGACAAATCGCTCTCAAAGCGACATCCTTTTATTTCAATATTCAGCAAATCTGCCTGTAGAGAGAGGGAAATGAGGGAATTCGCGGAAATCCCTGTGAAGTTGGAAGTAGCGATAGAAATGTGGGTGAGAGGCTGATAGAGGAAGGTATTGCTGGAGTCTAAGTCCAGAGGTAGCTGAACTGAGGAAACAATATGCACGATTCGGCCTAAAATATAGGAAAACTGACAATTAGCGATAGAGAAAGTGATAAAGTCGTGCACAGATATGAGGCTTCCAGCCACTCCCACTACACTATAGGCGAAACTCGAGTTCTGTATAGATATTTGCAGGGCTCCCTGCACTGAAAGGAACCCTGCATAGGTAGCTCCTGACACATACTCATATCCGTTGTTTAGCAGCCCAACTGATACATTCATAAGTTGGAAAATATCTGTGAGGCTGGGGTCGGTTTGAACGATAACAGCTTGAGTAGTGTATATATTGGTGAAATTGACGTTGGTTAGGGACAGTGTAGCATTGGTGAGAGATATAATACTGCTGAACTGCTGTCGAAAACCCACGAATTTCACATTTATTAGTGATAAATCGGCTCCAGTTTCAATTGATATAAAGGAGTAATCATGAAAAACCTCACAAGCTGCCTGATGCGCGAAGTTTCCCTCATTCACACTTTTCCCCCTATCATCCAAATACCCAATTCCGCTCCTACTATTGACCTTTGGACAATAACTGCATAAATCAGACGTACAGCCGGCTACTAAATCAGTACTTCCGTCGAACAATATCCCTTCGAACGTCATTTTCCCACGGATAGAGAAAACAGTAGGAGATATATTGTCTATTAGAATAGTGACGTATTGGTCAGAGACACATTGAGGATGTGAGCTTTCCGAGCAATATAGAGGGCGAATAGATATCTGGAGGGATGGGTAGGGAAAGGAGCGAAATCGCGGGCTAACGGCCATTTGCTGTAAATAGGAATTGGAGTATATATACTTCGTCGGATGTATTCCGGAAAGGAGGAAAACTTGCACATATTGCCCATGAGCCGCTGTAAAAGCCTCATAAAGCCTTTCAAAAGGCTGCTCAAAAGTACCCAAATTTAATCCAATTCCTTGTGTAGAGACGTAGTAAGTATCCGGCTGAGTACTACTAGACGCACTAGGAACCGGCACACAGGTGACTCCGTCCTGTGCAGAGACTTGAAAGGTCGCAGGGCAAGTGTCTCTGCAGGACAAGTAGAAATCAACCTTCCCTGGCAGGCATAGGAGGCAGGAAAGGGCGGTGCAGGTCTGGCAGTTGGGGTAGAGTGAGCAGTTTTCCCCGCAGTTGCCGAAGCTGCTGATGCAGAATAGGCTGTGTTTGCACTCAGGAATGCACCTAGTGACGGAGCTTTGCCAGAGCGTGTTGGTGCAGAGTGGAGTTTGGGCCCCGCAGTAGGTTTGATGGGAGTAGTACACGGCGGAAGTCTTGTAAAAGCCTTGTATTGCCTTCGTTCCGAGTCGAGTAGCTTCATCTGAACAGGCATTAAATCCAGGCATGGCGTCATAGTTGCAAACAGGGACTAAACAGGCTGGCTTGCAGGAGCCGTAATCAGCCTGGTTACAGCCTGGAGCACAGCCGCAGTCCAGTCCGTCCCACCCACACTCTGCGGAGTTGCACTGAGCTTGACAGATAGTGTCGCCGATCATTGCCGCGAAACACCCACTGGCGCAATCGCCCTATGTGAAAGTTACACATTGGTGCCTGTCGAAAGAACACTGTAGCGAGTCGCAAGGAATATCACACACTGAGTTCTCTAGGAGCGCGGGGTAACAGTCCAAGGCACAATCACAGTCTGCCTGGTCCCACCCACAGGCGGCTACATGACAGACCTCCTGACACTCTCCGTCCCCTACCATAGAGGGGAAACACCCAACTGCACACTGCAGAGACACACAGTCCTGTCCATCATACCCGCACGGGGCGTTCAGACAAACTTCTTCACATACAGAGTTGTCTATCATCGGAGGAAAACAGCCACTGGAACAGGACCCGCAGTCCCCTCCATCAAACCCGCAAATCTGAGTATTGCACGCTTGAAGACACTGCCCGTTCCCAAGTTCAGTCTCAAAGCCTATCTAGCTAGTACATTGACTCGCGCAAAAGCCGCAATCTCCCCAGTCCCACCCACACACTTCACTTTCACAGTCCACATCACACTTCCCATCTCCCAACAGTGCAGAACTACACCCCTGCATTACACATTGAGCATAGCAGTCACTAGTAGACACATCTCCCCCAGAGGAATCATAACTACATGCAAAGGTCATGCAGGCAGAGTCGCACAGTCCGTCGCCAATCTAAGTAAGGACTACCCAGAGAGAAGGACACAGGGGAGAGGGACAGGTTGTGGAGAAATTTGCCCGGATTCCGTGTAAAGCCATTAGGAAGAGCCGAATAACCATTATAGCGGTCTGTTCACTCTGGTATGGAGTGGACATATTGGAGCCTTGGGAAATCGCTAGTTGTGGGTGGATTTTCAGGTCTTATTAGCAGAATTTGAAGGCTACTAGTCCTAGAATGTAACTTTTCTTCCGGATTACAATGCTAAAAGTTCTCTACTTCTACCTATTCGTTCTCTCCCTCCTCAGCGGCGAAACTCGCGATTACGGAGTTATCCGGTACCAAAGGCGCCCTACGCACTCCATGCATCTCCATGTCAGAGCTCACTTTGACCACACTCACTGATAAGTCACGACTCATACTGCTATTTGGGGAATCTAGGTAGGCGGCGTTTTGGGCGAGTGCTACGCTGGAAGGCTGGATTTGGGTGTTGCTACGGCTGGTGAACACTTTCCGCATCTTTGGCAGGCAGATGAGGAAGAGTTCGCAGCTGGCTTTGCAGGTCTTGAATAGCCAGTAGACTAGGAAATAGGCGTTTGCTGCGAGGATTATAACGAATAACACCAATTTAGTAACGAAGTCCAGTCCAGTGGTGAGGAAAAACAGCCCGCAGTATATGGTTAAAGTCCCTGTCAAGATGCCCCTCAGCTCCAAGTCGTTCAGAGTAGGGGTCAAGTAGGGGCTTTTCTGCATTTGTAGGATAAAGGATACGATGAGAACCATCATCACGCATAGGGCCTGCACAGGGATGGAGATGTTTGTGAAGAACACTGCAAACACGATAATTAGCACTTTGCGGTACAAAATCACAAACTCCCAATAGTACTTTTGAGTCAAGTAGCCTGTGTATAGGAAGCCAAATCGGACTTTTACGTTCAAATCGTCCAAACGTTTCCTATTCTTGATTAGTAGAATGAGTGCACTTGTGGGAGTCAAAATGCCCCAAAGAATGATACTAGGCAAAGCGACTGCCATTGCATAGCGGTAATGCAGGGCGTCCCAACACCTGATATTGAGGAAAGACGTGAGCCAGTACTCCCCCTCATCTATCTGCTTGCAGTTGAAAATGGCAAACATTAGCCTTATAATGCTCGGATGCGCAATGAAGAACATCACCACCAGCGAATTCACCAGTTCATACTTCAAATTGCTCCAGCTTGATCGCAAGCAGGAGACAGCACTCCAAAAGCAAAGCGAAACCACAGTGATTAGAATAGGAATACAACTTACGACGATGACCTTCAGAAATAGGACTTGTCGCTGGTTGTCTATCTCTCCGCTGTCTTTGAAACAGTCAAAGGAAAAGACTTGCTCACTGATGTTTCCTGTTTGCTCTTGGACGTTAAATAGCTCTAGGACATAGGAAGGCCAGGAAAGCTCGAAGCCGGCAGTTACAGTGACCAGTTGAATGTAGTTCACGAAGATTTTGAGGAAGACAGAGTAGTGCGAACGGGCTTTGTGGGCGGAAACAAGGGACATTTTGATGATGAAAATCAGAACTAGCAAAGCACCTGTGCCTATCCCTAGTGCTCGCACTACGTTTATAGTGGTTTCTGGACACTTCGCGCATTTCCCTCGAGAAGATCGAGAAAAGCCACTCAAGCAGCCATTGCACATGTTTCCATAGTAGCCCGCCGCACAGTCCCCTGCTCGGGATGATGTATTGGAGAAGTTAGAGCCTAGACAAGCGTCTTTGTTAGGACACTCCCAAAATACATCACTAGTAGGCTTAGATCTCCAATAGCCGGACTTCGGGACCATTTCAGCTCTGCCCAAACACACCGCTCCAGTGGGACAGTCCTGGCACGAGTCAGAAGGGTCCAGGGAGTACTTCCCCTCAGGACAGGGGTAGCACAGATTGGAAAGTTGGGACTCTCCTACGAGGCAAAGTCGCATACTCACTTCCAGCACCAATTCCTGAGATACCAACACTCCCGTCTCTGTTTTGGCTGGGTCGATACCTGTGGTTACTACTTTCACCTGAGTGTCAGCTCCGGGAGTGCAGGTAACTTCATAGGAAGAAAACTGAAATATGCCTTGACTGGACAGGACTCGGGTGGCTCCGGAAACAGTGGTGTTTTGAGAAAAGACAGGGAACAGGTCTGCAAGGCTGGAACTATCAGTAGACACCACTGTGCCGTAATGGTCATAGAGAGCCACAGTGATGGTTTTAAGAGCCGGCTGACCACTCGGCATTTCGGTCAGGTTAGAGAGCGAACTGGAAATAGGCGCCATTATGACCGGAAACGAAGCAATATCATTCCCATACACTGCCACATTATTGGCAAAAGTGAGGTTCGTTAGTACAGGTTTAAACCGATTCCACTGAATCGCTCCCCCTTTATG
>Ga0247837_1001966_pt1 | contig 40441 bp, 33 predicted proteins | sample LaCtaG_2_FD_187115 | JGI IMG/M metagenome (GOLD analysis project Ga0247837, IMG submission 187115) | Freshwater microbial communities from meromictic Lake La Cruz, Castile-La Mancha, Spain - LaCruzMarch2015_14.5m | ecosystem: Environmental > Aquatic > Freshwater > Lake | place: Spain: Castile-La...
GCCCAGCAGCACAGTACAGCAAGGATAAAGGGGTTTCGGAATGCCTCGGGACTGGACATGTGGGTGGGGTATTGGCAATTGAAGGAGATGGAGTGCTACCGAAATTCACTTGGAAAGATGGATGAACATGGGCGACTGGTCCTGGCGAATCACACAGAAGACTGCGACTCTGAATGGTCCCAGTGTCTGACTGGACCGAATCCTCACATTCCCTTCCAAGATTTGATCCTGCCTTAACAGCCACAAGTCTGAGTCTCTCCATTGCTGCCACTACATCAGGCTCCACCTTCACTCGCCCCAGCACTGCACTGATCCCAGCTGCCACCATCTCTGCTAGCCCCTGGTCCTCTCTCAGTCTTCGTTCCCACATCTCCTCCAGGTCCTCGAGCTCCATACAGTTCCGAAGTCTGTGCTTGAAGTCGCAGTGCAGGGAGGCTGCTTTGGGGGAGGACTGGAGGAGCTCTTGGTGCAGCTGCTTGAGACAGTAGTCCAGCACGAAGCACTGAGTTTGCGATAAAGCCATTATTATATCGAGTTAGGCAGGATTGACAGAGACGGCTAAGGAAAGGAAGGAAAGCCGGGGATTTGAAGACTTGGGGAAGTGGAGAAAGGGGTAAGGGAGCAGGAAAAGGCCCAAGTCTCAGGTCCCGGATTTATAGATGTTATTGGAAGCGAGCGTTTTATATCAAATGGCGGGACTAAGAAATACAGAAGGGATGCGGAACATACTGAAATGGACCTGTTGGCACTTTTACCTCTGAATACCAGCGAAATATCTGCTATAGGGTTCTAGGGGTAATCTCAACTCGCAGATATGGACTTGTCGACTAGTGAGCAATGTGGATTTTCAGACTAAGATCGCATATTCTGGTTTATAAGCAATCTTTTAGACTCCACAATCTCGCTATTTCGCATTTCCACGATAATCAAACCCTCGAAATGCCGGATTCTCTAACAAAATACTCTATATTTGGAAGAAAGTAGCCAACTTCCTGCACGCAAATTTGCAGTTCTTTGTCCTGAAGATCACTTTTCAGCAAAGCTTGGAGCCATTCTACCTCGATATATACACTTCAAGAGTCCAAACCCTTCCTAATCATCGCTTTTCCCTATATTAACTAGAGATTTGCTGATTTCCCCAGAGATTTTTGAATGTTTTTCGAGTTTCCCAACTAGGAGACTTTGAGAATAGAGAAAAGGCACTAACTTCCCAGCGCTCTTTTGAACATAGAGAAAAATTGCCTGCTCAAAAGCTTTAAATCTGCTTTCAACCAATTTTGCAGATCGAGGAATCCACTTTTCTCTATGCATTGCTAGTTCCGGGCTGTACGGCCGGCTCTTATTCCTGCCCTTTCTCTCAAATCTAGCCTTCACATGAGGAGAAATAGACGAATTAGCTGCATTTCGCCTATTTACTTTCGTCGATTCTCATTTAGTCACATGGACTGTGTCAAGACTCCGTTGCCTATTTCAGGTCATTCTATTCGTATTTCGATTATAAGCATATCCCAGGCCTCCAATTCGCTACAATATCGACTCAAACGCAGTTTTGCGCTTCAGAAGTTTTGTCTACTTTCTCCATTTTCCCCGAATCTCGAGGAACTATGGTGCTTCCCTACCAATTTAGCAGAAACTATGAACTAAACGGTGAGTCCTCTGCTGAGCAGTTCTTCCTTGACTCGAAAGAAGTACCCAGGGTCGGGATAGCCGTAGCGCGTAGGGCCTCCTGTGATGTTGGTTTTGTGGTGAATTCCGTTCCAAACCACCGCGTTTGGCCTGCCTGTAGTGATACTCGTCCCGACCACAAATGTCAGTTTGCGCTCGAAGGCCAGGACCAGCAGTCGGACAACTTCCAGTCCTTCAGCAGTAGCAGGGAAAAAGGCAATTCGCTGAGTACCGCTGTAGTGAGTGCCACTGCGCTCTCCAGAAGGCATAGAGTACTGGATTACTACGCTTTCAGAGTCTGGGTAGCCTTCAATAGGCAGCGTTTGGCCTGCGTACCTGACTACTATGAGGGACCCAGGAGGCATGTCGCCCAGGATCAGTCCATAGGCGCGGCCGCATATCGGACACTTGAGGTAGTCGTTGGAGCCGCGGCAGGCTTCAATGCAGACAGGGTGGAAGTAGTGCTCGGAGCAGTAGGCCAGTTGCACGATGTGGCCTTGGTCTTCGGGTGTGAACTCGCACATGCAAATCACACACTTGTCCAGGGTTTGAGACAGGCTGGAGAAAGGCACGCACTTCCAGTGGGTTAGGTGGCTAGTGGGGATGCGCGAGGAAGAAGTCTGGGCTGTGCGGGGGTTTACTGCCAGTTCAAAGGGTGGGAAGCCGCAGATTGCAGTGGTGTTTTCCAGCGTTAGCGGAGAGTCGGTCTTCGCTACTAGGAACAAACGATAGGCAGTGGCTAGGTCTTGGCCTGCAATGTCCATGTAGCACTGGGCTTCCGCCAGACCCACGTCACAGAGACTCATCAGTCGCTCAGTCCCTGCCATTTCCCTTTCTTAAGTAGCTAAACGTCTGCGCGCACTTTAAACCTGGGAATTGCTGAAGTATTTGCAGGCGGAATTCACTACTTAGTTAGCTGAGTCCTAACATAACTGCCATAGGAAGGAAGTAGCAGGAATAGGCTAGAGGTCCAGTTTGAGTCTCTGCAGCAACTCGACCTGTGCGAAGGTCTTGACGCGTGCCCAGGCCTCTGCACAGGCTGGCTGGTGCTCTGGCCCTGCACAGTACCTCATCCGCAGCCGTCTGCACATTAGTTCGCGGTCTGCTCCGCTGAAAACCACTTCTAGGTAGCTTAGGTAATAGGTGTGTTTGGCTGGAGAGTTCACGAGAGTCTTGCAGAAGTCGTTGTTGTAGCTAGGGTAGTCGGGGGCTGGCAGCCTACCACAGTACTCCAGTTCCACACTATTCGCCTCAAACTGATTTTTCAAGTGCTCATATATTCGCACCTGCTCCCTATCCGAGATGTCAATACAATGAGGGCCGGATGTAGGATAGCCAGGTTTGTTTGTGCTGAAATTTCTTGTGCATTTGGACAGCCCACGAAACACCATTTTCTGGAGGTTGGGCAGCTTGGGGCGGTGTTCGGGGTCTTTGACCGAGCAAAACAGGGCGAAAAGGCTTCTGGAGACTTCCTGGCTTGGAGCAGTAGTGGCGAATTCCACAGTAGTAGGAGTGAACGGAGCAACCAGTAGCTCCAAGTCTTCCCTTGCGGCCAGTGTAGCCCCTTGTTCAATTCTTTGCAGTGCTTCTTTCACTCTGGGCTGCACATTCTCTTTCAGTTCATGTACCACTGCCAGCACGCTCTCTGCCCAGTCCTTGTTGCCTTGCAGTCTTTGGTTCCAAAGTGCCTCAATGTTCCCTGGACTTCCGAAGCTTGAAGGATCATATAGGCAGTTGTGCTCGGAGGAGACCAGTTCGGGGGCTGTCTGCGACAACTTAGAACGCAGTTTCTCCAGAAGTACACGCAAGACAAAGGCCTCGACCCTGTCCAATGCCATTATTATAATCTCGGGCAAGCTAGGCAAGACGCACAAAAAAGGACTGCGAATGCGAAATCTGCCTTTCAAAGCACAGGGAAGGGGAAAAGCCGTTCAAAGGTCAGAACTTGCGACCAGTTGGAAATTTAAAAAATTGTAGAACATTTTTGTAAATATAGATAGGAAAAATGGCTAGATGCTTTCAAGCTACATATTCAGCTGCCTTAAAATCTCTCTTCTACTTACAAGCCCTCTGCTATGCAGTTCTTTCACCTCTCTAGGACTGGCCAGCTCAATTACTTTGCTATTCCCGCAAAACACTACAAACAATGGAAAGGAAGGTTTAAGCCTGGGAAAGAGGAAAAAGCGCTTAAGGGCAGAAGTAGCGTCCAATACACAAGTCCAAAATGTGTATATAAAAAATGTAGAAAGGCAGGAAATAGGCTGAAATTGCATCTTTCCTCAATACATACAGCTGATATTGCAGTTCTCTACGAGTCACTACTCCTGCCTAGCTTTATTTACCTATTTAATCACAAATTGGTCCTTTGTACCTGCTTATCCGCTTGTGTCGCTCAAAGCACATAAATCGCTATTTCGCTCAAATCAATAGGCTGAAATCCCTACTTCTTCCAGTGCCAGAATCAAGGCAGGGGAATTGCCTGATTTACCTCTAAACTAATTTAAAGCTGTCCTAATGGCCAAATAGGCCTACTAATTGCTTAGATGCAATAGGAAACCCCTTTCCTCTGAAGATATCAGCAAAATACCAGTCTTTTCAGTATATTTCCGACAGAAAAAAGTGCTCATGAAGCACTAGAAACCATCGCGAAAGGGGAAACGCGTCTAAACTACTACATTAATTGTCACTATAAGCCCACCCCGCTACCACCGGCTCCGCTTTCCCCATAATTTCAAAAATAGAGCCCATATCCAGCGGCTTTTCAGGCAATTTCCGCCCCTTTTCAGGGAGTTTGAGCGTCTCCAGTCCCCTGCTATGCACCAACTCCCAGTCAATGCCACGGAACCACGCATGTGCCTTGACCTCTTCCGCCCCTCTGGCGCCCAGTCTCCTGCTGATGTCTCTGTCCAGAGTGCGGGCTATCAGGTCTTTTACCTCAGTGGAGAGGCGCTTGGGCAGGACTAGTCTTTGGTGGAGGATGTTGCGGTACAGTTCCGCTCGCTTGCGTGAGTAGTAAGGCGGCTCGCCCACCAACATCTCATACAGCAGCACTCCGAAGAGGTAGAAATCCACTGTTTGGGAGTGGCCGGACTTCGCAATCATCTCAGGAGGCATGTAGGCGAAAGACCCACAGAACGACTTGGTCACCATCGAGTCGTACACTCCCTCCTTGGACAGGCCGAAGTCTGTCAGCAGAGCATGTCCCTCGCGGTCGATCAAGACATTATCAGGCTTCAAATCGCGGTAAAGGACACCGTGACTGTGCAGAGTCTCCAGCACTAGCAGTATTTCGCAGGCGTAAGTCCTGGCTCGGTCTTCAGAGAGTCTACTATAGTCCTTACTTCCGCTCGTGAGACAAAAGGTCGCCCAGGGTGCCGCAGGGGCAGAAGTCCAGTAGCAGGGCTAGGAAATGAGAGGTCTGAAAGGCGTACCGCAGACGCACAATAAAGGGGTGTCGGATGGAGGCTTGGATGTTTCTCTCAGCCATTGCGTATTTGAGGAGGTTCTGGCCGAGGATTTTGTCCTTTCTGAGGAGCTTCATGGCGTATTGCCGGCCTGAGTCTGTCTTCGTGACTAGGAAGACTTCCCCGAAGCTGCCCTTGCCTAGCACACATACAGGTGTAAAGTCTTGATAGGAAACCTCTGTAAGGCCACTGGAACTGGCCACAGACTTCCCCATCGGTGACTTCGGCGGAGAGGCAAAGGAACACCTATTCACAGGCCCCCGCTCAAAGTAGCCGCGGAGAGCTTGCGGGTCTGTGCGATTCGCAGCTTTGTACAGCAGCTTCGTTATCATGTCTTCTCGAGAGTTGTGTCGCAGCACTCCGCCTAGCCTTGTCCTCGCATACGAGTCTGCACTCAGGGGAATACCCTGCAGTTGGCAGTGCTTCTGTATAGCCTCTGCGACTTCTGCACTGCCTGCGAGTTCGTAGCAGGTCTTTTGCATGTGGTTGTGGAGAGCTGCATTCGCTCCCGCTGCTAGCAGGCAGTGCACAAGGCTGAGCAGGCCTAGAGCGGAGGCGTGGTGCAGGGCAGTCAGTCCCTCTGAGTCCACTGCATTGATATCGGCTCCGTGGGCGAGTAGCAGCTGGCAAGCCCCTAGTTGTCCACTTATTGCGGCTATATGCAAGGGAGTCCGCTGGTTAACACTGCGCAGGTTCAGGTCGACGTCTGGGAGTTGGAACAAGTACTCACATACACTGGGGTGGCCGCAACTGGCTGCCAGGTGCAGAGCTGTCCAATTGTCCAGTCCCTTCGCACTCACCTGAGCCGTCAACTCCCCCCACTTTCCCGACTTCAGCAAGTCTCTGCATTCTCGCTCGTTTCCCCTCTTCACCGCCTCCCACAGTGCTTCGTTGTTCCTTCGCTTGGTCTGGCTGCTTAGATGGTACCAGTACTCCTGCACGTCTTGCTGACTGGAGGAGAGCACTTGGGCCAGTTGCTGGGCGAAGTCGGTTTGGTTTTCGTCCCTGAGGTCGATTTCCTCGCCTGTGTCGGTGTTGCGGATTTTGAAGCGTTGGTCTGTAGCGATGGAGGAAAGATTGGAGTGGAAGAGGTGCGAGGATCTGACTGATGCACTTGGCGAAGTAGAAAGAGGAGAAGGCAGTCTCCTCTCTTGCTTGCAATTCGGAGTGGAAAGCTGCGACTCTGCAGGGGAACTCACTTCCTTGTCTTCCAAGACCAGTTCAAAGGCCTCAGAACTGCCGAACATTTGGTCGGATGGACTTTCTCGAGGAGAAGCCAGGTCTCCAGGGTCTGAAATAGGGTAATTGACTACTAAAGGCCGGGGGGAAAGGGAGGAATTAACGCCGCTGGGCCAAGGACGAGTGGTATCTTGGCCCTGATTACTGCGTGGAGTGAGAGTCGTCATTTTCTTTAGATTTTACTATCCAAAGAGGGATTGTGCCTGGGAAGTCGAGGGGCGTATTGGGAAAGGCTGGCTTAATAGACTCATCTGTCCAAACTCCAGTAAATCTCATACATCTTACCTTGTTTCCCCTCTGTTCTTATAGCGGACATTAGCAAAGTATCAATTAGAGTAACAGAAGGGAGAAAACGCAGTCTAGACTTGGAAGTAGGGAATTCTCCTATTGTCTGGGCTAATCATTGAGAACTGCATCTCTTCCCAGTTCCTGTTTTCCAACCAAAGACAGTACTGGGAATGCGCTGCTTCTCTCTTACAAATAGCAGAGTCTCAAGTCCCTATTCGTCACATTTCCCAAAAGCCAGCCTCTGAGACAATTAAATTACTGTTAGTGCAGTCCTGGTCTGCCTAGGCTGCAGAGACTTTCCCTTTTCTTTGTAATAGCCAAGCATGGAACGTTATAAGGTCATCAAGAATGTGGGTGACGGCACCTTCGGCAGCGTCACGAAAGCAGTCAACCGCTCCACTGGGGAAGTAGTGGCAATCAAGAAGATGAAGCAGAAGTTCTTCAGCTGGGATGAGTGTCTCGCCCTGCGAGAAATCAAATCCCTGCGGAAGCTTTCCCACCAAAACATCGTCAAACTGAAGGAAGTCATCCGAGTGAACGACGAATTGCATCTGGTCTTCGAGTACTTGGACCAGAACTTGTATCAGCTGATGAAGAGCCGCAGTCAGCCCTTTCCCGAAGCGCAAATCCGCTCCTTGATGTACCAGACCTTGCTAGGTCTGGCGTACATGCACAAACACGGGTTCTTCCACAGAGACTTGAAGCCGGAAAATTTGATGGTGACCGGGACGATGTGCAAAATCGCGGACTTCGGACTGGCGAGAGAAGTGCGCAGTAAGCCGCCCTTTACAGACTACGTGAGTACTCGCTGGTACCGGGCCCCTGAAATAGTCCTGCGCAGTACCAACTACAACTCTCCCATTGATCTTTTCGCGATGGGCTGCATAATGGTGGAACTGTACAATCTGAGGCCAATGGCTCCGGGAGCTAATGAGAACGACCAACTGTTTAAGTACTGTGGAGTCCTAGGGTCTCCCTCAATGGATACCTGGCAGGAGGGGTATCGCTTAGCAGCCACTGCAGGGGCGCACTTCCCTGCCTGTCCAGGAATTCCCTATGCTACTTTAGTGCCTGCGAGTTGCGAGGAAGGACTGCAGTTGATGGAGGAAATGCTGCGATGGGATCCGCAGAGGAGGATAACAGCCGTGCAGAGTCTGGCGCACCCCTACTTCACCAATTTCACAGGAATTGTGCAGAACCCGCCTTCTGCACATGGACCAATGTCCCGAGGACTATTGGAGAGCAGAGACAAAGACCCTTACATGGGCAAAGACCCGGGAAGGACCAATTCCAAGTGGTCACAAGGCAGTTCGCACATATCTGACAAGTCAGCGAAAGGGCGGATATCCCTGAAGCCGAATGTGATCCAGCCAGCTCAGTACGGAGTTCCCAAAGTGCAGCACGGAGGGGCGCTGCCCAAACTCCGAGAAGTGCCCGAAGTCCCCAGTGAAGCGTTTCTGCCCAAAAGACTGCCAGGCCTGGCTCCTGTCTTCCCTGTGCAGCCGCCTAGGGCCAAGGTGGACGACTACGGGGAAGAACTGACGACTCAGGGACACAGCGGCAAGCAGCGGGAAGCCACTGGCAAGGTGCTGCCTCCTATAGCCGGCAACATGATGTACAGTCGGCCTGCTAACTACAACCCTGGTTTCGACACTCGCAGTCTGCCCAACCCGAGGCAGCCCATGTATGGCAATGCTCAATTCCCTGCAGCTTTGCCGCCAGTACAAAACTTCAGCCACATCAGCAACGGAGCCATTTTAGGCCGAGGAGGCGCCAGGCTTTCCGTTAAAGCAGGCGGACTGATGCTCCCAACGCTCAATCGTCCGCGCTATTAAGCTATTTCTATCGATAGCGTCTACAACGGCACAGGAGCAAAGGCGCTACCTAAGACCTGGGCGATTACCCACTGCTAGGGAAGGGCAGTGCGCTTTCTTCCTTGGCTTCAGGGTAGGCGGGCTCGTGCAGGTCCTCCTCAGACACCAGGGAAAAGGCAGGGAGTTTGGGGTCGTATCGAGTCTGGATGGGGTAGCTGATTACTCGTGGGGGACGGCCGCGGTCTGCTGAGGTTTCGTGCATTTGGTGGGTCTTTTCGTGGGCGGTCAGGTTGCTGGACTGGGTGAAGCGCTTCATGCAGCCCGGGAAACTGCACTGGTAGGGCTTTTCCCCCGTGTGCGTGCGCAAATGTGTCCTCAAGTTGAAATCCAGCGAAAAGAACTTCCCACAGAACTCGCACTTGAACGGCTTTTCCCCTGTGTGGACCAACATGTGTCTTCTCAGCTTGGAGTTGTCCAGAAACCGCTTCCCACAGCCCTGCATTTCGCACACAAACTGCCGCTCTCCGTGGGTCATCACGTGCTTGCGCAGGGAGCCTGTGTCTGCGAAGACCTTACCGCAGCCTGCGATGTGGCAGGAGTAGGTCTTTTCCTCTTCGTCTGAGTGGCAGATACCTTCTGAACTCGTCCTGCTGCGCTTCTTGGTGGGCTTGGAAGCGGCCTTGGAGCTGGCTGGCTTGTAGCCGCGGGCAGTGCGTTCGAGATCTAGGTAAATTGGGTCAGTCTTGGCGGCAGGCTTGGGGAGAGGCTTGGACAGAGGCGGAAGTGGAAAGTCAGTCAGGCTGAGAAGGCTAACAGACAGCTTTATTTTTAGTTCATTGCCGGGGTCGCCGTCAGCCATAGTGATAGAAGATGGGGTCGCAGACGACATTTTCCCTTTTATCCCAGAGACCCATATTGGCCTGAGTCCCGAACTGTCCCACTCCGCCTTCAAACTTGCCGCAGCAAAGTGTCAGTTTAGTCCTTCTCGGTCTAATTAAGATATCCAAATGGAAGAAGTCGGGAAGACAGACAGCGATGACTCCGGCTTCGAAGAAACCGGCGAAGCCCCGCATCGTCCAGCCTTCGACCCGCAGCCAGCCACCAAACTGCCTCACTTGCCTGCAGAGGCAATCCAGCCGCTCCCCTCACTCACAGTGCAGCCGTTGACAGGCTACGGCTACAGCCTTCTGCCTGATATGCTCTTCGGCTGGCAGCCCAAACTTGTGCACGGCGGACCAATCCCACTGATTTTCAACAAAGCAGAACTGCCTGTGACTCGGAACTGTGCAACTGGAGAGGACAATTTGGTGCTTTTTCATGGCTTTCGGCCCAAAGATTCCTTAGTGATGCACAGGGCTTTCAGTTCGCTGGAAACCTACCCTGTTCCCAACTACCCCACGATGCAGGTGTATGAGTATTTGCATCGAAGAGATCAAATTTTGAAGGATCCGCGGCCGTTTGTAGGGATGAACCCCGACTGCGAGGCCGGAGACCTAGAGTTCGACTCCACCTTCGAAAGCGGAAACCTGGACATGGTCGTGAAAGTAAGGGAAATGGAGTACGACCTGTACATGCGGACAGACGCCAACACCCGAGGCCACCGCCAGTGGTTTTATTTCTCCGCCGTGCCGCAGATTCCAGGCGAAGTGCGGTTTAATATCCTCAACTTCACGAAGAATGCAAGTCTGTATAGCCAGGGAATGCTGCCGTGTGTGTATGACGAAGCTATGCCGGAGCTGGGGTGGCGCCAGGCAGGCACAGAGATTCGCTATAAGACCAGCAAGTTGAATCCGTATACTCGCCGCTGTTATTACGGCCTGACTTTCAGCTATATGTTCCGCCATCCTCACAAGAAAGTGTTTTTCGCCTATTCAATCCCTTACACCTATACAAAGTTGCGAAAGTTGCTAGCAGAGCTCAGCACAAACCACGATATGACCATTAAGCGGGAAATCCTGGGAAAAAGTCTCAGTGGCGTGGAAGTGCCCTTAGTGACAATCACCAACTTCGCAATCCCTGTCAACCAGAAGCCAAGTGTAGTGGTCACAGGCCGGGTGCACCCTGGAGAGACCTACGGGTCTTACATGATGGAGGTGAGTGCTAGGTAGGGCTTTATGCGCTTTTTGGTGGGAGACTCGCCCACTGCGCAGTTCCTTAGAGACAGGTTGGTGTTTCATATTGTCCCGATGCTGAATCCGGATGGGGTCATTATGGGCAACTATCGGACCGGATTCGCAGGTTGCGACCTAAACCGACAGTTCCAAAGGCCCAATTTCGTCCTGCATCCCACCGTCACCGCCCTGAAAGCCCTGATTCTGCGAGTCTGGAAAGAACACGAGTTAGTGGCTTTCCTCGACCTGCACGCACACTCCAAGCAGAAATCCGTCTTCCTGTACGGCCCTCACTACCCTCTCCACAACGAAAAGTACTACAAAATGCGAGTTCTGCCGAGACTTATCTGCGGCAAGTCGCCCTTGTTTCGGTACAACTCCTGCAAGTTCCGCAATGAGAGAAGCAAGCGGAAGGCTGCAAGACTGGTGATTTGGAAGGAACTCAAGTTGGCGAATAGCTACACGGTTGAAGCGAGCTTTTACGGGTTTTTGAATGCAGAGCGAGTAACAGTTCCTTTCAGTGTGGACTTGCTGCTAGGCGCAGGGCAGGCAATAGCCGAGGGAATAAGTGAGTACATCCACTTGCAAGACGGAGAGTTACTTGAAAAGGACAAACGTCGCATCAAGCGGAAAAGTCGCAAATCCAAAGCTACCCCCAAGCCAACCAACCCCCAAGACTCCTCCCTCGACCTACCACCACTAGAAAAGCCGCATGAGACTGATACAATTGACGACATTGTGGAGGAAATAAAGGAAGAACTGCCTGGCATTGAGTCTGCGGAACTCGAAGAATCGGACTCTTCGGATGGAGATTCGAGTGAGGACGACTTGGAGCAGGCGGACCGGAAGGAACTGCACCTGAAAATAGCGGAAGTGATGGAGGAGTTCAGCGAATTGACGACGAACCAGAAGGCAATTCGCTCGGGGAAAGGGAAAACTAAAGGGAAAAAGCTGGAAAAGGCCGCTGCGGAGGTAGAGGCTCGAAGTCACTTGGAACAGTACTTCTCGAAAGCCGGGCAAATGGACCGCCGCAGAGCTCGGCCGAAGTCGAAAGGTAGGGCGCTGGTCCCCAAGGTGTACGACCCTAGTCAAATATCCAACCCAGGACCTAGCTACCGCTCAGTTTCCCTCAAGGCCAAAGACGGCCTGTTGCGGCAGCCCACTCACAAGGAACTTTCCCGCAGAGGGATCCAAAAGGGTTACATCGATACCTCTCTGTCGACTCCTGCTAAACTGCCCAACGAGCTTTCCACTCGCCTCAGTGCCTGGCTACGGCGCAGACTGCCGCAAACCGCTCGCCGTGGTTCTCGCGACTCAGAAGACTTAGAGGAGCACTCTGCGATAAGTGAGTGTAAGCCTTTGAGTCCCATACCGCCCATTCAGCCCATACGATTTGGGTCGGTGCATGAACACCGCCCTCGCAGGAACCCGCCCAGACCGCAGTTGACTCGCCAGCTCTCCATCAATTTGAGCCAGGCTGAGGGGTAGAGGTGTATATGTTAGCTAATAAGGCTGAGACATGAGACTGTCAGGGACTGCAGAGTTAGGGTAATGCGGCCACATAGAGACTAAAGGGACAATTGTCGATATCTCTAATACCAAATGCAGATATACAAACACATAGCTGTTAGTAAAGCAGCTAAGAAGACCTACTAGGCAAGAAGAATGTATGTGAAGCTTTGCTGAAAGTCGATAAATCAGGTAGCAAATCTGCCCTTTTACAGTAATCCACCTATATCGCTATATAGCTAAGTAGCCTTTTCACCTACAAATTCGAGCGAAGGGGTTTCCTCTGGATTAGCTATGCAGGGAGTAGTTGTTAGAAGCCTGGCTGGACCTGCGGTGATAGGGGCAGTTGATACGTATACATTAGCTTGTGGAATGGCAAATTCTTCTGATTAGGAAACTAGCGATTAAATCTAAACAATAAAGCGACTTATATAGAAACAGTGCAAGCTGCAGATTTCTCTATATGTGCGATTTCCCTCTCCTCTTCACCTCTGTCCCTTTCTATCCCCCCTTTACCCAGCAGCCTCTAATAGCCCCATATTTCACAGCTGCGCTCCTATGAGTTTCTCCGCCCCCCGCTCCCCCCAATTCACACGTGTGTTTCTCACGGCTCCATAGTAGCCACGATTGTAATATCGAAGGAGGATGTCCGCTCCCACCTTCGTCCTCAGCGAGTTCCAGAAAGTCCGGCAAGCCACTACTCCCGAGCTGCCCAACGTACTGAAAGCCTCAGATCTCTCCTACGCTCAGCAGGTCCTGCCCGTCAAGGAAGAAATCAAAGCACTTTTCCCCAAGGCACATGCTGTGCAGTATGTGGAGCTGCAGCCTGGGGAGCCCACCACTGAGAGCAAGTCACCGTTGAGAATTGGAGTGGTGCTGTCTGGAGGGCAGGCACCAGGGGGACATAATGTCATCATGGGCGTATTTGACTACATCAAGAGACATCACCCCAACTCCCAACTTTTCGGCTTCCTGGACGGTCCTCGAGGCGTCTTCACGAACAACTTCATGGAGATCTCAGAAGAGCTGATGCGGGCGTACCGCAACCAGGGCGGCTTCGACATGATCAGAGCCGGCAGAGACAAGATCGAAACCGAGGCGCAGTTCGTCAGTTCGCTAAAGAACTGCAAGGCGCTGCAATTGGACGGTCTAGTAGTCATCGGCGGGGACGACTCAAACACCAATGCCTGCTTGCTAGCTGAGTACTTCCTCAGTCACGAGTGCGCCACCAGGATCATTGGATGTCCGAAGACTATCGACGGCGACCTGAAAAACGACTTCATTGAGATAAGTTTCGGGTTCGACACAGCTACGAAGACCTATTGCGAGTTGATTGGAAACATCTGTCTCGATGCTGTTTCGTCTCAGAAGTACTACCACTTCATCAGACTTATGGGCCGGTCGGCCTCGCACATCACTTTGGAGTGCGCCTTGCAGACTCGGTCTTTGGCGATTTTGGGAGAGGAAGTCGAGGCGCAGAATCAGACGTTGGAGCAAATCGCGATGGACCTGGTGGAGCTGATAATTAAGCGCGCTGAGAACGGGAAACTATACGGAGTCGTGCTGGTTCCTGAGGGACTGATCGAGTTCATCCCCGAAATCAAGCGGCTGATTTCCCAAATCAACGACATTGTGGCTCACGGCGCTCCCTCTGAATCCAGCGAAGTGAAGGAGTTCGTAGCCTCGAAGTTGACGGAGGACAGTCTCAGAGTCTTCCGCTTCCTCCCCGAAGCCATATGTGATCAGCTGCTCCTCGACCGCGACCCCCACGGCAACGTGCAAGTGGCCAAAATCGACACTGAAAGACTGCTGATTCTGCTAGTAGACGCAGAGTTGAAGAGACGGGGAGTGACCTTCCCCTTCTTCCCACAGGCGCACTACTTCGGCTACGAAGGCCGCAGTGCCCTGCCCACTATCTTCGACTCCACCTACTGCTACGGACTGGGTTGCACAGCTGCCGCACTGATCAGGTACAACTTCACTGGATGCATGGCCACACTCAGAGGACTGAAAAGAGGAGTGGCGCACTGGCAGCCTGCAGGCTGTCCACTGGCAGCCATGATGGACGTGGAGCACCGCAAAGGCAAGAACGTGCCTGTCATCACGAAAGCTTTAGTGTCCATGGACTCGCCCTGCTTCCGGGCCTATGCGCGTATGCGTGAGCAGTGGAAGATTAACGACTGCTTCCGCTTCCCTGGCCCTGTCCAGTTCGAAGGCCTTGCGAGCAATGCACTCCCTATGCTCCTCGCCCCGCCCGTTGATGCGGAACTGGCTTCGTCCACGGACGACATCAGAGCCGAGTACCCCTACTACATCCGGAAAGAAGTAGACCTGAGTGCGTTGGCGAAAATCAGAATTGCGGCTCCAGTGGACACTCCCAGCGTGTTCGTGGACGGACTCCAGAGCTGCACCCTCGTCCCAGGCGAAATCCTGCAAGTGGTCAATGAAGAGGCTAAAGCGACAGTCTATGAGTCGTTCCCCAACCTGCGCGACCCTCGCTTCACTCGCTTTGTTGAGGTAGGGTCCTCGGAAACCCCTGCTACCAACCCACTTAACATTGGAATAGCCTTCATCGGCAGACATACTCCTGGCGCTCACAACGTCATTCAAGGTCTATTGATGGCTGTCAAGTCCAGACCTGGCTCTGCTCTATTCGGCTTTTTGGGCGGAAACCAGGGCATATACCACAAGAAGTACTTCGAAATCACGGAGGACAACTTTAGACTGTATCGCAATACTGGTGGGATGGACTTCCTGGGCAGAGGGACTGACGACATCCGCCACCCTGAACAGCTCGCGAAGACCAAGGAAGTGTGCGTCTTACTGAACTTGGACGGCTTGGTGCTGCTTGGCGGGTCTCACACTATGACGGATGCTGCTATCGTGGCGGAGTACTTGGTGCAGAATAAGAGCAAGACAAAGGTGGTTGGAGTGCCTGCGACTGTGGACGGCAATATCGGCTTCCACCTCTTCGAGACCTCGGTGGGATTCGACACTGCAGCCAGAGTTTACTCCCAGCTGATTGGCAACATGATGACCGACGCAGCCTCCGCCACCAAGTACTGGTACTTCATCAGACTCATGGGTAGAGACCCCTCCCACTTGGTGTTGGAATGCGGCCTGCAGACCCACGCGAACGTCACACTGATCAGTGAGTACTGCAAACGTGAGGGCGAAACGCTGGCTGATATTGTGAGAAATATCGCTGATGTCGTGCAAGCGCGAGCTGCAAGTGGGAAACTGTTCGGGACGTTGCTGGTGCCGGAAGGCTTACTGCAGCAAATCCCGCACTACAAGGAACTCATCTCTGAGATAAATGAAATGTACCGTGGGAAGAGTTCGGAGGAAAGAGCGGTGTTGGCGAAGCTGCTGAGTGAGAGTGACGAGGCGGTGGACACTCACTTCCAAGTCTACAGTGCTCCGGTCCTGAAGACTCTGCCGCAGTTCTTCCGGAAGGAACTACTCACCAAGTACGACTCCAACGGCACGATTCAGCTCTCTTTGGTGGAGACTGAGAGACTGTTGGCGGAAGGCGTAGCGAAGGAACTGAAGGCCAGAAAGGCTGCTGGGACCTTTAAAGCCAGCTTCTCCCCAATCACTCACTTCTTTGGGTACCAGGGCAGATGCTCCTTCCCAAGCATGTTCGACTGCTCGCTTGGGACGACTTATGGTCTAGCGGCCGCTGCACTGATTTCAGGCGGAGTGACAGGCTATATGACGACTGCCAGAGGACTAGTGGGGGAAGTGAGTCACTGGAAGGTCGGCGGCATCCCTCTGACGAGTATGATGAATGTGAAGGCAAAGAGCATTTACGGCCGCAACAAGGCCATTGTGCCTTCCTTTGAAGTCGACCTGAACGCCAAAGCCTTCCAAACCCTGTCCGTCGAAAGCAAGCAGTGGGCCACCAGCGACCTGCAGTCCAACCCCGGCCCTACGCAGTACTCTGGCGCCTCGGCCTACCAGGTCAACCAAACCCTGCAAAGCAACCATAAGATGTACCTCGACCTGCTCGAGAAGATCTCCTCTCTCTGTGACACGATTCAGAAGATGTGTCGCTTTGGAGTGCGCGAGGAACTGCTGCACACTGCAGTCATCGGCCTGTCCTCTGTGGAGGGCATCCTGCAGCTGCACAAGCGCAACTAGGTAATAGCTAGGAGGGAAATGAGGCTCTTTCGAGCGACTGCGGAAATGACGTTTTCACAGCGACTTACGCTGCTGCATAGCAAGCGAGTGGCGACCTTCGGCACAGCCTTGCTGCTCAAAGCCTATGCCTTTACCCTGTGTCCCAGTCCTACCTTGGTAGTGGACCTGCATCGCCTCCTGATCAACCTAAGTTCCAACATGCTGCAACTGCCCACTCAAAGCTTCTTCAAGCGCCAGACCAACTACAAACACAACTACGGCTATGGTAAACTCATCAGCTTTGGACTGACAGTGCAGGGGTCTTTGCTAGTAGTGGACGGCTGCTATTGGCTCTATCAATGTGCGAGTTTACCTACTTTGGCCCTGCCTGGAGCCAATTTCGCTTCTCTTGGTCTATTTGGAGCCGCTATACTGGTTGAAATGACGAGTCTCTTGCATCCTTTAGACCTCATCTACCCCACTCAGCCCTTCTCTGAAAGAGTCAAGATGGTAACTGCAATAATCACTCGCAAACTCCGCACTCACTGGATGTTAGAAAACATGACCTGGACTACTCTGCTAAACCTCGCCTGTTGCTCCCTCCCTCTAGCTATCCAGCTTCTCCCTCTGCTCTCCGTCAATCCCCATATTAGTGAAATCATCGGCACGGCTTCAATGGGACTTTTGTCAATGTAAGAGCTATTGTAGAGGATTGGGAGGGATTATGCTGCAGTCGAATTTCGAAATATTGGCTAATAGGGGGTTGGGACGCAGGGATGTGTCGAGAGTAGTCAGGATAATCGAGGGTCGTCCGGGAATAATGAAATTAGACGGAATTCGGACCAGTTACTTATCTTCCGGAGAAGTAAAAATCACGGCTTTAATTCGCTACAACCCTTACTACCTTTCCAAACGCTTACTACACGACATGCAAAGCGACATAAAATCTCGCGACTTCACAGTGGATGAAGCGAAAAGAGTAGAAACGTTAATCTGCAAGCAGGTGGAACTGACCCTCACCCACACTACAGAAGTGAAGGAAGACATGGAGAGAGACATCCGCTTGGCATTTCCCCATGTCAAGTATATTGACTTGGAGTATGTGCTGTCCAAGGATAAGAGGGATGTCAAAGAGAACTAAGCAGGTAGATAGGACGGGTGGACTTTAGGCCCATCTTTCAATGGGGGATTTGAGGCCGACGCCCACTGCGGAGCTTCCGGCGGGGAATGCAAATCTACAAGTCCGTGGGCAAGAGAAAGCCAAAGAACTCTCTGAAAAGCCAGTCGTGGACTGGTCCAACCGCCGCAAGATCTTCATCCTCTTCCTCCTAATGAACCTACTGCTCAACTACGACACAGGCGTGATCCCTGCGAGTCTCGTGCAAGTAAAGCGGGAAATCCACATGAGTTTCCAGGAACAAGCAGCCCTGGGGTCGCTGGTGTACCTAGGCCTGTGCACTGCTTCTCTGATTGTGTCTACAGTGTTTCAGCAGTTTTCAGCTGCGAGGACTATGATTTGGATGCTGAGTCTGAACGCGTGCTTTTGCCTGTTGTTTTCCTTGTCCTACAACCTGTACCTGATGTACGTGTCGAGAATTGGCATGGGTAAGGCGTAGCATAGGCTTCACACAGGCTTTCTGCGTGATATACGGCCCAGTGTGGACCAACGAGTTCAGTCCTCCAGAGCATGCGACTCGCTGGATGGGCCTGCTGCAGTCCTTCGTGCCTCTGGGCATCATGCTGGGGTACACCTGTGCAGGCTTCATTGTCAACTTCCTACCCGCGTATACAACTTGGCGCTTCGCGATTCAGCTGCAAGCGATGTTCGAAATCCCAGTGGCCTACGCACTCAGCCGCTTTGACCCTGCAGACATCGACATCATTAACGTTAATCGGGAATCCAAGTCTGTGCGCATCGACTCCATCAACATCAGCCAGTTGGCGAACTTTTGGAACCAGGTGGCATTGCTGTTTTCCAATGGAATCTTCGTGTCTGTGACACTGGCTTTGTGCATGTTTTACTTCGTGGTTACGGGCATTCAGTACTGGATCACTGTGTATTTGATAGAAGTCCTGGGGTCGGACCCCATCAAGGTGCTTATTAGCTTTAGTGCGACGTGCATATCCGCTCCCTTAGTGGGAGTCGCTGTAGGCTCCTACATCGCAGACCACCTCGGCGGATACAAGGGCCGAAACCTGATAAATGCAATCAAGTTCTGCGCTCTATGCAGCCTTCTCGCCTGCTTTTTCGCCATCCCTATAGGCTACGTGGGCTCCCTCCTCTACGTAGTACCGCTCCTCTGGATCCTCCTCTTTTTCGGCGGAGCTATGAGTCCCACAGCCACCGGGATCAACGTGAACGCTGTGGGCCGCGAGTACCAAAGCGCCAGTTCCTCCTTCTCTCAACTGATCTTCAACTTGGGCGGCTACTTCATGGCGCCTGTGCTGTCTGCCTTTATCATGGACCAGTTCCCAGACCCAATACTCGGCCTGCAGTGGGGACTTCGAGCTGTATTGGGAGTGAGTGTGGGCGGGATGGTCTTCCTACTCGTGGCTTGGCTGGTGGCGTACAGAAGACTGAGCAAAGAAGGCTACTTAGACTTCGAGGAGGAGGGAGACCAAGTCGGAGAGTTGAAGGGGTACCAAGCAGGAGAGGTAAGCACTACTTAGCTCCAACTGGAAGTTATGCGGCGCAGAGCGCACAGTCACTCTTTCTAAGTCTAGTAGGTGAAATATGGGGCTGTACAAGCTGCGCCTGCTGCAGGGGGGCCTCACCCTGCGCAAGTACAGACGCTGGTATACCTCGATGTCACGCTTTAGGTGGAGGATCACGATGGTGGCGGTTGTTGTGGTTTTCCCATATCGGCCTTTGTTCACTTCCTGGCTCAATGACTTTCTCTATACCTGGGGATTCAAAATCGCTACCATTGCTCGTCCAGACGGACACGAGTTTTGGAACATAGCCTCCTTCGTAAGCCCCACTTAGGAAATAAATTACCGAGAAATCAAAAACTTCACGCCTCCCCACCGCACCGCCGAAATCTACCATGAAGAGCCCGACTCCTTCGCAGACAACTTCAGTACAATCGCCACTACTCAAGACTGGGACTTGAAGCACAACACTGATGTAACGAGGTCTATGGGGTTTGTGCACCACCCCTCCAGAGAGACGGAGTGCTTGGTCGAGGGAGCGCTGTTTCAGGAGGACCAGAACAAGCTGGCGGACGCAGTTAGGTACAAAGTGGCGGACTTCTGTGTGAAGCGCGGAATATGGAAGTCGGTGGGAGAGGCGTTTGAAGAGCGGGAGAAACTGCGTCGCAAGCATAACCCTCGGCCTCCTAACCTTTTGCAGCCTTAGAAATGGAGGAAACGCAAGTGCAGACAGCTTCCGAAGCTGTGCGGCTGTATCAACCCTGGCCGTGTCCGTGCTCCGCCCTCAACCCTCCTGCTTCCTACATCTGTGCGCAGTGCAATGCTGTCAGTGAGGAGGTGAAGCAGGCCATCATCACCCGGCTGCCCTACATCTACAAATCAGCCCAGGCCAGAGAGGAAGAGAAGGCAGTGCTGGAGGTGGACTACTGCGGACTGTGTGGAGAAGCGACCCTGCCTGGGAGTGGGATTTGTGAGGAGTGCAGAGAAGGAGTGGGAGAGCCGGTTGATGAGAGCGTGCTGAAACCCACTGTTCCTGAAGACGCCATCCGTCCCTGGAAGTGTGAAAACTGCGATACCGAAAACTTCAGCGACTCCAACTGCCGCAGCTGCTCAATGATCCGCAAGCTGCCCAGTCAGCCCCACCTCAAGTAACCGACTCCTAGTTCATTAGACATATGGGCGGATGCATGATGAGGACCAAGAAGCCGAGGGCTGTCAGCTTGAGTGAAACGCCGAGGAACTATGCAGCGCACAACTTGATATTGGACCGGTGGAGTGAGGTGCAGATTCGGATGCTGCAAAGGATCTTTCAGCAGGGGAAAACGTCGATAGAAGGTCTGGACTATCAAAGTTTTCTCGGGATTTTTCCGCATTTGGAGCGGTTTCCGGCTGAAATTCGACTTGCAGCCTTCAAAGCCTTCCTGCCGGCCAAAAAGCAAGCCGTCGGTTTCCGCGAGTTTTGCCTCACCCTGAGTCAAATCTTGCACTCTGACCGTGACGAACAGGCCGCCTTTCTATTCAAAATATTCGACCTGGACCTAGACCACGCCCTCAGCGCCACCGAGTTTGAAACGCTAGTGACCTCCTGCTCTCCCTATTTGCGAGACAAAGACTCCACCAGATCCGAAGACAGTGTTCCTATGAACGCAGAGCGCTTCAAACAATGGGCACAAGAGAACCTGTCCCTGGAAGAAGCCTTAAACTGCTTCGAAATCATCCCCTCGCCCGAGGAGGAAAAGAAGCAAGTGCAGTGCCATCTGCTGAAGGCCAGAGACTGGCCCGCAGGCACCGAGGTGTTCCTAGTGACTTGGAAGTGGTGGACAGCCTGGACCGCCTATGTGCGGTACAGCGACTCTCAAGGGGAAGGGAAGGCCTACAACAGGACTGTGTCCGCTATAGTGGGAGACAGACCTGTGGAAATTGAAAATGAGGAGCTGCTGAGGGAGGGGTCGGGGGTGGAGCTGAGGGAAGGGGTTAGGGAGGGGAGGGATTTCGCGGTCCTTTCGGAAGCGGCTTGGAAGGCGCTTGTGAGTTGGTATGGCGGCGGACCCGCAATTCGCAGAAACATCGCTGTGCAGACTGAGGGAAGGCGAGAAATTAGTCTCTACCCGCCCTTCCTCAAAGCCTTCCTATACACATCCAAGCCTGCTACTCGCCTGGCGACACACATCGCCGTTTTCCCCGGCTCCTCCTCGGCCTGCTTCGATTCCACGATCCGCAAAGAACTCGGCCTGGTCCCAAGCGACCAAATCCGGTACTGGCAGCGCACAGACGCAGACTACAAGTCCATCTCAGACCTCACCACTTTCCCCCTGTCCTGCGACTTGATAGTGGAACTCGGCCAAGTGACAGGCGCAAGGACGCTCTGGCCAATGGACCAGCGCACTCCCAGCGACATCTACTGGCGGGAGTTCAAGAGTGGAAGTCGGGTGGATATCCAGAGGGCGCCAAATCTGTGGGTGGAGGCGATTGTCATTAGCACGTCCGAAACCCACGTGACAGTCAGACTCCTCAGAGAGAACTGCACTGAAGAAGTACCGAAATCGTCTGAGGACTTGTCGGCTCCTGGCACCAAGACTGCGACTTTGGTGGCGTTGCCGCCGCCTGGAATGGCGGGGGCGAAGGGAGTGGCGAACTTGGGGAATACCTGCTATATCAGTGCGGTGCTGCAGTGTGTTAGCAATACGCCGCTGCTTAGGGACTACCTGCGGTCGAAGCAGAACTATGGAGCGCATGTCAATTTGGCGAATCCGAATGGCTTCAAAGGTGCAATGGCTATGGAAGTCTGTACAGTGATTCATGACCTGTGGGAAGCCCGCCGTCCTGTGATCAGTCCTTTGGCCCTCCACAAGACTCTCAGCAAGTTCTTTCCCCAGTTCGAAGGCCACCACCAGCACGACTGCCATGAGTTGCTTGGCGTCCTGCTCGACTCACTGCACGAAGACCTAAGCCGCGGGCTGGGCCAGTCCCACCTTCCCCCGCTGACCATAAAGAACCCTCAACCCGGCCAATGCGAGCGCGAAGCTGAGAACCAGTGGAAGGAACTGCAGGGTGCTAAAGGGTCCGCAATCTCCGATTTGATGGGCGGACAGACCAGAACCACTATAAGGTGCAGAAACTGCGGGGACGTTTCTGTGCTTTTCGAGATGTTTATGCACCTGGCGCTGCCTATTCCGGTCAGCATGCAGCAGGCTTTGTTCGTGTCTCTCTTCCACTCTTCAGGGAAGTTGGTCAAATACGGACTAATCCTGCCCCGGGGAGCCACTCTGGACTCCCTTATCACCAAGGTAGCGGAAGTTATTCAAATGCCCTCCGACTCTTTCCTACTTTGCGACTTATACGCCCGGAAAATAGGCGCTATCTATGCCCCAGGCCGCACCGACAACCTCCGCAGACTCGGCATCAACGCCCGCACCGAACTCGTGGCCTACGAGGCGCCAGGGTGCTTGGACGCCTACGAACAAGACCTCTCGAAGCTCGCAAAGCCGCCCACTGAGTGTGAGTCCGGAGACAGACTGGACGTACAGGCTGAGGAAGGCTTGTGGCTGCCTGGGCAAGTCACCAACATAAAGTCCACTTCCCAAACAAAGGAACTCTATGTGACTTTCTTTAATAAGGAAGTGATGTCGCAGTGGGTGGATACCCGCAACCCCAGCCTCGCTCCTTTCCGCTCCAAAAGCAGGAAAGAAACGGACCGAATGATGCGCTTTCAAGTCATCCACAGGAAGCCGGGACAGGACCCGGGGTCGCTGGAGCTGTTTGGCATGCCGCTGATGGTTACTGTGGCGAGTTGGATGACTTACCAGGACCTGATACAGGTGGTGCTGGGCAGACTGGGGGTGTTCCTCAAGCCGCAGTCCAAAAGGCCTTCACTGGCCACTGGAAGGTCTGCCGTGAAGGAGGAAGCCGGGCGAACTGACTCCAACCGAAGACCGTTTTCCCTAAAAATTCTAAATCACACAGGCAACTTCTGCCATACTTGCGGTCAGAAATGCAGCGGATGCGAGTTTCCAGCGCTGAAATCCACCCTCGCAAGCATAACCAGCCAGAACTACTTCATCATTGCAGCGGACTGGGCCGCAGGGTCCTACTCCTCAGAGGAATTCGAAGACGAGTCCCTAACCGCAGCTCGGACCCTCGACCAAAGGAACGCCTCCGTCCTAGAGCTGCTGGGCTGTATGGACGAATTCACCAAGGAAGAGGAAATCGACAGTACTTGTGAACACTGCAAGCAGACAGCCATCTCTATGAAGATGGACATATGGCGGCTGCCCGACATTTTGATTCTCAATCTCAAGCGGTTTGCCTATGTTTCCGGCACTTTCGAGAAAATCGACCAAATGGTGTCGTACCCTTTGCACGCTTTGGACATGTCAAATTACGTGAGGCTGGAAGTGCCGGCGGGACTGACGCAGAGCTCTACGGCCCTGCAGCGCGCTTATGACCTGTATGCGGTGGTTTTCCACGCAGGCAGTATGGAGAGCGGCCACTACACCACTTGCTGTGTACATGAGGCTGAGGGCAATAGTCGTTGGCTGATGTTTGACGATGAGCAAGTATTTGAAGTGACAGGAGATGTAGCGAAGACAGTCGTGAGCCGCAACGCCTACCTCCTCTTCTACAGACGCAGGAAGATGGCCACGAGCAACCTAGTGAACTTGGCCTGCCTCTCATAGCCCTATTTCCTCTATTGCGTAACTGTAATGACCAGCATCCGCCCCTTCGCTCGGCCAAACACTGACCTGCAGTCGCGCAGCTTTTCCCAGCCGCACAAGTACCGCCCTCCGACGCCCAAAATGCCCTCGCGGACTCTAGCTGAGGAGAACATGAGTGCCTTTATGACGGGTAGACGCAAGGTTGAAGAGTTCCCATCCGAGATAAACAAGCCGCAGCGGATCGAACTGCCAGTGTACTTCAACACTCCCAGGAGGTACACTCTCCCTCGCGGGCGAGGCAGCAGCACCGAACGACCAGCCCGGCTGCCCGTCAGCAACCTTCAAAGCGACAAGAAAGTCTCAGTCATGAGACGACTAAAGGACTACCAAATGCTCGCTTTCGCTTGTAAGCGCAGTGGGAAGACCAGAGACCAGGGCAGAGCGCATTACAGCATTGGAGTGCTGCTGGATAATGTGGGGGAGTTTGACAAGGCGATCAAGGCGTACCAGCAGTTCCTCACTGTGTGCAAGTCGATAGGAGACACGCATGGGGAGGCGCTGGCGTATAACTGCATTGGGGTGGACTACCATAAGATGGCGGAGATGGCGCCAGGCAATAAGGCCTTGTGGCAGGAAGCTATCAACTACCATACCAAGCATAAGGAAATTGCGGACGTCCCAGGCAAGTTCCTCGCCCACGTCAACCTCGGCATCATCTACAGCGCTCTGGGCGAAGCTGAAAGAGCCGCCATCAACCACCAATTCGCACTCAGATACGCTGTCCACCTCGAAAGCCGCGCAGGCCAAAGCGTAGCCCTCGGCAACCTCGGCCTCATCGGCACCAATACAGTCAGTGGCGACTCCAGTAAACTGAAGATGTTCGTAGAGCGCTATTTGACCCTTAGCCACGAACAGCGCAATCGAAAGGGTGAAAGCGGCGCCTACTTCCAACTCGGGAACATCTCATTGAGCATAGGCGACTATGACAGCAGCACTAAGAACTACTACAGGGCTATGAAGATTGCGGAGGAAATCGGGGACAAGGACTTGCTGAACGCAGCGAAGTGCAGCTTCGGAGTGGCCAATGCCAACTTGAAGATGGAGGACCACATGAAAGGCATTTTGGAGAGAGTGGAGCACCAGGAGGAGGAGGAAGACGCGTAGAACTAGTCTCAGCTCTGCAGTTACTAGGAGAACACAAATGCAGTGGGCTGGATGTCTGACTTGTAGTCCGTTTCCACGTGTGAGTCGAAAAAGCGAGTGAGCAGTCCACTGGCCTTGGAAGCCAGCTCAGCGGAGCAGTGGTGGCTGAGCCCCTCCAGCAGCTCTGTGCAGCCTGTTTCGCTCAGCATGTTTTCCACTGTGTGGGTGCCGTTCTCTCTCGCCCGCTCGATCGCTTGCTCTAGGAAGGTCAGCAGGTTCTGAGTAGGTCATACCAGCACTACCTTGGAGTCGTTCTCTTCCAGACCCTCCTTCACCACTGCTATCACTCCGAACGAGGTCAAAGCCACGATGTGGTCCCAGGTGCCTCGTCTCGCCAAGTTCGACAGTAGCCGCGAAACTGCGAACTTCACCTTGTGGGAGCAGTCGCTGATTTTCTTCAATGCCTCTCTGAGCACTGGGTGGTTGACCACTAGTGAAACCTGCTCCTTCACCCCCGCTGCAATGTTGGCCAACACATCCACAGACCTCATCCGCAGCAACTCAGATGGGTCATTTAGCCGCGTCTGTATCTTGTCCAGTACTCCTAGGTCCAGTAAGCGCTGGGTCACCTGGGTGCCTCCCGCGGACACGTCCACGAAAATCTTCGCCAGGTTGAAAGCGAGCTGCGGACTGGCAGACTCATACTGGCTAAGCAGGGGCTGGAGGAGGCCGAGGTTGAACAGCAGGAGGATGTGGTCGTCTCGCATCATTGCGATGTTTTGGATGGAGGAAAGCACTTGCTTGCGCACTGAGCCGGACTGAGACTTGCGCAGGAGCAGAAGGACTTCCGCTATGGTGTGGACGGTTATCACGTCTGAGCAGTATCGGAGCAGGTTGCTCAGGACCCAGGCGCCTACTTTGGTTACCTTTATCGAGCCGGCTTTCCGCCGAATTGCAGCGGCCACAGCCTCGTGCACACCCTGAGAAACCAACTTTTGACAGGTCTGGCAGCACTCACCCGCAATGTTCCCAATCGCAAACAACACGTTTTCCACCAAGTCTTCATCCTCACTAGTCAGCAACTCTATGAGTCGCAGCTCCCCAGTGACGCCCAACACTTCCCTGCAAGCCAGCGGACACTGAGACAGGAGGTTGGCGAGCACCCAAGCAGCCTCTCGCTGCGACTCCAAGTCCTCGCGGTACAAGTACCACAGCACTTCCTGCACCAACTGGGGACTGTAGAGCCTGTCGGTGTCAATGCTCTGGGTCTGTCCACTGAAATAGACCTTCAGTAGTCTCAGTGCTTGGATGGTTTCCACCCTCATCTCATGTCTGCCCAGCAGATACAGCAGCAGTTCCACTTTGGAACTCACAGGAATGCCGCTGTTCAGAGCCGGGTACAAGGCGCCCAGCTCCCTTTCCGGGCCTGGGGCAGTCTCCCCTGCCTGTCCCTGGTCTTTATTCAGGTTGGAAATCATGGCTCTGCGCAGACGCACCTGCTTCTCTCGCTTTGCCTTGCGCAGCTCCACAGCGAAGTCTTCCTTGCGACAGAGCTGTTCCTTGAGGTCGAGGCCACTCATGTAGAGTTGTTGGTGAGTTTGGAAGCGCAGGGAGAATTCAGCCATAGCGCGGGAAATATTAAAACCTGCGAGACATGGCTGTACTAGCAACTAGGACTGGCCCCAGCACCATTGCAAATATGCTTTGGAGTCTTCGCTGCCTGCGCCGCGGTATGGGAGACTCGCCCTCTCAGACTCTGCACAGACTGCTTCAGCAGAAGTCCTCGCTGTCCCTTGCCCAGCTCAACCAAGGCCTTTTCGAGGTCGTTCAGCAGTCTGTCGCCTCTGCAATTGACCACACCTCTTTGACTTCTGTGCAGTGCTTGCAACTGGTTAGGCAGGTGAGTGATGGAGTTGGAGACTTGGAGGCAGGGCAGTTGGTGACCTTTTGCCAGTGGCAGAGCCTGGCAACTAGACACTTCTTTGGCTGGAGAGAACTAGTGGCTGTCGATACGGATCGACTGAGGGAACGGCTGGAGGACTTCACACAGCGACGAGAACTGAGCACTTTGCAGCTGCAGAGTCTACTACAAAGTCTCAGCGAGCTCAAGTACCCCTCCGTTAAACTCGTGTCCGACGTAATCGAACAGCGACTAGCGGCCCCAGAAGGGTCCTGGACCACACAGGAAATGCTAGACTTGCTCCTGAGACTGACACACATGAACCGACACTCTCGCAAACTGATGGACTTGACAGCCCGCCGACTGCAAGCGATGGACTTTCGCAAACTGGATATCACGGCTTTAGCCCAGTACTATGAGAATTTGTGCTCTGTGGAGTTGTTCTACCACAATAAGCGGTATACAGAACTGGTAGACAGAGTTGCTCGCCACTTGCTGGAAAAGGCCAAAGACGCAGAGGAAGCCGCCCTGCTGAATTTCCTGGAAACCCACTTCAGCCTGAAGTTCCACCGAGTCCTCTTGGGCAAGCAACTGCTAACTGTGCTCAACACGCGACTTGACGGTTCCCCCTCTCCAAAGTTCCTGTTCGCTGCAATTCGCCTACTCATCTCACTGCAAGACTCTGACCAAGTCTTAATACCGCCGGACTTGGGGAGGAGGCTGTTCACAGAGGCTGCGAAGCTGCTCGCCGGGTCCAGCACTGCAGACCAGGAATTGGTGTTTTCAGCAGTGCAAGTGCTACTGCCTCGACTACCCCCAGCACTCGTGCAGGCCGGAAATCGCTTAGCAGCGCACTGTCCCAGTCGCTTGTGGCTAGTTGCAGCGGTGCGTGCGTTCGAAGCAGCACAGGAAGACGCAAGTGCACTGCTCACCCAGCTGCCCAGCCTGCTGAAGGAAGTCACGACTTACACGGCGGAGGACCGCTTGACAGTGCTTTCGGCTGTCTATTCCAAGCGGGGAGTGAGTCCTTTCGAACTGCTGGAAAGTGAGGTGCTGGCCAGCTTCGAAGGGATTTTGCAAGCGGATCAAGTCGGAGCTCTGCGATTGATGGAGAAAGTAATCAAACATCCGAATTATTTACTCAGAGAAAAGCTGGACTACCTGCGCAGAGAAGCCCTGAAGTTAATGACTTTGCCTTGGCCGCAGGAACTCCCTCCCCACTCCCTGCTCTACCTCGGGTTCTTCCTATGCAAGGGGAACGAAGATGTCTGGGTGCAGGCGCTGCAAGCCAACCCAGGCAAAATCCAGCCCAGGGACCTGATGATGGCAATGGACCAAGTCGAAGACGCAGACGACTGCGAAGCCTCAGTTCTGCTGACCCTGGAAAGCCTGCAGTCCTCCCTTAGTGCGGATATTGTGGTGTCCAGTTATAAACTGCTGGACAAGAACTCAGACCTGCGACTGGTCCAGCGCTACCTGCAGCTCCTCAACCGTGTTGACCCGGGCCAGGTCAGCAAACACCTGCTGCTCGTTTCCTTCAGCGGCATCATTCGACTGGTGCTGACGCACAGTCTGCAGGCCGTGCTGTCCGCCTACCTTCCCGCCCTGCAGAGACTCAGGAAAGACCTAGCGTAATAGAGACACAGACAGACAGGGAAAGACAAGGAACTGAGTTTATACATAGTCACGCTGCTGTATTCAGCCGGGCTGATTGGTTGCTCTGAGGTGATTTCCGAGGTGCAAAGCACTATTCCACTAGCGGAGCTGCGGGGACTACTGCCGCCCCTGGCTCTGTTCATTTGGGACCAACTGAGTCCACAGGACAAGTCTCAGGTCCTTTTGCCGATGCAGCACTTCCGCCACGATATCAACATTTCCGCCTTCAAGGTCAGAGTCGAGCAGTTCGTGGCACTGCCTGAGTACGTGCCGAGTGAGACTTTCCAAGAAGTCGTGGCGAAGAGGCTGGCGAGCGTTCCGCCACATTTGTACTGCAAGGCTACGAGTGTGGTGCGGGACCTGCCTTCGAGGTTCTTGACCCCGGCTGAGCACTTCGTAGAGAGAGTGGTGAGGCAGGTGGTGAATATGCGGCAAGGGCCGGAGTACCAGCTGCAAGTCAGACAGGAAGTCAAGTTCCTGCAAGTCTTGGCTCGGCAGCACCTAGGTGCCGACCACTTCGAGGAAGTGCTCGCCCGCCTGCCCCTCAACAGCCAAGACTTGCGCCCCCGCGACACAGTGCGACTCCTCCTCGCCGTGACATCCTTCGGCAGCACCTACCAAGACACAGTCACCGCCCTGTGCTATAACATCGTCTCCGCGCCCCAAGACTTCCTGCGCTACACAGGCAGCATCCTGGGCGCCTTGAGTGACGGCAACTTGCAGCAAGAACTGTGGAGTGCGAAGGCAGCGGAGGCGTTGGTGCACTCTCCGCGGCAGGATTTCTCCTTCTCACCTGCGGAGGCTGCGAAGGTGCTAATGTTTTGTGTGCGCATTGGCATGCAGGACAACTACCTGATTAAGCGGCTGCTGGAGCTGAGTCCGCCTTGCAGAGTGGACGACTTCGACCTGAAGCGGTACCTGTTGCTGCTCAACTACCGAGAAAGGCGCTCCAATCAGTTCAGTAATGCAGCCGAGTTGCAGACTTACAAGGAACTCCTCGATAAAACCGCTTGGAGGTACTTCCTCAGACAACAAGCCCCGTCGAAATACGTGCAGGACCTCTTCGTCCCTTTGGAAACTCCCTGGAAAGTGCCTGAAGTTGCACTGATGCAGGGCAAGAAGGCAAGACTGGCGGGCGACTACAGCTTTTACGTGGAGTTGGCGGGGAAGTTGGGAGTGAACTTGCAGGCAGCTTAGTTTAGGCAATAAATGCGAGTGCTGCCCATACCACTCTTCGCGGATAACTACTGCTATGCGGTGATTGGCAGGGGCGCCAGCAGCTTCGCACTGGTGGACGCAGCCCACTACCCTAGCGTACTCAACTACATCCAAAGGTCCGAAGTCCTGCGCAGCTTGCGTCTTTCCCACGTGCTGACCACCCACAAGCACGAGGACCACTCCGGCGGCAACAGAGAACTCGCCGCAGCCCACCCCACAGTCTCCATCCTCGGAGGACGAGAAGACCAAGTCCCTGCTTGCACTCGCTCAGTGACTCACCAAGATGCAGTGGACTTGGAAGGAGTTACAGGCACAGTGATAGCAGTGCCTTGTCACACTCGTGGCCATGTGGCTTACTACCTGCAGGACGAGGAAAGCAGAGTGGTGTTCACAGGAGACACACTGTTCGTAGGAGGGTGCGGACGGTTCTTTGAAGGCAGTGCGCAGGAAATGCAGACAGCGATGGAAAGACTGCTGGCCCTGCCTGGGGACACACTTGTGTACCCTGGACATGAGTACACTGTTGCGAACTTGCGCTGGGCGGCTCTGGTGGACAGGAACAATGAACAGCTGAGAGCGAAGCTCGCCTGGGCGGAAGCAGCTCGGGACCAAGGTCTGCCCACCGTGCCTTCCACACTCCAAGCCGAACTAACCTACAATGTCTTTCTGCGTGCCTCTCACTTCCAAGGCTTGACTGGCACATCGGACCCAGTTTCCTGCTTAGCTGAACTGAGGCGCTGGAAGAATGAAAATAAAGTCCAGAGGGATTAGCCATAGCTTCCTAGTTCACATGTCGTTTCGCAAAGATATCCGTAGTGAGGTATTATATTCACCTGTAATTAGCGCAAAATGCATTATAATCAATGAAGTCCCTGTAATAGGCTTTCTCATAGGCGCAAGTTGCACATTCAGAATGGACGAACTCTGTAATAGTTCTTATTTGGATATATAAGTTTCTTATTTAGTGTAAAATGCTACTGGTGAGAAGAATATTATAATAGCAATTATTTCATATGAATGATTAGTGGCCTAGAAGACTTATTTACCCACTGGATAATGAAACACGAAGGAATTTTCCCAATACATATCCCCAATTATTGAAAAACACCAACTCAATTACTCTCCTTCGCCAATATTTTCCTCGAAATACCTCTCTTTTCTGAAAAACAGAACTGCTGTTTGGTTATGTTGGTGCTGCGACTCTAGGGGGATCTAATAGATAGAGAAATCCAAAACCCTGGGATTTGACGATAATAATGGCCTGGACTCTGCTACTCGCAAGCCTCGCGCTCGCGGATGAACTTTCCCACCTATACGAAGCGAACGAAACTGTGCTCGTGTGGCTCAACAAAGTGGAAGCTCAGTACAGTCCCGCCCGCCACAGTGCCTTCAGTGCCTTCCCTCTGTGCAGAGGCCAGTTCCTGCCAGAGCCCTTGCATCAGCTCACTTTCGGGGAAACACTGCAAGGCTTTGAGATGCAGAACAGCGGGATGGAGGTGCGCTTTCTGCAGGGAACTAAGCGGAAGCCACTGTGTTCAGTGCACCTCGCTGACACAGACTTAAGCCTGCTGAGGAAGGCAGTGACAGCACAGTACTGGATGCAGTTCTTTGTGGATGGCTTGGCAGTGTGGGGACCCTTGGGATGTAGAGGCTCGGAGGTGTACACGCATTTCCACCTCCTGATCCACTACAACGAACAGCAGATAGTGCAAGTGTTCAGTCAGCCTGGAGATCCGGTGGAACTCGGCAATTCGGAGCAGTCCCTGGACTTCTACTACTCCGTTACCTGGCTGTCCACTGCTACTCCCTTCGCAGCCCGTTTGAGTGCTTATACGAACCCGGGAGGTTTCTTCAAAACCTATTTTTTCGTCTTCGACACTTTCATGGCTTTTCTGATCGCAGCAATTCAGTACGTTGCGATTCACGTGGGTGTATGCAATTTGATACACAAGGGCTATCTGCCCGAGCCGCCTCCTGAAGAAAAGATATTGGGAAGCCTAGAAAACGCAGACGCGGCATTTAAGCAAATGGCTGGCGAAGTGTTTAGGCCGCCCAGCTGTCTACCCTTGCTTACAGCCTGTGTTAGTGCAGGGACGCAGTTGCTTGCAGTGGTCCTTTCTATGCTGATTCTGGTTCTCCGCTACCCGATTTACACAGAGTGGGGCTACATACAGCCAATTGCACTCACACTTTACTCGCTATTCGCTTTTCTAGCGGGGCTACGAGGGGGGAGTTTGTATCAACAGAAAAGCTGGATTAAGAGTCTGCTTCTTTCCTTCTTCTGCGTTCCCTTTCTAACTGCAGTTCTGCTAAGTATGCAATCCTCAACTACTTGGTCCTGGCTCAGCCTGAAGGAAGGACTGTCTGCCTTGCTATTTGCAATACTAATGCATGTTGGAGGAACGGTTATAGGCCGGAGGTATTTCACAGACTCAAAAAGTCCCTACAAAGTTAATAACCTTCAGCCAATATTGCGCTATCAGAAGCGCTGGCTTGAAAGGCCGCTGTCTCTCATTGCGCTAACTGGTTTGTTGCCCTTTACTGTCCTGATATTGGCTACCCACTATTTACCGGAGCGTATTTGGGACTTGAAGTTGTACTGTATATACGGCTTCGCACTAATAGCCTTCCTACTAATACTATGCACCATTGCTTGCTCTGCAATTGGCGTGTCCTACTATCTAATCACTATCGAGGACTCTCGGTGGCCTTGGATTAGCTTCCTAGGAGCGGGCAGCACAGCCGGGTATTGGTTCCTGTTCGCAGTCTACTCCTACCTGTGCAAGTCGCAACTGAGCGGAGAACTGCCCTGGAGAGTCTTTTTTTGCAACATTAGTTTGGGATGTGTCTGCTTTTTTTTGATGTTTGGAACTATGGGCTATCTAGCCGCTTCTCAAATTCTACGAATAGTCTATATCTACATCAAGCGTTTATAGTCTAGTCTTGTCCTTCAGTAGTAGTGTCCAAGGGCTGAACTCCTTCCGGGTCCTTTACGTTGCTTGTTAGCTGCATGATGCTCATTCCAATAAGAAACAGAACAAAGCTTAGTGTGTAGAGAGTGCCTCTTATGCAGAATGTCATTGAGCTTTCGAACAATTTGGCTAGGAAAAACATAACAACGAATAAAAGGCCCCACAGTTCAGCAGCCGTGGCAAAGCGACTTCGAGTTGGGTCCACTCGAAGGTCGTTAACCAAAAGTCCGAACGTAGTACATATAATTATGATAACCAGTACTTCACGAATTCGGTTGAGCAGCTTTCGAAATAGACTTGCATGACCTGTGGGCGATGGGAGTCTTGGATCTGCTACTGGTGTGGGAGATTGAGGGTTTGAAGAGGTCTCTTGTGCTGAAGGTGATAGGGCGCGTTGGTCGGATGCATCCACTGAAAGGGACACTTCTTGTGGAGAAACCGGAGGAGCGCCGTGCAAAGACACGTCAGCAGAGGGCGAAGAGACCTCTTGCACGAGTTCTTGAGCCTCGATTGGAGCAACACGCGAATCCATTATTACCGCCTAACCATCTTGGCAAGTTCTCCCCTATGAGTTGTCCCTGTAGTTCAACTCAAGGCTGGCTTTGCTCCTGACTCTTATGTGTTAGCGATTACGAGGGACAGCTTTTGAAAGTCCGGCCCACCTACCATCAATACATATCTACATACAAGAAATGCACCTTCATCTGCACCGAAGAGTCTACAAGTGCGAAATCAGAGCATCAGAGTAGTACGCTACCTGTGACTTACAGCTTGAATTCGTCTCCTGTGTACACTCAAAGGTCATTGCTCTCAGCGACTAGTCTCGACCACAGCCCAGCTTTCGTGCCTGTCCATCAAAGCGTCTTTCACTCGGCTTAGCAGGACTTCAGGGACACTTTCATGGCTAGTGTGCATGCTGGAGCTGGAAGTCTGTGGAATCCGGACAATAGTGGATCTTGGCGAGGGGAAGGTCCTAGCTTCGGCCGAGGGTCTGCGACGGAGCTGGGTCTGTGGCTGGTAGATATGCTGCAGACCCATAGCTTTGTTGAAGCCAACTGAGGGGAGACTCAGTTTCTTAGAAAGGCGAGGGGTCTTCAAACGAAGAGATGAGCGAGTCTCAGGCAAGTCGGAGTGTCTAGGCTTGAAATCACAAATAGAGGTGCAAGCACGAGAACCACTCCGACGCAATAGAGAAATCGCTGCAGCCTACCCCACAGTCTCTATCTTCAGAGAACGAGAAGACCAAGTCCCTGCCTGCACTCGCTCAGCGACTCACCACGACACAGTGGACTTTGAAGGGGCTACAGGCACAGTGCTAGAGATACGCTCATGTACTGGACATGAGTACATTGCGCTGGGCGGCTCTGGTTGACAGGGATAATGGACAGCTGGGAGCGAAACTTGTCTGGGCGGACAAAGGCTGTCTACGTGCCCTCCACTCAGTTTCCTGCCTAGCTGAACTGAGGCGCTGGAAGAATGAACATAAAGTCCAGAGAGATTAGGTCAGAACTAGCCATAATTACTTGAAATTTGACCATTTAGCAGCTATTCCCGCCTCTCAGTTTTATCAGTCCTGCAAGACATCTGAGCCATTATCTCATTTACAAACTTGTTCTTAGGCCTGATATACACTGCAAGCCAGAAGGCCTGATTTCCTCACCTGTCACAAACCCTCAGCATAGGAATCCACCCTTGTCTGCATTCAGTGTCTTTATAGAGACCAGTTTCGTGCTTGCGAAGGCTCCTAACGTTCTTGTTTGCCGGGCTGGACCTGAGACCTATAAATAATGGAGGGACCGCAGCCAAGCGTACGCAAAGGCCCAGGCTCCGGGCAGAAGGTGAAACCCACTCAGAGAGTCCGGCCCTTCCGCTCGGAAGACGACCCGCGCAAGAGACAGGCGACGCAGGATGAGTTAGAGAAGATGAAGAGTCTGCACACCTTCATGGAAGCGCTCAACAGGACTGTGGACCCCTTCACCACAGAGGAGATCGAAATCGCCCTTTCCCAAGTGTCCGACCTCACCGGCGGACAACTCTCCGAAAAGGACTGCCAGGACCTCTTCCACGACTACATCATCGACCCCAACAAGAACAAAAGTGAGCGTTACGCAGAGATCACCGAAAGCAAGAAGCGCTACGACTTAGTCTGGAACAAAGACGACAGTGGGGAAAACGTGCTGGCCTCCAAGCGCTTCGAGCTGTACAACCAGCACATCCCAGTCTCACAAAGCACCAGAGACATGTTGGCTTTTTTGAAGGGAGTCAGTAGTCGTCCGCCTAGCACGAGTGCTGAGCGGAGGCGAGTACTGGTGCGTGCGAGGGAACTGGCGAGCAGTGAGCCGGACTCAGCAGTGCAGCTGAGTGCAGACTCGCTGCAGCACCTCATCGAGGCTGTGAGGGAAGCGGAGCTGCTGTCGACTCAGCCGCCCCCGGAAACGCGCAGTCTGGCGGAGGGCGTAAGCGCCAGATAGCTGAGCGCACAAGAGAAGTTGTGTCTCCTGAAGGCCGTGCAGCGACACTGCGGAGACTGGGATAAGATATGCAAGGAGTTCCGAGACCCACATCTGTCCGAAGAGTACCTGAAGCACCAGTGGCGGCTGATAAAAGCCACGATGCGGGAAGAAGTGCAGCAGCACAGAGGCAAACACCCCCACTTCGACTACCTGCGCTGGCTGCGGGCTGCTATCCGCAAGCTCGAAAACCTCATGGGCAAGCGGCAAAAGGCAAAACCTCTCGATGTGGTGGACGCTACTCAGGTGGTGCACCGGGTGGACAGCCTCGCTATCTTAGCAATGATGAGTGCGCCCAGGCTCTTTCACCCGGTAGGCGTCTCTGCTGTGATCCCCACGTGCTCCAGTCAGTTCAAGTCCTATGAAAAGCGACTGGAAGGACCACGCGCCAAGCAGTACTTTCGACCTTTCTCTCTGTCTCTGGTGGAGGAGCAGACCTAGTGTAGCTAAGGGTTGGATAAATGTCCACACAAGAAGACCTGACGCTCAAGTCGCGGACCCAAGTGATGGCGCTGCTCGCAGACAAAGGCGTCCTGATGCCTCAGAACCGCATTCTCAGCAAGGACGAACTCATAGCACTCCTCAGAGGCGCCAGTCCTGGCCCTAGCCGCTCCCCCCGCGCAAACAGCCGCTCTCCCGCCAGAGCAGTCACCAACCTTGACATGTCCCCGCTCCGTCGTCGCCAACAAGACTCTGTCCTGCTCTCTAAAGCCGTGGAAGCCAGCTTCCTAGAGTCCCGCCGCTCCTCCATCCCCAAGCTGCCTCTGCTCCTCTTCCTACTACTGCTCGCAGTGCTAGCCCAGCCACTAGTGGCCGCCTACTCCGAAGCCCAGGCAAAGTTCTGCGGAGAGGGACAGAGTGAGCCCTGCGAGCCTTGTCCTGTGCATGCAGAGTGCGTGCAGGGAGACTTCACCTGCAGAGCGCCGTACCTCCGAGAAGGAAAGCAGTGCTTGGAGAACAAGGCACTCGTCTACAGCGCTCACAGCCTTTTGAACCAGGTGGAGACCTATGTGGAGCGTGAAACTGCGCGCTTGTTTGTCGACCGGAGGGAAGACTTCGCAGTTTCCTTGAGAGAAGTGCGCTTTCTGATGGAGGAGCGGGGCGTCGAGAGAGACCCTGAAGTGTGGAAACTGCTGCAGACCCAACTGAGCAGTCCCAGTGAGTACCGCGGTCCTCTGCTCATCTCCCCTGACCTGATCCTCAGGTCCTCCCTGCGTCTCAGTGTCTCCCAAGCCACAACCATATACATACAAGACCACCCCTACCGTGTGGGCTGCTACTCCTGCCTGTGCCTGCTAGCGCTCTGCTGGGCCTACACCCTGCGAACGCGCTGGCAACGCAAAGCCCAGGCCGCCGCTCTCTTCGACACCATCACCACTCAGCTGCGAAGACTGAAAGACGATACAGTGACTCACGGTATGTCTGAAGACGACATTAGGGAAGTGATACGGGTGCATGCAGGGGCAGGTGCACTCGAAACGCTCTGGCAGGAAATCGAAAGACTACGCAGGCGGGAGCAGAGAGTGTGCAAGTTCCAGCAAGTGATGGGCGGACGCCCTGCAGTCCTGTGGCAGTGGAAGGGAAAGTAAGACTTAGTTCTACTCACAGAGACTTTTCTTATACCGCTGCGAGAGCACCTCGATTTCGGGCAATTCCAACGGTTTGATCCTTTGGTCTGTGCAGCATTTCACTAGTAAAGTCGGGTTGCTGTCTGCAATCAAACTAGACGGCATTCTGAAGCGCAGGCGGAATGCGATTCCCTTGTCGCTGCTTCCCTCCACTGTAGTAGCTCCTGCTAGGATTTTCTCAACGGAACGAATTCCTTTCCGGTGAGTGACACGGAGAGGGGTGATTAGGGCAATGGAGAAGGACTGGGAGTTGAGGGCGGGAGTGGGCGAGCCGGAGCGGTCGATCACATGAAAGACGAGGGAAAAGCGCTGGTTCAGATATAAACGCGCAGGGTAGGGCGAGTCCAGGTACAGACCGTATGAAAAAGGCGAGTCAGACATAGACTTGGACAAGTCCATCTGGGGTGCCTCGCTTGGGCCTAGCTTGCGATACAGCTGGTGCAGTAAGTACGAGGTCTTTACCTGCTCCAGGAAAGTGGCAGGCTGCGGGGCTGTGGGTTGGTCCAGTACTGCGCCCAGCGCTCTCATCAAGCTCGGCGTGCCTTCGTTGTTCCTCTTACTGATGGACATTTCTTACCTGGTCTAGAAGTATGGCAAAAGTGGGCAGATTATCCGAAGTGGCCCTATGCGATTGTCTGCTTTTCAGTACTTAGGACTGTAGTCACCTGACCAGCCTATTAGCCCGATTTCTTCCTATCATAGACTTTTCCCATGTTCTGTCTCCAGCGATTAGCTGGTGCTGCTCTCTGGCTATCCTACTCTACCCGTTGATTTTCAGCTCCAACTCCGGAGTTTCTCCGAAGTCTCTGTGGTGGAACTTCTGCGGCGGGACGTAAGTCACCCGCAGCGGAGTTCCATTGAAGACCCGGCCGAACATTATCTTGCGGATCGCCTTCGCTTCCTCCACTGAGAAAAACTCGAGGTAGATGTTGCCTGCTTGGAAGCCTGTGCGCGGTACGTACAGCATCATTACTCGCCCTCTACGGTCGATTTCCGCTCGGAACTCTTCGAACACTTGCTGAAACTCGAAGTCGTCGGTGAGTTGTGCTTCTTTGAATACATTGTGGAAGCAAAGGACTCGGGTGGACAGGTGCACTCGGAGAGGCTTGAGAGGACCCTGCTTGGTGAGGTCTGTGAGGTTGGCGTAGGCAGTGATGCTGGTAGTCGTGTATCCTCCCATGATGGTGTCTATATGGAAAGGTACTGCGGGCTGCTACCGAGGCAGGCTGCGCGCCTGCATATGTCTTCGGCCTTCCCACCTTCAAATTCTGTCCTAAAATCGGGTAGTTGTTCAGAGCGAAAGCACTATTGGCCTCCTCAATGGACCGAAACTCCACAAATGCATAGTGTCCGTCTTGGCTGATCCAGGCACTGAGCACAGGACTGCCAGGGTAGGCGTTGAGGTTCTTGTTGATGAGGGCGGTGTTCAGCAGGTCCACGAGGTGGGTTTGGGTGATGCCGGCGGGCAGGTTGCCCACGTAAAGCTTGCGGTCGACTTTGGACGTCTGTGCGTTCTTCATGGACTCGAGGTTGCGCACGTAGTCGTCTTCGGAAGGGCCGTCAGAGAAGCGGGAGTTGCCTCTGCCTCTGCCGCGACCACGGCCTCCGCCCCTGTGAAAGTCGCCCATATTACATCGTGCAGCTCCACACCTCCACGTGCTCTGCCTGCTAAGGCAGTCCTAGGCCAGCTCTGGTGGACTGATAATCCCAGCCAGTCAATATGGTCAAAGGCAGGTGGTACCCGACAGAGGACGCGAAGGCTCCTGTAGCCCGCAAGCACACGAACCTTCCTACCAAGCTGCGAGGAAGCATTACTCCCGGCGCAGTACTCATCATCCTGGCTGGGAAGCACGAGGGGAAACGAGTGGTGTTCCTCAAGCAACTCGGCAGCGGACAGCTGCTGGTCACAGGCCCTTACAAACTCAACGGAGTCCCGCTCAAGCGCATTCCTCAGTGCTTCACTATGCCCACTAGCACCAAGGTTGATGTGTCCGCTGCTCATGTCAATGAGATCGATGATGCCTTTTTTGTGGCTAAGAAGGCGAAGAAGGCTGATGGACCACTCGTGGAAGCCAAGGCTGTGCCTGCGGAAAAGAAGACCAAGCAGGTGGAAGTGGACAAGGCCGTGCTCGCCAAGCTCTCGGGACTTGTGAAGAAGTACCTTGCCACTCGCTTTGCTCTCAGCAACGGGCAGTACCCCCACCAGCTTAAGTTCTAGATCTGCTAGGCAGCAATCCGGTCTAATGGAGTCCCAGAGCCTTTTGGACAACAGCCGCACCGCTCTGCGCCACATCTTCCTCACTCACTGTCCTGCAGGCGCCTCGCTCCCCCTGAGCGAATTACTGAAGTTCTGTGCCAATGTCCGAGTCTTCCCAGTGAGCACTAGACAGGAACTAGTTTCCTCGCTGGTTATTAGGCAGTTGGCGGTCAAGGTCACCAAGAGACAGGAGGATGCCAGACTCACGTATATGCAATTTGAGCAGTTTTTGAGACTGCTGGCCGCTAGGTGCTACACTGAGGGCAGCGAGCAAAGCAGACTCAAGGCTTTGCTTTCCCATATGCGCATTGGCCGCAGTGAATATGGTCTGCAGCTCGCCAAGGAACAGCGTCCTGAGGGGAAGGACTCGAACTCCTCCAGTACCTCTATACGTGATTTCAAACCGAGACTCTCTGACCTGCCTGAGACTCGCTCATCCCTCCATTTGAAGATCCCTCATCTTTCTAAGAAACTGAGTCTCACCTCAGTCGGCTTCAACAAAGCTTTGGGTCTGCAGCATATCTACCAGCCACAGACCCAGCTCCTTCGCAGACCCTCGGCTGAGGCTCGAACCTTCCCCTCGCCTCGATCCACAACTGTCCGGATTCCACAGACTCCCAGCTCCCGCCTGCACACAAGACATGAAAGTGTCCCAGAAGACGTGCTAAGCCGAGTGAAAGACGCTGTGCGGCGCTTTGAAGAACAGGTCAGGAAGCTGGGCTGTGGCCGAGGCTTGCCACTGAGAGCGATGGCCTTTGTGCGTAGACTGCACAGGAGACGAATTCAAGCGGTAAGTCACAGGTAGCGCACTACGCTGATGCTCGGATTTCGCACTTGGAGCTTGCAGACTCTTCGGTGCAGATGAAGGCTGGTTTCTTGTATGTAGATATGTATTGCCTCAGTATAGCCGAGTACTGTTGACAGAGGAACAGAGAAGGTGGCTACTATGATATAGGCATTCATTAGCGGTCTATCTAGGCAGTCGGGCGATCACTCGCTTGCACCCCACACACTTATGCACAGCCAAGACCTGACTGCCCTCTCCAGACCAGCAACACAGTAGCTGCATCCCCTTGGGTCTGGCTTCGTACAGCACCAGTGTGCGCATGTCCTTGTCGCAAGCAGCGCAGTAGAACAGGGCGCACATAGGACTGGGAGACTGTCCGCGGGTCCACAGCACAGAGGAGGAACTCATAGAGCCTGAGGCTAGTTGAGAAGCGCTGATGTCTAAATCGGTGTTTTCCTTGTCCGTGGTGGAGTGTTGGAAGAGGAAACTTGGAGTCTTGCGGTGGGTCATTTGATTAAATGGCAGACGTTAAATTCAAATGTGGAGCGGTACCCTACACAGCCTTGCTGCAGGTACTACGGCAGGGCTCCGTTTCCAGATCCTGGCAATAGAGCATGTAGCGTGGTCTGTCAGTTCTATGCGTCTAAGAAGCTCGCAGCCTGCCTTTGTGACCGAGGGGTAGATACACTTATAGCATCTATGGCCTAAATGTTAGTGTGGAAAGTAAGTTCCTTCCTCTGGGGGTGGAATTAACCGCATCTCACCTATTAGTTCAATATGCTACTGCCATGATTCGTCCCGCCTCAGGAAGCACAGAGCTGGAGGTGCACAGCATCAAAGTGGCAGTGTTG
>Ga0247837_1001968_pt1 | contig 40408 bp, 42 predicted proteins | sample LaCtaG_2_FD_187115 | JGI IMG/M metagenome (GOLD analysis project Ga0247837, IMG submission 187115) | Freshwater microbial communities from meromictic Lake La Cruz, Castile-La Mancha, Spain - LaCruzMarch2015_14.5m | ecosystem: Environmental > Aquatic > Freshwater > Lake | place: Spain: Castile-La...
TCTTTTATTTTCTTTTAAAAATAAAATCAAGATTGACAATTATTTTCTTTTGGTGTATTTGTATTTCTTATTTCTACTATTATTTCTTACAATGTTCGGTGGTTTGTGTAAAGAGAAATTGTCTTTTGGTGTATTTGTATTTCTTTTCTTTGTATTTACATAGTGTATTGTTCTGTTCTTTTTTAAACTAATTAAGTGTAGGTATTTCTTCTCTTTGTGTAGTGTTAACTTTAAATAATATATAATAACTTCTTATGAACAAGTTTTTAACTATACAAAATTTTCTAGGTTGTAAAGACGTTACCGAACTTAAATTGTTTCTTCTAGGCTCAGGTTTTATTGTTGACATTGCTAAGAACCATTCATATTTTGATTCCCTTATGCAGGGATTGCTTTTAGAGGGTCAGTCGTACTCGTCCATTCTGATGGACCCTAATATTAGTCTTTCTTGTAAGCAAGATTGTTTAAACAATCTGCATATATCTTCTGGTAAATCTCTAAAAGAGGTTGAATATCATATACCAAGTTCACTTTTAACTTGGATTCACTTTGTTGATAAAATTTCTAAAATTTCTGATACTAAGTTTTTAAACCAGAATTACCTTGTCTACCTTTGGAATAAGGAACAAGGGATTAGCAGCGCTGAACCTACTATTTATTTGGCAAGGAATTCAGCTAGGACTAAGTTTCTAAAGCGTTTACTTGTTATTTTTAGGGTTTCTAATTACTTAGGAAATAGCATTGGTCTTATGTTGGCTCATGGTATCTCTAAAAGTGTTTTTATGGCAGTTAGTAGATCAAATGATAGCTTTTTTTACACCACTTCTAGCGGTAAAAAGGTTCTAGATGAATCATGCTTAAGTACAGGCACTAGTCTAGAACTTGAAAAAATTTGTCTTTTGTCTTCTACTAGTAGAGACTTTTTAGAAGACCAGGTTCCTTTTCTGTTAAAATTAGCAAAAACTAAGCTTAGTGCAAAAACCAACAAAAATAATTCTCTAACGAGTTTTGAGAAGGATATTCTTAGTTTATTAGATTCTATTTCCTGGGTTCACAACGACGAAGATCAAGCTTTTTTTTGTGAGCAGTTGGGACTTTACTTTGAGTTTCTAACAGACTTATTTGAGCCTGTTTTAAAGCGTATTGCTGGTACTACAAAGCATATTTATGTTTATGTTATATCATCCCAGTTTATAAAAGCACTGTTTGTTCTTGGGAAAGAGTCTTTAAAGTTCCCACATGTGTTGCCTTTAGACAACTGGGTTTACTCAAGTAAAGATCTTTCTATTATTCAAAAAAACTGTCACAACGACCCTGAATGTTTTAGCTTACACTCTGGTGGTCCAGGATATCTAAGTTCCCCAAGTCGATCAGCTTTTATAAAACCTAAGCATGACACTGAGACGTATGCTTTTCCTAAAGCTATTGACTTAGAGGTTTTAAACTATCTGAAGGACCAATCATTTAGAATAGATACTACTCTTTTAAATGGTATTTATTCTTCTATAGTGCCTTCCCTGATTGTGCATGTTTATAAAGTACACCCTGGCGATGATGAGTCTAACTATTTACCACACGAAAAGCTTAGGAAGCGTACTTTGTTAAACAGTGGTGTCTTTCATGTCATAGACTCAAGAACTATGGCCCTTCGAACTTTGAGTGAGTTTTTAAACTTAAATCTTGGTTTAACTAAAATGAACCAAGAATTTATTTTAGAGAAAGAACCTACTGCTAAAGAAATTATTTTGGGTCGTATTAACTTTCTACAAAGCGAACTTATAAAAAAATACTTTGCTACTTTAATTTTGATAAAGAATTTTTTTTACACACTGTTCGTAGGTTCTTGTTTTTTGAGGGTTAACTTTTATTTAAATGTTAACATCGACTTTAGAGGTCGATTTTATTATATGGCTTTTCCTTTAGGGGTTCAAACCTCAAACTTGGGTGCTTCTTTAATTGAAATTGTTAATACAGCTTCAATTAATGCTGCTTCTAGCTATAAAGACTTAGTTTCTTTATATGTTTCTGGTTTAAAACCTGTAAAAGAATACTTTACCTCCTTAAAATTTAACTTAGGAACACATCACTCTGTAATAGGCTTAGATGTAAGTTCCTCTGGCTTACAAATACTATCTGCTCTTATTGGCTTTGAGGATGGCCTTATTTTAAGCAATTTATTATGCGAAGTTTCTAGTAAGGGTAAAAAACTAGATCTGTATGTTACCATACGAGATTTATTTTTAAACGCATACCCAAGTAGCTTAAATTTTGATAAAGAATTTTCTGGTGACCCTAAGGTTATAAAAGGTATTTTAATTGGTTTTAAAAGTGTTTTTACCAGAGACTTTGTTAAGTATTGGGCTATGTGTTTAGTCTACGGTGAAACTTCTATGTCTAGATGTGTCGAATTGATGCACTTCTATAGTGAGCAGATAAATAGTTTTCCTTCTGCACATAGAAAGCTTGTATTTAAAATAGCTATGTATTTAAGTGACCTCTTTAAAAAGATTATGTTTACTAGTTATACAGGCTTCGGAGACTTAGTTGCTTTTTGCCAGAAATACATAGTATCTAAGTCTAGCTTAGATACTAATAAAGGTATTTGGTTAAGTTGTTCAAATAGCCACTTAAAAGTGTTCTACACTCACTTTAAGTCTAGTAACAAAAAATACTATCATTCTAATAGGCAAAAAGACCGTATTGCGTTCTGTTTTAATACAAAATCAAATACCATCGACTATGCTAAACACAGCAGGTCTTTATTAGCCAATTATGTGCATTTTCTTGACAGTCGCTTGCTTACTCTTGTTGTTTTAAAGTGTAAGGAAAAAAGTGTCCCGGTTTATACAAACCACGATTGCTTTTTTATAGATGTTTCTTTTGCTGATAATTTAAAGGCTATTTACTTCTCGTGTTTTAAAGAGCTTTTCTTTAATAACGATTGTTTAGCCTCTTTTTTTGCTAGCAATTCGGTTCCTAGCAATATTTCGGAGCCATTTCTTTTAACTATAAAGAAACGGAAAGAAAATATATTGTCTAAATTAGAATCTGGAAAGTTATTACCAAGCTTCTATATTTTAAGTTAAATATTTTTAAAAGAAGCTGGCATTAGTTTTAAAAGAACTATGTAAGGCCAATTGCGTTTAGGTTGTGTTGTGTTTTTTTATTTAATTTGGCCTTAGTTTTTTTATTGTTATAGGTTATAAACCTTTAAACTACGAAATGGTTAGTTATTAAGCAAAGGGATAGGTTACACTATCCCTATAAATGTTCTAGTGCTTGGCATTGGAATGACATAGTTGCCCAAGAATGACACCTACTAAGCGTTTAGGTTGTGTTGTGTTTTTTGCAGGCTCTTTATTTTTGGCATTAGTTTTAAAAATTTTAAAAATTTTTAAAAACTATGTAAGGCCAATTGTGTTGTGTTGTTAATTGGAATGGCTTCTAAACCTTTTCGGTTATTTAAACAAGGGACGGGAAACCTATCCCTATAATTATAATGCGTTTATCTAACTGTTAAGAGCTTAGGTTGTGTTTTTTTATTTATTGTTCGCTTATGACACTATAAATTCAATTTAAAATTAGTAATAAACTTTATGTATAAGTATTTTATTTCAGTTCTAGTTTTTTTTTACTTAAACCTTTTTTTTTCTCCTTGCTGTTTAGATTACGCTTACTCTTGGCAACTATCTTTCCAAGACCCTGCAACACCTGTTATGGAAGGCATAATTGCTTTACATCACGACTTAATGTTTGTTTTATCTATTATTGGTACTTCTGTTATATGGCTGCTATTGAGAACGACTTTTTTATTTTACTATAAATCAAATGTTAATGCTTCTAAAATAACCCATGGTACCACAATTGAAGTGGTTTGGACTGTAACACCCAGCATAATCTTAATGGTAATTGCTGTGCCCTCTTTTGCTCTTTTATATTCAATAGACGAGGTGATTGACCCAGCGGTTACTTTAAAAGTAATTGGGCACCAATGGTTTTGGTCGTATGAGTATTCAGACTATGTGGACTTAGACGGTAATGGTATTTTTTTTGATAGTTATATGGTTTCTGACGACGACCTAGTTTTTGGTCAGGTTAGGCTTTTAGAGGTTGATAACAGAGTTGTTTTGCCCTCAAATACTCATGTAAGAATTTTAGTTACCTCTACTGATGTATTGCACTCTTGGGCAGTACCCTCTCTAGGTGTGAAGATGGACGCTTGTCCAGGTCGTTTAAACCAAGTTTCGCTTTTTATTAAACGAGAAGGCGTTTTTTTTGGTCAATGTAGTGAGATTTGTGGTGTCCAACACGGCTTTATGCCAATCGTCGTAGAATCTATTTGCATAGAAGACTATGTAAAATGGGTTAGTGTACAAACAGAGTGTAAAGACTGGTTACTTCTTAAGCTTAAATTATTGCAAAAAAAATAATCCTTAATTTTAAAAATGAATATAGGTTTTAGCCAGCTATTATTTGTTATTCTTATATGTTTCTTACTTTTTGGTAACTGTTCGAACGTTGTTTACAACGTTAATATTTTTTTTTCAAAACTAAAAGAATATATAAAAAAATAAATTTTTATTTACTATGTCTACTTTAATACAACGGCACCCTTTTCACCTAGTCGATTCTAGTCCATGGCCCTTTTTAGCGGGTATCTCTGCATTGGCAACAACTAGCGGTTTTGTTATGTATATGCATTGCTATTTAATAGGTTTCTATTTACTGTTTTTAGGTTTTCTTTCTCTCTTGCTAGTTTCTTTTTTTTGGTGGCGCGATGTTATTCGAGAAAGTACTTTTCAAGGACACCACACTAAAGCTGTCCAGTCTGGTTTACGCTTAGCTATGCTGCTTTTTATTTTATCAGAAGCTATGTTCTTTTTTGCTTTTTTTTGGGCTTTTTTTGCTTCGAGCTTGTCACCAGCTTTTGATATTGGAGGGGTGTGGCCACCGCCGGGTATCGACGTTTTAAATCCTTGGGAGGTACCTTTGCTTAATACTGTTATATTACTGCTTTCTGGTGCTACTTGCACTTGGTCCCACAATGCCATTGTTTTAGGAGACAGACCGTCTTCGCTAATTAGTTTAGGTCTTACTATTTTTCTAGGAGTTTTTTTTACTTTTTTACAGGCTTTTGAGTATATGGACGCTTCTTTTTCTATTTCTGACGGCATTTACGGCTCTGTTTTTTTTTTAGCCACCGGGTTTCATGGTTTCCACGTTGTTTTAGGATCTACTTTTTTACTTGTTTGCGTTGTTCGTTTATTTAATCACCATTTTACTACCCAACATCATTTTGGGTTCGAAGCTGCTGCTTGGTATTGGCATTTTGTAGACGTTGTATGGTTATTTTTATTTGTTTCTATTTATTGGTGGGGTGGCCTATAATTACTACGTATATATATTATTTATATTTATGCAGCACTTAAAAAAGTTAAAGTCTCCTCAAAAAAAAGGTGTTTGCTTAAAGGTTTATACAAAAACACCAAAGAAACCTAATTCTGCTATTAGAAAAGTCGCTAGGGTTCGCTTAACTTGCGGTATTGACATTATTGCTTATATACCTGGACAAGGTCATAATTTACAAGAACACTCCGTCGTTCTTGTAAGAGGTGGTAGGGTCAAAGACTTGCCTGGTGTTAAATACCATTTGGTTAGAGGCGTATATGACTTACAGCCTGTTGTTGGTAGGAAAACTAGTCGGTCTAGGTATGGTGTAAAAAAATAATTATGGTTTTTTTCTTATCTTATAAGTATGTTATACTTTCTTTTGTTAAACTATTACAAAAAAATGGTCACAAAGAATTTTCTGAGCTATGCTTACATATTTGCTTATGCTTTATTAAAAAGTTTGAAAAAAAGAAACCCTTTTTAGTCATGCGTGAATCTTTCTATAAAACAAAACCTTTTTGTGAAATAAAAAATATTAGAATTTCTGGTACTAATTATAAATTGCCTGTTGAAATTAAGCCTGAAAAACAAAAGAGTATATTTTTTAGGTGGTTACTAATGAATAATACTAATTTGTCTTCCGCTGTTATACTATCTAGTAATTTATCAAAAGAGATTGCTTACGCTTCCAATAATTCTAGTAAAATAATTAAACTTTGTGACAATTTTCATAAACTATCTGAAACAAATAAAATGTACTTGGACTATAGATTTTAAAATAAAAGTAGCTTTTATGACTCGTTCAGTATGGAAAATGCCTATGTCTAAAAGTAAAATTTTTAAAGCGTTATTTTTTTTGAACAAACATAACACCCTATTGTTATGGTCTTCAAATTATGTTATTTTTCCTTCCTTTATTGGTTACACTTTTAATGTTTACAACGGTAAAAATTACGTTTCTTTATTTATAAACGAAAATATGGTTGGTTTTAAGTTTAAGGACTTTCTTGTAACTAAAAAAAGAATCTTTCGTAAACAAAGTAGCTATGAGTAAAAAAAGAAATCTTGCTTGTTTACTTGTAGGAAACAATAAAAACTGGTATAGTTCTTGGTGTACTGTCAAAAACGATTATTTTTATTTATTTCAAGAAGACCTCTTAGTTTATATGTACTTACGCTCAGAAATTTCTATGCTTGCTCAAAGCAGTTTAACTAGTGTAAGATTATTTCGTATATATAGTTATATTTTATTAGACTTTGTCTTAGCAGATAATTTTTTTATTAATAAGAACTTTTTTTTAAATACTTTACTTTCTTACAATAAATTTTTTAGTAAAGCTATTTCTTTTTCTGTTTACTATAACAACGAGTTAGAGAACGCTTTTTATATTGCTGTTAATATAACTAAACTTATTGAGAAGCGTGTTAAGTTTAGAAGTAAAACTGTTAAGCTATTTATAAAAAAAATAAAAAATAAAGTTTCAGGTGTTTATGTACAATGTAATGGTAGGCTTAACAATGTTGACATGGCTAGGGTAGACAAGTTATACCTAGGTTGCATACCGTTACAGTCTATGAATTTTTTTTTAAGCTATTCTTTAATAATAGCAAATACAGCTAAAGGTTTGCAGAGTGTTAAAGTTTGGGTTTGTAAATAAACAACTATTTTATGCTGTCCCCTAAAAAGTTTAAGTTTAAAAAGGTAAAAAAAACAAAAGTTTTTGGCGTTGAAACAAAAATAAACAGACCTACAATTGGTGTTTATGCCGTAAAGTCTTTAACTCTTGGAAGAATTACTGCTAGCCAAATAGAATCTGTTAGAAAAATAATTTCTCGAAAGATGAATAAAGCTGGTTTCTTACATATACGCATATTTCCTTCTTTGCCTGTAACTCGTAAACCGCTTGAAGTACGCATGGGTAAAGGTAAAGGCTCTTTAAATTATTGGTGCTTCCCTGTTAAGCCTGGAAAACCTTTGTTCGAATTTGCAGGTGTTTCTTTTTTTTGTGCCCTTGACATTCATAGACTTATAAAAAATAAACTACCTGTTAATACAAAATTAACCTTTTTTTATGATTTTTAATACCAGCGTTTTAATCGTTTGCGACAATTCAGGCGTTGTTTTTGTAAAATGTTTTAAAGTTACAAAACAAATTTCCGCTTCTATAGGCACTGTAGTATATACTAGTGTAAAATTGCGAAAAAATAAAACTAAATTGCAAAAGGTAACTATTGTAAAAGGTATCATTGTTAGATTAATAAAAAATATGTCACGAAAAACTGGTATATTTATTGCTTTTTCGTTGAATGAAATAGTCCTTTTTAGTAACAAAAATGAACCTCTAGGAACGAGGATTTTTGGCCCTCTACCATTAGAGCTAAGAAAAAAAAATTATTTAAAACTATTGTCGTTAGCATCTATTTTTGTTTAATTACTTATTATAACTGAATGAACAATTTTTACTATTGGTATAAAAATATTATTTTGACTGACCTTCTTTATAAATTAAACTTAAATAATAGCTTTTCCGTAGCTAGGTTAAATAACGTTTGCTTAACTGCTTGCTTTCAGTCTATAATTGAAAAGCCTAAAACTGTTTTATACTCTTTGCTAGCTTTTAAAATACTAACTTTTCAAGCACCAACTATATGTAAAGCTAAACATTCATTAGCTGCTTTTAATTTAAGAAAGGGTATGCTTGTTGGTGTTAAAATAAGCTTACGAAAAAAGTTGATGTATAACTTTTTATGTTTGTTTACAGCTTTTGTTTTACCAAGCTTAGAAAAAATTTCTTTTTTAAATATTTCTGGTTGTTTTTCAATAGGCATTCCGAATATATTTTTTTTTCCGCATGTTTCTTGTTTTCGGAATAGCTTTTTAAAAGATTTTAGCTTTATTATAAATATAAACATTTTAAACGGAGACTCTCTAGTTTCTAAATTGTTATTAACTGGTTTGCAATTTCCTTTATGAAAAGCTATAATTTCTTTCGAAAGGCTTCTTCTTTTTCTTATTTAAATGTTGTTTTTTTAAAAAGTAAATTAGTTTTTTTTTCTAATATAACTATACTAAACACGTCTTATTTAGTTAAGCTTAAAAAGTTGCTTTTGCCACATGGGCTAAAGTTTTGTTTTTGTAATAAGACATTGATAAAAAAAAGTTTATTTTTTAGTCGCTTTTTGAACTATTTTGACTTTTTAAAAGGTAATCTAATAGTCGTATACTCTTTTCGTTTAAATTATAAAGAACTGTTTAAAAACACTTTTTTTATTAACGAATTGTTTAAGCTATTTTTATGTTCTTATTTTTATAGAAGATTTATGTTTTTAAACCAAACCAAATACTTTTTAAAATATAATATTTCTTTTGTTAAACTGTTTTATGCTTTAGCTTGTTTCGTTTCTAAAATAACTTATTTATTGTATGCTGTATTTAAAAAAAAATAAGTCTATTATCCAACTAACAGATGGTTCTACAATGTTGTTTTTTTTTATTAGTAAGCAAAAATACTTTAGAGTTGATTCAGATCTTAGGTCATGTTATTTATGTACTAAACTTTTTTTAAGTATAACAGAATCTGTAAGTAATAAATATAAAAATCTTTTTTTATTAAACCTTAAGTAACTATGGTTTAAGTTACTTTTTTTAAGTGTAGGTCCTTGGATTTTAGGTGAATGTTTAGGTAGATATCATAGGACGTAATGCATTTACGAAAAGCTATAATTAGACATGCTTTTAACTTTAAACTTATAGATTTCCTTAGCAAACAGTATATTTTTTGTACTTATTACTAGACGAAATGAAACATCTAAGTAGTTTAAGGAAAAAACATCAAACGAGATTTTGTTAGTAATGGTGAGTGAAAACAAATTTGAAGAACAAACAATATTTGAATTAATAATTTGAAACAGTTAACTACAAAAGGTTATAGTCCTGTAAATCTTATATTTTTTTTTTAGTAAAAAGAAATTTTTCTTTTGAATAATGGAGAACCATACTTCAAAGCTAAAATATTGTTATTTAACCAATAGCGCACTAGTACTGTAAAGGAAAATTGAAAAGAATCTTGCTAAAAGAAGTGAAAAGATTCTGAAGCCTATCATTTTTATAAATCGAAGTTTTTTTTATGCCGATTTGCCTTTTGTATCATGCGTTAGTGAGTTTATATTTGTAGCAAGCTAAAGTTGTTAAACGTAAGCTAAGTAAAAGCAAGCTTAAATTAAGCAATTTATGTATGGATAGTTACAAATTTAAGACCCGAACCCAAGTGATCTAGTTAACAACAAGTTGAACGCATAATAATTTATGCTGGAAGGCTGAACTTGTGACTGTTGCAAAAGTCTAAGACGATTTTTAACTAGGGGTGAAAGACCAATCAAACTTGGCGATAGCTGGTTTTCTACGAAATATATTTAGGTATAGCGTAATTTTTTTAGGCAGAAGGTAGAGCTCTTTTTAAACTACGGAGGTAAACTAACCTTACTGACTTTAAATAAACTTCGAATTTTTGCTTATTTTAAAATTGCAGTTAGACTCTGTGTGATAAGATTCAGTGTCAATAGGGAAACAGCCCAGCTTATTAGATAAGGCCCAGAAATAATTGCTAAGTGACAAAGATAGTGTTTAAACTAAAATAACTAGAAGGTAGGCTTGGAAGCAGCCATCCTTTAAAAAATGCGTAATAGCATACTAGCTTAAAACTTTTTTGTTTATGTTTAATAGCATCAATAATTTATTGGACTATAATGCAATTTGCCGAAGCTATAAAAATTTTTTTTAAAATTTGGTAGTAGAACGCTTTTTAAGCCTAAAAAGTTTTATTGTTAAATAAAATGAAGGTATAAAAGTCGAGAATGCTAACATTAGTAACTTTTAACAATGCGCGAACCATTGTGGCTGTATAGTTTAAGGTTTTCTACGAAATGTTATTCTACGTAGACTTATTCGGTTTCTAAGAAGACATAACCCATGTTATATTTGATGAAATAACCTGTAAAAAATTAATATCTTTTTAAAACTTTTTAATTCTTGGTTACTTTTCTTGTTTTATTTAGAAGTCTTGAAAAATTTTTATTTGCGACCGTACTTAACCAACAAAGGAAAACTAGTATACTTTACTATAGCTTTTGATATAATCATCTTTAAGGAACTTGGCAAATTATTTCTGTAACTTTGGGATAAAGAATGTCTTTATATAAGATTTAAAAATAAGGGGTAGCGACTAGTTACTAAAACTACAAGACTTTGCAAAATGTTATTATGCTGTATAAGGTCTGATGTCTGCCCAGTGCTAAAAAGTTAACGTTTATAGTTAAACGCTGTAAACTTAAGCATTAGTAAACGGCGGTTGTAACTCTAACAATCCTAAGGTAGCGAAATTCCTAGTCAATTAATTGTTGACCTGCATGAAAGACATAACGACTTCCCCACTGTCTCAAGGATGACCTCAGTGAAATTAGACTTTATGTGAAGATACATAATTATAATAGTAAGACGGAAAGACCCTATAAACCTTAACTAAACTTTTAAACTGTATACGTATATAAGCTGTATAGTAATAGGTGGGTGTCGTTATTATGTCTTAGTTTAAAAACTAACAGCAAAGACAACAATGAAATACCACCCTGCTTATAATATTATACTAAATTAGTTTTAACTTTTGACCGTTTAAAATTGCTAGTTTGACTGGGGCGGTAGTCTCCAAAATTGTAACGGAGACCTGCAAAGGCAAGTTCATATTTAGTAATATAAATCTTTGAGTGTAATGGCTTATACTTGCTTGACTGTAAGAAATACAATTCGAGCAGAGATAATTGTCGGCCATAATGAACCTATAGTATAGAATGGTATAGCTATAGATTAAGGAATAAAAGGTACTTTAGGGATAACAGGCTAATAATTCTCAAGAGCTCTTATCGACAGAATTGTTTGGCACCTCGATGTCGACTCTTCATATCCTGGAGCTGAAAAAGGTTTCAATGGTTTGGCTGTTCGCCAATTAAAATGGAACGTGAGTTGGGTTTAGAACGTTGTAAAACAGTTTGGTCCCTATCTGCTATTATTGCATAATAATTTTAAAATTTTGTTTTTAGTACGAGAGGACCAAAACAAAATAACCTATGGTTTGTTAATTGTTGCACCTGCAGCATTGTTAATTAGCTACGTTATTTTTTTATACCTACTGAAAGCATCAACGTAGTAAGAATGTTTTAAAACAAATTATTTTTTTTTCGTAATAGACTCTTACGTAAATAGGTAACCTGTAAGTAATGGTAACATATTTTGCTAAGTTATACTAATTTTTAATACTGCTAGTGGTTAAATGTTTAAACATAAATACTTTTATGCCTCAGTTGGACGTTATGACTTTCTTTTCACAATTTTTTTGGTTTAGTTTAATGTTTAGTTGTTTTTATTTGTTCTTAGCTTATTATATTTTGCCTATAATCTCTTTAAATCTTAAATTGCGGAAAAGACTGCTTGACATTTTTGCTAAAGATATAAATAACAAAAAATTTTCTATGTCTAATTTGTTATTTACCTATGATAATACACTGTTAAAAGTTTTAACTTTTTTTCGTTTGTATATTGTAAAAGTACTTTTTTTTAGTGATTCTTGGCTTTTACTTAACTTAAGTAAAATTAGCTTAAGTTTTTTTTCTTCTTCGAATGTAAATTATGTTACAACAATAAGTGAGAAAAATTTTACTCCCTTTGTTTTAAACTGTTTATTTAAAATTAAATAATTATGGGTTTAAAAATGTATTTTTTTCTTCTATTGTCAATGTGTTTATCAAAAGAGGTTTTAGTTTTTAACGAAGAACTTTTAATTGTCTTTTCTTTTTCTGTTTTTATTTTTTTATTATATAGTTTAACTTCAAACCAAATAAGTTTGACTCTTGATTTACGAGCAAATAGTATTAAACAAGAGTTTGATTTTTATATAAAAATACATAAAGACGTTCTAAATTATTTGGTCGTCTATTATAGTAAACAAAAAACGTTACCTTTAGACATAAATAATTTTTTTTTTATCTTTAAGAAGGATACTCTTTTGGTTGTACAAGGGTATTCTAACTTGGTCTTAAAGCTTTTATTTTGTGGTATCGATGACAAGCTTAAAAAAATAATTTCCCTTGAAGTAAAGTACTCTTATTTTATACAAAGTAAAATTATCCTTTACTTGTATGAACATTTGCTTCTAAGTTTTTCTAATAAAAAACTTTTTTTTTGCTCCGTTTTTATGAAAAAAGCTATTTTTTCTTTATCAAAATTAAATTATTTTTAGTGGGCGTGTAGCTCAAATGGTAGAGCACCTGGCTTTTAAAAGCGTTTCTACGTTGTTAACTATATTTTAAATACATACTTACTTTCTAATACTTATATAATTTATGTATAAAAGAAAAAAGCATGTGTGGTATAATAATACGTATAAAAGTAGTGTTTTTTTGGTACTTGTATCGTTTGTTGTTAAAAGAAACGTTAAGTTTACTGTACAGTTTACTTAGACTTTATCTATGTTTTATAGTTAACATTAACACTTTAATTTTATTTCTTATGAGCTTATAAAAGTATTTTTTGTTTCATTTTGAGCTTTATGTTTAGAAATTTACACGTAAAGTTTAAAGAAAGACATTCTTTCATTCTAGGTGGTTATAGGTTCAAACCCTGTCACGCTCACTCTCTAATAGCTTAACGATAAAGCTTTTGACTGTTAATCAAACTATTATAGGTTTAAGTCCTATTTAGAGAGAGAGCGGAAGTAGTTAAATTGGCTTTAATATAACTTTGCCAAAGTTAAGTTTAAGGGTTCGAGTCCCTTTTTTCGCAGTTTATATCCTATTTGCGGGTTAGAGTAATTGGTTACTCTTTAGGTTCATAACTTAAGTATTGCTAGTTCGAGTCTTGCATCCGCAAAAATTGGTTTAGTTATTTGGAAGGTCTTAATTTTTTTTAAAAAGAGGAACTACTATTGAAAAGGCACATGTGATAGTATATCTGTTATTTATTATTTATAACTATGTAATTTTCTGTTATTTAAAATTGTCAATCTTGATTTTTTGTTATTTATTATTTTATATTATTTAAAGTTATTTAAAATTGTCAATCTGGATTAAAAAGCTAACAGTGCCTTGTCTTTGTGAACTTTCCTGTTCACTACTATTATCAAATGCGCCTTATATACAAAGGTTCCTCTTGAAAAAAGTCTATCTTTTTACTTAGTTAACAATAAAAAATAACATTCTTTTAACAATTACGCCAACTGTTACTCTTTATGAGAATTGAACTCACATTAACACTGTGAAAAAGTGTTGTCTTAACCATTAGACCAAAAGAGCTATAAAAAATTTAATTTACGAAGGTTTATTTTGTTTTTAAAGCTGGAGCCTAAGAGGTTTAAACTCTTGCCTTTTAGTGTGCAAAACTAACACTCTTTCACTGAGTTAAGGCCCCATCCACTGAGATGATGTTTTATGCCTAGAAAGAATTGAACTTCCAATAATTAAAATCGCAATTTAATGTTTTATCCTTTTAAACTATAGACACATGCACAAATTAAACCTTGTTTAACGTATAATCTACCATAGACTTTAATTTATACAAAGATCTAGAAGCAAGTTTGTTAACTTGCTTTTGAGATAGAATGAACGTTTTTTTATATAGATCCAAAGCTAAAATTACAAAAACAGAGGAGATAATTTTTTTATTAGAAGCGAAATATTTTTTTGGTATATAACCTACGACACCACAAAAACCAATAGCAAAACCATTTTTTATAGCGTTTAAAAACTGGCACACTAAAAAGCTCCTAGTGTCAAAAGCTTTTTTTAGTAAAGCCCAAACTTTTTTATTTACTACATTCTTATTAAGACTTAAAATATTCGTTTCGCTAAATAAAGTTTCTAAAGCTATTATTTTTAAATCAATAAAGTTTAGGTGTAAATATTTATTAATTTTTTTGACTCTTATCAAATATTTAAATCCTATGTCAAAAAAGTCATAACGAAAACACTTTATAATGCTACCTTCAATAGAAGCGTTAAAAAAAAAAATAAAGCAACCCATATAATATTTTAAGTCTTTTACTGCTTTTATATAATACCTATTTAAAATCATAATTAAAAAATTCTTTTTATGTCGGAATGATAGGATTTGAACCTATGGAAGTCTGTACCCAAAACAGATACGATAACCAGCCTACGCAACATTCCGTAAAAATTATTTAAAAGTTAAAATAAAAGACGTTAAGTATGTATGCATTTCATTTTCAAAAGTATTGCTAATCGTTTTTTTTGCTTTTATATGGTTTAACATATCAATTTTATTTTCCATTAAGTCTGCTAAAAGTGCTTTTTCAAAAAAGTTTATACGCTCTAACTCAATTTTGTCTAGGTAGCCTTTTACACCAGCAAATAAAACAAAAACTTGTTGTTCTATTGTTAAAGGTGACAATTGATTTTGTTTTAATAGTTCAGTTAACTTTGATCCACGGTTTAATAAATGCTGGGTCGCTGCGTCTAAATCTGAACCAAATTGTGCAAAAGCAGCCACTTCTCTGTATTGAGCTAATTCTAATTTTAACGTACCTGCAACCTGCTTTAACGCTTTTATTTGAGCGGCAGATCCCACCCTACTAACAGAAAGACCAACATTTAAAGCTGGTCTAATACCTCTATAAAAAAGTTCAGCTTCCAAAAATATTTGACCATCGGTTATAGAAATAACGTTTGTTGGTATATAGGCTGAAACGTCACCTGCTTGCGTTTCAATTACAGGCAAAGCTGTTAAGGAACCATTCCCAGCGAAATCACCCATTTTTGCTGCACGCTCTAACAATCTAGAATGTAAATAAAAAACGTCACCAGGAAAAGCTTCTCTACCTGGTGGTCTTCGTAACAACAAGGACATTTGACGGTATGCGACAGCATGCTTTGTCAAATCATCATAAATTACTAACCCGTGCATACCATTGTCTCTAAAAAATTCACCCATAGTACAACCAGTATAAGGAGCTAAAAATTGTAATGGTGCCGCATCTGAAGCTGTAGCAGCAACAATTATAGAATAGCTTAAAGCCCCAGTTGACTCTAACATTTTAGTAACTTGGGCAACAGTAGACCTTTTTTGACCTATGGCAACATAAATACAGTATAACTTGTTTGTTTCGTCGTTTTCCTGATGAGCTAATTTTTGGTTAATAATTGCGTCAATAGCTACAGAAGTTTTACCTGTTTGTCTGTCACCAATAATAAGCTCTCTTTGACCTCTTCCAATAGGTACTAGAGCGTCCACAGCCTTAAGACCTGTTTGCATCGGTTCATGAACCGATTTTCTTGGTATTATACCAGGTGCTTTTATTTCAACTCTTTGGCGTAAAACAGAGCTAATAACACCTTTACCATCTATAGGTACGCCCAAACCATTAACAACTCTTCCTAAAAGAGCTTTACCAACAGGGACGTCTACAATAAAGCTAGTACGCTTAACGTTATCTCCTTCTTTTATTAGTCTATCGTTACCAAAAATTACTACACCAATGTTGTCTGATTCCAAATTTAAGGCCATACCTTTTATACCAGAGGTACTAAACTCACACATTTCCCCTGCTTGTATAGAGTTTAACCCATAAACTCTAGCTATACCGTCTCCAACGCTTAACACTGTGCCTACTTCGTCTATATTTACACTATTTTTATATTCCATTATGTTTTGTCTAAGAATGTTAGAAAGTTCTGCTGCTGAAAAAACCATAAAATTTTATTTTATTTAATAAAAAAGCTTATATTTATATTAAATAAGCTGTCTAAAAATGGACTTGAACCATTGACCAAAAAATTTTCAGCTTTTTGCTCTAACCTCTGAGCTATTTAGACTAATACAAAATTTTGCAGGTAGGTGGACTCGAACCACCAAAGGAAAAGTCTACTAGGTTCTAAGTCTAACATGGTTACCAATTTCATCATACCTGCATTTTGAAAAGAGCAGGATTTGAACCTACGAAGGTAAAAAGACCAATAAATTTACAGTCTACTGCTTTTGGCCACTTAGCTATCTTTTCAAAAAAATTATTTATAATACCTGCAAATATGTTGGTAAGATAACTCAACAGGAAAATATGCAGTTTTAAAATTGATGTCCCAAAGAAAAAAAAAAGAAAAATTTTGCCAATCTATCTCAATATAACTAGGTAAAGAACGAGAAAGTAATTTTTCACGAAAAATTTTAGTGTTTAAAACTGATAGTTTACGTTTACAAAATTTTAATTTTAGAATATCGCCGTTAGATAAAACAATATTTGGGCTTATAACATATTTATTATTTATTAGAACAAATTTATGACTAATTAATTGTTTTGCTTCGTAAAAAGAAGTAACAAAACAACTACGAAACAACGCAGTGTCCACTCTACTCTCTAAAATACTAACTAGTTTATCTATCGTTTTAGATTGCGAGTTTACAGAGAAAAAAGCATACTTTTTAAAGGTTAGTTCTTTTATATTAGAATAAAAAAATTTTAACGCTTGTTTTATATTTAATAACTTACTAAAAGAAGTAGTTTTATGTTTTCTTTTAAAAATTAATGAGCGGTAAGTTTCTTTTTTTTCAAGCCCCCACAAATTTTTATAACTGTTTTTTATTTTTTTACAAACGCCATATTTCGATTTTATTATTGTTGTCATAATAGAAAAATATTTGCTTGTTATTGGACTTGAACCAATAATTCAAAAAGAAAAAAGATTTTAAGTCTTTCGTGTTTACCATTTCACCAAACAAGCAAGGTACAAATAATGGGACTTGAACCCATATAAACTGCTTGGAAGGCAACCAATTTTCCATTAATATATATTTGCAAATTATAGACTACATTGAAAAGGATTCGAACCTATACTTAATTGCTTAGAAAACAACTGTTTTTTCCGTTAAACTATCAATGCATGAAAATAAAATAAAAAAACAATAGACTACCAACTATATTTTTTAAAACCTAATATAAGCGCATTACTACCTAATTCTTTTACTTTTATTCTTGAAAGATTAAACTTTCTGTATATACCATTATTTCTCGAAGTAACAAAACAAGTATTATTTATTTTAGAGCGAATCCCACGTTTATTTAGTTTAGAATAAACGTTTAATAAACTAATATAACTTAAAGATTTTAATCGCACTAACAACTTAAAAGCCCTAACTTGTAGTTCTTTTTTTTTTAAACTATGTCTTAAAATAATATTTCTTAAGATTGTTTTTTTTAGTTTCATTCCCAAGAACTTTTAAAATTAAATACTCTATACTCTTGCGCCATTTCGATATATTCTGAAATAACTCTTTTTTGACTATCGTCGTAACGAACTTCTTTATAGCCAGACAAAGGAAAATCTTTTCTTAATGGGTATCCTTCGAAACCATAGTCAGTTAAAATTCTACGCAAGTCAGGGTGGCTATCAAAAAAAATGCCAGACATATCCCAAGCTTCCCTTTCCATCCAAGAAGCAGATTTATATATATTTGTAGACGAAGGAACAACATCAAACTCGTTTAAGTGTAGTTTTACATTTACTCTAACGTTATACTTTAGACTAAGTAAACAATAGACCAAACAAAATCTTTTATTATTTCCTGGGTAATCGACTACTAGTATGTCTATTAGTAGTTTAAACATATAAGCTTCATTATCTCTTAGTATAAACAAAAGATTTTGTAACAAATTTGCATTAGTCTCTAAAAAAAAGCCATATTTGTTGTATTTTAATAGGTATAAGCCATTAAAAATCGAATTAAAATTTTTTATAAAAGTTAAAGACATCTTATTTAACATACCAATTTAAAACCGTCTTTTGTTTTTTTATTTTTTTTTGTAGTTGTAAAATACCGTAAAGTAAAGCTTCTGCTGTTGGTGGGCAACCAGGTATATAAATGTCAACAGGTACGATTCTATCACAACCTCTAACAACAGAATAAGAATAGTGGTAATAGCCACCACCATTTGCACAACTACCCATTGATATAACCCACCTAGGTTCTGACATCTGGTCGTAAACTTTCCTTAAAGCAGGAGCCATTTTATTTGTAAGTGTACCTGCAACTATCATGATGTCTGACTGTCTGGGACTAGCCCTAAAAATAATACCAAACCTGTCAAAATCGTAACGGCTAGCGCCTGCATGCATCATTTCCACAGCACAACAAGCTAAACCAAAAGTCATAGGCCACAAAGAGCCTTTTCTTGCCCAATTTATTAAATTGTCTATCTTTGACACGAAAAAGTCTAAATTATTTATCATAAAAATATATTACTACAAGAGAACAAGGACTCGAACCAAGAAAAATAGTTTTGGAAACCATTATTTTACCAATTAAATTATTCTCTCTAAAAAAAGTATACAAAGCCTTTTTTTGGACTTGAACCAAAATTAGTCGTTTACAAAACAAATGTTATACCATTTAACTAAAAAGGCATATAGAATATTTATACTTAACCAAACAGGATAAGAAAAGCCATCATTAGAGCAAAAAGGCCTATAGCTTCTGTTAAAGCAAAACCTAGGATAGTAAAGCCAAAAAGCTGTTGTCGTAATGATGGGTTACGAGCAAAAGAGTTTACTAAGGCAGCAAAAACTATACCTATACCTGCACCTACACCAGCTAAACCTATAGTAGCTAGACCTGCACCTATTTGTTTTGCGCTTTGTAATATTGTCTGATTCATAATAGTTTTTTTTTGCGATTAAAATTAGTAAGCTAGGGTAAAAGGATTTGAACCTTTACGTATTAGTATCAAAAACCAATGCCTTAACTTTTGGCTATACCCTATAAAACATACTAGAACTAATTAGTTTTGAACTAACGACCTTACGCTTATCAAGCATACACTCTGAACCTCTGAGCTATAGTTCTTTAATAAAATTCTAATGTAAATTTAAGGCGTCACTTAAGTAAAGGCATGTCAAAGTAGTCCAAACGTATGCTTGTAAAAAAGCAATAGCTAACTCTAAGCCAGTTATAGCTACAATAATAAATAAAGGAAACAGTTGTATAAATAAAAAAACACCACCAAAAGTAAGCATTTTCCATGCAAAAGTAGCTAAAATTTTCAATAGCGTATGGCCTGCCATCATATTAGCAAAAAGCCGAACAGACAATGCAACAACTCTAAAAATATAAGAAATAAGTTCAATTGGCACAAGCAAAGGTGCTAAAATCAGTGGTGCACCTGGTGGTAGAAAAAGACTAAAGAAATGAATGCCATGTAGTTTTAAACCTATAATATTAATGCCTAAAAAAGTTGTCATGCCCAAACAAAAAGTAAATACTATATGGCTTGTAACTGTAAAGGTATAAGGCACCATTCCTAATATATTACAGCTAAAGACAAATACGAACGTACAAAATAAAAAAGCAAAATACTTACCACCTTTTAAATGTAAGGCTTCAAAAACTATATTGTAAACAAAATCAAAAGTTATTTCTATAACAGATTGCCACCTATTAGGAATTATGCTATTATTAAAACAAATAAAATAAAAAAAAATTATAAGTATAAGAATTACAATAGAAAGAAAAAAGCTTGCATTCGTAAAAACGAATAAATTACCAAAAAAAAAAAAACATAAAGGAATAATTTCTAATTGTTCTAAGGGCGAAAAAAATAGCATTTTAGTTTAAAAGGTTAAGCTAAGAACGAAGTTGAATCGTTGTACATGAATTTGCAATTCATTGCATTGCCTTTATGCTACTTAGCCTGAAGCATATTAAACTCTACGTTTCTTTGAAACTTTACAACCATTAAAAGGTAAAAATGTTACATCTTGAATACGTAAAACTGTAATACCTGATAAATGTAAACCTTTAACGCAAGAGTGTCTACCATTACCGAAACCTTTTATTTTTATAAAAGCATATTTTATTCCTAAAAAAAACAATGCCTTACCAAAAACATTACTCATTGTTTGGCTTGCATATGCAGTGGACCTACGAGAACCTTTTATTCCTAGAGAACCACAAGAAACGCATAGAATAGTTCTTTTTTTAAGACTAGAAATATTTAAAAAGGTATTATTAGAAGAACAAAGTACGTTTATTATACTTAAAACGCTACGATTAAATTTTTTTACTAGCATGTACTTTTTTAAAAAATAAGTCATAAGAGTGTTGTAACCCTCTATAATTTTTTAAACCTTTAAGTCGATTAATATTATTCTTTATCTTATTAGTTAGTAAAGTCTCTACAAAAATTTTATTTTTTTCAACCCATTTTAAAACCTTAATCAATAAATTTTGGCTTAAATTTTTAACTCTATAATTGGTACCAATACATAAGTCGTTAAACATTATTTTTACTAAATAAAAACCTAAACCATATAGCTTAATAACGCTGTATAAAGCTAATGACTTATTATTCAAAAGCTTACCAAATAAATATACCATACTAATTTCGTTTACCTACCTTTAAAACAATATTTTTATTAACGTTTAAGACACCTTTACCTTTGTATTGATTAAGTTTTTTTAATAGACATAAGCGTGCTGCAAACTGCTCTAACATAACTTTGTTATTACTTTTTAAAAATATTAGAGTAGGTTTTAGGCAAACAAGCCTTATTGCTAAAGGTATAACTAAACAAATATCACGAGAAAAGCCTAATTTTAATAAAATAAGACTACTACGGTTATAATTTTTTAAAAACCAGCATTTAAAGCCTATGCCAAAAAGAAATAACTTTTTTTCGTACAAAGTATTTAGCTCTTTAAAAAATATAACCTTAGCTATATATAATTCATTTTTTATAGACAAAGCATTTTTTTTTAGCAACTTAAAAAATAAACAACCTTCAAAAAAAGCTATGCAAACATTTAACAATAAAGAAGCAAGGTTAAACGAAAATAAGCCTAAAAAGCCAGCAAAAAATAAAAAATTTTTATACACGAATACGTTATATTTATATAACATAAAGCTAAATTGTTTTATATAGAGGAAGCAACAAATTATAGTTAGAGATAAAACCTATTTGAGTAGAAATAATAAAAAAACAAAAGCCATTTGAAATACGTAATAAATACTTTTTAAAAAAGTATTCTTTAGAAAAACAAACAAATACTTTATCAAAAACACATTTGTTTTTATAGTCAATATACTTTAACAAAACATAAATAACACGCTTATGTTTACACCACCCAAAAAAATAACCACGAATAAGTCCTTCTTTTAATAAAATAAACAAAATATTTGTTGAATTATTTGACAGCCCAACATTTATAATAGAACACTTTTTTTGCTTGCTTATTTTTAAAGCATTAAATAAACAATTTACACTGTTAGAAACCATAAGAAATAGTTTTTCTAAGTCAAGCAGGAATTGAACCTACAACAATTTTATTATGAGTAAAACATTCTTCCTTTGAATTATTGACTCAAAATAAACAAACTAGCGGTCTATTTCACCAAAAACTATGTCTAAAGTGCCTATAATTGTAACAACATCTGCCAACAAATGGTTTTTAGACAAATAGTCTATGGACTGTAGGTGAACAAAACCTGGTGCTTTTATTTTGCATCTATAAGGTTTATTCGAACCGTCAGCTACTAAGAAAACACCAAACTCTCCTTTCGGGTGCTCAACAGCCGAATAAGCCTCTCCTTTTGGTATAATAAAACCTTCTGAGTACAGTTTAAAATGATGTATTAAAGACTCCATAGAATTTTTCATTTCAATTCTTGAAGGAGACGTTAATTTTTTATTTTCAACTTTGATATTTCCACTGGGGATGTTTTCAATGCATTGAAGAATTATACGCAAACTTTGACGCATTTCTTCCATTCTAATGCAATAGCGGTCATAGCAGTCTCCATTAGTACCTAAAGGTATAGAAAAGTCAATAAGGTTGTATATTTCATAAGGCTGGGTTTTACGTAAGTCCCAATTATAACCTGTACTTCTAAGAAGCGGCCCAGTTAGACCCCAGTCTAAAGCTTCTTCTAAAGTAATAACACCTACGTCAACTAGCCGTTGCTTCCAAATTCTATTTTCTGTAAGTAATTCCTCTAATTCGTCTAGCCGAGAACTAAATTGTAATGCAAAACGGTATATATCTTCACATAAGCCTAAAGGTATATCAAAGCTGACACCACCAGGTCTTATGTAAGAAGAATGCATTCTAGCGCCAGAAACTCTTTCATAAAATTCCATTAATTTCTCTCTCTCTTCGAACCCCCATAGAATTGGTGTAAGTGCACCTACGTCCATGGCATGGCAGCATATAGCTAAAAGATGGTTTAATATTCGAGTAATTTCAGAAAATAATACACGAATATATTGTGCACGCAAAGGTACAACGTAGCCTAATAATTTCTCTACCGCTAAAGAATATGCATGTTCGTTGACCATCATGGAGACGTAGTCTAGTCTGTCAAAATATGGTAACGCTTGAGAGTAAGTCTTATATTCAATAAGTTTTTCAGTGCCTCTGTGTAACAACCCAACATGAGGTATTGCTTTTTCTACAACTTCCCCAGACAGTTCCAAAACAAGTCGTAATACACCATGAGCAGCGGGGTGTTGTGGTCCAAAATTAACAGTAAAATGTTTTAATTTTTTTTTTAAATCTAATTCGTTTGAAAACATGCTATAAATAAAAAATATATATATTTAGAGAGTACAGGAGTTGAACCTGCTCTATCTTAGGTTAAGAGATAGGTCTAAGTTTAGCAAACTCGCCTTTTACCGTTCAAGCAACTCTCTACATAAGTAAAAAAAAATAAGACTTTTTAATAATAAACAAGAAAATAATTGTTTCAAAAGACAGTAGCAGGGATAAAAAAATTAAGACAAAGCTAAAAAACTCGGGAGAAGACAAAAGCAAGCTTAACATGGAAAAAAAAAAAAACAAATGTCTTCTTTTTTTATAAAAGAATTCAATTTTAATATTGCTTATATGTATAAAGAAAATACCAAAGAGGGGTAATTGAAATATAATAAAAGAGTATACGACGCATAATTGTGACACTAAGCTTAAATATTCATACAGACGTAAATTCATTTTTAAAACAAAGAATTTAGCTTCTAGTAGTAGACTTAAACTTAATATGAACGACAAAAAAGAAGGAAAAAAAATAAAGTAAAGAAAAAGCAAAGAAAGAACACTAAAAAAAAAAAAATACTTTAAAAACCAAAAAAAATAATTTTTTTCGTAACTAAAAAGGCCTGTTTTTAAATAAGAAAAAATATAATACAGAAGTATAAAAAAGCTTAAAAAGAAGCTAACGTTAAAAGCTAAGGTAACATACAAATTAAAAATTTCAAATACGTTAGTAAATATAAAGTCTAGTTCTTCTATTTTGACAAAAGACAAAAAAGGACTTATAACAATGTAGACTAGTTCCAGTATAAAAAAATAGCTACTTATAAAAGTAAGAAAAAAGCTAAAAAAAAAATAAAACATTCTTAACTTTAGCTCATTAAAATGCTTTAAAAAGTTTAACATTTAATAAAAGGTTATTAAGATAAAGTGAGATTCGAACTCACGCTATATATATATATAGATTAGTTTTCAAAACTAACACTTTTGACCGCTCAGTCACTTATCTTTAAACATAAGTTAAAAAAGCAAAAAAAAATTTAACTTTTAATTTGAACAAAAACAGTATCTTTTATAAAAGGTAGTTCGTAATATGTATGAAAAGCTGGTGGAGAACCTACTATCCATTCCAAAGTATATACAAAATTTATATTAGGTATTGTTTCAACAAACCAAGGATTGATTGGACACTTGTCCATATTAGTCAAAGTTTCATAAATAACAATAAAAAATAAAACAATGCTGAAAATAGAAGCATAGCTTCCGAAAGAAGATATGTAGTTCCAACCTATATACGCGTCTGGATAGTCTGGTATGCGTCTAGGCATACCAGATAACCCTAAAAAGTGTTGTGGAAAGAAAGTTAGGTTAACACCAACAAAAGTGCACCAAAAATGGACTATGCCTAAATTTTCCGGGTATTGAAAACCAGTAATTTTTCCTATCCAATAATAAAATCCAGCAAACATGCCAAAAACAGCGCCCATTGATAAAACATAATGGAAATGCGCTACAACGTAGTAAGTGTCATGAAACGCTATGTCTAATGCACCGTTAGATAGCATAATACCTGATAAACCGCCAACAGTAAAAAGGCATATGAAACCCAAAGCAAAAACCATAGGTGTCTTTAAATAAATGGAACCACCCCACATAGTAGCAATCCAACTAAAAATTTTTATTCCTGTAGGTACAGCTATAATCATAGTTGCAGCAGTAAAATACGCTCTAGTATCTATGTCCATACCAACAGTATACATGTGGTGTGCCCAAACAATAAAACCTAATAAACCAATGCTTAGCATAGCATAAACCATACCTATAAAACCAAAAACTGGTTTTCTAGAAAACGTAGAGGTTATATGGCTAATAATACCAAAAGCTGGCAAAATTAAAATGTATACCTCTGGATGTCCAAAAAACCAAAATAAATGCTGATATAATACTGGGTCCCCACCCCCAGCAGCGTCAAAAAAGCTTGTATTAAAATTGCGATCAGTTAAAAGCATAGTAATAGCACCTGCAAAAACAGGCAAAGAAAGTACTAATAAAAAAGCAGTTATAAGTACGGCCCATACAAACAAAGGTATTCTATGCATAGTCATACCTGGACCTCTCATGTTAAAAATAGTTGTTATAAAATTAATAGAGCCTAAAATACTAGACGCACCAGCAATATGTAAGCTAAAAATACCTAAGTCAACAGCAGCACCAGGATGCCCAGATACACTACTTAACGGTGGGTAGACAGTCCAACCAGTACCAACACCAATTTCAACTAAAGTAGAGCATAATAGTAGAATTAAAGAGGGTGGTAGCAACCAAAAACTTATGTTGTTCATTCTTGGAAAACTCATATCTGGTGCGCCTATCATTATAGGTATAAACCAATTGCCATAGCCACCTATAAGTACAGGCATAACCATAAAAAAAATCATTATAAAAGCGTGCCCTGTAATAATAACATTGTATAACTGGTGATTACCACCTAATACTTGTACACCAGGGCCAGCAAGCTCCATACGAATAAGAACAGACAGAGTAGTACCTATAATACCTGAAATAATGCCAAAAATTATATACAAAGAGCCAATATCTTTATGGTTTGTAGAAAAAAACCATCTATAAATAAAATTATACATTTAAAATAAAATTAAGGTTGGTGGTTAAAAATCCTTAAAAAAAGCATTTGGCAAGAATCGAACTTGCTATGCATAAGTTCGAAGCTTATATTTTTATCCAAAAAATCAAATGCAAAAAACTGGTAAATAACGAGATTTGAACTCATACTGCTAGAATCACAAACTAACTCTCTAACCATTAAGACATATTTACCTATAACGTAAAAAAAAATTAACTATAAGCATAAATAGAATGACAAATTATGTACAAAGATAACAAAAAATTTTGAATGAAGACCAAAAAGAAACAATGAAAAAGTAAGCATACTTATTAAAAAAGAGCTTTCTCTATTTATTTTTTTTATACTTATCCAATTATTGGTATGTTCAAAAAAACTTAGTTGTATAATTCTTAAATAATAAAAGCAAGAAATTACGCTAGTAAAAAGTCCAACGAATGATAAAAAATATATACTTTGGCCTAAGGCACAAAAAAAAACAAACATTTTGCTAAAAAAACCTATAAAAGGTGGTATTCCAGCAATGGAAAAAAAAGAAATAATTAAAGAGGTACCTAAAAAACGATTTGCTTTCGATACTGTAATTAAATCTTCTATATATTTTAATTTTTTTAAGTTATAATTTTTTCTTGTAACAATAAGTAGCAAAAAAGCAGACAAAGACATAATAATATAGACTAGCAAATAAAAAATTAAAGAAAAGACACCTTCAAAAGAGCTACAGCATAAGCATATAAGCATAAGACCTACATGATTTATGCCACTAAAAGCTATAAGTCGTTTCAATTTCAATTGCCATATTGCACCTAAACTGCCAATAAGCATAGAAAAAAAAGAAGCAAAAATTATTATATATTGCCAAAAAAAAAAAAAAAAAAAAAAGGAGACAAAAAAAAGTCTTAGAAAAAAAGTAAATACACCTAATTTAGGTATAGCTACAAAAAAAAGAGTTACAATTGTTGGCGAACCTTCGTATATATCTGGAGACCAGAAATGAAACGGTGCTGCAGACACTTTAAAAAGAAAAGAAATGGCTATAAAAATAATACCTAACAAAAAGCCGTCTATATTATATAAGCTAGAACTTATATTAAAAGAAAAAAGAAACAAATTTTTGTAGTTAGTAGTACCTGTAAGACCATAAAGTAAAGAGCAGCCAAATAAAAGAAACCCGGAAGAAAAAGCGCCTAAAATAAAATATTTAAGTCCAGCTTCAGAAGAAAACTCGGAGTTTCTTTTTAAAGCAGTTAAAATGTATGAGCAAAAACTTTGCAGTTCTAAACTTAAATACATGGTTATCAAATCATAAGAAGAAATAAGTAGCAAAGTACCAAGTATAGCTAAAATAAGCAGCAGAGGGAATTCAAAATTATTTATGAAGTCGTACCTGTTATAATTTAAAGAAAAAAGCAATATGGATATACAACTAAGTAAAACAAAATTTTTAACACTAATACCAAAAAGGTCAACAATTAGTAGACCATCAAAAATTGTTAAGTTATACAACTGGTTATTAACGTTTAATAAAAAAGTGAAAATTAATACCTGTATACAAAGCCAAGTTACGTTATTTAAAAGCAAAGGATAATTCAGGTAGTTGGACGTACAAAAAACTACGGAGTAAACTAAAACAATGTTTATACTTATAACTAAGAAAATTTCAGGCACAATGGCAATAAAATTATGATTAAGGATAAAAAAAAACATAGTAGTTTATATTTTTTGCAATAAGTTAGTTATAGTTAAATGCATAGTTTCTAAGAATACTTCTGGGTATAAACCTAGCCAAATAACAGAGAAAAACAAAGGTAAAAGTAATGCAACTTCTCTAAAGTTTACGTCAGTAAAATTCAAGAAATATTTTTTTCTTAGTGGACCAAAAAGTAGTCTGTTAGGCAACCACAGAGAGTAGGCTGCACTTAAGACCATTCCAAGGGATAAAAAAAAAGCTATAAAAGTATTGTTTTGAAAAGAACCAATTAGTATTAAGAACTCTCCTGCAAAACTGCTAGTACCCGGAAAGCTTAAATTGGCAATGGAAAAAAATAAAAAAAAAAAAGAATATATAGGCATTGTTTGACATAAACCAGAATAATATTTAATTACTCTTGTGTGGTGTTTATCGTATAATATACCAATACATAAAAAAAGAGCACTAGATATAAAACCATGACTTAGCATTATAAGCAAACTCCCTTCTATAGCATAAAAATTAAAACTAAAAATACCTATACTAACAAATCCCATATGAGCGATTGAAGAATAAGCGATTATTTTTTTTAAGTCTGTTTGTCTTAAAGTAGTTAGCGAACCATATACAATAGCTATAATACTTAAAACGTAAATAAAAGGAGAAAAAAAAATACTAGCATAAGGAAATAGGCATAAGGAATACCGGAGTAAACCATAAGTACCCATTTTTAATAAAATTCCTGCTAAAATAACGGAACCTGCAGTTGGAGCTTCAACATGTGCTTCAGGTAACCATATATGGAAAGGTACCATAGGTACTTTAACAGCAAAAGATATAAAAAAAGCCAACCACAAAATAACTTGTTTTTCTTCAGAAAAAAAAGCAACGTTCAGTAGCTGAAAATCTGTTGTGCCTGTTTCAAAAGAGATATAAAAAATAGCAAATAACATAAGCAAAGAACCAAACAAAGTGTATAAAAAAAACAAATAGGCAGCCTTTAATTTTCGTGTACGAGAACCCCAAACACCAATAATAATAAACATAGGTATGAGTATACTTTCAAAAAAGATATAAAAAATAATTATATCTAAAGAAGAAAAAACAATAACTAGGCAGAAATCAATTAGAAGAAAGGCTATTAAGTAACTTTTTAGATGATTTTTTATGTTAACCCAGTTACTTAAAATACATATGCATACTAGCAAAGTACTTAAAATAATAAAAAACAAAGATATGCCGTCAACGCCTAAAAAAAAGTGTATATTAAACAAAGGTACCCAATTAAAATACTCAACAAATTGGAATTTTGAACTAGAATTATCGAACAGTAACCATAAGAATAAGGAAAAAAAAAAAGTTAAAAAGGAAGTAAGAAGGCCTATTTTTTTTAGTAAGTCAACTTTATTCGCTGGTGTAATTAGTAATAAAAAAATTCCAAGAATAGGCAAAATAAGTATTAATGACAACATAGTTTAAATAATTAAGCATAAGATAAAAACAAATAATAATTGTGGCTCGACAAAAAAGTAAAACACATTTACAAAACAAACAGAGCTAACGGTTACAACTAAAAAAACAAAAATTAAAAACGCATAAAAGTTTATTTTTCCAGAAGTCAATCGACTTAGTAGCTTACTTAAAAATACAACGCTTTTTGAATAGCCAGAGGGCCCATAAAATTCTATTAAGCCTTTATCAATCAGTTTATAAGTAATACTATAACCAGAGTTTAAAAAAAAAGAAACTATTAAATCGTTTTGTAAACGGTCTAAAAACCATTTTTTAGAAAAAAAAAGATAGATAAGCCTTAAGTTAACGTTATTTAAATAACAAAAGAATAAATTATTTGTTAACATATGGTATAATACAATAGAACTAATACCACCTATTAAAGTACAATAGAAAGGCAACCATTTTATGTATATAGGAATAAACTCGGAGTCTATAATATTTAAATGACTAGGTAAAATAAATATAGAATTATTCCAAAAAGGTGTACCTAATCCAATAAAAAGATCTTTTGTTAGAAAGCCAAAAAAAATACTAAACGTAGATAAAAGTACTAACGATAAACCCATACCAAAGGGTGCTTCCGAGACCAAAAAGCTTGTTCGTTTAAACCCGTTAGGACTTGATAGGAACACCAAATAAATTAGTTTAAAGGAATAAAAAGAAGTAATAACAACAGAAACAACACCTAACCAATTAGTAAAAGTTCCTAAAAAGCTATACTTAGAATAAGAAATTTCTAAAATAACATCTTTTGAGTAAAAACCTGTTAAGAAAGGAACGCCCATCAGAGCAAAAGAACCTATAAAAAAAGTAACATAAGTAAAAGGTAAAGCTTGTAACAGACCGCCCATTTTTCGCATATCTTGCTCGTTATGCAAAGCGTGTATTACTGAACCTGCGCTTAAAAATAAAAGTGCTTTAAAATAACCATGGTTTAATACATGAAAAATACTTACAGAATAATTAGACAAACCACAAGCAAACACCATATAACCCAGTTGACTACACGTAGAATAAGCTATGACTTTTTTTAAATCATTTTGAAATACACCTATAGTACCGGAAAAAAAAGTAGTAATAGCTCCCCAAAGAGCAATAAAAAATAAAATCGACTGCGAATACTCAAAAATTGGCGAGCATCTGACTATTAGAAAAACACCAGCTGTAACCATGGTAGCTGCATGTATAAGAGCAGAAACTGGTGTTGGACCTTCCATAGCGTCGGGAAGCCAACTATGCAACCCTATTTGAGCTGATTTTCCAACAGCACCAACGAAGAATAAAAAGCATACTAAGTCGACAATACCGAAGTTAAAAAAAAGAAAAAAAAGTTTTAAATTACAAGCATAAGGTATTAAAGAAAAAACAATTGCAAAGTCAACAGTTTTAAAAATTAAAAAAATACATGCTATACCTAAGGCTAGACCTAGGTCTCCAACTCTGTTTACAACCATAGCTTTTAGAGCTGATTTGTTTGCTTGTAAGCGCGTAAACCAGAAGTTAATTAGCAAGTAAGAACATAGACCAACACCTTCCCACCCTAAAAATAACAGTATAAAATTGTCAGAAGACAATAATAAGAGCATAAAAAAAGTAAACAAGGATATATACGACATAAACCGACATTGGTGTGGGTCGTGACTCATATAAACAGTGGAATATATATGTACAATTAAAGAAACACTAGTAACCAAAAAACCCATACTTACAGTCAAACTATCGAACAAGAAACCCCAAGAAGCGTCAAATAATTCAGAATCAACCCAAGGGTATAGTTTAATAAAAACTGGAGACTTGCATATACCTACCTCAAAAAAAGAGAGGATACATTCAAGGAACGAAAAAAAAATAAACAAACAACTAAGTATTGCAGTACCTTTTGGTGATAACGATCTACCTAGAAACATGCAAAATAAAAAGCTAAGAATTGGGAAAAAAATTAAAGATAGATACATAGTTAACCTTTTAATAAGTTTACAAAGTCAATAGAAACTGTTCCTCTAATCCTATAATATATAAGAAGTATAGCTAGACCTATAGCAGATTCTGCAGCAGCCACGGTTAAAACAAATAGCGCAAAAATCTGGCCTACAATGTCGTCTAAAAAAAAAGAAAAAATAATAAAGTTAAAGTTTATGGCCAAAAGCATCAACTCAAGGGACATTAACATAAGTACAATGTTTTTTCTATTTAGCATTATGCCCGACAAACCTATAAGAAAAAGTAACGTAGATACTAATAAAAATTTACTTTGGTCTGTTAGCATAAAAAGGTTAGGTATATAATCTTTATAAAATAAACATTACTTAAACGTAAAAATAAATTACTTACCAAAAATAAGTTTAAATCGTGTATATAGTCGTCTAATAAAGTACGTATGCCAGCAAAAATGTGGAAAAAAAGAAAAACTACAATTATAAGAAAAAGCCAAAAAAAAAAGAAGGAAAAAAAAGTTAACATGGAAAATAAAATACCTGCAGCAGCAACTCTTTGTATCACCCAGTGAATTTGACCGTCAGAAAGGTAGACAAAATACAGTAGGTTGTTTATTTTTAGAAAAGTTAAGCGTTTCATAATTAAAAAAGAATAAAAAAAAGACTAAAAAAAAAAGTAACAGATAAAACAAAGCAGCCAGTAATAAAAAGGTTGTTCAATTCTAAACCGAAGCAAAAATCCCATAATATATGACGAATACCGTTTAAAAAATGGAAAATTAAAGTAAGAAAAAAAACAAAAAAAAGTAAGCTTGCAATAAGGTTAAAAAGCGGCAAAAAAAAAAAGTAACATAGACTGTAAGAAATAAATGAATAGGAAAAGCAGACAAGAAAAGATAAGACTAACAAAAATAGCCCAAGGATTGAACCAGAAATCCTATGAAATATAGAAACTAAGGAAGTAATCTGTGGTTTATAAACACTTAAATGCGGGGAAAGAGAGCGACTTTTTTTATTTATAATCATGGATTAACAGGTTAAAAAATTAACAAATCGAAGCCTAACAAAAAACTTGCAATAAACAGAAAACAACCTAAAGAGAATGGTAGAAAAACCTTCCAACCTAAACGCATTAGCTGGTCATACCTATACCTAGGAAAAGCAGCTCGAACCCAAATAAAAAAAAAAAGTACTAAAGTTATTTTTAAGCCAAACCAGAAAGAACAAGGAAAAAAATTAAGGGTTAAAAAGGTTAAAGGGCTTAGCCAACCACCTAAAAAATATATAACCACTGACGCTGACATTAAAATCATATTTGCATATTCGCCTAAAAAGAAAAGAACAAAACCTATGGCTGAGTACTCTGTACTATACCCAGAAACAAGTTCTGCTTCTGCTTCTGGCAAGTCAAAAGGTGACCTGTTAGTTTCAGCCAAGCCAGAAATAAAAAAAAGTAAATACAATGGAAACAAAGGTAAAAAAAACCATACATTTCGTTGCGCTTCTACAATATTGCATAAGTTTAAAGAACCAGCACAAATAGAAACGCATAAGATAATGATACCTATAGAGACTTCATAAGAAATCATCTGAGAAGTTGACCGTAAAGCACCTAAGAAAGACCATTTTGAATTGCTAGACCACCCAGACGTAATAATACCATATACACCCAAAGAAGATATAGAAAGAAGGTACAAAACGCCTAAGTTTAAATCAACAAAGGCTAAATTATAGCCAAAAGGTATGGCTATCCACACAAATAAGCTTACTAAAAAAGTTATTATTGGAGCTAGTATAAAAATTAAGGTATTAGCACTGCTAGGCAATATCGTTTCTTTAACAAAAAGTTTTAAGCCATCAGCAAAAGGCTGTAACATACCAAAGAATCCTACAACGTTAGGACCTTTTCTTTGGTGCATACTTCCCATAACTTTTCTTTCTAATAAAGTTAAATAAGCGACGCTTACTAACAAGGGTAAGATTAAGGCTAAAGACTTTAAAAAAAGGAATAAAAATATATTTAAATTTTGCATATAACTGAGTTGTTAAAAGAACTATTTACTTGTTTAAAAACGTATTGTTTTTTTACGTCATTACGCTTGTGAAGAGTTAAAGTAATAGCGCCAAGCATTGAAACCAACAAAATAACACCTGAAAGTATTATAAGAAAAAAAAATGTTGTATAAAGAAAAGAGCCTACGGCCACTATATTAGTCAAAGAAAAACTACACCACAAGTTTAAGTAGTTAAAGTTAACGGTTAAAGGTAAGAAGTAAATGTCCAAAAATATAAAGTCTTTAAAAAAAATAAAGGCTAAAACAAAGAAAAATGCAAAACCAAAAATTATAGCCACAAACATGTAACTGTAAGCAAGAGTATTAAATCTAATTAGTTTAACATTTAATAGCATAACAACAAATAAAAATAAAACAGCTACTGCACCAACATAAACAATAATAAAAAGCATAGCTAAGAACTCTGCACCTAGAATAATAAACAGACAAGCACAATTTAAAAAAACTAAAATTAGGTAAAGGATTGAATGTACAGGGTTTGTAGACAAAATAACACCTAATGCAAAAAGACCTGAAGAAAAAGAAAAAAAAAAGAAGAGTAAATTTTCAATAAGCATACTTAGTATTTTATCTGTATAGCGACTCAGTAAATAAATTCTCATTTATTTCGATTTCCCAACGGTCACCATTTAACAAAAGTTTTTGTTTGTTATAAAATAGTGCTTCTTTAGTTTCTGTGGAGTATTCAAAGTTGGGTCCTTCTACAATAGCGTCCACAGGACAAGCTTCTTGACAAAAACCACAAAATATACATTTAGTCATATCTATGTCGTACCTGGTTGTTCTTCTACTACCGTCAAAGCGAATGTCTGACTCAATAGTAATTGCTTGGGCTGGACAAATAGCTTCACATAGCTTGCAAGCTATGCACCTTTCTTCACCAGTCATGTACCTTCTTAAAGCATGCTCACCTCTAAACCTAGGACTTATAGAACCTTTTTCAAAAGGGTAGTTTAAGGTAACTTTCAACCTAAAAAAATATTGCATAGTAACCCAAAGACCTCTAAAGAGTTCTGTAAGAAAAATAACTTTTACATTTTTATACATATTGTACGAGTACTAATTTTATTTCAAATGGGGTAAACACTTAGCGAAGATAAGATTTGAACTCACAATAAATAGTTTATGATTCTATTGTTTTAACTTTAAACTACAACGCCAAAAAACGAAAATGACAAGGCTTGAACTTGCAATATTTAGCGTGACAAGCTATTATTTTACCAATTAAATTACATTTTCAAAAAGAATAAGCGGTTGTGGATTTGAACCAAAAACATTTTCTTTGTAAGAGAAACACTCTACCTTGAGCTAACCACCCTTTTATAATTACAAGTAAAAAAATAATTCAAAATGTTATATCAAACTTGGTAAAACTAGTTTTACCTTTTTAAGAATAAATAGCGTACAAAATGTTTACTATAGAGTTCTAAAGGGATCTTGTATTATGTTGTACAATAATTACCAAGTTAGAAATAAAATTATAAAAACATTTTTTTAAAACAATACGTTGTATTAGCTAAAAAATAAAAAATTCCAACGACAGATTCCTCTACCATTACCTTGTTACGACTTCAGCATAGTTGTTAAAGATGTTGTATAAAATAGAGTACAAAAAATTATTTAAGAGTATACGCTTATACTTTAGTTAAATAAGTTTTTCTTTATAATATTAGAACAGGCAAAACTTCCAGGCTGTGACGGGCGGTATGTACAAGACTTGAGAACATCATTCACCGTTGCATTCTGATCCACGATTACTATTGGTTCCGTCTTCAAGGTATCAAATTGCAGAAACCTATCTGAACTTCGATAACTTTTAAAGGTTAGCTTCAATTTACATTATTGCAACTTTTTGTAACGTTATCTTTGTAACACATAAATAGCCCAAAATATAAGGGTCATGACGATTTGTCGTAATCCTTACTTTCTTCTTATATATAATAAGCAATAAATTTTAAGTACATAAAGCTAGCAATAAAAAGTTTTATTGCAAAGAATTATTAGTAATAAAAGCTAAGGGTTTCGCTCGTTAGTGGACTTAACCTTACATTTCAAAACACGAACTTACGACAACCATGCAACACCTGTAAAATATAAAAAAATTTTTAAAAAATTCTTTTTCAAAAATATACAAATTTTGGTAAGGTTCTACGTGTACTTACGAATTAAAATACATGTTCCATCAATTGTGCAAGTCCCCGTCAATTCCTTTGAGTTTTAACATTGCAGACGTACTTCTCAGGCAGAATACTTAACGCGTTAACTAAGTCTCTGAAAAAATTCCAAAAACGAGTATCCATAGTTTACAGCAATAGACTACAAGGGTATCTAATCCTTTTCGCTACCTATGCTTTCGTACAATAACGTCAGTAATAAAACTAGGTTGTTGCTTTCGCTTTTGGAATTCTTTTAAAAATCAATGAATTTTATTTCTCCTTTTAAAATTCTACAACCTTTTTTTTTACTCTAGTAGCAAGTAACAAATAATAATTTAACATTAATTAAAATTTAATTATTTGTAGAAGGCTACAATCTTCATACGTTTTACGCCCAATAATTTTGACTAACGCTTGGTCTTTTCGTATCACCGCGGCTGCTGGCACGAAATTTGCCAGACCTTATTCACTAACTAAAATCAAACTTTTTGTTAATAAAAAAATTTTACAATTAGAAACCTTCGTCATTTACTCTATATTGCTAGGTCAAACGTAAGTTCATTGCCTAAGATTCCTTACTGCTGCCTTCTTTCAAAGTTTAAACTTTATCTCAGTTTTAATGTGGTCGGACTTCTTCTCAGAACGACTAAAGATCTTCGGCTTGGTAAGCAATTACCTTACCAACTACCTAATCTTACATAAAATTATATTATAGTAACAAAGTTTTTATTGGATTTTAACCAAACTACAATGTAAATTTTTATGTTTTACTCACCCTTCCGCTACGAATAAAAAATAATTTATTAGTATAACTTGCATGTATTAAGCATATAGAAAGCGTTTAATCTGAGCCAGGATCAAACTCTAAAAAAAAAAAAAAACAACACGAAAACAAGCATATTGTTATAAAAAACAGTTTTAAAAAAAAATTTAACTAAATCTAAAAGAAGTTTTATGTAGCATTTCTTTAGTGCACGAAGACATTATTTCGGAAGAGGTACTTACAATGTCTGTTTGATAAAAATTATTAAAAACACTGCTATAAATAAAATTATTATCAGTGTAGATATACTCACTAGAAAAAAAATAAAAGTCAAAGAAAGAATAAAACGTGCATATAAGAAAACTAACCGAAGGTAACAAAAAAGAAAAACATTTTTTTACAACTAAGTCAAAATCAAAAAGAATTTGGTTTGTAACTTTACAAAAGACGTAATAAAGTATAAAAGAAGAATTTTTAGAATAATTCAACGGGGAAGTAGCACAATAAGCAGTTTGGTATAAGCCTTCACAATTTACAAAAGTCGAAGTTTTTTCAAGAAACGAAGTACATGGTAAAATAATATCTGCTTTTTGAGCATTTAAACAGCCGTGGTGACCTTGGAAAATAACAAAGTCAGACCTGAAAATATTTACGCAGTCGTATTTGTAGCATTCTAAAAAATATAACAAACTAGAAGATATATTTGTAGCATTACAATTTAAGTTTAGTCCCAAGTTATATATAGAATAACTGTTTGAATTAGCATTAAAAAAGCTTAAGCCATTCCAAAAATAGCTTATTATTTTAAGATTATACTTGAACAGATTGTATAACAAATTAAAATTTAACTCTTTAAAATTAGTCAAAAAAGACCTACCTATAATAACTAGAGGTGTTTTTGAGCTACGGAGACGCTTACAGAAAAAGCTTTTACCTTTAGCAATTTCAATAAAGTTTGAAAAAGAAACGCCTAAATGTATATAAGGAAAAGTATAATTCATTTGAAAGCTGGAACCTATTAAACCAATAACAAAATTACCGGAAATAAAACGTTTACGAAGGTAATAGTTAAGTAAGGCACCTTCAGTCTTTGGATCGACACCTAACAATAAGCAAGTATCACTTTTGTAAATATTTCTTAGAAGACTATTAAACGTAAACGAGCACTGAAAGTCAGTGTCAAAATATTTTTCAAAAGAACTATTTATTATAAACGCGTTTAAAAAACAACTTAAATTCTTTAATAAGCCTAACGACTCTAGGTCTACAAAGGAACCTACTGAAAAAGCAATCCTGGTAGAACACTTAAGCTTATGGACAATAATTTTTATAGCAGAAACCCAATCAATAGAAGAAAAACTTTTGGATTCATTTTTTATTAGAGGCATAGTAATACGCTGTAAAGTAAAGCCGTCAATACAAAACCTAATTTTGTCAGAAATCCAATTTTCATTTGTAATGCTATTTAAATTAGGAAGTATGCGTATAATATCATAACCACGAGTGTCTATAATTATAGTAGAGTGTATAGGATCTAGTATGTCTACTGAACGAACACCTTTTAATTCCCAAACGCGGGATATAAAAGCTTGAGGTTTAGAGGTTAATGCACCAACAGGACATAGGTCAATAAGGTTACCTGACAATTCAGAGTGAAATAACTTGTCTATATATGCACTTATTTCAATAGAGTTTCCACGGCCTACAGTACCAAAGTTAGTGTCACCTAAAATGTCATTAGCAAACCTTACGCAACGTGTACAATGGATACACCTGCTCATTATTGTTTTAACTAATGGACCACAATATTTATCTTCAATAGCACGCTTAAACTCTTTAAAGCGACTTCGGTCGCTCCCATAAGTTAGAGACAGTTCTTGAAGGTCGCATTCGCCACCTTGGTCACAAATAGGACAATCTAACGGGTGGTTTGTCAATAAAAATTCAAGCACACCTTCTCTAGCTTTTTTTACAGAAAGACTATTAGTTTTAATAGACATGTTATCGAAAACAATAACAGCACAAGACACTTGCAACTTAGGCATTTTTTCCACTTCAACCAAGCACATTCTACAATTACCAGCAACAGACAAGCGACTATGATAGCAAAACCTAGGTATAACAATACTAGTCATTTCACAAGCTTGAATAATAGATAGGCCTGGACGAACTTTAACTAAAGAATTGTCAATAAATATATTTAGCATAGAAATAAATGTTTAATTTAAAAGTAACAAACGTTTTTCAATAAAGCCTAAAAAGGGTAAGAAAAAGAAAAAATAAACGAAATAAAACAGTGTAGCTAACTGTCCAATTTCTAAGTATGGGCTTTCAGGTGCACAGCCACCAACCCAGCCTAGTATGAAATAATTTAAAATAAATAACCAAAAAAATTGCTTATGTATAGGTCGGAAGGAGGAGCTGCGAATTTCTGAGCTATTTAAAAAAGGAAGCAAAAAAAGTATAAGCAGTGCAGCAAACATAGCAATAACGCCACCTAGTTTATGTGGTATAGAACGTAGTATTGCATAAAGCGGAAGAAAATACCATTCAGGTACAATATGCGAAGGAGTAACCATAGGATTAGCTTCAATATAATTGTCTGTGTGGCCTAAATAATTAGGTACAAAGCAAACAAAAAAAAAGAAAAAAATAAAAGCTATAACCCAACTGTACAAGTCTTTTATAACAAAAAATGGGTAAAAAGCTACTTTGTCAACATTTCCAGCAACGCCTAGCGGGTTATTCGAACCATTTTGATGGACAGCCACCAAATGTAATAAAACAGCACCAACAATAAGAAAAGGTAATAAGTAGTGAAAGCTAAAAAACCTATTTAAAGTAGCATTGTCGACAGAGAAGCCACCCCAAAGCCAAGCGACAATAGCTTCACCTACCAATGGAATAGCTGAAAATAAATTGGTTATTACAGTAGCAGCCCAAAAGCTCATCTGACCCCAAGGTAAAACGTAACCCATAAAAGCTGTGGCCATCATTAAAATAAAAGTTAATACACCCATAGACCAAGCAAAACCTCTAGGTTTTTGGTAAGAACCATAAAATAAGCCACGAGCAATATGTATGTAGACAACGCCAAAAAATAAACTTGCGCCATTAGCATGCAAATAGCGTAACAACCAACCATTGTTTACGTCACGCATGATATGCTCAACACTTAAAAAAGCTAAATCTACTTGTGGACTGTAATGCATAGCCAGAAAGATGCCTGAAAGTAATTGTACAACCAAAAAAATACCAGCCATAGAACCAAAATTCCAAAAGTAATTTATATTTATGGGTGTCGGATAATCTATTAAGTGATTACTAAAAACGTTTACTACAGGTTTATTTAAAAGTCTTAAACTAATAATGGACATAAAAACTAAATTTATTTTTATAGAGTTAATTATAATGTTATAATCAATAACCGTTACCTTTTAAATACTTAAGTAAAAAGCATTTCAACAAAAAGCTCGAAAAAAAAGTATAAAAAAAATAAACACTTTTTTTTGAGCTGTCGTTACCTAAAATTGGAAACGAACTTTTACTAAAGCTAAAACTGCTATCTTCGAAACTAATAACAAGAATTAACTTTTTAAAAGCTTCTTTAATAATATTATTATTAAGCATAACGGTAAGCAAGACAAGAGGCATTTCAAAAGAATTGTTAGTAAATGTACCGTTAACCCATTTATTAGAAGATAATACCTGCAAAGATTTTAAACAAAAAAAAGTATTTATTTTTTTATAAGAGTCACATATATTTAAAAAAAATAAACACCCGTTGTTAAATATAGCTTTAAAAGAAAAAAGTAGACATCTTTTTAAATATTCTAACAAGTGTTCCGTGTTAAAGATGGCGAAATCGTTTTTAAAGCCTAAAATATGCAAGTTTAAAAAAGAAGAGGCAACTAGTTTTTTATGGCCCCATTGTAGTTGGCAAAAAAGAAAATCTTTTTGGTTAAAAATAAGCTTACTAACAAAAAAATTCAATTCCATTCCAAAGCACCTTTTTTCCATTCATATAAAAAGCCAAACGTAAGCAGTAGCAAAAAAAAAAACATTACCCAATACCCAAAAATAGGTAACAGACCTAAAGCAAGGCACCAAGGAAAGAGAAAGCTTATTTCTAAGTCAAAAATAATAAAAAGTATAGCTACAAGATAAAACCTAACGTCAAAAACGTTTCGAGCGTCGTCGAACGGGTCAAAACCGCACTCATAAGGAGACAATTTTTCAGTATCATTTTTTTGAACACTAACAGAGTAAGAGATAAGAAAAAAGGCCACCGAGACTAGAGTACAGACTAGTAGATAAACGAAAACTGAAAAGTATTGTGCTAGATATAAAGTCATAGTATAATTAAATACAGTAATAAGGATTGGACTTGAACCAATAATGGTTATTTCTGACTACACGAAGTAGTTAAAAACAACAGTGTTACTTAACACCACCTTACCTTTAGTAGAAGAAAGCATAGTAAATGCTATTAAATTAGAGACAATTTCTCTTTAACAAAGCCCCTGAGCATTGCAGTTTTGTATTTATATTTATTATTTAAAGTTAACAATGTTATTTAAAATTGTCAATCTTGATTTTATTTTTAAAAGAAAATAAAAAAAAAGACAATTTCTCTTTACACAAACCACCGAACATTGTAAGAAATAA
>Ga0247837_1001970_pt1 | contig 40362 bp, 21 predicted proteins | sample LaCtaG_2_FD_187115 | JGI IMG/M metagenome (GOLD analysis project Ga0247837, IMG submission 187115) | Freshwater microbial communities from meromictic Lake La Cruz, Castile-La Mancha, Spain - LaCruzMarch2015_14.5m | ecosystem: Environmental > Aquatic > Freshwater > Lake | place: Spain: Castile-La...
GTACCATTTGCTTGGGGAAAAACGTCCCTATCAAGCCCGATTACCCACCCACAGGCCATATTGTGGGAAGCAGCAGCATCTGCTCTGAAGACAGCTGTCCTGAACATCTCCTGTGTCGCGCCTGTGCTGATAGTCTGAACGAATGTCCGCAATGCGGGCACACTATCTCCTTCGAAGAGCCACAGAACTGTGGGTGCGAAAGTGCTGAAAGCATCCTCCAGCCTGCGACTTTCGACACTCCCTGCTCCAACTGTGGCAAGAAGTTAGAGCGACGCAAGGGTCCAAGGCCTCCTAGTGTCCCTACCGAACTATAGAAAAGATAATATGGCTGGCTTCCAGACTCGGGTGGCTGGCTACCTCCGACCAGACGGAAACTATGAGCTGATTCAGCCGAATCAGAAGTACTGCTTCTATATTAACGAGGCATGGGAAGAAGTCACATCCATCAACCTTCAGAAGAACTTGCAGTACCCGGGAGTACCAAGTGCGGTGTTTTGGGACAATCAGAGCGTGTGGCTGCCAGACGGAATTCAATTCTACACGGAAACTGTGCCTAGTCCAGCTCCTCCAGTCCAGCAGCCCACTTGGTCTTATTTCAACGGCAGTCAATGCATCCCTCTTGCTCCTGACCAAAACCCGATATATTAGTACAACGAAAAGCGCAACCCTGTGAATTCTCCGCAAGACGCGGAAATTGCAAAACACCCTGCGTGCATTCCGGGAATTCTGTATCCAAATGGGGAAGTATTCTGGCTGGCACCAGGAACTTCCTTCTTCCAAATTGCTGCTACGACAGTTGTTGTTCAGCAAGCGTCTGGGCCCTACGTCTACCCAAATCCCCCTCATTTCCCCAGTCCTAATGTTGGCCCTACACTATCTGTTCCTCCTCCTACGGTACCCACTTTACCTACACTACCTGTTCCTCCTCCTACGGTACCCACTTTACCTACACTACCTGTTCCTCCACCTACGGTACCCACTTTACCTAAAACAAAGTCTAAAAAGTGCTATATGTGTAGCAAAATGAAGCCGCTTTACTTTATGATATGGAGCAACTTCATCTGTTACGAATGCGCTGTAACCAAGCTGAGCGAGGGAAGACTGAGCAGTATCCGTGAAGGAGCAGAGTTACCTTGGAGCGCTGAAATCATTGCAGAGTTATACTTGCAACTCAGCAAAATAACTGATGAGGCAATCAGAAAGCTGCTGCCTCCCGCTATTCCACTGCCTGTGAACTCCTTTGTGTGTCTTGCTCGCAATGAAGCTTGTGAAGTGGGCTACCCAGCTGAAGGTCATATCGCCGGAACAGCATCCAAAGTAGTAGAAGACGGTTGCCCTAATGGTCATGCTATTTGCAAGGGCTGTGCTACTAAGTTAACCACTTGTCCGAAGTGCAAGTCCTTCGTGCCGTACCTGGAGAAGCCTAGAGGCTGTCCCGCTTTCCCATACGACGATAATCACTGTGCCAATTTCAAAGAGGCCTGTAATGTACCAGGATGTACTGGAGGCACCTGGCCTCCTAAAGCACGACCTGAGGAAGCGAAAGTGGAGGAGCCCAAAGTGCAGCCCCCAGCGGAAGAAGCCAAAGGAGAACTGCCCAAGCAGGTTGCCGAAGCCAAGGCAGAGGAACAGCCACATGCAGTCTAGGACTACTTCATTCTGTCTAAATGGAAGCCGTTGGCTATGCGTTCCAAGGCCAATACCATTCCTTGCAAAGCGGCTACAAATATCACCTTTTCTACCTTTCTTTTAACTGAGCCGCTCAATACAGTCCTCGGCTATTATGAGGGAGACAGAGTCATACTGCTGCAGGAAAGTGAGCTATTTTGGATTATATGCAGAGACCAACAATATGCACCGAAGTGGCAATGTGGTTAATAGGAATGAAGCCTGCACCTACCTTGAAGGTCTCTAAGTTCTTTTCCACTCACTAGGAGAGATTTTTCCTCCAGCTTTGTTCAAAGTTCATAAATAAGCTCTGTGTCCCAGTCACATTTCCCACTGCGGGAAGGTAAACTGAGAATGGCTAAGTAGGATCTACAATTAAATCTGCAAGAGACATCACTTTCTTTCAAATTATAAAATCGATAATATGTCGGACTGTCCGAGTCGAGTGGCGGGCTGTTACCGGCCTGATTGCTTCTATGTGCCGATTCAGCATACTCAGAAGCTCTACTTCTATATTAACGAGGTATATGAAGAAGTTACATCGCGGGCTGTTAAAAATACCCCCATAGTCCTATACTCATACATAGACCCAGTACTTTTGCAAGAGCCTTTACTCGTACATGCACCATATCCTCGTACCCCTACTATATGCTTATGCATAGACTTTATATAATCATAAATACACTTTTAGTCAATATATTTATATGTATGAGTATAGGGCGGTGGGGTATTTTAAACAAGGGTATTTTGAACTGTCAACACAGGTCCAACTTCACTCCTACTTGCAGGAGTTTCGCAGGGTGGAACTTCGGAACTCCAGGACACCTCTCCATAAATCCATCACTACAGCATAGTCCCCGCTCACAATGGGGTACGTCGCCACTGTGCGGAAGTTCTCACTGCCTTCGTAAGTGAAGTCCAGTTCCTTGAGGAGCGTAGAGAATGCGGTGGTCTGCTGTGCTTTGGAAGAGTCGGGGAGTGGACTTAAAGCTGCGACACAGGTCTGGAATCACTTTCGCGGGCCTCAATTTAGTAACGTCTTGTAAACTCCCATAACTTATGGCAGTGAGAATAATCAGACTGCTTGGCAAGTGGAAAGGAGGACATTGTTCTCATCGAAGCAGCGATATTCCTAGAACAAGTTAGGTTCCGCCTCTCCAGGCTAGTCAATGTAGTATGGGCAGAAGTCACCAGGATGAGTTCAAACGTATGTACCTCAGCAGCCTTATTGATGCCGGATACTCCTATCCCGCCCTCTCTCCCTTCAGAGAGGTGGGGCAAGAGTTCGGCAAACGCACAAATTAGACCGAGAATCTGACTTGGAGCGGAAAATCCGGCTCAAATCAGAGGAAATACTGCGCAGAAATTTGGACCGAGAGGTGTCGAAAGCTTGGAAGCAGGGCTGCTGGAGTATGCATTTCCGACTCTGTGGAGCAACGAGGAATGAAGCACTTTTACTATGCGGCGACAGGGCAGTTCACTTAGCAAGGGGAGCAGAGAGGGCGGAGGGCGCAATTTGCAATCTTCCTGCAAGGCAACAAAACATTTGACACAACGCATTGGCCCGACTTCCTGATATTTAGTTATTTGAGCAGAGCAACCCAGACATCTCTTTGGTTGCACTGTAGGGCCAAGTGCTTCACTTACAAAGTATGAGGAGGAAGCATGGGAAGACGGAATTTGCATTCTTCCTGCACAGGACTTGGGAGCCAAGGAGCAGCGGCACTCAAGTAAAAACAGTGCCTTGATTCAGCCAGGTCCTTTTGCCCACACTCTCAATTCCAGGAATGCACAAAGAGCTTCTAGCCAGCTCGACATCTGCCAGAGTAGTTACTCGGCAGCTCTGGCCAGCGTGGAAATAAACCGCGGTTTCCCCTGGACTCAGGGGCCGGTACTCATTCCCATCGTGATAGCCGGCCCAGACAAAATCGAGTGGATTCCGGCAGCCAAGTCATCCAGCAAATAGCCATGCGTATGTCTGAGTCCTGCAAGTTCAGTATAGAGTTCGCAGGCGTGACTTCGACGAATTCGCCGTCTTTTACAAAGAAGGGCTGTTGGTTAGGATTGAGAGGGACGAAGGTCTGGTCAAGAAGGTAGCGATTACTCTCTGCTCAGAGCTGGCCATCTTGTATGTCTAAATTTCCAGGAGAGTGCTTGGATTAAGGATGGTCTCCAAGACGGAGGTTTTAATGTGATGTTGTCTAGTCCCCGCGTTTACAATAAAAGCTTCATACGAAGTATAAGACTGAGTTTTATTAGTGGAAATCACTCAATCTTGGTGTGATATTTACCTGATCTCAGAGAATTATATTGCTGGCATTAAGTTCTGCCCTAATGCAGTAGCCAGAATTCCTCCTTACCATCACACTCAAGCAATATGTTCAAACTTCACTGTCACAGTACTCTGCACCCAGAGTCTATCGCGCCTCTGATCACCTCCACTCTTCACGCCTGCATCATCGCGCTACTGCTCTGGAAGATCCCAAGACTGCACGACCTAGAAGCAGCCGCCTGCTACGTGTTTTGGTGACTGGCCAAACAGGACCATGACAGGACTGACTGCCGTTCTGTACTTCGCAGCTACCTACCAAAACCCAGGCTTGATCAGGGACTATGGGAGGCCGCTGTCCCTTTCTGGCTCGGCCAGAGAGATATCCACCACTCAAAAAACACCCATCAACTCTTCGTCCACTGGTCCTACGACAGCGGCCCAGCCCACGCTTTCCACTGCTACTAAGCTGCAAACCGTAGTCGACACAGAGCCCATCACAGGGCCTCAGAAGCCCAGCTACCAAAAACTGCAGGAAGGCAGTATGGACATGCAAGACGTCCCAGCCCCTAGTCTCCCAGCAGAGAAGATATCAACTGACGAAGGTATGAAAGGCATCGAACTGGTCAAAATGAAGACTGCGGAGGAGCTCCTCCCTGCCCCTATTGACGACACCATCACTGTGGAAGCGCGGTTCTGCACAGTGTGCGAAATGCTGCAGCCGCTGCGAGCGAAGCACTGCAAAGCCTGCAATTCCTGTGTAGCACTGCATGACCACCACTGTCCCTGGCTCGGTACTTGCATTGGAGAAAAGAACAGACTGCTGTTCTATTGGTACCTCGTGGCGCAGACAGGTTTGCTCTACTTCGCACTCTACCTGGTACTGAGTGAATAGAGACTATTGACGGGTTTGAAGCCGAGGAAAGCGACTGGCTGTATCGGAACTGGCCGCAATTGACTTGCGCAGCAGTGATGTCTGTCTTCTGTGTGATGGTGACCTGTCTGCTGGGCTTCCACACCTACCTGGCTCTGTCCAACAGGACAACCTGTGAGTGTTACCTAGGGGAAACTGCTTCCTGGGAGAAGATTTCCTATTTAAAGGTGTGGCCGGAACAGCTGGGCAGTCCCTTCAGTGCGGGCTGCCTTGGCAACCTGCGGGCCTACTGCTGTCCCGCTGCTGATGGGGCGCTCACTGAGTGGAAGATGCCTGAGCGTCTTCCCAAGTCCTTCGTCCAGCGCCACACAATGTGTTAGCTCCCTAGGTCCGCGCTCAGTGCGCCTATGCTTTAAGGCCTTCCTAAGTACACTTGAACGGGACTCGAGTGCGTGACGCAAGTACCGCAGTAGGGGTACTTGGCCACCACCAGATCTAGCCGCTCCTCCCCAGGACTCAAGTACAGACGGCGAAAACTGCCCCCTGTCACTGTCCTGCGCATGACTATCGGGTCTTCAGACACCCAGTCCTCACTGTGCAGCTTCATAGCGGATTGGCGAATTGTGCGCTGCCAGGTGGGGTCTTTGGCAGGGATGTCTGTATGGGAGGGAACGTTGTAGAGCAGTTGCTTGTTGTGGGCCAAGAGGTTGACGACTGTTTGAGAGCGAGTGGTAGGGGCGCGAGACTGAGGTGGGGAGTCACGTCTAGTGAGAGAAGGTTGCAAACGCACAGACTGCAGGTCAGTGCCCCCATTGAAAGTCCGAATACTGCTAGTCAGCGCTCTCAACCTGCGTTCCAGCTCTTGATTGTCCTTATTCAGAGTCACTATCGAGGACAAGTCTGGCTTGGAGTTGAGACGGCCTCGGTAAGGACTGGGACTGTCTTCCTCTGCCTCGATTGCCTCGACTTCGAACTTGGACGAATGGAGACGCTTGACTTTGCCGTCCTGCACAGTGAACTTGTCCAGCTCTGCTAGAGGCTCTGGTAGCTTCTGCCTTTCTCGGGGGTAGCTCAGCTTCGCGTTGGTCTTCTGGCGAATGGCTGGGGAGATGAGTGAAGGGGACGGCGACCTGACTTCACTCTTGAGTTGTGCCAGGAAGGACCTAGGAAAGCGAGTAGCTTTCGGCACAATCATTTCCGCTTTAGTCCTCTGGGTGGGCGGCTGCTTTTGCCGAGTGAAATTCCTGCTTATCAGACAGATGGCTGGCGCAGGGTCCTGCGCTCGGTAGATAAACGCATCCACAGGCCGCATCATAGGCGGCAGCTTGGAAGCCATTACTCCTACCCGGACTTAGCTTCATAATATGGACGAGGAACTTCAAAATGCAAGCAGTAGCGGGTCTGAAGGGCTGGAAGTGGAAGAGAACTCCATCAAGTTGCATGAAGAGGCGAAGAAAGTGACCATGGGGCTAGGCGACAGTCCCGATTCACACAGTCCCGAGCCCCAGGAGAGGGAAATTGCGGCTACTCCCACAGTTCCCAATTGGAGAAAAGTCAACTCTCTCCTCAGTCAATTCGGCTTCCCTCCCATACCTGTGCACTTGAGTGGGAATTTGGCCTTAGTACCTGACGAAAACGGAGTTTGTGAGGCACTGCTGAGGGTGTTGGCGGAGTTAGAGCGCAGAAAGCCTGGGCCTGAAATGGAAAACTTGAGGATAAACCAAAGATTACTCGCAGAATTGAACCTAGTGAGAGGGGAAAAGGCAGCAATTGAGGAAGAACACGAAAAACTGCGGCAAAAGGCGGAAAACGAGCGAATGCAGCAGCAAACCCGACTAAAAGAAGCGGAAAACCAGCTAAAAGAGCTGGACCGACAGAACAAAGTGTTCAGAAACAAGCTCGAAACCGCCTACCAGCAGACCAAACAGCGAGACCAGGCCATATCTGACCTGCAAGCCCAACTCGCCCAGTCCCAACGCTCCAACTCCCTCGATATCCGCAGCACCAACGACCGCGAAAGAGCGATTTTCAGGAGAATTTTGGGCCGGGAGCCAGGCCAAGGCAGTGTTCCAGATGCGAAAGTGGTGAATTTGATAGGGATTTGTGAGGAAAATCGGACCAAAGCAACTCCTCGGACTGGCAGAGAGTCTCCACAGCGGAGTGATAACGAGGACAGGGAGAGGGAGTTGATAGCGCAGTTGCAGCGATTGGCACAGGAGAAAAGCAAGTTGGAGAGTCAGCGGAAAATCCTGCAGGAGGAAAATGCGGTTTTGAAGCAGGAACTGCAGGAAAGACCCACAGCCCGGCAGTTCACAGTGCTGCAGGAGCAGTACTCAGCCTCTGGAAGTGACAGAGAAGCCACTGAACTGCTCAAACAGGCTTTGGCCGTATTGGACCTGAGACACCCGAGACAACTCCCTTCCGCTGTGGATAAAATGCAGCAGGTCATTAGAGCGATTCCAAGTCTGGAGAACTTTATCAAGGCTGTGAGGGCGGAAGTGGTGCCTGAGAGTGCAGAAGCTCCGAAGTCGCTGATAACCTCGATGGACGATGTGATTCCCACACTGCGGAGTTGGAAGCACAAACTGGGCTACTACGAGGCAATGGCTGCCTTTCGTAACCAGCTCTGTCAGATGCTGAATTTGGAGCCCAGTCCCTCGACTGCGGATTTCGACATTGTGAGACTTATGTAGATCCGTGCTATTAAGAGTCTGCACGGCGGGTCGAAGGAACTGCAGTACTTCAAAAGTCTGTTTGAGGTGGCTTCGGATGAGGAAGTAGTGAAGGTAATGAACCAAGTTTTCCTATTTGTGCATGAAATGAAGGCTTTGCTGCAGGTAACTGGCACTCAGTTTAGCAGGGAAGCGCTGGGACTGGACCAGCATTTGCCCTTGGCTGCAGTAATCGAGTCCATGAAGTACAGTTTACAGCGATAGGTTAACTCCAGTACTGTAATATGGGCTGTGGGTGTGGGAAGAACACGACTGTTGTGATGGACGGCAGCAAGCAGAGAGCCCAGCAGGGCAGTTCCAACTTCGTTTCCGTCCCTTCCGTCCACTCCAAAGCCAAACAGACTGGCTCTGCCAAGCCCAGTACTGCACAGAGCTCGCAGGACCCAGAACCCGTGCACACTAAGCCCAGTCCGAAACAGCTTCTGGATATCAAGCCCAAGCCAGAGCTGCCAGTTACGAAGCCAGAGTCGAAGACTAGTGGGGAGTTACCCCCTGTGAGGAACCCCAAAGCAGCTCCTCAGCTAACATCTGCCTCCACTCAGCCCAAGTCGGACACTACTCCGTTCCTGCCTGAGCCAGAGGCAGAACATAAGATGCACCCTGCGAAGTCTCCAGTGGAGCCCAAGCTGCAGGCTCAAAAGAGCCTTGGAAAGACTGAGCCGCCGCAGCCTGTTGCCAAGGCTGAGGCTAGGAAAGAGCCGGAGCCTGTGCCTGCAAGGCAGCCTGTGGCAGCTCCACGAAAGCCGCCTGAGGCAATTGTCCCTGAGAAGAAACTGCCTGAGCCGATAGTGCCTCCGAGGAAACACCCGGATTTGCTTGAAGAGCAGAAGTCTCCAGACCCAGTCGCTGAGAAATCTCCTGAACACCCTGTTCCTCCTGCACTGCCTGCGAATAAAGGCGCTCCCAAGCCTGTCCCCCCAGTCCCTCTCAAGGCCGCTCCTCGAACTGAAGAGAACAAGTTCCCACCTCACTCCCCACAGCCCGCACACGATGAAGACACCCTCGCAGCTCTCGTGCACACCGACCTGCAAAGCCTGTACAGCCACGTCCTGTCCGCAGCAGACGAGTCCCAAGAGGCTAGCAGCAGGGGACAGTCTGTGCGGGTGCTCGTCAGAGAAGAACTGCAAAGACTGTATGACCGAGTCCTGTCCTCGAAGAGAGAGGAAGAGCCTGTGGCGAAGGACTACCTGCAAGGCCTTTACAGCCGAGTCCTTGCAGACTAGAAAGTAAACATTGCTTACTGTTATATGGCTATATCACGCCTACTCCGACCAATACAATGGGCACAGTTATCACCAGCACCAGACAGGCTGCAGCCATTAGGAGCACTCTGAGTCTGCGGTGTGCTTTTTCGTCCTTCTTTCGCAGGGTCTGGATTTCTTCCTCGGCTTCTTCATGTGCCCTTCCAGACTGGGGGAAGGGGAGGAAAGGCTCGCTGTTAGGGTCGCTGCGGCCTGCGCCTGCTGGGCTTTCTTCCGCCTCGTCTACTGACAGCAGTGAGGCTTCCAGTTCGATATAACCCATAAGCTCGTGTGCAGTGGAACTGAGGGGAAACCGAGCTTTGGGCAGCGATTTCGCCTCATCTTCCTTCAATACTTCCAAATAAAACCCTGCAAAGTCAATTGTGACTTCGCCCAAGGAGTCTCGGAGTCCCTTCCCTGCCACATGGAAAAGTTCTACCTGGCAACAGCACTTTGCAGAGGGCAAATTGAGGGCGAAGAGACAGCGCCAGTTGAATTCCGCACTTTCTTCAGCGTTCCTATGCAGATCCGTATCAGCTGAAATTACAGAATCGCCATCCTGTACACTCACTCTTACCTGCAAATTAGCAGCTTTCTCCAGTGCCAGCTCAAACACTCTCCAAACAACCACTCTCAGTTCGTACTTGTTCGGACTCGACGGAATTAGTCGCTCTGGCTGGCACTTCGTAGCCTCGTCAATGGTCAGCAAGTCCATCCACATGACCAGTTCCCCTCGACTCACTAAGTCGTCGCCTGTCTCCAGCCTCCTCCTTTCCACTGGCACTTGCCGCAGGGCAGGCGCCCGCACTTCTTGGAAGTCTCGGCAGAACCATCTTCTCTCCACATCGATTTCTGTCGTTCCTAGCAAATACATCTTTTCAGCAGTTTTAACGTGGACTTCTATAGTGACATAGGCGTGGTCTGGGAGCGTAAGTGTCATTTTCACAGCTGTCATCAGCTCAACAGACTGATTGGGCAGAAACACGATTTCAGTCTGCAAGCGGTATTTCTCGTCTCCTTCGAAAGTTTTGCAGCATATCAGAATAGAGGAATCCACGGGAATAGCTGGAGGCTGCTCCAGGGCAAGGAAATAGATCCGAGCTGAGAGATGCTTCGTAGTCAGTACATCTCTCTTTATCGAATCCAGCGATACCATCCTAGCTGTCCTTGGCTCTAGTACCCGCACTACGCCTTTCAATAGCCCAGTCACTGAGGACTGCTTGGTGTCAGACCCATTTCGCATTTGGAAAACTTCATACACAGGGGTGAGTGGGAAAGAGCGTTCCAAGGGTCCTGGGAGTAGTGGGCGAGTGTAGTTCTGAGGGGTATAGCCGGGCCAGGGTCTGGGCTCACTGGGGATCAGCTCCCGCTCCGCAGTGAGAGCCTCGGTAGTGTCTGTGACCTCAATTGCACTGGTGTCGATGTGGTAGTTTAGCTTGGAAAGGTTGTGCACGTCTGTGAAGAAGCCATCGTACGGGTCGGTTATTTCCTCCTTTTCCTCCTCTATTGGTAGAGATTCTTCCTGTTTTTCCTCCATTTCGTCCAAATCCTCTAAGGTGGCTTCCACCGCAGCAATAGGGACTTCTTCAATCTGGACCTTCGGCACCCAGGGCAGATATGCAGCCAAGTCCAGCACTACAGTCCCTATCAAAAACCGAGTGTATGTGCTGCTCTCATATATTCGGAAGGTTAAGCACGGGGAGCGGTCTGGAGACTTGTGCAGAAGCATAGGAAATTCAAACGTTTCGAGGACGTTATGGTTGTTTTCAGAGCTGTCCAGCCATCTCTGGCTAGAGGTGGTTTCTTGGATAAGGTCGGGACCGGCTGTTACCTTGATAATAGGGCGGAAATTGAGTTTCGGGCCGAAGGACTTGACCTTCCTGGTCCCTAGCAGCAGTACTTGCAGTGTACATTTATGTATATCCGAAATGGGAGCAGGGGGCAAAGTCGCTATTTTCTCCTCTCTACTCTTTAAAGGATATCCAACAATCCCTACCAAAACCTTCCCTGTGACTTCCCCCTCCTTGCACAAGTCATAGTACTTCCCTACTGGCAATCTCGGACTCCCCCCAGTTCCCACTTCCACGTCTGCATCTGGTATAACAGCCGTGCCGACCAGGAAATTCTCACTCGGCCAAGGCCTTGCATCCCACACATCCACCCACAGACATTTCTCCTTCACAGGTAAGTTCATCCGCCACTTCAACACTTGATTCCACTGCGGATTGTCACTGTCCTTTAAACTGGTTGTAACCTTCGTGACGCCTAGGACTGAGACTTGTGCGTAGACTTCCGTTAGACTGGAGGTGTAGACTGAAGGGATGGCTTTGGCTTGGGATACATTGGCCCAGATTTCGCTGGGGATGGAAGTTTCTTCTGTGTTGTTTCTTCGGGAGTGGCGGATGTGCTGCATCAGATTGAGGGAGAAGTTGATGGAGCCGGTAAGTGCCTTCTTTGTCTCTACAATTTTCGGATCTAAGAGCGACATCAGCCTTTTCCACTCCAGCGGCTTCTGGTACGAACCAGCCTCCAGTACACTCCTCATATCCGGACACAGCAAAGCCACACACACTTCCCTCTGCTCAATACTGTTCGTGACGACTTTGAGCATTAGCTTGGGCAGCTGCCGAGGGTCAGAGGGCAGTTCCAGGGTAGACTGAGGGAAGGAGGACTTGTCTCTCCATAGCCAGCGACGGTTATTGGAGTCTTCGTATTGGGAATCGAAGGAAAAAGATCCACATTCCACCCGGATTTTAAGCTTGCCAGCGAAGTCTAAACCCGCTACTTCCGGAACACATAGCCACAGCTTGTATAGCGTCAGTTCCGGCTCTTCCCCTATAGGTCCAGACTCACTGGCAGTCACAGGGGAGCGGCTAGGCTCCAGGGACAGCGAAAGCAGTACTCGCCCGCCATATACTTCCCTGTATTTGCCTGTGTAGAGGTGGTACCAAGTCGCAGGAATGCGGGCTGCGGAGACTGTGGCGAAGTCGATTAAGATCTCGTCCACTACTTCTTCTGAGCGGCTGCGGCCCAAGTGGACTAGTCGGACTCGTATAAACCGCACAATGCTGGGGACGAAGGTAGGTAAAAGCAGCTTTTCCCGCCATTGCGGCCAAGGGTTGTCCGGAATCACCCTGGTTCTCACTGATTTGGTGCCGAGGAGGACCTCAATAAAGGCACTAATGCTATTTTTGACTCCGTATATGGGCAGGTTTTCCGCTTTGTGGACATTGACAGTGAGCTGGTAGCTCTCCACGAGGTTTTCCGGCATCCCCAACACTGCTGTTTCATCCTCTTCACTGCCCTCCACCCGCTCTCCCCGCTTTTCAGCTTCCCCAGTGGTCCCCAAAGAAGCGTCTATTAGGACATATCCAGCCACTTTATCTGCAGTCCCCACCAACGCACACCACTTCCCCTTCAGTGTGTGCCGCTCAGCTTCGTACACACTCGCTAGCGAGATTTCGAATTCGCCCAGACGTGTTCGCGCCCTTTCTCTAGTGTGGTACAGCACTATGAGGCAGGAAGTTGCTGCGAAGAAGGAGTCGGAAACAGGCAGATTGGGAAAGGCGAAGGCTTGGTCGAAGTGGGAGTTGAGGCCTGGGGGGATTTGGGCAGTGGCGAAGACCTGGCCGTTGCAGGTGAGTTGGAGCTGAGGACAGGGCAGGCCTCCCTTGTAGGGGCGCAGGTTGCGGAGTTCTCTGCAGCTCACTCGCAATATGCAGTTTTCACCCATATCTGATATAAGTATCTAGTCCGTTTGCACTGCTTTTATATGTGATAGAGCGCTTTACCGTGCTGCTAGACCCTAACACCTAAGCGCTACGGTCCCAATCCTCTGACGGCAGTGCTCGATCCAAAGACACAGGCTCCTCACTGCGCTGTATTTGGTCCAAACTCGTGAAAACTCCCACTTCCTCCAGCTCTCCCGGGTCCTCAGCCTCATCTCCAGAGCTGTACACGCCGATTTGATTGTGATTGTGCATCAAGTTGCGGTGCTCGTGGCTTTTGCCCTTCACTGGAGCTCGAGGGTTGAGGTAGGAAAGCAGCTGTTGAGGGTCTGAGCAAGTGAGTGGGATGCCAGAGTTGATAGGGAGTAGGCAGCTTTCAGTGGTTTGGGTAGTGGTGTTGTAGAAGTCGAAAGGGGAGGAAGCAGGCCGGAAGCAGGCGGGAATCAGCCTCCAAGGCCGTTTCAACGTAAGCGCCATGACAGTTCTCCCTACCTGCACAGTCACTTCCTCCAGCAGCTCCAACGACAGAGGCCGCTTTACCTGCACCAAAGTCCCGAACTTGCTGTTTTCATCATCCAGGTAGAACTTCCCTCCGCTGAGACGGACTGAAGCGTGGCAGCGACTAGCGGAAATGTCGGAAATGCGGATTTCGCTTTCATGGCCGCGGCCCATTTTGAGTTCAGATTTGTTGTTCATGCTGACGACATGCAGACTTTTGGGCGAGTTGCGGTCCTTGCTCAGACCTTCAAGTATGAAATAACGGCCTTCTGGCTTGGGAATGTCCATTAAGTCGATGACTTTTCCTTCGATGGTTACTCGACTGGGAAAGGACTTTTTACACAGTTCACAGTCGAGGGATTTCCAGGCAAAGGAGACGACGTTGGCGGAAGCTTTGGTAGTTAGGCGAGAGCGGAGCCAGTGCTGCAGACAGTTCAAGTGGATGAGTCGCATAGTCCCTGCACAGTTGCAAGGCGCCAGCATTGGGTTGTCAGCACTGGTTTTGTCTGACAAACAGACTCGGCAGGGCGCAGTTCCCGCTCCCTCCTCTTCCTCACTCCCTTCCTCCTCATTAGCTGCCAGACCGTGGAAGTCTTGTAGGCCGCTGGCACTGCTGCCCTGCTCTCCGTTGATTTCCATCACTCGGAACTTGGCTCTTCCTATGCGCAGGACATCTCCTTCACAGAGTCTATACCCGCGCATGCCTCCAGCCTGCCGCAGGAACTTCACTACTAGGAACATTTTCTCGAACTTGTCTCTAGGAAGTCCGGCCTCATCTGATGATTGCTGAGCGGGCAGTAGTGAAAAGGCCCCTGCTTAGTCCCCACCGTCTGCGTAGTTCAGCGCTGCCAGTCGCTTTGCATCCGGCTTTTCACTGTATTCGCTCACAGCTAACACTTGCGACGCTTCTGAACGGACGAATTTGACAGGGCTATTGAGTGAAAAGGAGTCCTTCACTTGACTGGACTTTTGCTCATAGTCATACAGTCCATGTGAGTCGCGGTACCACGTAGTCGTCTTCACCACTACACTGGGTGCCGCTTACGTGTTGGGACTTTTCTTCATAGGCTTTACGGTAGATGGCGAGAAACAATGGTAATCTGCAGCATTTGCTTGGAAGAAGTGAGGGACACATACACGGAAGTGCCGGGCTGCGGACATCGCTTTCACCCAGGCTGTTTGTCGACTTGGTGTCTACAAAAGCCTGCCTGTCCTCTGTGCACAGTGCACATATCCCAGGTACAGGTGCACCAGCCCCAGGCCACCTTCACCAAGATAGTGCACGCTGCAGTGCCGGACAGCCCTGAAGCCAACTTGGACTGTCTAGACCACAACTTCTTTGGCGAGGAACTGGGCAAGCTGAGGAGAATTGCCAGTGGAGTGAAGTTGGCGAGGCTAAGGAAGCGGGGAGTGCAAACAGACCCCTCAGCTGCAGAAGCACTATTAGCCATCCAAAGCCGCATAGAGAGCTTGCTGTCTGCTAATCGGTCGATGCAGCACTTCAGTCCTCAAGCGTTAATGCAAGAAATCGCAGACCTGAACAAATCCTTGCAAGACATAAAGTCCGGCACTGCCTCAGTCCCTGTCCCGCTCAAAGCCGTCTACGGCTCTGAGGACTTCGCAGATATTCCTGATGACAGCGATGAAGACCTGGACTACGATGAGGATGAGGAGGAAGAAAGCTATTAGACGTATATATGCTAGGCGCAACACTGTCGCTAATAATGGCGAACTACGAAGAGAACTACTTCCCACAGAAGCTGCAGGAGGAACAGCGATTGGGTTTCATACGCAAGACCTACGGTATCCTGTGTGCTCAGTTGGCTGTGACCACTGCAGTAGTGGGCCTCACTACAGCTGTCAGTCCAGTGCAGGACTTCTTCCTGACCTATTTCGAGCTCTTTATCGTGGCTCTTGTTGTAAACTTAGTGTGCTTTATCACGCTGATATGCTACAGAAAGTACGCTAGGAAGGTTCCCACCAATTACATCCTGTTACTGCTGTTTACCTTGGCTGAGGCTGTAATTGTTTCCTATGTATGTGCGGCCTATGACCCGGTTACTATCCTAATCGCTGCAGCTCTGACAGTGGGAGTTACACTATCCCTCACTGTCTATGCCCTGGTTACAAAGCGTGACTTCACCACCAAAATGGGTATTATGGTAGTGATCCTATTCGCAGCCATTCTATTTGCAGTGCTAATGAGCGTGTTTTTCTACTCCCGAGCCACGCAAATAGTAAGAGTCACATAGGTAGTGTGTTGCATATTTGTGGTTATCTATGGAGTGTATTTGGTCATTGACACCCAGTTGATAGTGGGGAAGGGACGCTGGAGTCTGGATATGGAGGACTACATAGTGGGAGCGCTTATGCTGTATGTGGACATTATTGGCCTGTTCCTGTACCTGCTCCGCATTGTAGGAGCCGTTAGAAACTAGTTTAACCCATTAGCTCTATATCACCTTCCAAGTTGAGATACATCTTTTGGAACTGTGTATCCCTGGTAAGTAAATTTGACAAAACAGATATTTGTGTGTAGTGCAAAAGATATATTCATCTGATTTCCCCCTCGTTCATTACTGAGGGAATTGTGTGCTTTACCCTTTGACGCTAAGCCGAAGATATCGTTCCAATGACTGTAATGACAGTGGACTACTGTGAATTGTGCTTGTTTCCCAGCATTACTATAGAGATGTATTGAAACTTACCTCTATGAAGTGTCAATGGTTTGAATTCAATGCACTCCAAGCCTTTGTGTGTTGTAGTAACGCAGGGTATAATAGCGATATGGAGGAAAAGAAGTGCGAGTCCTGTCCGGAGACTCACCAACTCTGCCAGTGTTCGAAATGCAAGACCTCCCTATGCGCCCACCACGCCCTCTCCCACATGTCCTCCAACTCCCACTTCAGTCTGTCCCTGCCGAGCCAGTCCCTGCAATGCTGTCTGTGCAGTCGAAGTGACGTGCGAGCCTTGGTGCTCTGTGAGAAGCAGGACGAAGCCGTGCTTATTTGCAAGAAGGGCTGTTCTATCACAATACAGGGGACTAGGTATCCGGATGAAAACGCGAGGCCGGTGATGGAGGGAGAGACTGTGAATCAGTGGTGCTTTGAGAGGAAACTGGGCTCTATTGCTCAGCCGCCACTCAGATTCCTGCTCAAGCCACTGAATAAGAAGCCGGAACTGCCCAAACCGGAGGTCAAGTCAGTCCCAAGTCCAGACTCTGAGCCCAAAGATACACTCCCGAAGGCTAGTCTCAGTCCCCCACCCATCATTGAAAAGCCTCAGGAGTACAAGCCCAATTCGCAAGCTCACTCCTTTGCTCCACTGCCACCAGTCCTGCAGTCCACTCAGAGCGAGGAAGAAAGCAAAGCTCCCTCCTTGTCCACTCCTCCTGAGCAGCCTCTCAGACCTATTCCTGAACCTCCTAAAAAGAAACAGCCCCCACGCTCCCCTGAACCCCCTCCCTTACGAGAAAGTGACCCTTTACCCCAAACCTATGCAGTGGTTCCAGACACCTTTGAGGACGAAGACCAGTACCTAACAGTCTTCAGAGACTTGCTAGACCTTGAAGTAGCGGAGGAGCGGAAGCAGATGGCCCACTTGACCTCCCAAGGCTCAGTCCACTGGTACCAAGACCAGAAGATCGTGGGAGAAACGTTCATAATGCACGTGGACGAACTGTCCCCTGGAGACGACCTGAAAGTGACCGATATGAATGGAAACAGTGCCATTGTGACTGTGCACGAAGTGAGGCTTGAGCAGGACTGCCTCTCTTTCAAAGGCAGCGTAGCAAACCTGTACATCGACTACGACTCTCAGTTCTTTCGCAACGAGGGGGAGGAAGAAGTCGCACCTCCAGACACACCTATGTACACTATAGAGTTCTGGGAGTCAGGGTCGATTAAGCGAATGAAGGAGGGACTGAAGCAGTTCCACAATGGCAGGGGAGTGGTGCGGCAGACTGCAGACTGGATCCTCGGCCTGGAAAGACCTGTAGTCAACGAAAGCAAGATACCGATAGCCAAGCCTGAAGGAGTCGTGATCAACAAGTACCAAGAAGAGGCCATTCAGTATGCGCTGGCGAATGAGTTGGCGCTGATTCAAGGTCCGCCGGGCACTGGGAAGACCTCCACAGCTGCTGTGATTGTCTACAATATGTGGTTCAAGGCGCAGGAACAGATCCTTGTGTGCGCTCCTTCCAACATCGCAGTCGACCAACTTTCTCTCAACATTGAGAAGTTCGCAGGTGTGAAAGTACTCCGGATATACGGCAAAAGTCGCATTAATATGGGTGAAATGCTGCCCGCCGCTCATCTCTCCTTACACAAGAAAGTGCGCTTTTACCTGAAGGAGAAGTACCCAGACACCAAGGACAGCTTCCTGGATGAAACTTTGCAAGTCGAGCAAATCCTGCTCCGCTGCAAAGTGAGTGAAGACGTGGACGCAATCGAGCAGGAGTTGATTGAAGAGCATCACGTCATCTGCTGCACCTGCGCTATGAGCACTACCAAGAAGCTCGGCTCGCGTAGATTCAAGTACTTGCTGGTGGATGAAGCCGGCTTTTCAGCGGAGCCGGAAACGCTTTTGCCGATATTGAAGGGGTGTGAACACTTCGTGCTGGTGGGCGACCATATGCAGTTGCCGCCTGTGGTCAAGTCCAGAGTAGCGCTGCAGTGCAGATATGGGAGGAGTATGTTCGAGCGACTTATTGACATTGGAATAGAGGCGAAGATGCTGCAACTGCAGTACCGCATGCACCCTGCACTCTCTGCCTTCCCCAGCAAGGAGTTCTATCGAGGGAAGCTGAAAGACGGAATACAGGCGAAAGACCGAGTGCTAGAGGAAGTCAGTGACATGTGGCCTTCACGTGCCAAGCCCATGCTCTTTTACGACCTCAAAGGCACTGAGGAGCGCTACGGTCAGTCCCACTCCTACTGCAACCAAGACGAGGTGGAGATGATCGAGTACCTCCTGTACGACTTGTTGCAGCACTATGTGCAGCCCACCAGCATTGGCATCATTACGCCTTATGATGGCCAGCGGAAGCTGTTGCTGGAGTATATTGAGGAGAAGGGCAGATGCGATATCGAAAACGTCGAAATCAAGAATATCGACGGTTTCCAAGGCCGGGAAAAAGACATCATTTTGATATCGTGCGTGCGGTCTAATGCAGACCAGGAAATCGGGTTTTTGACGGAAGAACGCAGACTGAACGTAGCCATCACTAGGGCCAAATACGGGCTTATTGTGGTGGGGAACGTAAGTGTGCTGAAAGCAGGGAAGTTCTGGCGCGGACTTATCGGCGAGTTCAGCCTTAACCGCTGTATTCGAGACGGAGACACGCAGCTCCAAGAGTTCCGTCTAGCCTAGAGATTTTGCAGAAAAGGGTTATAATGGTGGAGGTGCAGTGCTATATTTGCCAGGCCAAGCTTAGTCCCACTGCTGTGCGGGCACATTTGGCAGAGACGAAGCACTGCTCTGTAACAGTGAATACTGAGCCCATACGATGTGCACTCTGCTTCGCAGGAGATATTCGACAGCTAGTGGTGACCAAGGTGCAACAGGGCAGAGTGTTAGTGACCTGCAAAGAACGGTGCAAAGTAGTGATGAAGGAGAGGCAGTTTCCCAATGCTGAGGCAAGAAAGGCATTGGTGGAGGACGAGGACGGACTGGACCCACTTCTGCTGCAGCCGAAGGTATTTCTTTGCTCTATTTTTGATTTATGCCAACCCCAATCTCCGCCGGTGCTACCTTCTAAACGATCAGTATCTCAGAAAAAAGAAGTGAAGCAGAGCAAGCCTGTAGTAGAGAAAGATGAATGGAAAGCCTCAGCAAGTGACTGGGAGCCCTCGCCTAGTACAGAACCGTCGGTTAGTGCAAGAGAGTCGTCAGCTAGTGTTAGGGATTCACCTCCAAATCCGATATTGCCTGACTCAGTCGATGATGAGTACAATAGCACTGATATAGCTCCCGCTGAGCAAGTTCAGCCTGGACTGGTCAAAGTGCCTGATAAATTCGACGACAAAAACCAGTATCAGTCTATCTTCAGCAAGTATTTAGAAGCGGAAGAAGAGGAAGATCGGAAGAAAAAATCCGCTTATCTACGAGATATGCAGTGCACAATTCAATGGAGAACTAGAGATAAAGTCCTTGGTGAAGTCATGCTCAAGTCTATCAAAGACATCAACCCTGGAGACACTCTCTCAATCACAGACTCAACTAATACCGAGCAAAGGGTCCAAATAATGGAAATAGGAGTGGGTGGAGAGGCCTGCAAAGTCACATTCAAAAAGAGAGGTAAAAGCACTGTGGAGGTTAAGAAAGATGACCTGACTTACATCCTGGATTTCGCTGAAGGGACTGGCTTTACTCTTCGGAAAAAGGGCCTAAAGATGTTTACAGGTGGAGATGGGTTTGTATGCAAGCAAACAGCAGATGTGATTCTAGGCCAGGCCTGTCCTCGGGAACACGCGTATCGCTGTGACTTTAATGATATGCCGGAGTTGAACAAATCCCAGCGAGTAGCCGTGCAGTATGCTTTAGCTACTGAGTTTGCACTCATTCAAGGCCCTCCTGGCACTGGAAAGACCAAAACAGCGGCTACCATTATCTACAAACTTCACCAAATATCAGGAGAATCGGTCCTTGTTTGTGCACCGTCAAACATAGCAGTGGACCAGTTGACCATCACTCTCGCGAAGTTCCCAGAAATTCGTGGGAAAATACTCCGAATATATGCGAAGAGCAGGATTCTTCAAGGCGAAATGGGCGCAGAGGAGTTTTCCCTCCACATCAAACTGCGAGAAAGACTTGCAGAGCTTCATCCGCCATTGAAGAGCATTTTAGCAGACAAATCCCAGCGCGATTTAAACGCTATTATTGCTGCAACGAGTATCACAGATGACATCAAGCTATTGGAACAAGCAATTGTGAGTCGTCACAGTATTATCTGCTGTACTTGTGCGACTTCCCTGTCTAGTAAGATCCGCAAGCGCTATGAATACGTACTAATCGACGAAGCAGGCTTTGCCTCCGAACCGGATTGTCTGCTACCGCTGCTTCACAATAGCCCACATGTGGTGATGGTGGGGGACCACAAGCAGCTACCGCCTGTGGTGTTTAGCAAGCAAGTCGCTGCTTTGAACTACAATCGCAGTATGTTTGAGCGACTCATTGATGCAAACGTAAACAGCAAAATGCTCAGCGAGCAGTACCGAATGCACCCTGAAATAGCAGCTTTTCCCAGTGAAAGGTTCTATAACAATGAACTAAGCAATGGAGTGAATGCGGAGGACCGCACTACGCCCGCGTTTGAGGCCTTCAAAGCCCTCCACAAGGCCACCAGTGCAGTCCTCTACTTCCACATCCCTGGCAAGGAAGAGGAACTCGAGCACTCCTACTCAAACTTCAAGGAAATCAAAGTGGTGGCAGTTGTCCTGGCCCAGCTGCAAGCCTCGGGCATCCCTGCAGATTCCATTGGAGTTATCAGTCCCTATGAAGCTCAACGTAAGAAACTTATCGAGTTCATCAACTCGAGGGCTAGCATTTCGGATAAGGATGTGGAGGTAAAGAATGTGGATGGCTTCCAAGGACGTGAGAAGGATATTATAGTCTTCACGAGCGTTCGGGCCAATCCGGGTGGAGACATTGGCTTTTTGAATGACTTTCGCAGACTCAACGTAGCAATTACGAGGGCGAGGTTTGGCCTGGTGATGGTGGGGGACCGGGCAGTGGTGAAGCGGAATGAGCACTGGCGCAGTCTGGTGGAGAAACTGGAGAGTGGCCACTGTGTGAGAGACGGCACAGCACTTATAACCTAGTTCTAAAGCAGTTTACAGATAAAGCGACGGACTCCAATCTGATGCTGAGCACACATCATCAAGTACTTGTGGGAACGCTGCAATAACTGTGATTTGCTCTTGACCATAGAACTTTCCGCTGGTTTCAGCAACTTCTCATCCTAAAGTGGCTGAGAAAATTGTATTCATGCTGAATGGTGTGCATAGGTAGAGCTCATTTCCATTCGAAACATCAATAAGTTTGCAACTTGCTTTCTTCAGCCACTGCTAAAAAGAACTATTTTCTGTAAACTGATTCAAGATACCATTTCTATCTATTGCATTAGTTAGTAGTCACCATTTGTCTAGTTCAGAACAGTAATGACGATCAAGCCATAAGGCCATTAGAACAAGGAGAGTTGCCTTTCCTGAAAACAAGCGTATAGTACTCAAGTGTACAAGAGAACAAACAAGCAGTGGCATCAAATGTACAAGAGTGTATTGCTAAAGACTAAGCACAGTAATCATGAAGAAAGAATACTTATCTATGGAAAATCCTTAACTCTGAGGGAAAATCATAATGAAGTGGTTACATCAATACCTTGAGTTAGTAGGAAAACTCACATTAAAAGTCAGCAGTCAAATAAAATGGAAACAGGAAGAATAAGATTTCCTAATCTTTCGTAGAGGGAAGTACATAAAGTGACTAAATTTCCTGAATTCTAAGGATTAGCAGAGTCCAGAAGTCCAACTCCAGGAAATCCAAGAAGTAGCATCTGCCCGAGCTACCACAAGCTTAGACAGTGTTAACTGCTAGGATGTGGAGTTTGGGAAGGTGGAGAACTGTAAGAGCCTCACATAGCATTGAACCTTAAAGTCTATACTGCGCCTCTTTTGGGTAGGAACGGCTCTATTCCATAGAGAATATATGAAGATAGGGAGATATTGACATGCAGAAAGTGTCCCACAGTACTAAAATGAACCCTACAGTTGCAGTCTTCGCCTCTCCCAGAGACCAATACAACCAGTGGCGCATTTGCGAGTTCATTTCCGCCCTCTTCGCATCTCTGGGACTCTTCACTCAAATCGCAGACTACGAAGCCAGGTACAGTCCTTCCCGCACCCACGAGAACTGCCTGGAGCGGGACATCGGACAGTACCACAGATGGCTCTGTCTGCTTTTCACTGTCGTAAGTCTGACTTTCCAAGTGTTCCGCCATCACACCAAGCACTTGTGGGAGAAGTTCAAGGCTTCTAAAGGTCTTTCCAGTGCTCAGAACTACAGAGCCAAGCCGTCTCTCTTTACAGCGGGGTTCTTCCTGGACGTAGCGACTCTCAGCATCTTTCCCTACCCCTATGTCTCAGGCTCCTTCGCTCACTCTGAGCGGTATATGACGGAGCTGGGGTGGACTGAGACGAGTGTGTGTTACAATGTAGCTGAAGTGCTGTATGTGCTGATGTTTGCGAGGGTCTATGTTTTACTGCGCTGTGTCTTTGTCCACTACAGTCTTATGGACCGGCACTCTCGATTTGCGTGTGCACAGTTCGATGTCAAAGCAAATACCAGGTTTACGATCAGGTCCCTGATCCGAACTCGCCCCTACATGATGCTGTCTCTCTTCTTAGTCCCAATTTCACTGATTCTGGCAGTGCTAATCCGAGTATTCGAGCGGCCCTATCAAGACTGCACCGGACTAGACTTCGAGCCATACAAAAACAGCCTTTGGCTGGCAGCAATGACCCTGACCACTATAAACTACGCAGATTTCTACCCTTCTACTCATTTAGGCCGGGTAGTCGCCCAGGTCGCTGGCATTTTCGGACTGATTCTCATATCAATGATGGTGTTTGTCATGTCCCGCAGCTTTACTCTCACTTGGAGACAGCAAAAGGCCTTCTTTGATATGGCCAGAACCAGGCAAGCGGCTTTGGTCATACTTGGCGCGCTGCAGATGAATAGAGAAAGGAGACGAAGTGGACCGTTTAGTCCTCAAACTAAGGCCTTTAGGAGGGCTTTGGTCAGGAAAAGCGAAGCGTTCAGGGACAAAATAGCTGAGTTGAAGGGACTAAGGGAAGAAATGAGGACGGAAGCCACAGACTTGGTGCCTCAAGTGCAGGAAATGGAAGCCAGACTGGAAAAGACCGAGCAGAAAGTGGAGGAACTGGCAGCACTGCTTTCTGCCTTCTTGGAACGCAAGACAGGCAATGAAGACTCTTAGTCCTTCTAGCCAATTAACAATGTCCTCTATATCAGTCCAGGTAAGTCCCACCCAGCACCGCAGTCGCCAGGCCTATGAAAGTCTGCTCACCTATGAAACTGAGCAGCTGAAGCAAGAAACTGCTCGGAAAGTACTGGGCGCCCCCTATGGCCGCGGCCCTCCTCCCAAGCTGCCACGCATGCCGCACTCCCGCAGTCCCAGCACTCTGGCTACCTGCGCCTCCTCCTTTCTGCAGCCTGTCTCGAGACACAGACCAACAGGAAGCGACGTGTCTATTCACCTTGTGGACTCCACCCTCGCAGAGCCCTTCCGAATTTCCCTTGCTGTCGAGGACTTGACGCTTTCCCGAAAGTCCTCTGTGGGGAGGATAAGAGCCACTACCAGGCCACAGTCGCCCCTCTCAATTCAGCTGAATCCATTCGAGCGGCCTCAGGGCAAGTGCTACTTCTTTCCTTTGGAAATGTTCATGGAGTGGACCAGTCTTCCCGCTTTGCCCACCTCTGGCCTGTACAGACAAGGAAGAGTATGGAGAGAGTGCATAGTAATCTCGCACGACACCAGTTCTCGTCTGTTCGAAATCCTCCTGGAAGCAGGGGAAAGCAGGCAAGTGGCCAGGAAAAGACTTCGCTTCTGCTCTGAGTCGCAGGAGCAGTTCGAGGAAGCCATCGAAAAGGCGGAAACTTTGAGGAAAAGCCACGAAGGCTTTGTGCGGTACTTCATTCGATCCGAATTATCCCTCACTCAGTCCAAATCTCCGATCAGCAAACAATTCCTTGACAACCAAAAGGCAGTTTTCGAGAAAATCGGCCTGCAGCTTTCCCGAGACTCTGCGAGCACAGTGAAGGAAGAGCTGTGGGACTTGCACCGCAGAAGTGTGCACAAGTTCACCTTCGACGTCCAGTACTTCCCCCCTACCGCCGACCTCATCGCCCAGCCCTGGAAGCCGCATCTCAGCAAACAAGAGCGCTGGAAGCAGCAAACCGCAAATCTGCACCTTTTCCCCTATCAAGCAGCTAAGGAAAGGATACAGCAGTCCTTAATGGACCCTCGGAAGCAGCTGCACCTGGCTCGTTTGATGTTCTACAGAGGGCTCACCCGCCTCCGATGTATGGACTTCTACTCCTGCTTGCGAGAGTTTCAAGGCACAAAGTCCAGTTTTGTGCAGCTGAAAGGGGACTTTCGGAACAAGTTCGCGAAGGCAGCGCTGGTAGTGGACTCTGCAGTAAAGCAGCTTTCTGATAATGTGTTTAAGGTGCTGGAGGGGAATACGGCAATATCGCTGGAAGCGGAAGCGCTCTTTGCAGATGCGGAAGTGGTCCTGGAAAGCAATTTGCAGTTTGCGGTCGCCAATTCGGCGCGAACTTTGAGAGACATTTTCAATGAATATTACCGAATTTTACCAATTGCAGGAGACTTAAGTATGAAATTCAAGCAATTGCCAGACCTTTTTCTGCTGAAGCACTCCGGCTCAGTCACCTCCCCTGCAACCAAAGTGACCGAACTGCAGTCCATCTCCATAACCAAAGAAATGATTTCAGTCCTCCACAGCGACTTGAGTTCGAACCGTCTTTCCCAGCAGCACTACCTAAGCCCCAGTTCTGCTCTGATCTCCATCACTATCGAGTCTCACTGGAGTCGGGAAGGCAAGCGACATGACCACTTTGCCCTAAGTGACATTAAGTGGGAAATCGGAGTGCGTAGAGCCACTGCGTCCAAACTGCGTTCTTCCTCCAAATTAGAGCTTTCCGAAACTATAAAAGTAAATAAAGCGATTCGGAACTTGCTGCTTCTGACGGATGAGTGTGCACTGAATGAGACGGGCGAGGGAGCGGCTCCTCACACACTGCTGTCGGAAGCGGCTTTCGGCTGGGTGAGTGCAGGGAAGGACAAAATGAACATTGACCTGAGTCCCAACATAGGCGAAATCGACCTGCTTCTGCAGAAACTGCTCAAAGCGCCTTTGAAGAACTTGATACGTATCAAGAAGTTCACTCTGAGGACCAGTGAGAAGCAGAGGATTAGAGTGCGAAACGCGGCTTCTGAGATAAAGGCTGCCTTGGCGGACATCGCAGAAGTCCTGCAGTTCAGCTTGTACGGCCCAATTGCGCTCCTGGGCTTATTACGAGAGTTCGACTATCTGTACTCCAAGCGATTTGCAGACTTATTCATGCAGCTGGTAAAGGCTCACATCGAGGACTACTCCGGCCTAGTCGCAGAAATCCGCACAGTCCTGAAGCACAGAGACGTGATAGCCAGACTCCTACCCGACTCCCTCCAATTCGGTATATTCGAAGTGCAGTTGAGACTGCTCAAATTCGAAGGCACCAGAAACGCTGCAGTGCTCGTCGATGCACTCTTCAGAGAACTTATCAATGAACACCTCGCGATAATGACGGAAATCACGAAGGAATTCACAGAACTGCTGGCGAGACTCAGCTACACGCCACAGACAGTGGAAGAGCTGGACGAACTGCAGGCTTTCCTTGAAAGTCGCAAAGACGAAACTGTGATGCTTCAAGTGAACCGAGAACTTGACAAAGTGGCGGCTATTGAGACCAGTTTGGAAGACTTTCATACGTCTCTGCCTGATGAGCAGGTGTTGATGTCTCGCAAGACGGTAGCCTGGGAGGCGCAACTGGCCAAGGAAAAGCATCGCTTGAGTAGGCGAGTGCAGAGGCTGATTCCTGCCTTTCAGGAGGCTGTGCAGAAGCAAGTGGGCACACTCAAGGCGGAAGTGTTGGTAATGAAGGCAGACATGGCCGACTTCGTGACTTACAGCGAGCTGCAGAACGCAGACGTGTACGCCTCCAAGGCCTCCGACGTCCTGGACCGCTTCCAAAAGCTCAAAAGCGACGTAGAGACAGTCAAGAACCGCGAGCGGATTTTAAAGCTGCCAGGCAGCGACTTCTCAGAACTTGCAACGATGGAAAGTCAGTTCCTTTCCTATCACGTCTTCTGGAACTACGCGAGTGAGTGGTCCTCCGCCTACATGAACTGGATGGAAAAGCCGCTCTACCTCATTGACCCTGCCACCGTCCAAACTCGCTTCAACAAGGGACTCAAACTGCTGGATAAGCTAAAGGCGGAGTTGACCACTAACGTTAATGTGATGAAGGCAGTGCAGGAGCAGGAGGAAATGCTGCACTCCTTCGAGGCGACCATCCCCCTCATTATCTGCCTCCGACAAGAGTCGCTCAGAGACCGACATTGGAGGAAAATATGGGCACTGCTCACTCGGTCTATGGGTGAAAAGTCAGAAAGTGAGCGGAGAAACACGCAGACTTTACGGGAACTGCTAATAAAGGGACTTTCCAAACGCATCAGAGACGTAGAGGTCATTTGCAGTGAAGCCAGGAGCGAGTATGAAATCGAGCTAATTTGGACGAAAATCGAAAAAGACCTGAAATCACCCAATATTGTTACTATTGCACACTCCAAACTTAAGGACCTCACGGTTATTCATCGTCTCACGGAGTGGAAAGAGCGCCTGCATGAGTCCTTGACCACTATTAACTACCTCTCCAAGGCAAACCGCCATATCGACCCTTTCAGAGACAGCTTGAAGACGCTGGAACAGCTACTAAGTGCAGAGGAAGCGATAGTGGCGGACTTGCACGAGTTCCAAGACCTGCTTTGCGAGCTGTTTCCCGTCTTTAAACTAGTGGAAATCAGCGAATTGCTGCCTAGAAGCAGTGCCAGAATGGCGGAATTACTGGATTACTATAATGTGCAGCTGACTTTTATGGAGGCGGTAAGCGCTACATAGACCAGCAGCTTCACTATCAAAGGAGAAGGGCAGTCCACCTTCCCAGAAGCCTCTGCAGAGCTGAGGAAGATCAAGGAAGACGTGCGACTGAAAATCGCAGAGAAGCAGGAAAACTGCTGTCGGTTGTACTTCCTGTCAGATGCAGCAGTACTGGAGTTGCTCAGTGCTGTGGCTGAGAGCGGCAAAATAGAGATTTGGAGGCTGTTCCCTGGAGTGGAAGAGTTGCACCTGGAAGAGAGGAAAGTGACCGGACTAGTGAGGTACGGGGCTCCCTACAGACTGCCCAAGCCTGTCAAGTTGGGACAGCACTCGAGCACTCGAGGAGTCGAGGACTGGACAGCTGAGTTGGACCATGTCCTCAAGGAGCATCACAGAGGCCAAATCAACTCTCTTCTAGCCAACTACCGCTCCAACGGCCTGCAATGGGACAGTTATAAAGACCACGAAGTCAGCCTAATCGCCTACTTCGCCTGGATGACTCAAGCACTGCAGAAGGCTGTGGAAGGCACAGAGCCGAAGGCCGGGCTTCAGCAGCTGCAGGAGGCTTTGAAAGTGATGTTGGAAGAGGGAATTAAGACCTTTCAGCCGCAGGGGGAAAGTCCACTGGACCGCTTCAGCAGGGATGAGTTTGTGCTGGCTGAGGACCAACATCAGAAGCGTCCCAATGAGAACTTGGCGCATTTGGTCCTTGCGCACATTGAGTTTCTGCAAACACTGCTGGAAAGCCAAGATTGCGACTTCTCTCTGCTTTGGAAAACCGCTATTAAGTTGAGAGAAGTCCCTGGAGAGCAGTTCACCCTGGTGACGGACTGCTTCGACCTGACTTCCCAGTTCAGCTTCGAAACGCACTCCTGCGACTTCCTGCAGTCCTTAGTGCTGACGCCCCTAACAGAGCGACACTCCTGGCATGTCTACTTGACCTTAAAGCGAGGACAGGGCTGTTTGCTGCTCGGCACCTCAGACTGTGATAAGACGGAAACCATCAAGTTACTGGCGGTGGCTTGCGGGAAGATGTACCAAAGCTTGTCTGTGACAGCGAATACTCAGTTCGAAGTGGTGGTGAAGTATGTAGTGGGCTGTGTGAGTGGAGGCTTTTGGGGCTGTTTCGAGGAAGTGCATGCTTTGGAGGCCATTCATTTGTCTACACTGGCCAAATATGTGAAGAACGCTATGACGTCCACTGTCTCTCCGGCCGCCAGAGTGGGAATTGACGCGTATCAAATAAAGCCGAAGCCTGGCTTTGCACTGTTCGGCACCTCTCGGCCTGCCGCCTACCCCAGTTCCGTCACTAGTGCTTTCCGAGCAATAGCAGTGGCAAAGCCTGATTTGAGCATATCCGCCTGCATCCTTCTCCAGACTCTCGGCATTCCGCAGGCCAGGAAGTACGGCCGAATGATATCTGAAGCTATGCAGATCTTAGCTGAGCCAGTCCTGGTCCTGAGCTCTGGGGGCACTCTCAACCTTCATATGAAAGCCACGACTCGCACACTGCTGAGACTCATTAGAGCCATGTCTAGCATGGAAAAAGAGCATTATGGACAGGACCTGGATTACCTCCTCAACAATGCGTTTCGCCAGGTGTACGGCCTGGGTCAGCCTGTGAAGGAGTTAAGTGCACTGGATGAGTGTCTGGCCACCCTCTTCCACGCAGCCCACAGTGAGAAGCTATCTCGCATCTCCGCAAAAGGCCCCTCAGTGGACGTCATTACGAAGCTAGTAGCCTGTGAGGAAGTACTGAAGCCTGAAGTGCTGGTAAAGCGCTGTCAACAGCTCTTCAGTCTTATTACAGTTGCGGACTGGCCCTGGGTCTTTGTGGCCGGTCAGGCCAATTCAGGCAAGTCCGCAGCTATTTCTCTGGCTGCCAAGGCAGTGGCTGTGGCTTCTGGCACTGGCTTCCAAGTGCACAAGCTGGGTCCAGTGGTCTCCAATGCAACCTTAGGAGAGCTGTTTCAGCAGCTTCAAACTGCCAAAAGCACCTGGTCTGCCTTTCCTCAGCATACCAATGCCGTCCCTGTAGGTACCAATGCAGCTCCGTTTTCCCCTAGAGACTGGATCCATGTGGACTCTGCCACCCTGCCCTATACCTCTGACTTACTCTTTTCGCTGACCAAGGCTTCTCCCTACTCCACTGTCAAGATCCTCATTGAGACGGAGTCGCTGGCAGGACTGGATCCCGGCCTAGTGGCAGAGGGCGGCCTTTTGTATGTGGAAAAGGACGAAATCGACCTATTCGATTACTACCTCACTATAATGGCCAGAACCTGTGAAAAGGCGAAAACTATCCTGCTGCCCACTATGGAGCGTCTCTACAATGTCCTCTTCCAGCCCACCTGCGTCTACTTCAAGACAGCGGAAAAGACTATGAAAGTCGACGCAAAGCTGCTAATTCAGCTTTTCAGTCGCCTGCTCAAGCCTTTCCTCCGACTCATCCGCAAGAAAGAGAAAATCGAAGAATCTCAACGCAACCTCCTGCAAACCTCCAACGAACTGGCTTCCTCCCGGCGTGCCATGACCTTTGCACCCTTAGTAGCCAAACTACTAATTGAGGAAAGTCGGAAAGACACCATATTGGCGAGAGACACTAACTCTCGACAAAGCTCTGTGCTGCGGGACCTAACTAGCATGCGGAGACATCGGAAGATAAAGCCACGGATGATTCTAGAGGCTGTGTACTTGGTGAGTCTCGTGACTGTGGTCAGTAACTTCCTGCAGGAGCCGGATGTGTACTGCAAATTGGTACTAGACTGGGTAAAGACCCAGGGAGAGGAGTTCGCTGGCTTTGTTTTGCGAGAATATGACAGTCTCAAAGCCACCAGTCTGCTGGAAATGACCTTTTCCATCAAGCAAATGAACTGGACTCTGCTCTTGTCCATGTTCACTGCGAAGCCGCAGGGCATTGGGAAGATGTCAGAACGCTCGCCCAGGCCTGACAGTCCTTTAGGCCGCTTTGAGACCTCTGCGTTTACGGCGAAGTATAGGGATGAACTCATTGTGCCGACTGCCAGTACGCAGAGGCTTTCCTATTGGGTGGAGTTTTGCCTCAGGAATCAGATTGATATTGCGGTTTTTGGACCACATCAGAGTGGCAAAAGCGCAATCACTGTAGCTGTAGCGAAGGAACTGCTGGGAGGAGGCTTCTTTGGCCTCATATCCCTCAACATTTCCTCCCACTTGCAGAACTCCGCAGTGCAAGGCTTGATCGAAAGCTCCATGGAGAGTCGCAGACAGCGGGAGTACGGCGGAGTGGGCGGCTCTCACTACTTCGCTGTAGTGGACGATATGAACCTAGACGCTTCCAACGAACTGTACGACCTGTGGCGTTTCTGGAAAGAGACTGGAGGGTGGTACAGCCGCGGCTTCACCCGCATTTCAGACCTGACCGTTGCCTTGGTGCATAGCTACGTAGAGGGCCAATCAAGGCCTATCCAGCTCCGTGCACTCCGGCACTTTGTAGTCCTGCACAAGCCTGCATACTCTCAGTCGGAACTCGGCTCGATCTTCCGTCAGTTCATATACTACTCCACACCAGAGGAGGGAGATCAGGACGGGATGCTTTCCGTGGCTGAGGAGTCGATGCGGTCTCTGGTTGCTCTGTACTCGGAACTGTGCAGTGTGAACACTGAACAGATGTGGGCGCAAATGGCGATTGGCAACTTTGCGCAGGGACTTAGGTTCGTGGCGCAGTTTGAGGTGAATGAGGAAATGGACATACCGCAGTATCTACGCATTTGGACGTTCATGTTCACAAGGTTCTTTTTTGACCAGTTCGGAAGCACAGAAACGCCACTGAAGCAAGTAATAGCCGCCAATCTACAAACCCTTATCGACCGATTCACAGACTCAGACGCAGAAGCAGTGAGCATAGTCCGCAGTGCAGTGCTGATCCCCTCTACTCAGCAGGCAGAAAACAGCTCGCCTCGGCCTTTTAGTGGCTTCGAGTACATTCGAGACGATACTGTTCCTGTACTCGTGCACCTCTTTCGGGAAAGCCGTGCGGCTGCAGCAGTCAAGCATCCGGTCAAGTTTAAACATCTCCATTCCCTGCTGTTTGATATAGAGGAGAGAGTGAGTGCCTACCTTTCCTTCTACCTGTCAGTCCTCTATGACCTGAACGGCACTTGTCAAAGCCTGGTGGTGCACACTTCAGGCCCGCCTGGACTCGTAAAGGCGCTGGCCTATATGGCTGCAGAGACCTTGCAAATCCGAGTTTTTGAGTTCAACTCCGAAGAAAACGCAGACGCTTTTTCCGAGGCGCTCATCGACACCTTCAAAGGCTTCTCCCAGAACTACTTCCCCACCACTCCCCGCTTCGAAGTAAAGCGACTAATGGAGGAAACCATGCTAAACAACCACAAAGCAGCCGTCATCATCACTCTGCAAGGCGAGGGACAATTGACTCATTCTCTCACTCAGCGCTATATGGAAATCGCGCTGAATATAGTAACTGGAGTGAAGTTGAGTCTCACAGGGTTCGCGAGTTGTTATACGGAGTTCGTGGACAGATACAGAGAGGGGGCCTCGGGAGTGGCTTTGTACAATGATGAGATACTGCAACTGCTACTGTCGAGAATGAAGGCGAATACTACCTTTCTATTCATAATGGCAGCTGGGGAGGACTCTTGGCTACGGTCCCCCTTGCACAATGTCGGCATCCTGGAGCAGTTCAAACATGAATACCGGACAATCTTCAACCGATCCCGAATAGTGGCTTTCGACCAGTTGCAGGCAAATCCGAGACTTGTAGAACTGGTGAAAGAACAAGAAGATCTGCTGAAGGAGTGGCGCCTGGACTTCAGTCCTGACTTACTCAAAGAAGCAGGCGAATGTCTGCAGTCTTTGGACTTGGGCATAGTGTGTGATGAGCACACTTACGAGTGTGTGGCGTACTGCTCGAAGACTTTGGTGGCTGAAGGCTCGACCAGGAGGATTGGGAAGAAGGCGAGTTTGAGGAAGGCAGTGGAGCAAATTGATGCGATTCAGGCGGAAGTGGGCAGAGCGGAGGAATTCAGTGCTGCTTTACGCTTAGAACTGGAGGGCATTGAAAAGACATTACAGGCCTGCCAAAGTCAACTGGCGGAGTCAGAGATTTACCTCTCCCAAGCACTCTCGCATCCCTATGAACAGGAATGCAGAGCAAGGCTAGAGGAACGCAGGAAGGAGCAGCAGTGGCTACTAGCCCAGGCGAGAGAGGTCTGGGAGGCGGCTATTGAGACCTGTGGACAGGGTCTGGAGGACCTAACAGAGATGGAGAAAGTAGTGACTCACCCTGCAGCTGTGAGAGTTGTCTACCTCTTCTGCGCCCTTGTGAACCAGACCAAGGGGGAAGCTGGGCCTGGGGAGAAAGTCGAAGCCTTGATGAAGAAGTGGCTAGTTCAGGCAGCGAAGAAGTGGAAAGAAGTCGCTAGGAAGCTTAGAAGTCTGCCAGGGGAAAGCATGCCCGATTTCAGTGACTTGTTCGCTTCTTACGAAGCTGCATCCTCGACTACTCGCTCCGTGCATCTCTTCAGATGCATCTCAGACCTGATTTCCGCGTCTATTGCGTTTAAGTCCTCTTATCAAGTCTGGTCAGGTGCTAATCAGTCTCTGGACCAGGAAGAAGCCTCGATCCCTGCGCAAGTGGCCACTATTCGTGGAAAACTGGCGGACGAGGAGCAGGAAGTGCAGTCCAGTCTGCATTACCACATCACAGACCAAGAGACTAAGGCGAGGGCCCTCCGACAGAAACTAAACTTCCTCAGAGACCGAAAAAGTGACCTAATAGACCTGGTCCAAAGCCTTGCTGTGGTCAAGGAAGCCTGGGAAGACGCACTCGAAACCTACCAAGAAGACGACCAGTACGCCCAATATGAAAGCATACTCGCAGGCTTTTACATCATAACAGGACTCAAATACGGTGCAAGCCAGCGCAAAGCGGTCTGGAAGTGTGTGTCGAAGGTGATGGACCAGAGAGGCTTCGGCTGCCAGGATGTAGAGAGCGTAACGCCGAGACTTCTAACTGACTTCACGAGGTTTGCGCTGGACTGTGTGAAGTTTGAGTTGGCGGATTCTGTGTTTTTCTATGAGTCAGCGGCTTATTTGCGACTGGTTCTGGAGCTGAACTTGCCGTTTCCACTGATATACGACCCATTTGATGTCGCCTTTCAGTACATTTCTCGTATGGAGGAGTCGAAGGGAGTGCTAGTGGGGCGGGTATCGTCCGATTCCGAGTTTGAGAGCAAACTCCGAGAGTGTGTGGCCACAGGACGTCCAGTCGTGTGTCAAAATCCTTCTCAGTCCCTCTACAAAGCAGTCTACCCTGCAATCCTCTGGCGCTCTCAGTGCTTTCTGCTTTCTTTGCGCGGCCTTAGCACTGAGTCCTGCACCATGAAGTTGCAGCAGAAAAATATAACAGTGCACCCCAACTTCCGCCTATATTTGTGCTACTCCCATGACCCGCCCTACCTTCTGAGACAGCAAATGACGGCTATTAGCTTCGAAGTGGAGGACCGGGAGAGCTGGGAAGGACTGCTGGTCACGCCTTTGTTGAAAGTGCTGGATGGACAGCAGTTCAGGGAGTATACGACTCAGGAGGTGCAGAGTGCACAGGTCCGAGTGTCAATTCGAAACGAGGAAAACGACTTTTTAGAGGAAATCTTGAAATGCGACCCGAGCAAAGTGCTGTTTTCAGAGGAAATCGAGAAAATTCTGAGTGTGAAATGCACCAAACTGCACTTCGGCGGGAAGGGCGTCACCAGACGGGCCTCCACCTTCTACCAAGCCAACGACAGTTCCTTAATCTCAGAGGGAGAACCCCTAGCTGGGCCTAAGGACAAGCTACAGCCCATGCTTTCCCAGCTGTACAGTCTCAAATCAGTGCTATCCACGCTATATCCAGCGCTTGAGGAGTATGCAGTGTCTGGGAAAGCGCTATTTGGAGTGATAATCAGGGCTTTGCGAGAACATGTGAGGACTATTGCAGTGCCTCCGCAGACTCAATGGGAAGCATTGACTGAAAGTTTGGTTTATAACGTGTTTGTGCGGATTTACCACTCCATGGCTAAGGACAAAAGAGCGATTTTGAGCAGTTTTTACGCTCTGTTCCGGAGCTATGGTGCAGAAACTGTGCAGAAGGAGGAGTTCTACCAAGTACTGGAGGACTTGATTCTCGTTAGCACTGTAGACCAGTCCAGTGCTCTGTCCCACCTCCGCTCCCGCTACCCTGTCCTGTTCCCCTCTCACTTCAGTCCCGGCACTGCCTCTTTCAAGGTCTTCCTGGAGAGAGACACCTACCAGGACGCCAAGCTGCCAGACACTCTCCCTTGCCTCTACAAGTTCTTACTGTACGCCTACCTGAGACCGGACCTGCTGCCTGCCTATTCGCAGCGGATCTTGAAAGATGCGTTAGGCCCGCGCTATGCCTGGCTGCCAGATTTCGACTTAAACCTGCTTACTGTGGATACTGCCAAAGTGCCCTGTCTGCTCTTCTATGAATGCACTTCGCCGCTGCTCTACTTAAGGCACATAGCAGAGGCTAAGAAAGTGCAGTTAATAGTGGTGCAGCCGCTGTACCCCTCAGTTGCTAAGTACACTAAGGCGGAAATGAGGGGCATTGGGCGCTATTCGGACCCAGTGTTTGCTGAAGTGGCAGCTCGAGCAGGGTCCAATTGCTGGGTTGTTGTGGAGAACTTAAACCTCATCGATGGGTTGGAAGGGGAAGTGCTGACCAAATTTCTACTCACCAAAGCTGCTGAAAACTCACATGAAGGCTTTCGCATTTTCCTCTTATTCCAAGGCAGTCCCAAGGCCTATCCAGACTGGTCGAAGTTGATAAGTGACAGTATGCGAGGAGTTATCCCTGAGCCTCAGTCAGTGAAAGACCAACTGAGTCTGTGGTACCAAGATGGAGATTTCGCCTTTCACGAGCGGCAGCAGGACTACTTGCAGCGGTCCTTCTGGAGCAACTGCACATTAACTCTCACTTCTGAGGCGAAGTCGGAAGTCAAGCTGAAGTCTGCGTTCCAGTCTGCGCTACAGGAGACAGAGAGCAGTGCAGTGCAGGATACCCCTTCCATAAACCCCAGAACCGCCTTTTCAGTCTCTTTGCTCTGCTCCATTCTCACAGTGAGGAACCGCTATCATCAGGGAATGACTGGACTTTGGCCACTGCTGGAAGCCAGACAAGTAGTGGAGGACTTCCTCTCCTGCCTGCCAGTAGACGCTAATTCAATACAACTACTGAGAGCTTCCACCCTTGCTCTGTGCTGCAGTCTCCTGGTGCCTGGGATCCAGCACTTCTCAGCCTCGGGGTTTATGAGCTTGGCACAGCAAGTGTTGGGTGAAGAAAAAGCTGCATTGATGCTGAGAAGCAGAGAGCTGGTGGCTCGATTAAACACCCTCGAGTACCCTCTCTATGTGACTGAAAAGCCGGACAAAGGACTGAATCTGCACCTTATTCTAGCTCGCTATCCCACTGAAGACCACCTCTTCCTCACAGGTCTATCCCACAGACTTGCGAGTGAAGAGTGCAGACTGATCGCTCAGGCGATCCTTCCAGCTATCGCTAGCTTGCCTTTGGCTATAGCAGACAAAGGCTTCCCAGTCTCTGCAGCGAAGCACACCGGTACCAAGGCTCGAGTGGCTGACACTCTCCAAGCCTTGCTCACAGAACTGATTGAAGCCCTCCCCGAGCCTTCGGTCCTGCACGGTCCTCAGTTCTCCGCCACTCGCAACTATATTTACAAGAAACGAGCCAGTTGGCTGAGCAAAGCTCCGGCCAGGCCTAAAGACCCTCTCACCACGGACTTGCGCAACTCCATCCTCGACCAGCCTCCGCAGCTCTCTGACACTTGGACTGTAGTAAGGACTGCTGAAGAGCAGATGAAAGCGGCCTTTCTGCAGACTGTCAAAAAGCCGCTGGTGGAAATGCTGAGGTTTCTGACGTATGCAAGGTCGACGCTGAGCAGTGAGGACTGGAAACTGCTGGAAGTTGTGGCGAATGGGAAAGTCCCAAGTCGCTGGCTGGAGATTAGTCCGTTTGTCGCTAAGGACCGAACTGACTTTGCAGCTTGGAAAGCGTCGATTATTGCAAGTTTCAGTAAGTCAATTGAAGAGGACATTATATCTCTGTCTGCACTTTTCTCCCCTTTATTAGCCCTCCAGACTATCTTGCGAGCCTTTTCCTTGCATCTCTTCAGACAGCGAGAAAATGCAAGAGCAATGCCCACTTCTGAGTTTAGTGGAGAATACAGTCCTGATGTAAGTCCTCGACGGACTCCCAAAAATCTGAAGTTTTACCATCTCGGATTTGCTCTGTCTACTCAAGAAGGCCTGGGCCAGTTTGAAATCGCAGTGGCGGGACTGGCTGTACATGGAGCAAGGGTAAGTGAGAGTGGACTGCTGGAGGACTGGGAAGGCGACTGGCCTTTGCCAACCGTTTACTTCTCCCCAGTGGAAATCCCGAAGGAAATTCGCAACAACTCTGCCTATCCGCCTGGATTGAAACTGCTATTGAAGGGCGCACAGGAAGTGGGAGCGGACTGGGAGGCAGGGAGACAAGCCGCATCCCTGCTGTTTCAGCGGCCCGCCTACCCCGAGTCCAGCCACCAGCCCGCAGTCCCTCCTGCCTACGTCTACTGTCCTCTGGAGGTAGGGTGTGCTGCCTGGGTGTTGCTGGGAAGCCGGGAGCCACAGGGCTACTGGAGCAAGCGTGGAGTGCGAATAGTTCTGAAGCCATAATATATGTTAAGGACGAATGGCTCGAGCTGCTGTCAGCACTTCCCCTCGCTCTGCTTCTGTGAGCACTCCCCTACAGCCGGGACACCTGTTCCCGTCCTGCATAGCTGTTGCCAGGCACCTCAGGCAAAAGTCCCCCTTCGGACAGTGATGTCTGCTTTCATACAAAGCTTGCAAAGGGACCGAGTGTCCGGCACAGCATTGCACCTGTGATGTGTTTAAAGCTGCAAGAGGTGAGAAAACGGACTGGCTGAGAGGTGTGGGGTATAGGGAATGAGGGCGCGGCAATGTCTCTTTTTGTGAATTCGCCTAATTGGCTGCTACTTTGCCCTCCTCTTCGCTGTCACTCTGCACCTCAACCAGTGAGGACAGCACAGCTTCGCGGACATTAGGAGCGGGCTGAGAAGAGGTCGGACTGCTGCCCCACCTTTGACTGGGGAAAGATAGAGACTGGGACGGAGTGGGTCCACTCTTCACAGGCACTAACGGCAGTGGGCGAGCACACTGCCTAGTGGAATTCCACTGTTCCGGACTCAGGGCTGTCCCTTCCTTGGGAAGGCTCAGCAGCACATCCCAGTAGTCATGGACAGGGAGCAGTTCTTCTAACTGCGGCATGAATAGACTCTTCGAGGCGGAGCTCCACTTGCTGACAGCTGCAGGGGGGAAGCGTCCTGGAAGGCCTCGCTCCATATTATGACTAGACCTTGGTGCCGGTCATTACGCGCAGGCTTTCCCTGCGCTTTGGGGAGTCCTCGAACATGGCTTCGATGAGCTTTGTGAGTTCTGCGGAACTGAGAGTCTGCGTCACTTTGCCCTCTGCAAACAGCTTCAAAATGCCGTTCATATCGTTCTCTAGGATCTCTTTCACCACTTCCAGCTTCTGCCAGCTGGGCACACACACTCCTGGCTGCTGACCGAACAGCTGACCTAGGCTGAAGAACTGGTCAATGAGCTGCTGAAGGGCGGTTTCGTCATCACGCGCAATTTGCTGCAACGCAAATATCTTCTCCAGCACACTCCCCGCTGCAAACTCCACAACAGTGCCGATAAACTGGCCAAAGTCCTCCCCACTGAACACATTTCCCAAACTTCTAGCCTCCGTATTGATCTGCGAAACCACAGCCAACAGCACTTCCTCCGCCTCCTCACTGTGTCCACTCAGCTTAACCAGACTCAACTGCCTCATTTTCTCCTCTATTGCCAACTTGATGTCTTCACATAGGTGCAGGAAGCAGTCCATTGCTCGGGACTTTATGAGTGGCTCGAAGTCGCTGATTACTCGCAGACCGGTGGCTGTTTCAGGCAGGTAGGGACCGATTTCAGCGGAGATGAGCACTAAGTGATGGCCGAAGTAGAGGCAGTCGTTGTGGAATAAGGCTGCGGAGAGGTGGGAGTTGCGGATGTTGCTGTCCTGGCTGAAGCGCCGCAGACTGTAGAAGAGCTGCACGCAGGCGCGGGCGGAAATGAGCATTTCCAGGGCTGCAACTGATGAGTTTTTGGTGATTTCTTCCATGAAAGACTGCAGACACTCCACTAACTTGACCACTGAGTCAGAAACTTGCATTTTCGGCAGTACAAATGCCATTCGCCCTTCGCCTTTTTTGCCCTGCTTCGAGGAAATCGACCACTTTTCGGTTTGGTCGGAGACAGTCCTACTCTGAGAGTCCTGGCACAGGATCAGTTCCCGCACTCGCTCGATCAGCATTTCGCAGCGGAAACTCACGATTTCCACTTCTGCATCCGCAATAACTCTCTCCACGAATTTTAGCGTCTCCTGTGGGTAGTGCACCTCCGCTAGCACAGTCACAAAAGCCTTCAAAGCCGCAATGTGGTGAGGATCCGCCTGCAGCAGTTTCCGTTTGAGCACCGGGAGCAGTGCTGCAGTGAGGTTGAGACAGTTGTTGTAGAGCAGGAAGAGGGCCTGGTCTCGCTGACTCAGGTCGAAGTAGGTGAATTTGAGCAGTGTGGAGACTTGCTGGAGCAGGGCGGCTAGGCTGCTGTCGTGCTTGGTCCTGCCGATTGATATTTTCACTACTTCGCTGGACCTTTCCTCCTCGATGCAATCGTCTACGAGGAGTTTCCCCAGTATTTTGGACAGGCGATTGCCGGTTTCTGCGGCTTTTCGGTCCGACTCACCCAGCAAATGCAGCATTTTCTGCATGAACTTGAGGCTGATAGTCTCATTTCCCCGCTGCACTGCAACTCTTAGAGTGCACCCAGACTTGCTCCAGGCGACAAAGTCCTCCCACAGGTCCGTGACCTCCACACCAAGCCTAGCCTTGTGCTCCTCCAGCAAGTCCCAGGCAGCAGTAGTCAGAGAGTCCTCTTCCTGCTGCACCGCCCTCAACTTCCCCTCCTGTCTACTCAGCAGCTCCACCAAAGGCACTAACTCCTCCCGACTATCCACAAATCTACTCCTTTCGGAGTGGATTTCTAGCACTGTGGACGCTACTAAGTGGGCTTGCTGCAGTTCACTTCGGACTGCAGCGAGAGTCTGCAGCGAGGGCAGTTCCTCGAGGGAAATGCCTAGGCTGGATAGAGAGGATTGGAGGTGCTGGACGGTGGCGAAGGCTTGGACAAAACTGGGGTCTTGGGGGTTGAGGAAGGAGGAGAGACGGCCTTTTTCAGCCTGCAGCTGTTCGGAAAGGGACTGCAGAGCTTGGGAGACGGAGGTGCTGTCCATTTATATCCAGAGCGGGAAGTAGGGAAGAGAGGGAAAGTTGGGATTGTGGAATAAGGGAGTTGGTTGAACTGATTTCCAGGCTTTATCTGCCTGAATTAGTGAAATCTCTGGTATTCCCACTGATACATTCACCATTAGTATCGCTAGCTCCTTCCAAACGCAGCCAAAAGCCGTCCTTCACCTCCCCACAGCTACAGGGATATGTAGACATTCCCTCGACGCCATTGAATAATGACTTCCTGCCATATGGCCTACCAGCGCGGCAGCGAAGTAGTCCCCATCCAGCCGGGGGAAACGGCCTGCTATCGTCACGGCGATGAGTTCATTCTACTGGACCCCAATTCCTTCGCCAAGTACCACAACCACCCTGATTACACCCCTTGCATCCGCTCCAATGAGTGTGTTTACTTGCCCGTAGGCACTAACTTCATGCAAATATCCTCCAGTCCGCCGGTGAAGCTTCTGGGCTACTATGCGCCTTTGCTGCCTGGGGAGCAGGCAGTGGTGTATATAGAAGGAGTGTGGCATGATGTCTATTCAGAGACGGCTTTGGCTTGGACACAGTATCCGGGAGTGTATGTGGGAGTGAAGCGGGAAGGCCGTGTGGACGTCCTGCCTCTGGGTAGTTGGTTTCAAGTGGAAGCGCCTCTCAGTGCTCCTCCTGTGGAAAATCCTCCTCAAGTCATTGTTCCTACTGAAGTGCCTTCCAGCCACATAAACAGCGCAGAGTCCCCTGCAGCCTCACAACCAGCTCCAGCCCCTGCGGAACCTTGCGAAACCCCTGCTTCCAAGTCACTGCCCAGATACGCAGAAGAGATTAAGCAGTCTGCTCTCACCAGCCAAAGCATGTCCAGGCCTCGCCCTTCCTCTACTTGCAAGTCCTGCAAGACCGAAACTCAAGAAGTGCTCCCTGTATTTTCCCAGTTCTTCTGCTTGCGCTGTCTATTGGAGCAGTTTCAAAAGCAGAGACTCAGTTCACCTTCCCGCAGTGGGAAATGTGACTGGAACGCAGAGCTTATTTATGCGCTTTGGACAGAGCTGAAGGAAAAACTCTCTCCAGAAGACCTGCCTAAACTCCCTCAGCAATGTCCACTGCCTCTCGATAGTACCATTTGCTTGGGGAAAAACGTCCCTATCAAGCCCAATTACCCACCCACAGGCCATATTGTGGGAAGCAGCAGCATCTGCTCTGAAG
>Ga0247837_1001974_pt1 | contig 40307 bp, 22 predicted proteins | sample LaCtaG_2_FD_187115 | JGI IMG/M metagenome (GOLD analysis project Ga0247837, IMG submission 187115) | Freshwater microbial communities from meromictic Lake La Cruz, Castile-La Mancha, Spain - LaCruzMarch2015_14.5m | ecosystem: Environmental > Aquatic > Freshwater > Lake | place: Spain: Castile-La...
TGTGGCCAACAATTCTTTAATCAAATGATGGCAACCTTCTATGTCCTGCGGTAAACTCATTGAGAACGTAAAATTAAACTTTTTTTCATTCTGTTCTAATACACTAAATTCTTGCTAACCAGTTACTTTTCATCTTTAACTTCAGGTCCCATTCAGGACTGTTATCCATTTCCCTTATATCCTGAGGCAAAATATTTATATCTCCATTTGTACGTCCAATAGCATCTTGCCCACCATTTGGATTCACAGGAGACCCACCAAGAAGCCGCCCCGCAGCAGGTGGAGAAGGAGGCGCCTGAACTATGTAGTCAATATCTATTCCATTATTTATTTCATTTTCCGGTTCTGAATTAGACTCCAAATAACTAATCAACGGATCGAAATCATTAAAAAAATCATACTGGCTCAAGTCCGTGTTGCTCGGAATGGATGGGTCGGTGTGCAACTCTTGGATGACATACTTCGCAGAAATTTTAGCGGGTTCGTTTCCTGCATGCCCCTGCAAAAAATTAGTAATCTGGACCACCAATGACGGTTGCGAAATCAGAAAACCTATATCGCTTTGATTCAAATTCAATCCCTCCGCCAGCGCCTTCACCTGCTGAAACAACGCCTCGTTCTGTAACAACACCAGGAATTGCTGCGCCGTCAGATTATGTTGGCGTGCAAAATCTAGGATGTTTCTCAAGGCACCATTACATTGGTAACTACTCGTCGAAGTATTTGCATTGCTCAAAATAAATTCTGCCAAACACGGTGATATTTCAAGCCCAAAATTTTGCCCACATTGGGCGGTGAGCCGATTCCACAAGTCTACAAGGTTCATGTCTCCCAGGCAGTAGGCTTGGCGCATCATTTCAACCTTTTGAACAGAGGGATTCTCACCACATGCTGCGTCCAAGAAATTATGTAATACATTACGTGCATCCTGATCTTTACCACTATTCTCCCAGTATTGCCATATTTCCTCAAAATGCGCACTTTGAGAGTTTGTGTAGAGGCATTTAAGTCTAGAATTGGTGGATTGACTATTGTCAAAAACATAAAGTTCTGAAAGCAATTCGCAAAGTCTCATGTCTAAATGTTCATACTCTGGCAAATAAAACCCATTTGCTATAAAATTTTGCAAAGCGATACCACAGTCAAGACGATAGCTGTCAAATGCAGTTTGAGACCCTCCTGCGCCCCCAACCCATGTCCATGTATTAGGGGGATTTGAAAAATCAAAAAAGAATGGATATGGGGTTGGCTGTCCTGTATTATTTCCATTATTTGAGTATAAGTCGTTGAAAAATGCTCCTGTGTCATCAATTACCTCAAGAATCCAATGCCCGATTTTATTCCAAACACTCCTGCCCCATATCGGGCATCCGGGGTCTCTGTCCGTAACTGTGGGAGAAGTGCCAAATTCATCTTCAGCGATATCTCTAATATTTTTATTCCATACAAGGACTTTGTTAATGTTACCATTTACATATGATGCTACTCGCCGAATAGTATCTTGCGCGTCAACTAAAACAACTAAGCCGCTAAAGGTATTTTGAGTCCATAATGGCGCGCGCCAGTCATTGTAGGTTGAATCAGACGATTTAAACCATAGCATAAGGCTACATTCAATACTTCCGGTAGTGTTCTTTCTGAAAATTAGATTGCCGTTTACCGGAATATCTAAAGGAAGGCAACTTGTATCTACGCCAGCAACCACAAGTGGAGTGCCTGTTTGCGTATTCAAAATTGCATTGTCCCAATTTGGGGTAAAATGCAAAGGTGTTGTAATAAGGCTTCGGGAACTTACAATGCCTGATGATGGGTCTCCCAGAATTTGTTTTACCTCCTCAACGGAGATTGACAGTGTAGATTGGTTAGAATTAGGCTCTACAAATCTGTCTTTTTTGCAAGAAACAAAAATCAAAGCCAAAATGGCCAGAAACACCGTTAAAATTGCTTTTTTCATTTTATATGAGTTTAATTATTTATGAATGATTGCAATTAAATGTCCACTAACGCAACTCCATTAACTATACCTCTATCCTCCATACCTACACACTTGTACCACATAAATCAATCACTTCAATTAAAACCAGCCTACTCACTTGCGCTAACCGGTAGCCCAATCATCTCCAATCTTTCCGGTTGTCCCAACGGCTATTCGCAGGGGCGGGGAAAACTTCCGGTTTTGATGCTCCATCGGCACCCGCTGTGCCTGTGTTCAAAAGTACAGGTTCCGTTCCAATCGCCCAAATTATACAACCAAAAAATTTCAATATAGCATATTTATGCGATGCCTTTTTAATAATTTCCAGATTCGGTAGCGTTTAAAGAAGCTTCAGGTTTAGAGAAGTGTCAGCTTCGCAAGCGCTTAGAAAAGCTTCGCAAGCGCTTAGAAAAGCTTCGCAAGCGCTTAGAAAAGCTTCGCAAGCGCTTAGAAAAGCTTCGCAAGCGCTTAGAAAAGCTTCGCAAGCGCCTAGAAAAGCTTCGCAAGCGCCAAGAAAAGCTTCGCAAGCGCTTAGAAAAGCTTCGCAAGCGCTTAGAAAAGCTTCGCAAGCGCTTAGAAAAGCTTCGCAAGCGCCTAGAGAAAGCTTCGCAAGCGTCAAGAAAAAAGCTTCGCAAGCGTTTAGAAAATTAAGAGAGCACCGGTTTTAACCTTAAAAAGGACAACCCGCACAAGGCACCACTTTCACGCCTTTCTGGGGCTTCGAAATCAATTCCCCGTTTTTCCCAAGAATTCTAAATTCGGTGCGGCGGTTGAGTTGGTGCTCCTGTTCGGTACAGTTGACTTCATTGCCGCATTGATTGACCAGTTGGGTTTCACCGTAACCGTGGGCGACCAACCGTTTTTTAGGCACCCCTTTTTCTTCCAGCCAGGCAACGACCGCATCGGCGCGGGACTGACTCAGTTGCAGGTTATAGGCATCGGAACCGCGGGCGTCGGTATACGCGGCAATTTCGATGTTCATTTCCGGATTGGTCAGCAACATATGGAGGAGGCGACTCAATTCTTGTTTGGAGGCCTCGCTCACGGCAACTTGATCAAAATCGTAGTATAAATTGATCAAAAAGCCCGATCCGCTGCGCGCCCAGGTGTTTTTAGCGGGCAAACTGGGGCTGCCATCATCGTACAAAATGCCATTTTTAACTTCCATTCCTTCCCCCATTACATAATTGGCCGGGGTTCCATCCGGGAGTTCGTACAAGCCACTTGCGGGATTAAACCGGGGACTGCCATCGGTGCTGGCGGTTATTTGACCATCCTGATAAGGCTCCAGGTTGATATTTACCCGAAAAATATGGTTGGCGCGTAAATCTTTGGTGGTAAAGGGTGCCGATTCTGCCGCAATGTATCCATCATGCACCGCCCGGAGTCGATAGGTACAGGCTTTGTCCAGTTTAAATTTAAAACGGCCATTATCATTGGTAAGCACTGCTTCCGGAATGGCTTTGCCACAATCATTGAGCAGCATCACACTGGCAGCATCGGCGGGTAAGCCATCGGTCATATCAAAAACAATGCCTTGCACGGTAAAATTATACTGTTTTTGAACGGCAATTTCGATGCGGGGCACACTGCCTTGGGTGCTGTCGTTGGTACAAATTTGTTGGGTGCTGCTTTCGAACCCTTTTTTAGTCACAGAAAAATCATCGCAATCAGCGTTTCGCATATCAAAAGTAACCTTGCCGTCTTTGCCCGTGGTGATGGAAAGTCCCGATTTGCTGCTGGAAATGACCACGCCTTGCAGCGGATTTTTGGTGGACGCATCGTACGCGTATACTTCCACCGGGGTCGCGTGTTTTTGAAATCCATAAATATCATCACGGCCAACGCCGCCGTCGCGATCGGAGGTGAAAAAGCCCCAACTCAAATCTCGTCCAAACGTAATGGCAAAATCGTCGTGGTTCGAATTGACGGGCGCGCCCAAATTAATGGGCAGGTTCCAGGCATCCTGTCCGCCAGTCGTACTGGAGTAGTAAATATCTTGTCCGCCCAGGCCGATATGCCCATTTGAAGCAAAATATAAGCGGTTATCGGAGGCCATAAAGGGAAATATTTCGTTGCCCTCGGTATTGATAATCGGGCCCAGGTTGATTGCCGGTCCCCAATTTCCATTTTCCCAGTTGCTCACGTATAAATCCATACCACCATAGCCCCCTGGCTTATTGCTTGCAAAAAACAGGCGTTTGCCATCGGCACTTAAAGAGGGGAATGCCGTATGAAATTCATCCGAATTAAACGGCATGTTTTCAATCTGGTTCCATTCGCCGGTAGCAGGGTCTTTTTTGGCGGCAAAAATTTTCAGTTTTACCAAGCCTTCTTCGCTGTGGCCGGTTTTGCCATCGAGGTAATTGTTGCGGGTAAAATAGATGGTTTGATGGTCGGGTGCGATGGCCACCGCCGCTTCATTGTATTTAGTATTGATCTCTTTTGAAAACTTCGCTGGTTCGGTGTAATTATAATCGCTCGGTTGTGCACCCGCCCTTTTATATTGGAGTGCGTACAAATCAGAAAACGGGTTGCCCGTCCACATACTGGTGCGTTTGATGATCGTTCCACGGTCGCGGTCGCTGGCAAAAATAATTTGATCGGCGATGAGGGACGGGCTAAAATCGTCCAAATTTGAATTAAAGGGCAGTGGGTTCACGACATAAATATCGCGGTTTCGGGTTTTCAAGGACGCTTCCACTTCGCAGGATTTGAGCAAAAATTGGCCGCGGGCATCGTCGGGGTTTTCTTGCAGGTATTGTTGCAGCCAGGGTTTGGCCGCTATATTTTTGCCATTTGCCTGCAGCATCATGGCATAATACAGTTTGTATATAGGCTTCGGATTGGGTAATCGAACTACTTTTTCGTACCAATACTCGGCATTTTCGGTGTCGTTAATCTTGCGGTAACATTCGGCGATGTTGATTTTCGCTTCTGCAACATCTTCATTTTGAAGGGTTTGTTGATACAGCAGGATGGCAGTCATATAATCCAGCTCCTGCATTGCATCGCCTGCACGGCGCAAGTTGATGGATTGGGCGGATGCTTGTGCAGCAAACATCAGGGTGTAGCAAAAAAATAAAATGAAAATACGGATCATGATCGGTTGGTCAGGTTTGTTTTAAAAATAGCGCGGGGAGGCTACTTTATTAATTTTAATATCAAATTCGTAGCCCAGCATCAGTTCCAAGGATCCTGCGCTGGCTTTTCGAATTTTACTCAACAAAATGTCGTACGTAACGCCCATGCGCAAGCCATTTCGAAAATACCAGGCCGCCCGTATATCCACCGATTCGGCAGATTGGTATTGTTTCGAAAAAGCACTGCGAAAAGCCAGGCCCAACCAAAGGGTTTCCTGCATAAAAACGGAGGCGTCCAGATCGATGGTGGTCGGTGCTCCAATGCGTTGTTTACCATCGTTGCGGAGGTAACTGCTCCCTAAGCCGGCCGTTTTGACCATCGCGCTTGGCCGAAATACCATTGCACTGCTGCCGATGGGAAATACAGCACCGACTGTGCCATAAAAATGCCGATATGTGCTGCCAAATACCGGATTTTGATCGTTTTTTGCCTTATTTAAATCGTATTCCAGCAATTTGGGACAACCCAGGCCCACATAAAATTGCTTGCTGAACAAATAGGCACCCGCCCCAAAATTGGGTTTCCAAAAATTAAAATTTTGTTGAAAAACCTGATCAGAAGTTTGCTCCAGGTTGATACCGCTCCAATCCGCATGCCAATTGGTAAAGCCACCTTGTACGCCGATGGAAAGTTTCAGGTTATAGCCAACTTGAAATTGATAGGCATAGGCCGCAAACAGATCATACATTTCGGTGCTGCCAATTTTATCGCGTTGGAGGCTGAAGCCAGCGCCAATATGTTCGCTGCGCAAGGGCGAATGCACCCCTAAAGCCTGGGTAACCGGGGCACCTTCAAAGCCAATCCACTGTTGTCGATGAATGATGTTGGCGGTTAAATGTCCGTTGGAGCCAACACAAGCCGGGTTAAACAAGGTTTTGTTAAACATGTACTGGGTGTACATCGACTCTTGTTGTGCCGTTAAATGCACGGTAAATGCAATGAAAGCTGCAATGAGTAGTGTTAGTTTCATAAAAAATCGCTTTTGAGACGGGATTAAAAAAAATAATAGTAGCGAAATGCTTGCCAAAAAAATGGCATGAATGTCACATTGCTACATTGTTATGTACTTAAAGGCCTTAAAACTACCATCATGCCTGGTTTAGGCAGAAAGCACTGGGTTTTGGCTGGGTATTTGAATTTAAAGTTTTTGTAAAGCATCCCATTTCAGGATTTATCTTTGCGCTTTTGCAGTTCAAGTCGTTCGTTATGCACCAACATTTTTCGCTTTTACCCTTTAATACCTTTGGAATTGAAGTCCACGCACAGTATTACGAACGGATTGAACAGGTCGCGGATTTGCAAAAAGTCTTAAAAACGGGCATACAGCCCGTGATGATTCTGGGTGGCGGCAGTAATTTGCTGCTTACCCAAGACATCCCGGGGCTGGTGGTACACAACGCCATTGAAGGCATTGAAATCGTGCGCAAATTTAACAACAAAGTGTGGGTAAAAGTAGGGGGCGGTGTTAATTGGCATGCATTTGTGCAGTGGGCCGTAAAAAACGGTTTGGGCGGCGTGGAGAACTTAAGTCTTATTCCGGGTACCGTGGGTGCATCGCCGGTGCAAAACATTGGCGCCTATGGGGTAGAAATCAAGGATGTTTTTGTGCAACTGGAGGCGGTTGCACTCGAAACAGGTAAAATTTGTCGGTTCAATAAAGCGCAATGCCAATTTGGCTACCGCGATAGTTATTTTAAAAAAGAAGGTAAAGGCAAATTTTGTATCACCTCGGTTACGTTTTCCCTCACGCAACATCAGCATCGCCTGCAATTGAGTTACGGCGATATTACCCGCACCCTGGCGCAACAGCATGTTGAAAACCCCGGCATTGCCGAGATCAGTGCAGCCATTATTCAAATTCGGCGTTCCAAGTTGCCAGACCCTGCCCAGATTGGCAATTGTGGCAGTTTTTTTAAAAATCCGGAAGTAGATCGCAGCGTGTTGGAGGCTATTCGTACCAATTATCCGAATGTGGTTTCATTTGATTTGCCCGATGGTCGGGTGAAGATCCCGGCAGGTTGGCTGATCGAACAGTGTGGATGGAAAGGTAAGCGGGTGGGCAATACGGGTGCTTATGAAAAGCAGGCCTTGGTGTTGGTCAATTACGGGGGCGCTACCGGGGCGGAAGTAAAAGCGCTGGCTTTTGCGATTATTGATTCCGTGTGGGTGCGGTTTGGGGTGCGGTTGGAAGCGGAGGTGAATATTTTGTAGGAATTTATGTCATTACCTCAATTCCTTGATCAAATCTATCATCTGAAGCCTCCTACAAATGTTCGACCTACAAATGTTCGACCTACAAATATGCGACCTACAAATATGCGACTTCTCCGAAGTCGTGAGCTGGTTCGGACATTGTATCTTTTCTACAAATGTTCGACCTCTCGCGAGGTCGTCGCGTTGTCCAATGATTTATTGATTTAAAACCATTTCCTGGAATCTCAAGGGCAAGGCACTGACCTCCTTGGAGGTCAAATATTTATAGCAACGCCAAATGGTATTTTTTCCGCACGACCTCGCTAGAGGTCGCATATCTTACCCAAATGTTTCCGCTTTGCTAGGTGTTCGGTAAAATGCATAAAAAATCCCGAATTTTGGATTCCACCAAAATTCGGGATGCCGCATGTTATACGCTACCATAAATCCTTGATAAAACGAAGAGCAGTTACCAAGGCACACACAAGGTAAATCCTACTTCAAACTCTCCAAAAACGCTTCGGTGCTAGAGGCATCGTCGCCGCTTATTTTTGCGAGTTCGATGGCGCGTTGTGCGTATTTTTTGGCTTCTTTTTTATCGCCTAATTCGCCGAACAGCACCGCTACCGTGTCGGTGTTGGCGTATTGCTCCTGGAGTTCAACCGATTTTTTGGCCCATTTGAGGGCGTTTTTCAGGTGTTTCGGGTCGTCCGAAATTTCATGGAAAGCCCAGGCGAAACTGTTGAGTTCGTCGGCGCTACTGGAAGGAAATTTTTGCATCAATTCCGTAACCGCGTTGAGGAAACCATCGGTGTCATTGTTTTGGGCAGCCCAGCTTACATGGAATTTGGCGATGAAGAAGTTGACATCACCGCTGGTATATGTAGCGCGGATCAGTTTATCCATATCAGCCATGGCCAAACCTTCGTTGTTGACGTGGTAGCGCACATAGATGTCCTGAATTTTTGCAAACAGCATTTCTTCGCCCAGTTCTTTCAGCAGCGCATTATATTCTTTCATCAATTGTTTGAAATAGCTTGCTTTTGGGTCATTTCCAAAACGCAGGGCCAGTTCGATATTTTCGGCTTTACTGAAGTCGGTTTGTTTTTTCAGGTATTCATTTGCGACGGTGGCTGCGCGGTCGTCGCCTGCTGCTTCGAGGGTATTGATGAGGGATAACACCAATTCGGGATTCAGGGTACCTGCTTCGTAGCGTTTTATCATGGCGCCCATTTGGGTTTCCGGATTGGCGGCTGCTTTACCCAGTTCGAGCAACTGTTCGGGAGTCATATAACCCACACCGCGGTGTACCAATTCACCTTTTCCATTGATAAACAGCAAGGTAGGGTAGGCTTGCACGCCGTATTTTTGAGCGAGTTCGGGGCCTTCGCCGAGTTCCATGTCAATTTTGGCGGCGATGAAGTTTTTATTAAAATATTTACCAACGGTAGCATCCGTAAAGGTGTTGCGGGTCAGCATTTTGCAGGGACCACACCAGGAAGCGTAGGCATCGAGGAAGATCAGTTTGCCGGATTTTTCTGCTTTGGCCAGTGTTTCGGCCCATGGATCGTGTTGAAATTCAATACCTTGTGCAAAAATGGTATGGCTTAAAGCGATACAAAGCAAGAGTACGATGGATTTAAATGATTGCATTGGGAAATAGTTTGTTATGAAAATATAGTTCGGCAAATATATCGGGTAATTTTAAGATTTATTGTTTGAAAGGGGGATTTGGTTAAAAAACTAGATAAACGCTATTTTAAATATTGGTTTAAAGCCTCCCCTAATGCTGTTTCTGTAGATGCATCGTGACCATAAGATACCCAAACTACTTTTCGACTCACAGATTCTATCAACACCAAGGTCGGGAATGTATTGATTTTCAATAATTTGGTAATGGACCGATTCGTATCCAGCAAGGTAGGGTAAGTCATGCCCCGGTCTTTCATGAATACTTCAATTTCTTGTCTGTTTCGATCGATCCCATTTACACCAAACACTTGCAAACCTTTATCGTGAAATTGATCCTGTATACGGTTTAGAAAAGGAATGGCAAGGTGGCAAGCTGCGCAGTTTTTAAACCAAAAATCATATAATATTAAGTTGTTTGGAACTGCTTTCGCTAAAGTATCGCTGCTATAAATTACAGGTAAATCAAAGTTAGGTATGGTATCACCAATATGAATGGGCAGGGGCGGCCGACCAGCCGATTCAACGGCACGTATTTGATAACCTGCTTTTAAAAACGAATCCAAGGGGAAATAATCGGACAATGTAGCCTTTAGGGGTAAATTTTGAATTGGCGATAAATGCACCTCTGAATATTGTGTCAAATCGGCAATGGTGGTGGTAATACAAACCAATTCTGGCGTAGGCTGGTGCAACAGCAAAGAATATCGCCATTCAATATACCCAAATTTTGGATCTTCCGGTTTGATTTTTAATGGATTTGCAAACGAATCGCGTACAGTGACGATCATTTTGTCTTTTTGCCGCGTATGCCGGGCTTTTTCAAAACGGGAAAGGTTATACGCAGGACTTTCCGGATTGAGTAAAAATGGCTTGTATGCCAAATCTCTTAAATTGGATTTTTCCAGTTTTTTACTGGCACCAATTGAAGATTGCACCTGCTCTGTCCATATTATTTTCAAGGTAGGGAACACTTCATAATAGGTATTTCCATCGAAGGCTTGCAGGGTATTTCTGCTTTGGCTTCGAATTACAAAAGACCGGATGCTGTCTTTAGGATTTTCGTTTCGCCAAAAACAAACCGTTGCAGTATGCCAACTGGTATCCTGGCGATGCAACGATTTGAAACCGTTTTTCACCTCAAAACTTCCCTGTTCTATGGAAGCAAGATGCTGATTTAAGGCCGTAAACACTTGTAGCGGTGTTTGTTGGGCAAATAGATGAATGGGCAGTAGAAAAAGAAAAAGGCGCATCTTTCGTATGATTTAAGGCCTTATGGCTCGAATAAATATAACGTTCGTAGAACTATTTCAATCCAAAATATAAAATCAGCGGCGCATTGCTATCCTTATAGTTACTCAAAACACTTGTCAATTCAGGGTAGTTATCTTGAAAGTAGCGGTAGTCTAGTTTGTTGCTTGAAATTAAATAACTTACTTTATCTGGGGAAATGACAAAGGCAAATGTTTGGTCGTCTTTAGGATATATATCGCCAATTTGTAACAAAGGATACAGTTTGTCGTTTGGATCGGTTTCACTTAATCGGAATATTTTACCCGATTTTTCGTCCAGCATGCCTGTTTGCCACCGGTGGTCCATTACCAAATCAAATAAAGCATAATTGCCAATTTTTACAAAACTGCATCCCAGGTAAGCTTGTAAATTCGGAAGTTGCTCGATCATTTCCGATTTGGTATCCATCCTTGGTTTAACATCGCCAAAGTTCAAAACAAAGGCAGGAATCGGCTCTACTCCTTTAATGCTAAATATGGTATCACAAAATGGTTTAGAAAACCAGATTTGGTTATCGGATTGCTGTACAAAGCCCGACATTTCATAGCCGGAGCCGTTTTTTCTTGGGTCATAAGGTATGGAACGGTCCAGTAATTCGCCCGTCTTATTGTAAAACAACAGGTTATAGTCTCCGGACACTTCACTGGGGTTGTATTCATTATAAACCAAGTAGGTATATGGCTGGTTGGATGCAACGATTAAATCATCTCCATACACGCCATTATAGGTTGTGCCTTTATAGACGCCATCCAGGCTAAATCTCAAAAAAGACTTTTTTCCGGCAGAAAGGCATACAATTTCCTGATTTTTGGCATCGTAGGCTATATTATTGAGACCATTATAGGCATTATTACCATACCTTCCCTGAGAACCGATTTTATTTAAAAACTTACCTGTTTGATCAAACCTCCAAATATTTTGTGCGTCGCTACTAATATCCAATGCAACTATACTGCCATCCGGGATAAACAAATATTTGCGTGGTTTCCGGGTGCTTATAATTTCAGCAGTTGGATGCAACAAGGTAAATCCTTGTAACTTAAATAGTTCTGAAATCTTAATTTCCTGGTTTTTACTGGAACTAACCAGCGTGTATTCCTTGGGGGCATCTAATTTTTTCCAGGCAACAAAAAGTAGGATGATTGACAGTAAAATGATGGAGTTTTTCATGATAAGTTTATTTTAAGAAGCACTATTCATTTATTTTTACAACATGTTCTGTACAATCAATGCGTAATTCAGTTTGCATCAAAGGCTTTTGCAGAAAATTACAATAATGCCCGTCTGCTTGGGTTTGATAAAACTGGCAGTTAAAACACATCCTCTGAATGGTTATGATCCCACGTTGGTTCAATTGTACCATCAAATCCATCAAACTGGCAAGCAAAGTTGCTTTTTGGGTAATAGATAACGCTGCAATCGGCTGTTCAATTGCTTGTGCGAAGTGCGAAGATTGGATTGCAATTTCCTTGCCTGATTCGGTTAATGCAAGGCTATAACTCCGGGCATCCTGGTCATCTTCATTTTTTGTTATGAGATTTTTTTGAAGCAGGCTTTTTACACTGTCGCTAATTGTAGGTTTGGTTACATTAAATTCTTCTGCCAAATAAGCCACCTTACATTGCGATGCTTTATGAAATAGAAGAAAAATAAGTATTTGTATTTGAATGGGACTCAAACCATTTTCTTTACTTTCCTGCCACAATAAAACGCGGAAAGCGCTGGAAATACGTTCCAGCGCTACCACGATTTTTGCTTCTGTTTTATGCTCCTGTTCATCCAGGTTAAACGAAGATTCCATTATGCACAATTTTGCATTTCAATGATGTAATACCCCTGTTTTTGAATAGCATCTACCATTTCTGGTAATGCTTCTTCTACATGACAAAATGCGCATTCTTTTGAGGAGATTGCCAGGTTTTCCAGGTTTTTTCCGTGTAGGTACGCTTTGCCAAAGGTATAAATCGTTGCTGGGTCTTTTATCTCTACGGGTGCAATTATGTCAAAATGCATGACTTTTCCATCGGTTTTTGTGACGTAGGTGTCCCAAACTGCAACTTTCATGAAGTATTTATTTAAAAATGAGGTAAAATAAGCAAAGCCAAAGAAGGCCTTTTGCCAAGAATAAAAGGAATGTCGCGATCCCGAGTTTTTTCAACAAATCTAATCGATTAGAATGCGCCATCCTGGATATACGGGTATGTCCATAGAATAACCGTTAAAGTAACGGCCTTGAACCAGGCATTATACATGGCCTCTATTTCCAGTACAGTATGCCCCTTGGCAGACAAAAATGGTTTGATAGTGACCGTAATCGGATATATAAAGGCCGTCATATACCGGTAATGGATAATCGGTGCTGCGTCCACGCCATCCGTTAGGTTTTTCTTCACACTGTGGTGGCGTTTTGCAATTTCAAATTGGTAATCAAGCCATTCCTGATTATACTCTTTTTGACACAAATCAATGATCCATTGGCCAAATCGGGCACGAACCAAAGTAAGGTACTCCATATTGGGTTGTTCGTTTTTGGAAAAATAATGTAGCAGGTGGGGATTGGCACCTACATATCCGTACCAAACATCCAGAACAGCATCCACCTGATCCTGTAAAACAGTTCCCGCCATATTTAAATAATGCGTGTCACTGTCCGACCAAAGTAGCGTCTGTTTTAGCAATGATAAATCTGCCAGTGAAACGGGCGATGGGGATAATGTGCGTTGACCGTAGTCGTAACCTTTAATTTTTTCCATGATGTTTTAGTTGAGTGTTAAATCATGGTGCAAATATAGTAAGGAATCCTAACTAAATCAAGTCAAGCGTAGAAAATATCTGTTTTTTATAAAAAAAACACCGCTCAGCCTTGCGCCAAGCGGTGTATATCCCTTTGTAAAATGCTCTAATTCAATGCTAAATGGTTATGAAAATGGCTGGGTTCTAATCCCTCGAAAATCATTTTTTATCCATCCATCCTTCAAATCCACTTTAATCTTGGTTTAATTCATCGTATTAGGGTGACATCACCCTGAAATTGTTCGGTCACGCCATCCCTGAATTGCACTTCTGCGTAGTACACAAACACATCCGGCGGTAATTTTTTACCCTCTGCACTGCCATCCCAAAACACCTGATAATCATTGGGTGAAAAATTTTGCTGCTCGTACACGATCTTTCCCCAGCGGTTGACTATTTTAAAATAATTCACCTGTTCTACGTCCTGGCCACAAAAAATGGTAAACATTTGTCCGCCATCGGGGTCCTCTGGATTGAAAATATTCGGGAAATAAACCCTGCGTTTTTTCTCGACGGCTACAACCCGCTCATCCACAGCCCGACATCCGTTCGAATCCCGCACCGTGAGCGTGTACCGCAAAGAATTGATTGGGCGCAATTTGCAGGTGTCGCACAATGCGCCCGACAAGTACACCGGGTCGATACTCAGCGCTGCAAAACGCTCCGGATCGCTCAAATCGGCCAGGTTCCAGAGTGTAATGGCATCGCCCAGGATAATGCTGATGTCAGGCCCAAGGTCGAGCACCAGTTCGTCTGGCTCCACAATGGTGATGGTACTGTCCCAAACACAGCCATTTGCACCTTCTATTTCTAACACATGATCGCCCGGTGGGAGGTAACTAAATACCTGTAAGGCACTTTTTTCGCTGCCATCCATGCTGTACTGAAAAGGCGCTTTGCCCCCTAATACCTGCTGAACTCCCACCGTGCCATTGTCGAACCCTTTGCAGGTAACCTGTTGAATGTTCAACTCAGCAGTACTGGTGCGATCGGGTTGGTCTACCCGAATTTGCGCTTTGGAACTACAACCATTCACTGGATTGGTCACCTGCATAAAATAGGTGCCCGTTTTGTTCACCGCAGGGTAGGGTGTATTGGCGTTGTTGACAATATTTCCCAGGCTGTCGGCGGTCCATTGATAGGTGTAATTGCCAGAGGGCACCAAGGTTACCTCCAGCGCGACGGCCGGATTGAGGCAATTAAGGTGCTGCACGGTATCGGTTTCGATCACTGGCCGGTAGCTGTCATCGAGTACTTCCACAAAAATGGAACTGGCGCATGGAGGCGTTTGGCTGCACGTATTGGCGGCTTGCACACAAATATTGCCGCTTTCTGTGCCAATTGTGGCTAAAACGCTGCGTGCACTTTCCCCGTAAATGGTTGCGGGCGTGGGCAGGCTGTCGAACAAGGTGCCCGGTGGACCGGTCCAAATATAGGCTCCTGCGCCAAACACCGGCGGGATGGAGTAACTGAAGGTTGCGCCCGGACAAGCTTTGGTAGGCCCGGTGATTGGAAAAATATCGCCCAAAGGCGGCTGATACACCGCAGTTGCGGGCGAAACGGTTACGGTAAAATCGCATTGATCGCCTGCATACCCGTCAATAAGCAAATAATAATTGGCGCCCGGCGCAAGCTGGGTTGCAATGGATACTGGAATTCCGCCACCGTCTTCCTTGCCTTTATCACACGCAAGCGGTGCGCCCTGGCAGTCGCTGTACAAGGCCACTTGTACCCCATTGTTGCTGGTACAATTGGTCGGGGTAATGATGAAGGTCGCATTAGGTTCACCTGCAATAAAGCCCAGCCATTGTGCATTTTCGACGGTGCCACAAAATTCGGGCGCAAATCCGGAAGGAAAGCCCGTGGTATTGCCCGTGTAACCATTAAAATTGCAATTAATACAGGCCTGGTCGCAGGCGATTGCTGGGGCGGATCCTCCCCCGCAGGCGGCCGGGAGCTGACCGGAAGCGAGGGGGATCCAACAAAGCAGGGTAAGTATTATGAAGATTGATTTCATGTTGTTTATCGGTTGATGATCAGTTTGACTACCTCCGCCAATCCACTGCGTTTGTCTTCCATCCGCACGAAATAAGAGCCGGGTGCCAACTGTCGAACATCTAAATAGTAAAAATTAACCCCTTCCTGTACCCGAACATTGTTGACGGATACCAAATTGCCGCCCAAACTGTGCAAACTGAGCCGCGCTTCAAAAGGCGCACTGCTCTGGAAGGAAATTTCGGTGCGGTCGGAAGCCGGGTTTGGGAATACGGCCATCGCCTTTTGTTTTTGGGCGGTGTCAAACACATTGGTCACCGTACCATCCAAATAACAATCGGGCGACACCACAAACTGGCTGTTGATCAGCGGCAATTTGGTGTATCCTTCAAACATGGTCGCCTCCAGGATATTCGGACCTGCGCCCAACCAATCTTGCAACAAGGTGGTAAATACTTGCCGGTAGTCGAACTGCTGCCCTTGCAACTGATTGTCGCCTGCGAGGTTATTGAGGTCGACATTGGTGCCGCGTACGCCGCCTTTTGCCCCTTTCCCGAAGATAAGCATGGGCGCCAGGGTGCCGTGGTCTGTGCCGGCCGAACCGTTTTCGCGCGCGCAACGGCCAAATTCAGAGAACGTGCAGCCCATTACTTGGTCTGCCAGGCCCAAGCCCTGCAAATCGTCGAAGAAATACCGCACGGCATCCGACAAATTGCGCAACAGGGTGGCATGCCCGCCCGTAACGATGTTGCCTTCGGGTGGAATCTGGTTGCCATGGGTATCAAAACCGCCCATGTTGCACAGGTAAATTTTGGTTTTACAGCCCCCTTTGATGAGCCGGGCCACTGTTTTTAACTGGTAGGCCAGGGTCGTTTGCGGGTAAGCACTGATCGCATTCGAACCTGCGTTAAAAGCTTGGGTAATATAATAGGAGTAAGCATCCACGGCTTTTTCAACCCCCATGATGTACTTCAATTCTTCTCCGTATTCCGAATCGGGTACATTGGCAATGGGCGCTCCACCAATGGTTTGCACCAGGGAATAGAAGCCTTCCGGGTCCTGGCCGTACAAATTGATGGAGTTTTGATGCTCCGTTTCGGTATGAAAACCGAGGGAAGGATTTGGGTCCCCGATCTGAATACCGAGTGGGTACAGCATGTCGGGAATGGGTTCGCCAGTTACTTGCGGGTAAAACGCATTGAGGGCGCGGCCCATCCAACCCGAGCGGATGTTAAAATTGTCGGTCGTGCCATCGCCGCCGGTCATCCACAAATCGGTGCCTTTGAAATGCGATTGGTTCAGGTTTTCATATCCTACCCCTTGCACAATGTTCATCCAGCCTTTGTCATACAGGTATTTTAGGCTGTTCATAACCGGGTGCAAGCCCACACGATCGGTATTGGGGAGGGTATTGTCGAGGTTGATGTATTTGTCTGGCCCCGTTTCCGGCACTTTGATGATGGGGCGCAGATTGGCATATTGATCGTAAAAAGGGATGGGAATGATGGTATTTAGGCCGTCATTGCCCCCTTTTAACTGAATCAGGACGAGGACGCGGTCTTCCACCCCATCGCAATCAGCCATGATGCGCGCCAGTTTGCTGTTGGCAAAAGGGCGCATGGGAAAGCCGTTGACCGCAAAAGTGGTCGCACCGGCTGCCGGAAATATTTTTAGAAAGTTTCTTCTTTTCATGTGTTTTTAGTTTTTATCCTCCTACGCTGCGCTACGGCGGATAAACCCGCCGAAGCGCAACGCAGGAGGGTATCCACCTACGGTGCGCTTCGGCGGACTAGTCCACCTACGCTGCGCTTAGGGGCGGACTTGCCCGCCGAAGCGCAGCGTAGGAGGGTTACCCCACCTGATACTCAGGCGCATACAAAATCGCGGTGATCAACTTGCCCAACGGAATCGAAACTTCCGTAGCATCGCCGGTATTGAGGTAATTGTCCCATTCATACAGCCAATCGTTGGCAGGTAAGCCGTTCAGGAAAATGGTATCCAGAAAATAGGCTGTTCGGTCGGCATCAGGTGCTTCCGGCATGAGGTACTGGGTGAGCTCGTTGACCAGGGTGGCCGCATCGGAGGGCTGGGTAATTACCCCACTGTCCCGCACCCAGGTTGCGGCATCCAGTTTGGAGCCGAGGGGCTGGTTGGCGCCACCGCCCCAGGCATAGGTGCCGGTCAGGAACATTTCGGGCATTTTGTACCTCGGAACGATGGTGGCCGAGTTAAAAAACTGACGGTTATAGTCGGGTACCTGGTAATAACCGGAATAACCGGCTACGTCGTACGGAAAGAACAAATTCATGCCTGCACGTCCGAGAATACGCTCCACAATACCAGCCGAATAGAACTTTTGGTAATGCAGGTCGTTTTCGGTCATCGGGTCGGGTATGGGCATGTCAAAAAACGTAAGTGTTTGCAAGGCCAATTCCAGGGGCGATTTGATGAGCGCGCCAATGATTTCATCGGCATTATCCGAATCATCGGCATCGTAGAAATGTTCGCTGGCAAGCAATTGCTCGAGTACGGGTTTTATTTCAAAATTATTGGCAGTAAAAGTTTGGGCAAGGCCGCCAATGATGTCTGTTTCGACGTCTGCCGGGATGTTGCGGGTAACGAAATAATGGTACAATCGGCGGCAGATGTTGCGTGCAGTGGCTTCCTGCGCAAATACCAGGTCTACAAAAGCCTCGAATTCGAGCATCATTCCGGCAGCGTCATTGCTAGGCGGCGTGATGGTGGCACCTCCAAAGCGCGCGCTAAAGGTTTTGGGCTGAAAATCATGACTTTGCGGATACGCTTTTCCGGCGGGAATATTTGTTTCCGGGTCGACATACTGGTGGCGGTTGGCGTGGTTGTATCCAGTCAGGATACGTGCTGCCTGTACGATATCGTCTTCGGTATAGGTGGTATAATCACCTGGTCCGGCGGGTAAACCGGTGCCGATGGTAAAGAGTTCGAAAAATTCGCGGGCAAAGTTTTCGTTCGGGTTGTTTACATAGTTTTGATCATTGTTGAGGTAGCGCAACATGCAATTGTCGAGCGTCATTTTAATGATCAATTTTTTAAAATTTCCCAGGCTACCCCAGCGCAGGAGCGCGAGGTAATCAAAATAGGCCATGCTGGTGCCGCTTTCGGTGTCGGTTGCCAGGTATTGATGGTGGAAAAAGGCCATTTTGTGGGTGATACCCGGATCATGGAGCGCTTCATTGACCCACCAAGCGACGAGGTAAGGTTTGAGTTCGAAATCTTCGGCGGGCAACGTGGCGTTGGGCGCCTGTGGCGGGTTAATCCAAGGCGCAGGGGTACCGGTGGCTGCGGCAAATACAGGCTGGTCGAGTTGCAAAGGCGCAGCAACCAACAACGAGGCAATTGCCTCCGTAGCGGTTAACGCGGCCAATTCGTCTACCCGTTTGCGGGTATAACAAAAACTCGTCCGGCGAAGCAAATGTGCTGCACGGCGGGTACCCAGGGCGCCTTGAAGTGGATTCAAAGATGCCATGGTTGAGATGGTTGATGAAAAAATCGGTTTATTAAACTTGGGCTTTCCGGGAAGGCGGGTAATTTGGAGGTGGGATGTCGATGCTTCAGTGAGCGCGAACTATGATGGAGGGGGATTAAAAAAGAGCAAAACGGCCTTATTTGAATTTTATTTGCACTTTAATGTTAAAATTTTAAAAAAAAATAGCGCCACCTCGAACAAACGAGATGGCGCTTTCATTGCGAAGATTTTATAAATAAAAATTATTTCGCAATTGTCAACTTCACAACGCCGCTTTGTGCACCTGCATTCAGGCGTACGAAGTAGATACCGTTTTGCAAAGCAGTAGTATTCAGGTTGATGGTGTTGCTACCTGCAACGCCATTGCCGTTTTGTTCCATTACGCGTTGGCCAGCGATGTTGATTACCTGGATGCTCATTTCTGCGTTGTTAACCAGGTCAAAACGCAACAATGCGTTGTTTGAAGCTGGGTTAGGCAATACAGCGATGTCCTTGATTTTCAGTTTTTGCTCGTTGGTACCGATGGTCAAGCGATCAACTGGGAAGCCGAGGTAGCGAATTTCATTGTCTTCAGCAGGCTGTGTACCGGTGATGCGCAAAGATACGCCCAGGGTAAAGTCTTGCTGCCAAACGATGTGTGCTTTATCGTCTACTTTTGGCGCAATTGCTGCATAGAAGTTTTCAGTAAACGCTGTAACGAGCGGATCTTCAATCAAATCGTCTTGCAATACAGGCTGTGGCTCAGAGAATTCGGTCCAGTCCAGCGAGCTTTGTGTAATAAATGGCTGCTTGTAGAAGAAATTGTCGGTACTTACGTTTAACTCGTGGTTAGAGATGTACGAAACGTAAATTTTGCCATCCGCATCAATACCCAAGGTTGGGCCGGTGCTCAAGCTCATACCGTAGTAGCCATCGTAGTAGATGTCTGAAGTAGCCGAACCCAAAGTGCCATCCGCATTCAAGTCTGGGCAGTAGCCTGCAACGATACCAGCATTGTCGTCCAACAGGTCGTTCCAGTACACAATACCCAGGTTGGTACCAGGATACAGGTTGTAAGAATTGTCATCTGTAGTGTCAGCATCGCGGATAAAGAAAGTACCGAATGCAACGTGTACGATGCCATTTTCGTCTACCAATACGTTACCTGTGTTGTCGTTGGTCAAAAGCGCCAATGAGTCAATTACATCATTTGGAGCAGGCCAGATGGCAGGGTTGAATTCAGATGCGATTTCATCAAAAGTATAACCGTCATCAAATCCCCATTTTGTCAAAGGGAAGTTGTGTACTACACGGCCATTTGCCCAGGTAGTTCCATTGTCTTCTGATTTGAACATCAAAACGTCGTTCAACAAGTGGAATACGCCGATTGCAACGGTATTACCGTTCGCGCTGATCGAGTAGCAGTTAGCAGAGAAATTGAGGAAGTTGTCACCATTTACACCTGGCAAAGCAGCATCCACGATATCCCAGGTAGTGCCATTGTCCAAAGAGCGGCAGTATTTGATGGTACCATCCATGCCGTCTACTGCTACACCGCCACTTGCGATCGGCGTTGTGTAGTAAATAACGTGTACAGTTTTACCGTCTGGACCACCGGTCGCAACACCTGTCCACAAACCGCCGTTTGGCGTTGTAGTTGGAATGTTTCCTTCAATCCAGGTAGTAGCACCTTGTGCACGGTGTGCGAAGTGAATCGCATTACCTGCAGCGTGGGAAGTGATCCATTCTTCGCCGTTTGGTGATACGGTGTAGGCAGGAAAACCGGTACGTACCGCTTCCTGGCGGGTAGTAGCGGGTGCATCGAATGCACCGCTTGCATTGGAGTTATAAGCAGTACCGCGGTCGGTGTACGGAGAACCTTCACCCGTAGCAGAGACCATAAACGTAGCAGAAACTTTACCATCACCCCAGTTGTGTACACGCTGTGGCATACATGCATTGGTTTGAAGGTCGTACTGGGTGATACCAAGAATGGTTTCAGCAGAGAAACGGCTATTTGCAGAAGCAGGAACCGAAACATTTTGGTTTCCGTCGGTTTCGAAGCCTGTGATGTTTTGGTCATGTACACGCACTTTTACCGAAGGCAAATTTCTTCCGGTAACGTCGTGCTTAATCACTAAATTAGATTGAGCCCAGCCAAGCTGAGTCCCCATCACAAGCAGGCAAAGAAGTAGAATGGTTTGTTTCATGTGTAAACAAAAAGTTTGAGTTGATAAAATTCAGAAAGCGTTTGAAAAGGTCAAAGCAGGTTTTTCAATCCAGTTTTTAACATGGAATTTTGCTAAAAAGTTGGTCCAAGGTATAACTTTACTTGCTTTAAGACAAGCGTAAATTTGGCCAACACTTGCAATTGTAGTTATTATTTTGGTCGTTTATTTTTGTAATTTGTTTTAAATCAAGTACTTAATATTAAATTAACATGAACGTTAAATTGAAAGAATTAACTTAAAAAAATAAACTGGGCACCTTTCAAAATAGCCTAGCAACCGTTCCAGGGATGGAAGCGGCCTTCATGCAAGACACCCAGTACAGGCTTTGGATGGTCTATTGTCGTATAAATGGGTAGGCTTGTTTCATGCCGCCCACTTGCAATTGAAGCAGATAATTGCCCGCCGGATACGGGGTTAAATCAAATGGATAATCTTGCTCTGCTGTAAGTGCCGGGAGGTTCCAGCTGTGCAATAATCGCCCTTGCGTATCCCAAAGTTGAAGCAACACGGGATCTGAATAGGCGGTTTTAGCGCGCAAATACAGGTGATCGGTGGTTGGATTCGGGAAAAGCATCATGGTTATTTCGGATGCCGCACCAACGAGCTGCTGGGTACCACTCAATGCTTTTTTAATTTTCCATTGCACCTCGTAAAAATGAATTAAAGCATGATCGTCAACCCGTTGTAGTTTGGTCGTGTCCTCAATAAAGCATCCTAAACGATTGACACCCAAGGGCGGTATTGCGGCTTCGGGCAATAAGTTGGCGGTGGGCAATTGCAACTGGTCTCCTCCGCCCTGTATTAAGGTGTCATTCAAAAACCATTGCACTTTTAAGGTATTGGGTTCGGGCAAAAGGAGTTGTACCGCAAATTCTAAAGTATCTTCAGTGGCTTGAAAAGAAACAGTGGTTGGACTAAAGCCGTCTATAGGCGAAGCAGATGCATGAATGCGCTCCACAATGGCTTCGGTGCATACCGGACAAAAATCAGGACCCAGGTACCGCATTTTACAATCTTGGTGCGGTCTGTACCAATTTTCGGAATCTCCGCCGCAGCAATGTTGGTAAATCCCCACGGCATTGGTACCCATCCAGTTTTTCCATTTTACCAAACTTGGATTGGTCTCTGCGGTTCGATTGTACGTTTCTCCGCCAGTGTACCAGTATTCATCGGCTAAACTGGCAAACGAATGCCCCAATTCATGCAAAGCAACCTCGGTAGCGCTCGCATCGGTGGATACCACCGCAAAAGGACCGCCACTGCCCCCATACAGAGGACTATTGACCAGCACCACTACCTGGTCATAAAGCGGAAGATTATTGGTCAAGACATCGTAAATCCTGCCGTAATCGGTCGCAACCAACAATCGGTGAATGTTGGCGTAATCGAAAGTCGAACTAAAATAAGTGTCCACGTTGGCAACCGGGAAACCAGATTCATTTACATCGGTTGCTGTACCCGGATGATCCGCCCCGGCATCGACCGAGGGAGTTCTTATTTTAAATACATTAAAATAGTTTTTATACTGAGCAAAAGGGCTTTCCTGAAAAAAGGCCTGAGTAAAATTCAAAGCATCTGTTTGAAATTTATCCATATCTATACTGCGGTACCCGTCGCCTAGCAACACCAGGTTGATGCGTTTTTCCACCGGCCCGTTGTAAACCAGGGTGTCTACTGGAAATGTTTGTGCTTTCAACAAGGAAACCAAACATAAACCTATGAAAATTAATCCAATACGCATATTATTCAATTTTAAAGGTGTTTAGGATCGATGCTTTCTCCGCGCTTGTTCCTGTTTCCAGGGTGATGCGCCTGGTTCCGGGCAAAAATTGAAGCCGAACGGTGGCTGGCCACTGTGCCATTTGGATCGTTTTTCTTGCAAACTGGTTGTCTTCCCCCAAGTATTCCAGGTTTTGCACCAATGGATTGTCGAGCGGGATGCGTTGCAATATCTGTCCTTTTGCATCCCGCAAGCATACCCAAAAACGCGCATCTTCCCCTGGTGGCACGGCAAGCGCTGGTTTTAACTTGCCTTGTGCGGTTGAATGGCTCAGCAAGTTTACCTGCACGGACTTTCTGGAATCCAACGTATCTTGTTTGAAAAGATAATTTAAAAACAAAATGGTCGGCACGGTATCCTGTTGCATGACCCGTTCTGGCCTGGTCAGCAGATTGCCCGGATGACACGCTTCGGTAATCAATATTGCCAACAAAAGTAGCAATATTGTATTTAAAATATTGTTTATGCGTGCTTTAAACATGCCGAACAAAATTAACTCGAAATACTGGGCCCATTTATCGAATCAACGAAATTTGTCCCGACAAACTGTCCTCTTTTCCGGTCAGGTACCGCACCTCGGCTTTCCACACGTACACATCTACCGGGGCGTCTTCTCCTTTGAATTTGCCATCCCAGGAAACGGTTGTTAAATTGCCGCTTGCTTCAAACACCACCTGGCCCCAACGGTTAAAGATTTTAAAGGCTGTTACAGTCACCAGATCTTGCTCCCCGGCAGCCAGCAGCCTGAACACATTATTGAGGTTGTCGCCATTGGGGGTAAACACGTTTGGCGCCCATACTTTTTCGGGTATTACCTTGATGTTGAAGGTAAATTCGTTGTTGGCGCAACCATATACATCACTCACTTTTAATTTGAACAACAAAGAACTATCCTCGCTGGATACGACCGGCGGTTTCAAATTGCCCGGATCGGGTGTCCACATGAAGCTAAAATTCGGGTCGTAGGTAACCGGCAAGGTAACAGGTTGGCCTTGCGAGACGAGGGTGTCCAGGTTTTGTGCGCCTGTAAATGCTTGTGGTACAAACACGTACGCTGTATCTATGCCTTTGCAGCCTTGTACATCGGTTACATTGACTACAAATTGGGTAGACGATTGCGGCACTACTTGCACCAATGGACCATTGGATGGCGACAAGATCAGGTTGGAAGGCGTCCAGGTATACGTATTTCCCTGCGACGGGAACAATAAGCCGATGGTTGCCGTGTCGCCCAAACAAATGGTGTCACCAAAGGTCAACAAATCAGGCAGTGCTTCAATGGCCACGTTGCGGGTAATGGTATCCTTGCAACCCAGCGGCAAATCGGTGACAATCAGGGTTACCGGGAAGTTGCCGATGCTCGCATAGGTGTGCGCGGGACTGTTGTTGCCCGAACTGCTGCCGTCTCCAAAAGTCCATTGGGATTGATCCGCAGCGGTGGAATTATTCAGGAAAACATGTGACAATCCCAGGCAAACCGAAGAATCCTGCGGAATAAAATCAGCATTGACCAGCGAGAAATTGATCAGTTTTTCCACCACGGTGGTACATGCAGCATCTTCGCCGGTTAAGATCAATTTGGCGGTGGTTTGTCCGCTCGGTGGCTGGAAATTGTAGGTATGGGTTGCAGGGCTGGTATTGTCCAGGGTGGTACCATCGCCAAATGACCAGGAATATCCACTAATATCGACGGTATCAATAAGCGTAAAAGTAATATCGTCACCCTTGCAAATGAAGGATTTATCCAAATTGAAATTGCCTTCCGGGCCCACAATCGTGAACGTGCGCTGGGTGGTGTCGGCGCATCCGAAAGAGGTCGCGGTAATCATCGTCACGGTGAAAGTGCCTTTGGGATATACGGTTGCCGTCACAATACCGGTGCCATTCGCGCCGTTTCCGAAGTTCCAAATGGTAGATAAGGGGGAACTGGTTAAGCTGGTATTAATAAACTGCATATTTTGCGGGTAGCAAATGATGTTTTGCCCATCTACGTTTGATGTAAAGGATGCTTGCGGGTACTCCTGGACTTGTACCGGCACGGTGGTTTCGCCTTTACAGCCGGTAGCAATTTCGGTAAATTTGAGGGTCACAATAAAGGTCCCCGGATTCGCATAAGTTTGCGAAACGCTTTGGCCGGTTGCAGTGCCGCCATTGCCAAAATCCCAGGCCCAACTCAGGTTAGAACCTTCCACGGTAAAATCAGTTGCGCTAAAATTGACCGTTTTATCTTCACAAATTTGCGCAAGCTGCGGTGTGATATAACTGACTGGCTGATAAAGACTTATCTCCTGGGTTGCCGCACCGTAACAGCCTTTATCGTCGCGAATGCCTAACTGAACGGTATAAATGGTCCCGCTAGCAGGGGGCGTCGTATAAGTATGCATGGGGTTTTGCTGGTTGCTGGTATTGCCATCTCCAAAGTCCCATTCCCAGGATATGATGGGCGCATCGCCGGTGCTGGTATCGGTAAAGTTTTCGTTTCCAGGCAAACAAATAGAAGGATCACTCAGGGTAAAGGATGGTTTTCGGTTATACACCACAAAATCCTGACGACTGGTGTCTTTGCAACCATTGATGTCTTCTACTTCCAACCAAATGGTTTGTGGACCAGATGGACCAAAGCCAAATTCGGTCACAGGCTCGCTGGTGCGGATGGGGCGCTGGAAAGAAAAATACCAGGTGTAGCCTTTGTAACAGACCGCATTTACGTCCGTTGATTTGGTGCCATTCAAGTCGTAGTTGGTATCCCCGCAAATGGTATCGGGCAAGTTGAATTCAGATTTTACCTGGGTGGCATATACCGTTGCAGTATCAAACGAAATGGGGCAACCAGATGCAGCATTTTCGGCCTTTAACACTACTTGGTATGTGCCGCGCTCGTATAAATGGTTAAAACTGGACAATAAGGAGGAGTCGCCATCCCCTAAATACCAGGTGATCTTGGTTGCGTCGTGGCTTTCATCGGTAAAATCAAACAACAGGGAATTGTCGCAGGTTGTTTTATAATGGATTTGAGCGATTGGGCCTTTTACTTTTACCCAATCGGATTTGGTCACTGTTTGTAAACAACCGTTGTAATCGATGGTAAGCGACACGTCAAAATCGCCTGTTTCAGATTCGTACACCCAAAATGGGTTGCTGTTTTGGTAACAATGGAACAATCGGTCGTTGTCGGAACTAAAATGCCAGCCATCGATGCGCGGGTCGTTGGTCAGGTTTTTAAATTGCACGGTATCGCCAGGGCAAACTTCTTGTTTGTCGACACTAAAATCACCCGAAATCGGGGCGCCCACTTCAATTAAGATGGAATAAGAAGTATCTATACAGCCATTTGAATTGGTAATCGCCAGGCGTACATGGTATTCACCCGGGTTGTTATAAATGTGAATCACGTCTGCTCCAGTGGTACTTATGAGGGGGGCAGTGCCATCATCAAAGAACCAGGTCCAGGATACAATGGGTGTTTGCGATTTGCTGCTATCGGCAAAAATGGCCAAAAGTGGGGCGCATCCATGTTGCACATTGGGCATAAAGCGCGCATTGGGCAACCAAATAGAGTCAATTTTCGTTCGGGTATCCGTGCAGCCAGCTGGGGTGGTTACCGTCAGCATGACCGTATCCAGTGCCAGCCCAAGTTTGGTGTACCCGGTGGTATCTGGAAAGTTATAAATATAGGTGGGGTTTTGCAAATTAGAGGTCGTTCCATCGCTAAATGCCCAACTCCATTGATTGGGGGCAGCGGCGTTGGCACTAAAATTAAACGTACTCGGGTCGCTGCAGGAAAAACTCGGACTAACCGCGAAGCTGGCATCCGGTTTTTCTACAAAAATGGTTTTGGTAAACGTGCCGCTGCAATTGCCTGCCGCTGTTACTTTTAGGCTAATGGTTTGTGGCCCGCCCTGGGTAAACACTACCGTAGGTTCGAAGGCCGTGGAAGTACCCGGGGTGGCGTTTGGACCAAAATTCCAGTTATATACGCCTGCGTCCGACAAATTATCGAGGGTCAGGGTATCCAAATAGCAAACCGTATCGGGCAGGAAAAAATCGGCTTCAGGATTGCCAATTTTGATGGTTTTGCTCACACTGTCCACGCAGCCGAATGCATCGGTCGCCAACAAACGTACTTTGAACGAGCCTGTTGTGGTGTAGGTTTGGGCAGGCGGATTGGCTAACACGGAGGTATTGCCATTGCCAAAATCCCATGCATAACTCAAATTGCCGCTTCCGCCAATGGTCGTATTGGTAAAACTGACTTCGAGCGGTGGCACACAAGCGATGGCCGGGTTGGGGGTGGTCGTAAACCCGGCACTTGGTTTGCTACCCGCCTTCACAAAATCCGGGAACACCGCAGTAACGTTGCAAGAAGGAAAATTGGTCACATATTCTACGGAAACGGTGAAAAATCCCGTTGTAAAATAGGTATAATTCGGGTTGGCCACATTGGGCAAACTATTTCCATCGCCAAAAACCCAATTTCTACTCAGAATCTGAATATTTGGATTGATTTGTGTAGTGTCATTAAACTTCACCGCCAAAGGGCGGCAACCAGCAGCAGGGTCGGCAGTGATGCCGATGACGGGTTTTGGAAAAACCGTGATGGTGGTAGAACCTACAACGGGGCCACCAGGGGTATTTTTAAAATCGACTTGGTAAGTGCCCGGGCTTGTAAAAATATTGGTTGGGGCAGATAAATTGCTGGAACCGCCGTCTTTAAAATCCCAAAAAAAGCCACTTGAGCCCGCTGGTGGGGTAAAACTTACTTGCAAAGGGGCACATCCCTGGGTTATATCAGCTGTTTGGGCAAATGAACGGAGGGAAACTAAAATTGCAATCAGGGTTAATGTGATCCGCATAAGGAGCATATTTGGGTGCTTGAACACGATTTTAAAGAAGCTGTTACAAAAGATAAAGGTTGAATTGGGATTTCATTCCTATATTTGAGACCTGCAAATCAATTTTTTCAAAAGACCTAAATCAAAAATCGTTCCGCTATGGTTCGCATTGGAATTATTCTGTTTTTTCTTTGCTTGTTGCAGACAACAGGCCTCTATGCTCAAAGTTACACCTTCCAGCAGGAATCGCTGCCTTGCCTGCAAAAAAAATTTACCATCGTAGCGCATATTTTCAAAGACCCCACTGGAAAATATGGTGTTACGGAGCAATCTATCCTGGATGCGATCAAAGGAGTAAACACTTTTTTTGCTCCAATTTGTGTTTCCTACGAGGTTTGTGCCTTCAAATACCACGAAAATTTCCAGCACGACAGTGTCAGTATTGATGAACCGGGCATTAGCAACGAAATTCGCAAGTTGTACCATGAGGACTTCCGAATCAACCTATATTTCGTGTCGTTTATCCCCGATTTTTGTGGATTTGCTGCCGGTACCCACAATGACGCCTTTACTTCGGGTATTTTTATCAAAAAAGATTGCATCACGACGCGCACTATTTCGCATGAGTTAGGGCATTTTTTCACCCTGTCCCATACTTTTGAAGGCAACGGCGCGGAATTGGTAAATGGCGCAAACTGTTTGATTGAAGGAGATCAAATTTGCGATACCCCTGCCGATCCGTATAAAGCCCTGGATCCCTTGCCTGCCTATGTTGAAAATTGTAAGTTTATCTTCAATGGCCAGGATGCCAACGGCGAATACTACAACCCGGACTTGGGCAATATCATGTCATATTATGAATGCGATACCTGTGGTTTTACCTGGGGCCAATTGAAAAAGATGGCCGATGCTTATTTGGCGGGTGCGGTGAAGCTTTGGTAGAAAAGGGAAGTTGTTAATAAACAAATGAGTCATCCTGAATTTTGGTTATCAACAAAATTCAGGATGACTCATTTGTTTATCTTCACCGCCCTACCCAAAACCGCCCAACCCAACGCTTACCCGACCCACCCTGCACCACACAAGTGTACATGCCCGCAGGCCAGTCTTTTATATTCACCGAAGTATCCAATTGCGCGCTGGAGGCCTGGTAAAATACCTGACTGAGTGCATTGTAGATGCTGCACTGGTTGGTGCCCAATTGTCCCAAATCCCGGATAAATACCTGATCATTTGCCGGATTGGGCCAGAGTGCAATGGCAAATTGTTTGTCCGCCTCTTCAGTGCCTACCACCAGCGGAACCACATAGGTTGCTGTTTTTGTACAGCCTTGCGCGTCTGTGAGCGTATACGTGTACGCACCCGGGGCCAAATTTTCCAGCAGCAGGCCTGTTGCGCCATTGCTCCACGCGAGTGCAAAGGGCATGGTGCCGCCGCTAATGCCGATAACCTCAATGATGCCGTTGTGGATCACAGAATCCGAGGCGGGTGTAATATTAGCCTCCAAATGCAGTGAATCAGGCTCCGAAAGCGGTAAAATCCACACAATGCGGCAACCAAAGGCATCGGTGAGGGTGCCTTTGTACACGCCCGGACCCAAGGGGCCGTACGCTGGACTGGCCGGACCGTTTTCCCAATCAAATTGAAAAGGCGGTTTTCCGTTGAGCGGTGTAATGAGCAAACTGCCGTTATCAGCACCATAACAAGTTATTGCGGTTGCGTTAATATCAATATCCAGATTACCTACAGCATCCACATTGACCGTACTGCGCGCAGTGCAACCCAGGGCATCGGTAACCGTGAGCGGGTAATTGCCGGGGGCCAAATTGGTGCGCAGGCTGTCGGTAATAGCAGGACTCCATAAAAACGAATACGGCCCGGATGCGCCCTGGATGCTTACACTGGCAGAACCGCCTTCTGTTTCCCCGCATTGTACGGGTACCACATTGGGAAGCAATTGAAAGGTATCCCGTGTGGGAATACTCGCCGTAGCCGTACAGGTAGCGCCGCGTGCATCGGTGAGGGTAAAGGAGTAGGTACCGCTTTCCAACTGGGTGGTACCATTGCCGCTGACGCCGTTTTTGGACCATTGTGCCTGATAAGGCAGGCAGGCTTGGGTCAAATCGAAAGTAACTGCCCCGCTGGCCGATCCTGGGCAAGCACCTACCGCCGTGGGAGGGGCCGCCAATTCAGGTGCAGGCGCTTCAAAAGCCCCGATATCGACCCGGCCGCCCTGAATACGCGGAGTACCGGCCAGATCCACGCTGTCTTCCAGCCCTACAAAAGCATTGCTACCCGCATGCACCAAAGGCGAACAAGGCAGCGGGGTATAGTTGCCCTGGGCGGTATCCGTAAACATGGGATCGCCGCTGGTGATATTGCCATCGAGGCAGATGACATTAGGCGGCTGGGTAGCGCAATTAAATCCCCCCCCTAGATAATTATTAGAAAGATAGCATATCTTAGATTCTGTATTTGCAAATGTATTTTCATTCGATTGTTGAAAAAAACAATTTTGAATAAAAATAGGATCTAGCCCATCCCCGCCAATTTCTTTTTGCTCTGAATTTATGAAAGTACAGTTATTTATTACTGATTTATTTACAGAACTGAAATCCATTAGGTTATGAACTGAACTGTTATCAATTATTAAACAATTATCTAAATGAACAGTTTTACTAAAAATTATAGAAGTTGCCATATTGTTTTCATAAAAACTACTATTCGTAATCTCTATTTTATCAAAGGCTGTCACTAATAATTTTGACAAAATATATGCTGTTGAGAAATTATCCCCAAAAAGTGAATTATTGATAACGCATTTGCCAACTCCTGAGGCGCTAATGCTCATTAATGATTCAGTATTTTGGTAAAAACTATTTTGTTTAAATTCAATTTTTGAATTTTCGGAAAAAAAAAGATCAAAATAAAGTATTGATCTAATCCCTCCTGTTACGATATTACTAAAATTTTTATAAAAAGAACAACTATCAAAAAGAATACTTCCATTAAAATCACCGAAATTTGAAAAAAGATTCAATGCTCCACCTTCAGTAGAATTGTTTTCAATAAAACTAACATTCGAACAAGTAAATCCAGAAGACCCCGTTCTGCCTAAGGTAAAAAAAGCTCCACCTCCTTTTTTATCAGCATAGTTTTTTGAAAATAGACAATTTGCTAAATCAACTTTATCTTTTCCCTCGCTATCTAAATAATAAATTCCACCTCCAAACCGAGCAGCCTGATTGGCAATAAACTGACAATGGTCATAATCGAGTCCACGTTCAACTTCACTAGCTCCGTATTTAGCAATGCCTCCCCCGTTCTTACCAGATCTATTTCCTTCAAATTGGCAATGCACCAATTTAGGTGCTGTGGAACCATTATTATTTCCATTTACAATCATACCGCCTCCAAAGTAAAGCGCTGTATTGTGCTCAAAAACGCAGTTGAAAATATTCGGGTAAGCATCGGCAGAAGCGCCCATAATATACAAGCCTCCACCACAGAGCAGCCTGCTGTAAGTGTCGTTGGCCAATGCTTCATTATCGGCTACTCCGTCCCGTAAAATCAGGCCATCCAATACCGTAGCAGAATCCGGCTCAAACAAATACATGACATTGTAGGAATTATCTGTACTATCGCCTATAATGCCGATATCTCCACTTAGTACCGTCGGGTGTGCCGCCCAATCGCGTTGAATCAACGAAGTTTCTGTGCCAGCGAAACCGCCGATAACTACTACCCCGCTGCGGGGTTCAAACGAAATAGCGCGATTGCTTGTATTGGTTGGACGGTATAAACCTCCCGCGATCCAAACAGAGTCACCTTTTTGGGCAATTTGCAAGGCGCTTTGTAAATCGGTAAAGGCGTTGGTCCAGGATTGGCCGGAGTTGTTGCCCGTGGCGCTTGCGCGGACGTACAGGCGCTGTGCAGATATGGGTAATGCAACAAAAAGCAACAAAATGATGGAAATGTATATGTTACGCATAAAAAAGCGGTTTTTTTAATGTGAAGATACAACATGGGATACACAAGTGGCTGCTAAACCTTAAACAGGTTTAGCAGCCAAAAATTAAAGAAAGCCAACGCTAAGTGGTTATGAAAACGGCTGGATGCTAATCAAATGAAAATCAATTTTTTTATCCATCCATCCTTCAAATCCACTTTAATCTTGGTCGAAAAGAATGAATTTAATTTTTTACCAACTGACCATGTGCTTCGAATCCGCCAGCATAAACCTTCCAGCTGTAAATACCCGCTGGCAAGTTCAATACTTCCGGCAAAGCAACCAATTGCTCGCCTTCCGATAGGGTAACATCACGCAAAAGCACCCGATGTCCATCTGCCGAAAACAGCACAATACGCGCTTTCATGGCTTGGGGCGCGTTTATGCTCATCGAAACAGCACCAGAACTTGGATTCGGTTGAACGTTTACTTGCAAGGTGTTTTCGGACTTGTGAACCTCGACTGGAATACGTTCAGATGTGGGAGTGCCCGCGATGCTGAACTCGGTTCCATCCTGCTGCCAGGCAAGATTGGAAAGCAGGTTATTGTCCAACACAAGGTCAAAAGTTGCATCAGTGGCTCCTTTTAATACTTTGAAGTTTAAATAAAACAAAACCATTCCCGGTTTAATCCGTTCGTCCGGATTCATAGAGGGGAACCAGAGTGTACGAATTTCTCCTTTACTTGCTTGTGTTAAGCCAAAGTTGGAAGAGGTATAACCCGATAAGTCGCCAGGTGCCGTTCCAATTAATTCATAGCGGGAAGGGTCAAACCGTAGGCCCAATTGCAATGCTTCCAGGGTTTCCGAACCAGCGTAAACCACTGGGATGGTAAGCGTTGCTCCACTTTTAGCAACAGTGTTTGTCCAAGTAATGGTGGTAACTTGACGACTTGAGGGTTTCATGGGATCAACAATTGCACTGTTATTTACATCTCCGACTTTTATGGCTACAAAATCATATGGCTTTACTTGTGTTGGATCTGCACATTCAATTGTTTCCGTAAAACCTGAAGTAAATGGATTTGTTAAATCCGGAAACGTAAAATCTTTATCAACAAAACGCCATGATGTATTGTTTGAAAACGTAGAATTGATTCCTAAAAGCAACTTTCGGATCTCTATAATATCAATATTGGTAATTGTATTAGATTTAAATGCATCTGCAGCAATCATTTTGTAAGGTGAGTTTAATAGTTCAATATCTAGGATATGTTTACTAATTAACACAAGGTCAAAGGTAGACACACCCTGAAGCGGGTCATTATTCTTAAAAGGAGTAATTTTAAATTTTGAGCAGGCTGTGCAAAGGCTGCAAAAACCATATTGGCCTGTTACATTGGTTGTTTCACTCGACAAATCACATGTACCGCTGCAATTTGCGCAAGATGTACTTGGCGCTGAGGCTGAAACGGTAGCATCTTGGACTCCTTTATCATTTTCCGTTTTCAAACTTCCATACAACTTTGGTCCACACAACGTTAAGTCAATTTTTTGTGTATTCGGATTGATGCTTGGTAATATTGGCAATACACAAGCAGGAGCTACAACTCCACCGTTTGAATAGTTTATAATCAAATTGGTGATCTTAACACCTCTAATACAGGCATTTCCTGTGTGTGAAAATTTGATTTGAATATATTTGAAATCATTTAATGTAAATGTTGCAGCATTAGGAGTCCCTGTCGAAAAACAATATTGAAAGGTATTGCCACTGTATGCGTAACAATCCGATGTTGTTATGCAATTTCCGGCAGTGCACGGATTGTCCCAATGGGATGAGCTCACATCTACACCTGATATGGCTGCGCCAGGATCCATATCAAACACCAAATCAAACTTAAGTGTTGTTATATTTCTGGTTTGAGAGGGACTCAATGCGCGCAACCCGACATTATAAGCGAAATCCGTGGCACAGTCTGTATTAACCGTTTTAACTATATCGAACACAATACCTGCATCCGAACAAAACTCCGCAAGGTTTGTCACATCATAATTAACATTAGACACTGGATTAACATTGGTGCAAGCCAAGGTTGAAACTCCATTTTTCGATTTAATGGTATTCAAACGACCGCCCTCTGTTACTAATTTTATATTCCAATTAAGGCTCGTCAGGGTAGGATTAGGTATTTGGATTTTGCCCAAAGTAATTGTAGTTGAGCTATTTATGGTTCCAAGTCCTGTTATCACATAATGCAACAAATAATAATTATATCCGCTGTTATTCGGATCTGCCCCTTTGTATACCTTGCTTACTGGTTGATATGTCCCAGAATAGGACAAAATTTCACCATTATTTCTTAAAGATACTTTTACGAAAAAATCGAGGTGCACGACATCAATGTTATCTGAACTGTTTGTATTCGCCAAATTCAAAGTGAACTCTTGTTTACCATTCGTTAATACAGGGCCTGACATTTGCAATTCAAGGCTTGCATTTTGAGTTCCTACATAAGTGGAAGGACTACTGATGGCACTTCCTGACCCGAAAGCATTACTTGTTCCACTAGTTTCACGAGCAATTGGGTCGTCACAAGAGGATCCAACCGGTGTATATTTTGATTGAGTAGCATCAAGGTCAAGAAATACAGATTCTCCCGGCCATGCATTTACCACGACTATAAATAATCGAGCATAAGCACATTGACTGTTAATTGGTCCGCCGCAACTGGCACCAGTTGGAATGTCATTTGTGTAAGAAAATGGTATTTTATTCGTTCCGCCGCCACTTGTAACAGTCCCACAGTGATCACTTGAATTCATATTTTTGAAACTTATATCTACACTTTTTTCAGTGGGTGTAAAAATCACTTTATCCCCATCTGTATTTGAATAGGCAGACCAATTTATACCATTTGGGCTATTTTCAAAACAAGTTTTTGTACTATTTACATCAATATAGGAACGCTGATTGGAAACAGTATTCTGTAAATTTACTTTTACGTCGAGATCGCTGTAATCCAGATCAAAATCAGCAGGACTTGTTCCTGGTGCAGTATTTATATATTTTAAATATACTGCAAAAAATACTTGCGATGAATAATTTCCGCAAGCAGCAGCATTCGGTACTTTACCAGGATCCGGAGAAGCACAATTAGTCCCAACGTTCGGATATACACGAATAGCTTCTACTTTTAGTTTGCTGCATGGAACTGCAAAACATGGTCTTGTCTGCGCTAAAATATCGGAAACGGACAAAAGAAAAGAAAAAATCAGTAATACACTGGTAACAAACTTTAATCGGAAAGTCTCAGAAAACTTCGTTCCTAACTTAACAAAGCGCATTAGGAATGAAAAAGTTTCTTGTAGTGAACAGGAATCTAACGAATTAGTGTATTGTGTTGTGATGTGTTGTGGAAGGAGAAAATTTGCATTTTTCATGTTATATAGTTTTGGTTAAGAGTTTCAACAAAGATAAAATATTCCAATAAATAAGGCAAGGGGGCAATCAGCTACTTTAACCAATGCTGGCAAAACTTAACGATGGCTTTACAAAACATGCCAAGATTAAAGTGGATTTGAAGAATGGATATCTATGATTTATTGCAACGTGTAAATTGTATTGACGGGGTGACAGAAAAAGTCGCCCCGTCAATATAATTTACGCATTTACACGGAATTCATGCAAGCCGTGTTTGAAAAATCATGAAAATCAACGCGTTTTAGCCAAATCAATCATCAGGCTCAGTTCGTCCACCAAGGCATCCGCGCTGCCGTTCCAGCCAACGCTTTTAAAACAGATGTTGCCTTTGGGGTCGAGGATATATTTGGTAGGAATGCCTGTCACGCCAAAATCAGCCACCACCGCATCGTCCAAATCGAGCAGTACATTAAATGGATAGTTTTTGCCGGTAATAAAGTCGCTTGCATTTTTCGTTTTTTGATCGGCCGGCATACGTTCCCAGGTGTTTAAAAAGACAAACGCCACGTTTGGGTCTTTTTCAAATTTTGCCTGCGCCATTTGCATCGCTGGAAAAGACGCTTTGCAGGGTCCGCACCAGGTTGCCCAGAAATCAACTACTACTATTTTTCCTTTCAGACTGGCTAAACTGACGGTTTCTCCTTTCAAGTTTTGCAGGCTAAAGGCGGGTGAAGGCAGATCCAACATCTTGGCAGCCAGTGATTTGCGCAAATTTTCCTTCGCACTTTGCTCCAATTGGGTCAAATAGGCTTTTGCCCCGGCTTCCGATTTGTCTTCCGAAGTGTAAAGCCGTTTAAATTGGTCTTTCATGGCGGCCGTTGCGTGGCCTTGAATGATAAAACCTTCCAGTTGGTAGCGCAAATCGGGTGCTTTAGCCCGCTCCAAATAACTGGTGTACCGCTCGTTCATTTCCTCGTTGCTGCGCTCCATAATTGCTACAACCTGTGCTTGCAAACTGGCTGCTTTGGCCGGTTCGTTGGTTTTATCGAGGGTAAATGCGTAGGTATCGGCATAGGAGGCAAAGGTTTGGCGCCGTTGTAGTTCCCAGTTTTTATGGTTTACCGGACCGGGTTTGGGGGTAGAAGGTGCTACGACCTCCATACGTGCCCAGGAAAGGGCTTTTTCGCCCAATAAACGGGCCCATCCCAGGTCTTCGTTGTTTTCGGCGAGTTGCCAGGCCAGGTTGTTGAATAGGTCGGCGCGGCTGGCAGGGTCCATTTTTTCGGCCATGTTGGTCAGTTTGTCCCAACTTTTTGCTTCGGCATAACGCATGGCCAGGCCAGCATACAGGCGGTAAAGATCCTTAAATTCGGCTTCGGTTTGAGGCGGGAAACTTTTGATATAGTCCTCTAGCAAACGTTCTCGGCGCAGGGTATCGGGTTCGGCATTGATGCTTTGTCGGCGCTCTTGCTGTACAAAACTACCTTTTGGATAGGTCGTGCGCAATTTTTCCTTGAGGCTTTTGGCTTTATCCATGGCCTGCAAAAATTCATACAACCGTACGGCGCTCATCCAATCTTTTTCGGTGATTTTCGGGGCATTTTCCAGTTCATCCAAGAGGGCCAGGGCCTGTTCTTTCCCGGCATCGCCGCGTTTCATATTCATCCAGTTGCGGATGTAGGTAGGCAAATATTTGGTGCGGATGGCAGGTTGGGCAGCAAATGCCGCGTCGAGCCAGGTGTTGGCCAGTGCCGGTTTGGCATTGAGTTCCATGTAGTTACCAAAATTGGTAAATAATACGGCTTTAGCGGCCTGGCTTTCTGGTATGATTTTTCCGGTTTTATCGGCTAGTTCGACAAAATAGCCCAATCCCTGGTTGTTGTCCCATTGTTCGCCTGCTTGAAAACCAATAATGGCGGTAAGCGCTGATTTACTGGTCGTAAAGGTGCCGACCAACTTGTTTCCGGCGTGTTCGAGCGCCACTTCGCGTGCCTCGGGTGCTTTTTCACTGTATTCCAGGACCAACACATCGATTGATTCGGCATTTTTCAAAGGTCCATTGAGCCAATTGTACTCGATGCGCACCGTTTCGCCCGGTTGAGGGTGTTCGGGCGTGATTTTAAGGTTGTTCCAAGGGGTTTGGGTATGCAAAAACGCAGCAGTACCGCAAAGGAGCAGTAGGGAAAGAAGATGTTTTCTCATGTATTAAAAGGTGTTTAAAACCTTGGGCAAACTACCCGTGCGCGTTTTTCGGCAGGTTGGAAGTACATCAAGGATACTTCAAAAGCACCGCGGTTGTTGTTGGCAACGGCGAGTTTGGAAACCGTGATGTCATAACTAAGTCCAAGTGTCCAACGGTTCATTTCTAGCATACCGACCACCGTTAAGGCATCAACATGCATGCTTTTATCCAATTTATTGGCAACGCGTGCAAACATGCCTGCGCGCACCGCCACTTCATTGTAATCATTGTTGCTGTACCGCACATTTACGCCCGGGGTCGCTTCCAGGGATGGGCCTTGTTTCATGACGAGTACGCTGGGCATCAGCGCCAGGTTGTGGCTTACCGGAAAAAGGCCACCTGCATGGCCTGTCCAACGGGAATACAAGGTTTCGCTGTTATTTTCAACGAGTGAAATGACGGGGGCATTCAAATGGTGCATTCCACCGCCTGCATAAAAATAACCGTCGTTGTCGAACACCATATACCACAGCAAACCCGCGTTAAAATCCAGGTAGGCGGCCGAATTTGCGTTGGCATTGGCCTCCCCATTGGCGGCGCTATAATCGGGCGTTTGAGTGCCCGGGTCAAATTGACGGCTGAACCACAATTGACTCCAGTCGATGGAATTTTGGCCCATGCCCAGTTGTGCGCCGGCGCTGAGATAGTGGGAAGCCCTTCTGGGGCCGCCCGACAATTTTTTCAGGTAAGCACCGCCCAAATGCACCTTATTTTGCACAAAACGGGCCGTACCCGCTTCGTCGTGCATGGCACCAATCCCAAAAGAGGCATAATCTTCATTGGCTACTTCCACGCGGTATTCGTAGGCAGCGGCATAGGTGCGGAACGGAACGGGCGAAAGCACGCTGTTCCACTGGTCGCGGTAATTGATCGTAGCACGCCAGCGACCATTAAATACCCCGGTCAGTGCTGGATTGAGGTTCCAGGGGGAGGCATAATATTGTGAAAAGCGCGGATCCTGGGCTTTCAGGCTGCTAGCCAGCATTAAAAGAAAAATCGCGCAAAAAACCGGTTTGGAAAAATGTTTCATGCAAGTACTTGTTTTGATTAGCTAAATGAAAATCTTTCTTTACGTTTTCATGGATTATACTGGCCTGTTGCCAAACGGCACGGCAAAGCAAATCAATTTTCTTTAGTTATCCTAAAAACGTGCACCTTAATCGTTTGGATAGTAATAATTATCCTCTTGTGTGGACCGATAACGCATGCGGTTGGCAAAGCGCATTTCGCCCAGTTTTTTGCGAATATACTCGGCTTTATCCTTTTCCTGCACATTGGTCAGGGTACGGATCTGCGGTTGATCCCAGTAATAGCGCCCCATGGTCAGGAAGAGATCGTCGTTTTTTTTCTTTTCCTGTTTGGAAAAAAACTTCAGGCTCTGCTCTACGGTAAGTTGGGTCAGAATCCAGTTTTTACTGTCTTTTTCTTTCACTTCAAAAAAGTAAAGAAATACCGGACGTTTAAAAACCTTGAACGGGTGCCGACTCAAAAAACGAATAGAATCAATGGAGTTGACACTGCTGTAGCCCACTTCCTTTTGCGCAACAATATAGGATTTGATCAAACTGATGGTGTCGGTAAACCAACCTGGATAGGAGTTGAATTTATTTGAATATTTTAATTGTTGAAATAAAGGGAAATGCGTTTTTGGGTTTACATAAAAAGGTTCCAGCAAGGCGCGATCAACGGGGATGTCCTGTTGCAAATACAATCCGTACACTTTGACTTTAGTAACCGGATCGGCAATTTTGAGCAAACGTTCCGTCAACGATTTGATGGCTGGGTTCTTTTTCAAGCCGGGCGCTAACAAACGAAGGTTTCGCATAATATCCACCGCACTGATATCTTCATATACCCCGTAATTGTCGGAAGCGCGCTCTCTGCGTGATTCTTCCATAAATTGATACCGTGAAATATCCCAGGAGCTTTCACGCAGCAGGGTAGGCATCAAGGGGCGGTACGATTTACTGCGGATCAATCCGCTGGTTACCATACTTTCCAGCAAATTGTACACTTTGTCCCGGAAGGCATCCAACTCGGCAAGTTTCAATAATTTGGGTACAAAGGTTGACGCTAATTTGAGGGTATCCGACATTTCCGCAAAAATCTGATCCATTTCTTCACTCAAAAAAATGGGTTGCTCCAGCATCAAGTCCAGCAGGGCTTCCATTGAATTTTTGGTTTGTATGTGTGCGAGCGCCCGCAAGATGCTTGCCTGATACCGCAATGAATCGGAATGCGTTTTGTAAAACTGTAAGGCAAAATTGAGCGCTTCCTGGCTGTCAAACGAGCCCAGGGCATTGATGAGTACCCGCCGATCTCGAAAGCGCAATTTGTCAAAACCACTGTGTACCAAAGCCCTTTTAAGTGCCGGGAAATCTTCTGGTTTGAATTCAAGGCGCCACTCCTCGCTCAGAGCATCCAGGCCGGAAGCCCGCTCTAGGCTATCCACCGAATAAATGGTTTGCAAAAAACGCAGGTTGCGCTGCCCAAACAAGCTGGTGCCATCCAATGAATCGGTAGGTTGAAAACTATTAAATACGGAACGAATAAACCCGCTTTCCGGCCTGTTTTGGTTTACCGTGGCCATCAAACGGTACGATTTGCGGTTAATGACAAACAGTTTTACCCGAATTCCGCGCGTACTGTTGGTATCTGCCAACATCAGGTTTCCGACTAAAACTCCTTTTTGATCTTCCCATTGGACCGATTTTATCAATAAGTTATGCTGGTCGCTTAAGTTTTGGAGCATGCTGCTTTTGAGCGAGTCAATAGAAGGCGACATTAAGCCCTGGGGCGCATTGAACACCCGCAACGAAATTAATTCATCCGTATAAGGCGATGCCAACACACTGTATTGTTCGGTTTTATCGGCGTAATAATATTCCTCTTCGTAACTCTTTTCCTTCATTTTCTGGGCACTTTCCTCATATAACTTCCGCAAACGATCGAGGAAGGCCTTGCTTTTAGGTACCTTTTTAGGAAGGGTGGTTACCTTGTAATGGTACACCGTGTCAATAGATTCAGAAAATATTTCGCTATATTTAAAGTCTTGAATTTCAAAAGAATTAAAAAACGCTGTCGGTTTATCAGCATCTTTTTTTCGACAGCCCAGGAGGTAATACAAGGGGCCATCAATGACCAGACGCAGGAAAAAATGGGTACTTCCATCTTGGGCAGTGAAGCTGATATCCTGGGTAGGGTAGGGGGCATCGGCAACCAGTTGCATGGTCGGCGCCTGTTTGGTGAATTGCTCGGCAATTGATTCGCCAATGATATTCAATT